>Ga0308172_1000962_pt1 | contig 25463 bp, 25 predicted proteins | sample PhyGR2_FD_202134 | JGI IMG/M metagenome (GOLD analysis project Ga0308172, IMG submission 202134) | Phyllosphere microbial communities from UC Gill Tract Community Farm, Albany, California, United States - DLSLSG.R2 | ecosystem: Host-associated > Plants > Phyllosphere > Unclassified | place: USA... | reverse complement strand
GCCGAAGTGGTGATGGCCGAAACCCTCACCCGGCTGATCCCGTCGTGCCAGATGGTGCGCATGGTCAACTCCGGCACCGAAGCCACGCTGTCGGCGATCCGGCTGGCGCGCGGGGCCACCGGGCGCAATCGCATCGTCAAGTTCGAAGGCTGCTACCACGGCCACGGCGACTCGTTCCTGGTCAAGGCCGGCAGCGGCATGCTGACCCTGGGCGTACCCACCTCGCCGGGCGTACCCGCCGGCCTGAGCGAACTCACCCTGACCCTGCCCTACAACGATTTCGAGGCCGCCACCGCGCTGTTCGCCCAACAGGGCGAGCACATCGCCGGGCTGATCATCGAGCCGGTGGTGGGCAACGCCAACTGCATTCCGCCGCGCGACGGCTACCTGCAGCACCTGCGCGCGCTGTGCACCCAGTACGGCGCGCTGTTGATCTTCGATGAGGTGATGACCGGCTTCCGCGTCGCCCTCGGCGGTGCGCAGGCCCACTACGGCATCACCCCGGACCTGACCACCTTCGGCAAGATCATCGGCGGCGGCATGCCGGTGGGTGCCTACGGCGGCCGTGCCGACCTGATGTCGCAGATCGCCCCGGCCGGCCCGATCTACCAGGCCGGCACGCTCAGCGGCAACCCGGTGGCGATGGCAGCCGGCCTTGCGATGCTGGACCTGGTGCAGGAACCGGGCTTCCATGACCGCCTGAGCGCGGCCAGCGCGCGCCTGTGCGCCGGGTTGGAAGCGGCGGCGGCCGAGGCCGGCGTGGCCGTGACCACCACCCAGGTGGGCGGCATGTTCGGGCTGTTCTTCACCGACCAGAAGGTGGACACCTACGCCCAGGCCACCGCCTGTGACATCACCGCGTTCAACACCTTCTTCCACGCGATGCTGGAGCGCGGCGTGTTCCTGGCCCCGTCGGCGTACGAAGCCGGCTTCATGTCCAGCGCACACGACGACAGCGTGATCGACGCGACCATCGACGCCGCCCGCGAGGCGTTCAAGGTCGTCAAAGGCTGATCGGGTACCGGACGACGGCCGGGACGACGGATCGGCCCCGGTCCATGGCCTTCGGCGATGCAGCAGGGAACCGGGGGCGTACGGCGATGCGCCTCGCTGGTAGGGTCGCATCCCGATCGACCGCCGTTGGTCTGCGCAACGTTCGTTGAGGGCACGACCCCAGAACGCAGATCGCTTCGGCACAGGTCATGCGTTCGCCGTACCCACACGCATCATCGGCAGTCGTTTGGGAACCGACCCTACCAAGGCGCGTGCCGTCGCCGCACCGATGACGTTCTTACCCGAAGACCAGCTTGCCTTTCATCATCGCAAAGTGCCCCGGGAACGAGCAGAAGAACGTGTAGTCGCCGCCCTTGGCCAGCTTCGCGGTCGAGAAGGTCACGCTGGTGGTCTGCCCACCGCCGATCACCGCGGTATGCGCCAGCACGCGTGCATCGCCCTTGGGCAGGTAGCTGTCGGCCAGGCTCGTGCGCATGCCGGCCATCGCCACCGGCTGATAATCGGGGGTCCGCGTGAGCACCCAGTTGTGGCCCATCGCGGTGGCGGCCAGCTTGCCCGTGTGGCGCAGGGTCAGCTTCACCTGGCTGCAGTCCGCGCCGACCTTGATCTCCTTCTGGCTGAAGCTCATCTGGTCGGTGCTGTCGATGCTGACCGCACACACGCGGGCATGGGCAGCCGGGGCCAGCATCAGGCCGGCGAGCAACACGGGAACAAGCAGTTTCACGGCGATCTCCATCGAACAGTCCACGCGATTCTAGAGTCCGTGCCCACGCCCGACCTGCGACGCGATGTCGCAGCCTACGCCCCGGCTGGGGTACGGTCAGCAGTGGACCTGGACGAGAGTGCGCGATGACCGTTGCCGTGGAGTGCCTGCTGCTGGATTTCGATGGCGTGCTGGTACGCCATGCGCGCCACCTGCGCGTGCGTCACCTGGCGGCCAGCACCGGCTGCAGCGTCGCGCAGGTGCAGGCGGCCTTGTTCGACAGCGGCCTGGAGCAGCAGCACGACGCCGGCCTGGACAGCGCGCTGTACCTGCAGCAGGTGAGCGCTGCGTTGGGCAGCACGCTGAGCATCGCGCAGTGGCAGGCGGCGCGCATCGCCGCATCCCAGCCGCAGGCCGGGGTGATCGAACGCATCGAGCAGGTCGCCCGCCGCCTGCCGATTGCGATCCTCACCAACAACGGCGCGCTGATGGCCGACACCATCCCGCGCATCCTGCCTACTCTGGCCACGGCGTTGCACAGGCGCATCCTGTGCAGCGGTGCGCTGGGCGGACGCAAACCGGACCCGGCCGTCTTCGTGCAGGCGGTGGAACTGCTGGGCGCACGTGCCGGGCGCACGCTGTTCATCGATGACCTGTTCACCAACGTGCGCGGTGCACGGCAGGCGGGATTGCTGGCGGAAACGGCGGCCGACAGCCGCAGCATCGGCAAGGTGTTGAAGCGGTACGCCCTGGTGTAGAGCCGACCGTTGGTCGGCTGGGTTCGCCCCGGAGCAACAGCAGCCGCCCAACGGTCGGCTCTACCATCGCCAGCAACCGCAGCCGACGAACGGTCGGCTCTACCGCGAGGCGATGAAGGATTGCACCGCCGCGCGCAGGCGCTTGAGGCCCTCGGCCACTTCCTCGTCGGTGATGTTCAGCGACGGCACGAAGCGCAGCACGTCCGGGCCGGCCTGCAGGGTCAGCAGGCCGTGATCGGCGGCGTGGTCCAGGATGGCACCGGCCTGGCCGGCGAAATCCTTGTCCAGCACCGCGCCCAGCATCAGGCCGCGGCCGCGCACCTGGCTGAACACCTTGAACTCGTCGTTGATCCGGCCCAGGCCATCGCGCAGCGCCTGCGACTGGCGGCCCACGTTGTGCCCGATCTCCGGCGAGGACAGCTTGCGCAGCGCCACGCGCGCCACCGCCGCGGCCAGCGGATTGCCGCCGAAGGTGGTGCCGTGCGCGCCGAACTGCATCACCTCGGCCACCTTCGGCCCGGCCAGCATCGCGCCGATCGGGAAACCGCCGCCCAGGGCCTTGGCCAGGGTCACGATGTCCGGTTTGATGCCTTCCTGCCAATGCGCGAACAGGGTGCCGGTGCGGCCCATGCCTACCTGGATCTCATCGAGCACCAGCAGGGCGTCGTGCTGGTCGCACAGCTCGCGGATGCGCTTCAGGAAGCCCGGCTTGGCCGGCATCACCCCACCCTCGCCCTGGATCGGCTCGAGCATCACCGCGGCCACGTCGCCGGCGGCCATCGCGGTTTCCAGCTGCACCTCGTCGTTGAAATCGACGTAGCGGAAGCCGCCGGGCAGCGGCTCGTAGCCTTCCTGGTACTTCGGCTGGGCGGTGGCGGTGACCGCGGCCAAGGTGCGGCCGTGGAAGCTGCCGCGGAAGGTCACGATCACCCGCTGGTGGGCCGGGCGGCCCTTCGAGGACGCCCACTTGCGCACCAGCTTGATCGCCACTTCATTGGCTTCGGCGCCGGAATTGCACAGGAACACACGCTCGGCGAAGCGCGAGCTGGTGACCAGCTCCTCGGCCAGGCGCAGCGGCGGTTCGCTGTAGAACACATTGCTGGTGTGCCACAGCTTGCCGGCCTGCTCGATCAGCGCGGCGGTCAGGTCCGGGTCGTTGTGGCCCAGCCCGCACACGGCGATGCCGGCGGCCAGGTCGATGAATTCACGCCCCTGGGTGTCCCACACGCGCGCGCCCTGGCCGCGCTCAAGCACCACCTGGCGCGGTTTGTATACCGGCAGGTAGTAATGCGACAGGGACAACAGCGGATCGGTGGCAGCGGCGGTCATGGCGGTCAGGGGGTGCGGGAAAGTCCCATTCTCGCGCTTCCGGCCGGTGGGGCACAATGCAGCGCATGCGACCACTCACCGCCCCCCAGCTCAACCCCGCCACCGAGACCGGCTGGCGCCGGACCTGGTTCGAGATCATCTACCGCCACGACACCCGCCCGTCGCGCAATTTCGACCTGCTGCTGGTGTACGCCATCATCGCCAGCGTGCTGGTGGTGATGTTCGACAGCGTGCAGCGCTTCCACATCGCCCATGCCGACTGGCTGTACGTGCTGGAATGGGGCTTCACGGTCCTGTTCACCGCCGAGTACCTGTTGCGGCTGGTGGTGGTCAAACGGCCCCTGCGCTACGCGTTCAGCATCTGGGGCATCATCGACCTGGCCTCGATCCTGCCCACCTACCTGTCCCTGTTCATCCCCGGTGCGCAGAGCCTGCTGGTGGTGCGCGCCCTGCGCATCCTGCGGGTGTTCCGCATCCTCAAGCTGACCCGCTACATCGAAGAAAGCGGCGTGCTGATGGAATCGCTGTGGCGCAGCCGGCGCAAGGTGCTGCTGTTCCTGTTCACGGTGGTCACCATCACGATCATCGCCGGCACCCTGATGTACGTGATCGAGGGGCCGAACCACGGGTTCACCAGCATCCCCAGCAGCATGTACTGGGCGGTGGTGACCATGGCCACGGTGGGTTTCGGCGACATCGTGCCGCAGACCGTGCTGGGCCGCTTCGTCACCTCGGTGCTGATCCTGATCGGCTACAGCATCATCGCCGTGCCCACCGGCATCTACACCGCCGAACTGGCCAGCACCATGCGCGAGGCCGACCTGGCCGCGCGGCGCGATGCGCGTGGCTGCCCGCACTGCGGGCTGGAAGGCCACGAACCGGACGCCCGGCATTGCCGCCGGTGCGGCGACACGTTGCCCGACACCTTCAATCAGTAATGGGCGATCCACCCCGGCGCGCCGAACGCACCGGGGTGGATCGCCACGCCGTTTACTGGCGGTTGCTCTGGAACACCAGGCTGTTGTACTCGTTCAACAGGCGCCCGGCCGAGCCCTGCGGGGCATGCGACGGCGAATCCAGCATGCGCTGTTCGAAGTCGGTGTACGGGGTCTTGTCGACCACGCGCTTGATGCGCTCCTTGCCCTCGCGACGGAAATTCTCCGCGGCGGTCTCGAAGCTGTTCCAGTCCATCTTGCCCGGCTCCTGGTCGGCCACCTTGGCGTGCGCTTCGTCGGCGATGGTATTGAAGGCATCCAGTCGGGCACGCCCCTGCACCACGTCGAAGTCATCCTCGGCCATCAGGTCCATCAGCGACTTGGCCTCCATCATGATGGCCAGGCGGTAGTACGTACGGGTGCGGCCTTCCTGCTTTTCCAGCGCCTGCAGCTGTGCCTGCTGGGCACGGTCGTTCTCGGCCTCCAGCGCGGTGCTGAACACGCCGCTGGCCTGCACGAAGGCAGCCAACGCCTCCATCAGCGGCGCATGCATCGTCTTGCCGCGCGCGTAGCCGTCGTCTTCGAAATCTTCGCGCTTGTAGTAGTCGTACGCCGCATGGGTGAGCGGCTGCAGGGTGTGCAGGCTGTCCAGGTAGGCCTTGGCCGCCTTGTCCAGCTCCGGCAGTGCCGGCGCGGCGGCGATCGCCGTGGGAATGGCCGCATCGCAGGTCTTGAGGTCGTCGGCATCCAGGTCCGGCGGACCGATCGGGCGCTCTTCGCGACCGGTGGGACCGGCCTTGGTATCCTTCATCCAGCTAGTGTAGTAGCCGATGCCCTGGTGGATGCCCGAATCGACATCGTTGTAGCAGTCGATGTAGCTGTTGAGCTTGCCGGTCAGCGCCTGCTCGGCCTCTTCGGCCTGGGCATCGGCCTTGCTGGCCGGGGCGGCGGCCTCCTTGGCAGGCTCGGCGGACTTGTTGCCGCAGGCGGCCAGCGCCAGGGTGATCGACACGGCCAGTACCGCCGTGGAAAGAACGTGCTTCATCAAACGCCTCCGTGTTGTAAACGATTCCAGAGGCGTAGTTTACCAATGCGGACCGCGCAGGTCTGCGGTCCGCATTGGGAGTGCATGCAACGCCGTCGCATGAGAGCGCTCGTGTCACCGGCACCCTGCCGATGCGGCCCTCAGCGCGCGCCGCTGAACCGCGTCATCCGGTTGGCCATGTCCACCAGATCGTTGTAGCTGGCCATCACCGCTTCGGCCGACCCCTGCGGCAGGCTCGCGCGGCCACCGCTCTGCAGCAGCATCTGCTCACCGCGGGTGAGCGGCGTGTTGGCCTGCACGCGTTCGATGCGACGGCCGGCATCACGGGCCAGCGCATCGGCCGAACGCTCGACGTGACCCCACATCGCATCGCCCTGCCCGACCTTATCGTCCTGCGCCTGCTGCAGCAGCGCCTGGAACGCGGCCAGCTCGGTGCGCGCCAGCGCCAGGTCCGGTGCATCAGCGCTGAGCAGCTGGGTCAGCCGCTTGCCATCGCCCACGATCCTGAGCTGGTAGTACGCCAGCGAGCGCCCTTCGGCCGCTTCGATCTCCTTGAGCTGCGCGGCACGCCGTTCGTCCTCGCGCTTCTCCAGCGCGGCATCCAGTGCGGTGCCAGCGGCAAAGAACGCCGCGTAGGCCTGCATCAGCGGCGCGTGCTGGCTGCGCATGCCGGCATGGTCATCGCGCAGATAGTCTTCGCGGGTGTAGTAACGGTCGGCCTGCTCGATCAGCGTGTACAGATCGACAAAGGTCTTCTGATACGCGCGTGCCGCCGGGTCCAGGTCGGGCTCGGCCGGGGTCATGGCCAGTGCCGCCACCATCGGGGCGTTGCACGCATCCACGCGATGGGACAACACCGTGCCGGGGCCGCGCACCTGCTTCTCGGTGCCGGTCGGGCCGGCCTCCGCGTCCTGCATCCACCCGGTGTACTGCAGGAAGCCTTCGTGGATCGGCTCCTCTACCGCATTGAAGCAGTGGATGTAGGCATTCACCTTTTCCACGCCCTGCACATCGGCGGCGGTGGAGGCGCCTTTGCTGCAGGCGCCGAGCAGGCCGGCCACGGCGAGGGCCGCGGCGAGGGAGAGACAGGAAACACGCTGGGACATGGCAGGGATCTGGAACACGGGGGGTGCGCACCTTAGCAGCTGCGCGTGCAGCCGCTGTCGACAACGTCACCCGTACCGCCCGGAACCTCAATCCAGGAACAGATCCGGCAGCAACGGCCGCGACGGGTCCACCGCATAGCCACTCAGGTCGGTGATACCGGCCGCAGCCAGGACCTCGTCATCGAGCAGGAACTGCCCGCTGAAGCCGGCTGCATCGCGGGTCAGCACGGCGTGCGCGGCATCGGCCAGGATCTCCGGCGTGCGGCAGCCAGCAATATCCACGCCGGGAATCATGTTGATCGCATCGGTGGCGATGATGGTGCGCGGCCACAGTGCATTGACTGCTACGCCCTGCGGACCGAATTCGGCCGCCAGCCCCAAGGTGACAAAGCTCATGCCCATCTTGGCCAGCGTGTAGCCGGTGTGCGGGCCCCACCATTTCGGGTCCAGGCTCGGCGGCGGCGCCAGCGTCAGGATGTGCGGATTGGGCGCCTGCAGCAGGTACGGCAAGCACGCCTGCGCGCACAGGAAACTGCCGCGTGAATTGACCTGCTGCATCAGGTCGAAGCGCTTCATCGGCGTATCCAGCGTGCCGCGCAGCCAGATCGCGCTGGCGTTGTTGACCAGGATGTCGATGCCGCCAAAGGTATCCACGGTGGCGGCCACTGCGGCGCGCACCTGGTCTTCTTCGCGGATGTCGCACTTCAGCGCCAGGCCCTGCCCGCCGGCGGCGGTAACCGCCTCAACCGCGCTGTGGATGGTGCCGGGCAGCTTCGGGTTGGGCACCGACGACTTGGCCGCGATCGCCACGTTGGCGCCATCACGCGCCGCGCGCAGGGCGATGGCCAGGCCGATGCCGCGCGAGCCACCGGTGATGAAAATGGTCTTGCCTTGCAGACTGGCCACGTCGAAAGCTCCTGCGCATGAATGTCTCGCACCAGTATGCCGCGCCCACAGAATTTTCACCGCTCCTTGACGATAGTGGCCTCCCGGTTACCGCTGCGAGGTACTTGCCATGCGCCGTTCCCGTTGTTTGTTGCCTGCCCTGGGCCTGCTGCTGCTGCTTGCCGCCTGCCAGAAAGACCCGGCCGAACCCGCCGACCCGACCCCCACCGCTACGCCGAGCGCGCAGAAGATGGCCGCCGATGCCACGTTGCGCTGGAGCAATGCGGTGGTGTGGAGCGGCGATCTGAACAGCTGCCGCCAAGGCGAGGCGGCGGCCACCCGCGAGTGCCTGATCAAGGCGATGCAGGCCGGTGGGGCCAGCGCGGATGCGGTGACGGCGGCCGGGCAACTGTCCAGTGCCGGTGAGCTGGCGTTTGTCAGCGCCTGGCATGAACACGATGGCATCGGCGTGGCCACGGTGGCCTACCCGTTCCGGGCCAACACCAACGAGGGCACGCGGCTGGTGGATGCCGCCGGCAAGCGCATCGATGTGGACGCCGTGCAGCTGGACGACACCGTACGTGCCGACCCGGGCGTGCAGGCCCTGCTGGCCGCCCACCCACAGGCAACCCCGTTCGCACCGGCGCAGGCGGGCGGCAGTACGCCCCTGGACAATGGCGGGATGCGACTGCTGTACCGCACGCCGCTGCGCGACTGCCATGCCTGCGCCGATGTCGGGCAGATTCAGATCGGCTACGACTTTGATGGAACGCGGCATTTCATCGGGCAGCAGGTGGTGCCGGTGGCCACGCCCTGACGGCGAAGCGGCCAACGTCAGGCCGCGCCGATGTCACACGCGGCCTTCGACGCATCCATACGTTGCCAAGGACGGCACGCTATTTCTTATCGGTGGCCTCCAGCCGTGGCATGGGCAGAAGCCCGTGTGAGTAGCCCATGCTGCAGTTCTCGAGCGCACTGCACTCCTCCACCACCTCGTCCAGGGAGGAGATGCGCCGCGCCTGGGCAATGCGATCAAATCGACCGGCAACAACCGCCAACGGTGTTACCCCCTCACCGACAATCACCGGCTTCGATCGTTCGAAGTGAGCGAGCATGCAGTAATAGCCGGGCTGATCCAGCGTTGGCTGTGCCCCCTGCCCACCTGCAGGATCGTCGCCGGGAACAACGAACCCGGACGACAGATCGTTGCTCTGCGCCGCATCGCGGCTGGCGAACAACACGCGGGCCCCGAAGCCGGGGTAGTAGAGAACCACGACAACCTCTCTGCCCGCCAGCTTCTCCGGCGCGGTCAGCAGCTGGGTCGGCGAGACATGGCAAACGCCCCCGCTCATTCGATAGGCGCATATATCTTCGACGCCGCTGACGGTAACGGGCTCCGCGCGTTGGCATCCCGCCAGCGCCAGGACAATCAACGCCGATACTCTGATACTGATCATTTCACCTCCCTCACCAGGCCACCAAGCCGCATCCTCTCTCCGTCACCCGGGAATGGGATGCAGTGACGCGCCGATTGTGCCCACTACAAAACATCAAATTCGCCACGTCATCGGGCAAAACATGCGGCCGGTGGCTGGAACACAAGGCATGAAAACACGATCTACTCTTGCGCCTTGGATGGCTTCCGCTGAGGCAATGCGCGACATCGACGGGATGCCGCCCAGCAGTTGCACCAGTGACATGGGGTGATCTGGTGATGGCGGTTGTGCCGACCGCTGGCCGGCTCCGCAAAACCAAGATCTCACACAGAAGCGCCCCGAAGGCATAACAGGGCGAACTCCCACAAGCGGATTCACCTGCAGCGGCATGCGAGGTTCATTCCCACACAAGCTCACCTACAACTTGAAGTCATCCAGTTCCAGGCTGCCCAGACGAATCGTCTCAAGCGTTACGCCCTGCCTCTTTCCAACCGGAACTGTTCGATTCAAATGAAAGACACCCATCACAACGACGCGCGACGCGGAATCCACACGCGTTGGTGACAGCAGATACGCCCTCAGCTCAGGCACTCGGTCACCCGAACGCAGTGACAGCGACGCCTGGATCTCATTGCCCTCGAACGAATCAAGCGAGGGGTAGAGTTCAATGACATCCTTCGCCACCGCTCTACCCTGTATCTGAATACGCCGACCATCATAGCGCTCGGGATGCGCAAGCAACTGCGTGTAGGTCGTGGCGCAGTAAATGCGATCGGCACGGTTACCGACATGCCAGCAATCGCCATCGCGTAGCGCAGCATCATCATGATCGGCGACACCGCAACCTGCCAGAAGGACGAGAGCAGCCGTCAGCAGCAACGGGGATGCACGATAACGTTTCACCGAACACTGCCCGGACCGGGTTGCGATTTGGACGCACGACGGCATTGCACCTGCTCGGGCGCTGCGAGACATGCTCCACCACCAGCCCATCGCGTTCTCGTCTCCGTGCTCCCTGCTCATCGATCCTTATTCCCGATACAGCACATGTGTCGTCTCGCCGCGAGCAAGCTGCTCCACCTCGGCAAGGCTGTCAACGACCAACACCGAGTACGTCAGCTCGACGCCTGAGTCCAGCTTTCTCTCGGTCTTGTCCGAATCCAGCTGAGCTTCAAGATGCATACCCCGCCACCTGCCGCCGCAACAGATGCGGCACGATCATCCGATGTACCGGCGCCACCGGCAGCATGTACAGCCGCCCGAAGGCATTGTGCGTATGCACCACCGTGGCGATCTCCAGTGCATCGCCACGCCATTGCAGTGCCAGTTGCACGTGCAGGTGGCGGTCGTCGTCCTCCAGCACGATCGCCTCGCGCGTGCACCGCTGCACGGTGAAGATGCCCAACCGTTGGCCGGGCATGGGGTCCGCCGTGTCCTGCACGGCACGCAGCGACCCCAGGTCCTTCATGCCCAGCAGCCGCATGCCACCGTTGCGCACCGCCATCAGCCCGTCGAACCAGCCTGGCACGGTGGACGCCATGTCCTTGTAGGCCTGCAGCGCCGAGCGACCGCCGCGTGGCACCGTCGCCCGGCACGCGTGCACGAAGTCGGCGCCGGGCAATTGCGCATGCAGCACGTTGCCGGCATCTACCGGGACCACGCGCACCACCGGCGCGCTCACGGCTTGGGCCCCTGCCCTTCGTTGTCTTCCCAGTGCAGGATCTTCCGGGTGACGAAGCGGTAGACCGGTTTGCCGGTGCGGAACCACACATCGCGTACCCAAGAGGTGCGCTTCAGCAGCCGCTTTTCCACCGGGGTCAGGTGCTGTCGGCAATACATGCGCTTGTGCTTGAGCAGGTGGCGCAGGTCTTCGCGGGCCAGCAGGCGCATCCAGCGCGAGCGCGGATTGCCGATCACCGCCAGCTGGAAGTCGATCAGGGCCGGCGAGCCGTCCTCGCGTACCAGCCAGTTGGCTTCCTTGGCCAGGTCGTTGTGCGCGATGCCATGCCGGTGCACGCGCTGCAGCAGCCGGCGCGCGGCACGGAAATAGGCCAGGTCGCCATGCGGCGGACGCTGGTACATCGCATCGCCGGCCATGAAGCTGCGGTCCAGCCAGCGCCCGTTCCAGGCCAGCAGCGCCGGGGTGTCGGCCATGCCGTCCAGGTGGGCCAGCGCGCGTGCTTCGCGCCGGGCCAGCCACCAGGCGGGCAGGCGCAGCCACCACGGGGTGGCGCCCAGGTCGCGGCGGACAAAGCGCTGCCCGTCCTGCTCGATCAACAGAATGCAGCCGAAACTGTCGGCCTTCAGGGCATGCGGGGCGGGATCAGGGGGGCGGTTCATGGCGACATTCTAGGCGTGCGATCGCGTTCATTCACTGTAGATCACGCACGTTGGCCGCCGCTGGCCGGCAGTCAGTCACCTTCACACCTCTATAATCCGACGATGGACTCGTCATGGATCGATACCACGCTTGCGTGGATCTCAGCTCACCCCGTGCTCGCCGGTGCGGTCATTTTCCTCATCGCCTTCTGCGATGCGGTCATCGTGCTGGGCGCGATCGTGCCCGCGTTGCCGCTGCTGTTCGCCGTGGGCGTGTTCATCGGCCTGGGCCAGATCTCCGGCCCGTACGCGGTGGCATGTGCGGCGGTGGGTGCGTTCGCCGGTGACGGCATCAGTTACTGGGTGGGCCGCCGCTGGGGCGACCGGCTGCGCGGCTTCTGGCCCTTCAGCAAATACCCGCAGCTGCTGGACCGCGGCGAGACGATGTTCCGCCGCAATGCGTTCAAGAGCATCCTGGTAGCGCGCTATGTCGGGGCTATCCGCCCGTTCGTGCCAGCCATTGCCGGCATGATGAAGATGCCGCTGTCGCGCTACTTCCAGGCCAGCGGTATCGCCAGCCTGTCCTGGGCGGTGCTGTTTCTGGCGCCGGGCTGGGTGCTGGGCGAAGCTTATGACGCCGTTGCGGCCGTGGCCGGGCGGCTGGTGATGGTGCTGGGGCTGGTGGCGGTGCTGATGGGCGTGGTGTGGGCGATCGTGCTGTACGGCTACCGCTGGTCGGCCTCGCGCATGGACAGCTGGCTGGCCGCGCTGCTGCGCTGGTCGCAGCGCCACCCCACCCTGGGCCGTTACTCGGTGGCCGTGTTCGATCCGCAACGGCGCGAGTCGGTGCCGCTGGCCATGCTGGCATTGATGCTGCTGTTGCTGGGCTGGTGCTGGTTCGCGCTGCTGATGGCGGTGGTGGCGCACGGCGAGCCGCTGCGCCTGGACATGGTGGTGCACCAGGCCATGCTGGCGCTGCGCAACCCGCTGGCCGACTACCCGATGGCCGCACTGGCGTCGCTGGGCGCGTGGCAGGTGCTGCTGCCGGCCACGGCGGCCGGCATGGGCTACCTGGTCTGGCGTCGGCGCTGGATGGCGGCCGCGCACTGGCTGGCCGCGCTGGCCTTCGGGCTGGCACTGACCAAGCTGCTGGGCGCCACCGTGCACGTGGTGCGCCCGCCGGATGCCAGCAGTGGCTTCGGCTTCCCGTCGGTGTCGGTGACCATGGCCACCATCATCTTCGGCTTCTTCGCCGTGCTGATCGCGCGCGAGCTGCCCGGGCGCACGCGGGTGTGGCCCTACCTGCTGTCGGGCATCGTGGTCAGCCTGATCGGGTTTGCACGGCTGTACCTGGGCGCGCATTGGCTGAGCGATGTCATCGGCGGCATGCTGTTTGGCATCTTCTGGTTGCTGGTACTGGGCATCGCCTACCGCCGCCGCTTCAACCGCTCGTTCTGGGTCAAGCCGGTGGCCTGGCTGTTCTACGGCGTGTTCGCGGTAGCTGCGCTCTGGTACGCGCCGCGCAATATTCCGCTCAAGCTGGCCCGCTTCGAACCGGCCCAGCCGGCCCCGGCGGACATGCCCGCCACGGCCTGGCTGCAGGACGAATGGCGGCAGTTGCCCGCGCGCCGCAACGAATTCGATGACGACCAGCGCTGGCCGCTGGACGTGCAGGTGGCCGGTCCGCTGGCACCGCTGCAGAAGCGCCTGGAAAGCCAGGGCTGGCGCGTGCAGCCGCAGGCCGGTTGGGAACAGGCGCTGCTAATGCTCGACAAGTCGGCCACGCCGGACGAAGTGCCGGTGCTGCCGGCCACGCTGGATACCCAGGTGGAGTCGCTGCTGATGCTGCGCGCGGGCAATGCGCCCAATGAGATCTTCGCGCTGCGCCTGTGGCCGGCACCGGCGCGGCTGCAGCCGGGCAACCAGCCGCTGTGGCTGGGCAGCGCGCAGACGCTGCATTACCAGCAGCATTTCCACCTGATCGGGATGTGGCGGCCGATGCGCGGTATCGACCCGTCGTTGAAGGCGGTGCGCGACGCGCTGGACGGCCTGCCGCAACAGGTGGACACGCATCCGGAAACGAAGATGCCGGTGTTGCGGGTACGCACGAAGGCCGAATAACGCGGAAGCCGGCCCACGCATGACGTGGTGCCGGGTTCTACCCGGCAGATGCGGGTGCGCGCGGCGGCGTTGTTGCGTCGCGCAGCGGGGCAGAGCCCCGCTCTACGCGGGGGGTGTCAGGTCGGGGATCCAGGCCAGCAGGTGCTGCAGGCGCTGGTGGGGGTCGTCCTGCTGTAGCAGCTGCAGCCGCTGCGGCTCGTCCAGCGGCAGCAGTTCGGCCAGGCGCCAGCCTACCCAGGCGGCCTGCTCCAGCTGGGCCGGATGAGTCGGGGCGAAGGCCGCGCCGGCCTGTTCGATGATGTGCTCCAGCACGGTGGCCAGCAGCGCGTGTTCCGGGCGCAGTTCGTCGTCGTGGTCGGGGGGTGCCCATTCCACGTCGGCCAGCACCAGCCCGTTGTCGCGGATGCGCGTGCGCAGTACATGGAAGCGACGCTGGCCGCGCAGGCGCAATACCAGCACGCCGTCGGCGCCCACATCGAAATCCTCGACGCGCGCTTCCACGCCGTAGGCGGCCGGCACCGCCGGCGACCCCACTTCATCGCCGTCCAGAATCAGGCAGACGCCGAACGGGATGTTCTGGCGGCTGCACTCACGCAGCATGTCCAGGTAGCGACGCTCGAACACCCGCAGGCCCAGCGCGGCGCCAGGCAGCAGCACCACTTGCAGCGGGAACAACGGCAGCGACGCGGTATCGGTCATGGCCTGTGGCGCGCCCGCCTCATCCCTGCTGCAGCTGCGCCAGGAAGCGCCGCGGCGCGCCGTCGAAACCGCCATTGGACATGAACACGACATGGTCGCCGGGGGCTGCGATCCCGCCCAACCGCGCGAGCAACGCATCGGTGTCGGGCACGGCGTGGGCCTGCCCACGCACGGCGGCGATCACACCGGCCGCATCCCAGGCCAGCTCCGGGCGGTGCAGGAACACCACCGCATCGGCCAGGTCCAGCGACGGCGCCAGCGCTTCGGCATGCGCGCCCAGCCGCATCGAATTGCTGCGCGGTTCCATCGCCACCACGATGCGCGCGGCACCGACCTTGGCGCGCAGCCCTTCCAGCGTGGTGTGGATGGCGGTGGGGTGATGGGCGAAATCGTCGTAGACGGTGATGTCCTGCGCCTGCCCTATCACTTCCAAACGGCGCTTGACGCTGCGGAAACGGGCCAGCGCCGGAATCACCGTGCCCAGCTCCACCCCGACCGCATGCGCGGCGGCCAGCGCCGCCAGGCCGTTGAGCACGTTGTGGCGGCCCAGCAGGGGCCAGCGCACTTCGCCTACGCGCGTGCCACGGTGATGGACCACGAACGCACTGCCGTCGGCGTTGACCAGTTCGGCATGCCATTCCAGCGACGGATCAAACCCGAAGCGTTCCACCGGGGTCCAGCAGCCCATCGCCAGCACCTGCGCCAGGTAGGCGTCCTCGCCATTGACGATCAGGCGGCCGCGCGCGGGCACGGTGCGTACCAGGTGGTGGAACTGGCGCTGGATCGCGGCCACGTCCGGGAAGATGTCGGCGTGGTCGTATTCCAGGTTGTTGAGGATGGCCACCAGCGGCCGGTAGTGCACGAACTTGCTGCGCTTGTCGAAGAACGCCGTGTCGTACTCGTCGGCCTCGACCACGAACTCACGCCCGCCGCCCAGACGCGCCGACACGCCGAAGTCTTCGGCGACGCCGCCGATCAGGAAACCCGGCTCGCGCCCGGCCGCCTGCAGCAGCCAGGTCAGGATGGTGGTGGTGGTGGTCTTGCCATGGGTACCGGCCACGGCCAGCGTGTCACGCCCCGGCAGGACCTGTTCGGACAGCCACTGCGCACCGGAAATGTAGCGCTGGCCGGCGTCGAGCACCGCTTCCACCGCCGGATTGCCGCGCGACAGCGCATTGCCGACGATCACCTCATCGCAGTCGGCGGCAACGCTGGTGGCGCGATAGCCCGGATCCAGTGCGATGCCCAGTTGTTCCAGCTGGGTCGACATCGGCGGATAGATCGCCTGGTCGCTGCCATGCACCTCATGGCCCAGTTCCCGCGCCAGCGCGGCCACGCCGCCCATGAAGGTGCCGGCGATACCAAGGATATGAATCTTGCTCATGCGGTGGATTGTGACCGATCACCTGCGACTGTGGATATTGTCGTCAGACAATTTCCCAGATGCGTGTAGGAAAAATACTCTGGGTGTCGGGGAATCCCCGATAGCGATGCAGTGTGAAGACGGACACAATTCAGGTGGCCAGCCGCAGCACCCCATTGGTCCTACTCCCCAAGAGGCCATCCCCAGGGGAGCTCATGCTGCGGGGCTCTGAGCAAGCCCGTCCGCTGGCACCTTAAACCGCACGCCTGGCCCCATGGGGCCAGGCGTGTGTGTTTACAGGCCAGGCAGGCGCTGCGGGTGCAGCGCCACCGGCTCAGCCGTGGATCGCCGCGCGGATGCGCGCTTCCACGTCGTCCAGCTCACCCACGCCATCAACGCGCGCCAGGGTGCCGCGACCGGCGTAGAAATCGACCACCGGGGCGGTCTGGTCGTTGTAGACCTGCAGGCGCTGACGCACCGATTCGGGATTGTCGTCGGCGCGGCCCTGTTCGGCGGCGCGGCCGGCAATGCGCTCGACCAGCAGTTCGGTCGGCACGTCCAGCTGCACCACCGCATCCAGCGGCTGGCCGATCTTCACCAGCAGGGTGTCCAGCGCGTTGGCCTGGGCCACGTTGCGCGGGTAACCATCGAGGATGAAGCCGTTGGCCACGTCGGCCTGGCCCAGGCGTGATTCGAGCATGCCCAGCAGGATGTCGTCGGACACCAGGTTGCCGGCGTCCATGACAGCCTTGGCCTGCTTGCCCAGCTCGGTGCCTGCGGCCACTTCGGCACGCAGCAGGTCGCCGGTGGAAATGTGCGCAATCGACAGGTGTTCCTTCAGGCGCGTCGCCTGTGTCCCCTTGCCCGAACCGGGCGGTCCCAACAGAACCAATCGCATCAACCTGACTCCAACTTGGTAAAAAAATGGAAGGGCGCGCGCCCCGGGATTGTCCACAATCACGCTGCACCGCAATACGCGCACTTTACCCCATACCGGTAATGTCTCTGCAATGTCCTTCCCCCACCCCCAGGTGAAATGATGTCCAAAGGTACCCTGCTCTACGCCCAGTCAGGCGGCGTCACCGCCGTGATCAACGCCACCGCCTCGGCGGTGATCAGCACCGCTCGAGCCAAGGGAATCAAGGTCTTGGCCGCGCGCAACGGCATTCTTGGCGCGCTCCGCGAAGACCTGATCGACACCACCAGGGAGTCGGCGGCCGCCATCGCCGCGCTGGCCCACACCCCGGGCGGGGCCTTCGGCTCGTGCCGCTACAAGCTCAAGTCGCTCGAGGCCGACCGGAGCAAGTACGAACGCCTGCTGGAGGTCCTGCGCGCCCACGACGTGCGCTGGTTCCTCTACAACGGCGGCAACGACTCGGCCGACACCGCCTGGAAGGTCTCCCAGCTGGCCAAGGCCTTCGATCACGACCTCACCTGCATCGGCGTGCCCAAGACCATCGACAACGACCTGGCGGTCACCGACACCTGCCCGGGCTTCGGCTCGGCGGCCAAGTACACCGCGGTATCGGTGCGCGAGGCGGCGCTGGACGTGGCGGCCATGGCGGAAACCTCGACCAAGGTGTTCGTCTACGAAGCTATGGGCCGCCACGCCGGTTGGCTGGCGGCGGCCGCCGGCCTGGCCGGACAAGGCCCCGACGATGCCCCGCACATCATCCTGCTGCCCGAGCGCGCCTACGACGAGGCCGCCTTCCTGGCCAAGGTCAAGCAGGTGGTCGAGCGCGTGGGCCACTGCGTGGTGGTGGCCTCCGAAGGCATCCAGACCGCGGACGGCACGTTCGTGGCCGATGCCGGCGGCGGCAAGGATTCGTTCGGGCACACCCAGCTGGGTGGCGTGGCCTCGCAGCTGGCCGCCCGGGTCAAGGACACGCTGGGCTACAAGGTGCACTGGACCCTGCCCGACTACCTGCAGCGCTCGGCGCGCCACATCGCGTCCAAGACCGACTGGGAGCAGGCGCAGGCGGTGGGCAAGGCGGCGGTGCAGTTCGCGCTGAAGGGCCACAACGCGGTGATGCCGGTGATCGTGCGCAGCAGCGACGCGCCCTACCGCTGGAAGATCGAGGCTGCGCCCCTGCACAAGGTGGCCAACCACGAGAAGAAGATGCCGGCCGGCTTCATCCGCAAGGACGGCTTCGGCATCACCGCCAAGGCCCGCGCCTACCTGTCACCGCTGATCAAGGGCGAGGCGCCCCTGCCCTACGGTGCCGATGGCCTGCCGAAGTACGTGACGCTCAAGAACGTGGGCGTGAAGAAGAAGCTGCCGGCCTGGCAGGAAGGCTGAGCCCCTCCGGCGGGCGGCGCGTCCCTTGGGCGTGCCCCCCGCCGGCAATTGCGGCGCGCCGGGACGCCCCATACAATCGCGCCGAGCCGGCAGGACATGCGGGCTTTCGCACCCGCGACCCACTTTCCGCACTTGTGTGCGATGACAAGGACTGTACCGATGAAGCGCCACACCCTGGTTCCCCTGCTGCTGCTCGCCGTAGCGGCGCCCGCCTTTGCCGATACCTGCGAAAGCAGCTTCCAGAAGAAGGGCAACCCCCTGTCCGGTACCACCTATACCGCCTCGGTGACCGTGCCTGAGCTGACCGTCAAGAGCGCGATCGGCCAGATGAACGTGATCGCCAAGGGCAACAACATGGACGTGTTGAGCTCGGACGTGGAAAACGGCGCGATGCTGATCGAAGATCCGCAGACGGCGATGCACAAGACCATTCCGATCATCATCAGCGCCACCAGCGAGGGCCGCACCGGCACCGTGGCGATGACGGTCAAGCTCAATGCGGGCGCCTTTGCCAAGGCCGATTCGATCCGCGCCGAGATGTGCAAGATGCTCACCCAGGTGAAGCCGGGCAAGGCCGGCGAGCAGCTTGCCGCGTCCACGCCGAAGGCCTCCACGGTGAACATTTCGGCCAGCGATTTCGGCTTCCAGCTGCGCACGCAGAACAAGGACAACCCCGCTGCGATCGAACCGCGCTACAAGGGCAAGATCTATTCGATCACCGGCCGGGTCAACGGCGTGCTCAAGAGCGGCGGCACCTACAACACCGGCTTCGAGCTGCCCAACGGCTCCGGTGGCATCGACTTCGAAAGCGTGGCCATCACCTGCGCTTTCGCGCCGAGCCAGGCCGCCTTCGCACTGGCGTTGCGCCCGAAGGAAAAGGTCACTCTGGTCGGCGTGGTCGACCATTACGACCAGATCGGCCGCGTGCTGTGGCTGAAGGACTGCAAGGGCAACTGAGCCCGGCCAGCCTCGCGTCGCACCCAAGCCCGGACCGGCCCTGCCGTCCGGGCTTTTTCGTGGGCGCGCAGGACACTGGACGGCCTGCGGGGGCTGGCCTCATGCTCCGCACACGATCCGGGTGGGGGCGGTGCCATCGGCACTGCACCGGGTCGCCAACCGGCGGGCGCCCGGGTGCGTCCGCTCCATGCAACCGGGGGAAGGAACCATGCACAGATTGGTGTGGGTAGGCGCACTGCTGCTCGTTGTCGGGCAGGCGGCGGGCAAGGAAAAGATGATCCCGTTGTCGGCACAGGATGCCGAAGCGCTGCGTGGAAAGACCGTGGCGCTGACACGCCACGAGCCGCCGTCGTTCATGGCGATGACCGCCGGCAAGGCGTCGTTTGCGCTGTTCGGCGCGGCGGCGATGGCCAGTGCGGGCAACGAGCTGGTGCGGCAGAACGCGGTACCTGATCCGGCCGGACTGGTCCGCGACCAGTTGGGGGGTGCGCTGGGGCAGGCATTTGGCGCGCAGTTGCTGCCGCTGGATGCCACCGCGACCAAGGCGGTGAAGCCGGCCGAGCTGGCCAGGCTGCATGCCGACGCCGACTACGTGTTGGACGTGCGCTCAGGCGGCTGGAACTACGCCTACTTCGCCACGCAGTGGGGCCGCTACTGGGTGGGCTACAGCGTGCAGGTGACGCTGGTGGAGACCGCCAGCAACCGGGTGGTGTCCAATCTGGCCTGCGCGGCCAACACCATCAACGACGGTGAACCGCCTACCCGTGAAGCGTTGCATGCCGACCAGGCGCGCCTGCTCAAACACGTGACTGCCGCACTGGGCGCACGCTGCGTGCAGCTGCTGGGGCGCGAACAGTTCCGGCTGACCGCCGCCCACATGCCGGTACTGCCGCCTGCACTGGCCAGTACCCTGCGCCCCGGCACCGCGCCGGCAACGCTGACCGCCGCAACCGACACCCCTGCTCCCGCTGCCGAACCGCTCACCGACAGCGGCCACGTTGAGGTGGCGACGCCCGCCGTGGCCGCCGATGGCGACACCTCCCAAGCGGTGCAGACCGTCGCGCTGGTGGAACAGGCCCCCGTGCCGGCCGTGGCACAACCGGTTGCCCCGGCACCGGCCGGGCCTGCAGAACCTGCAGAACCTGCGCCTGCGGCGACGGGGTCGGGCGGCACCAACTGGCGGCAATGGTCGACGCGCGGCGGCCTGTAATCGCACCCGCCTACCGGTTCCGGGCGCGCAATCGCCCGGAACCGGCACCTTCCATTACCGGCAGGCGGTGCCTTCCACGTTCAGCTGTGCGGCGAACATCGGGATCTGCGCGATCTTGCCGGCGGCCGCCTGCTTCTTGGCGTCTTCCAGATAGATGCGCGACTGGCCCTGGCCGTCCAGTTCGGCCTTCTGTGCCACCGGCATGCGCCACACGCGCACCACCGCCTGCTGCGCCGGGCACGCGGCGTTCGGCACGCGGATCACGTCGTTGAGCTTCCAGCCTTTGGCCTCGGTGGGCTGGGCCTTGTCGAAGTCGACGAAGCGGGCGCGCGGCTGGCACTGCTCGCTGGTGCGCACCACGGCGAATTTGTAGGGCTGTGCAGCATCAGCGGTGAACATGCCCTCCAACCGTGCACAGGCTTCGGGGATCTGGCGCAGCGTATGGGCCGCGCCCACCGCCTGCGGCGCACCGACGGCGCGTTTCAGCTCGGGGGTCTCGGCGGCGCTGGCGGCCACGGCAGGCAACAGGGCCAGCCAGAGCAGGTAACGGGTGGACATGGCGGAACTCCGGATGCTGGGGATGGGCCGAGGCTGCCAGCGGGTGGCTGAACGGCGTGGCAAGGCGTCCCATCAACGCCTAGGAGCGGTGTGCGTGGTTGCCGGCCAACGGCCGGCGGTGTGTCGCTTCGGATGGGTGTGCGTGGTTGCCGGCCAGCGGCCGGCGGTGTGTCGCTTCGGATGGGTGTGCGTGGTTGCCGGCCAGCGGCCGGCGGTGTGTCGCTTCGGATGGGTGTGCGTGGTTGCCGGCCAGCGGCCGGCACTACCCGTATGCGGGTGTTGCCCGCATACTCGGGTCACCAGGGATTGCTGAACACCGCCACACGCTTGAAGACCGGGCACGGTCTGAACGGGTTGGTCCAAGGTTGCAGCCCGTTGTGCCCCCGCGTGGAGAGGTTCATCCGTTCGTCTGGATGCCATTCCATCACCCGGGAGGGGACATGCTGGAACGTTATGGGCTTTCTCTGGCGCTGTTCTGCGCCATTCTCGCGATTCTCTACGGCATCGTGTCGGCACGCTGGATCCTCCGGCAACCGGCTGGCAATGCCCGCATGCAGGAAATCGCCGCTGCCATCCAGGAAGGCGCGCGCGCCTATCTCAACCGTCAATATCTCACCATCGGCATCGCCGGCGTCGTGCTGTTCGTGCTGGTCGGATTCTTCCTCAGCTGGTACACCGCGATCGGCTTTGCAATCGGCGCCGTGCTGTCCGGCGCGGCCGGCTACATCGGCATGAACGTGTCGGTGCGCGCCAACGTGCGCACCGCCGAAGCGGCCCGCAACGGCCTCAGTGCCGCCATGGACGTGGCGTTCCGCGGCGGTGCGATCACCGGCATGCTGGTGGTCGGGCTGGGCCTGCTCGGCGTGGCCGGGTACTACGCGCTGCTGCTGCGGCTGGGGTTGGATACCGCGCAGGCCCTACATGCGCTGGTCGGGCTGGCGTTTGGCTCTTCGCTGATTTCAATCTTCGCGCGGCTGGGCGGCGGCATCTTCACCAAGGGCGCCGACGTTGGCGCGGATCTGGTCGGCAAGGTGGAAGCGGGCATTCCCGAGGATGACCCGCGCAACCCGGCGGTGATCGCCGACAACGTGGGCGACAACGTCGGCGACTGCGCCGGCATGGCTGCCGACCTGTTCGAGACGTATGCGGTGACGGTGATCGCCACCATGCTGCTGGGCAGCCTGATGATCGCCGAAGCCGGACGCAACGCGATCCTGTATCCGCTGGTGCTGGGCGGTGTGTCGATCATCGCCTCGATCATCGGCGCGCTGTTCGTCAAGGTGAAGCCCGGCGGCTCGATCATGGGCGCGCTGTACAAGGGCGTGATCGTGTCGGCGGTGCTGGCGGCGATCGCGTTCTATCCGATCACCCTGCAGCTGATGCCCGACAACAGCCACGGGGCGCTGAACCTGTACTTCTGCGCGTTGATCGGGCTGGTGCTGACCGGGCTGATCGTGTGGATCACCGAGTACTACACCGGCACCCAGTACAAGCCGGTGCAGCACGTGGCGCAGGCGTCCACCACCGGGCATGGCACCAACATCATCGCCGGGCTCGGGGTGTCGATGAAGTCGACCGCGCTGCCGGTGATCGCGGTGTGCGTGGCGATCTGGCTGGCGCACTATTTCGGCGGCCTGTACGGCATCGCCATCGCCGCCACCGCCATGCTGTCGATGGCCGGCATGATCGTGGCGCTGGATGCCTACGGCCCGATCACCGACAACGCCGGCGGCATTGCCGAGATGGCGGAACTGCCCTCCAGCATCCGCGACATCACCGACCCGCTGGATGCGGTGGGCAACACCACCAAGGCGGTCACCAAGGGCTATGCGATCGGCTCGGCGGCGCTGGCCGCGCTGGTGCTGTTCGCCGATTACACGCACAACCTGCAGGCAGCCAACCCCGGCCAGACGTTCGCCTTCGATCTGTCCGACCACACGGTGATCATCGGCCTGCTGATCGGCGGGCTGATTCCCTACCTGTTCGGTGCGATGGCGATGGAAGCGGTGGGCCGCGCGGCCGGCGCGGTGGTGGAGGAAGTGCGCCGCCAGTTCCGCGAGATCCCCGGCATCATGGAAGGCACCGGCAAGCCGCAGTACGACCGCGCGGTGGACATGCTGACCCGTTCGGCGATCCGCGAAATGATCGTGCCCTCGCTGTTGCCGGTGGCCGTACCGGTGGTGGTGGGCCTGCTGCTGGGGCCACGCGCGCTGGGCGGATTGCTGATCGGCACCATCGTCACCGGCCTGTTCGTGGCGATCTCGATGACCACCGGCGGTGGTGCGTGGGACAACGCCAAGAAGTACATCGAGGATGGCCACTTCGGCGGCAAGGGCAGCGAGGCGCACAAGGCGGCCGTCACCGGCGACACCGTGGGTGATCCGTACAAGGACACGGCCGGCCCGGCGATCAACCCGTTGATCAAGATCATCAACATCGTCGCGCTGTTGCTGGTGCCGCTGCTGTAGGCACACCGTCGCCCGGCCCATGGCCGGGCGTTACCGGGGTCAGCGCCGGCGGATGAAGAACGCCACCGGCACCATCACCTCCACCGGGTCGCCGCCGATCTCCGGCGGCGGCGCCGGCACCGGGCTGCCGCGGCGCACGGTGTCCAACGTTTCGGCATCCAGCAACGGATGCCCACTGCTCTGGCCAATGCGGATGTTGCGCGCATTGCCCTGCCGGTCCACCGCAAAGCGCACATAGACCACGCCTTGTTGGCGCAGGCGCTCGGCCCCGCGTGGATAGCGCCGGTGCTGCTCAAGATGGCCCAGCAGCAGCCCCTGCCAGGTGACCTGCGCGTCACTGCGCTGGCCAGCCATCGTCTGCGGCGCCGCGTAGCGTTGCGCGGTGGTGGCCTGTACGTCCGGCGGAGCCAGGGTCTGGTCCACGTTGTGGGCGTCCGCGGGCGTCTGCTCGGTGGGCGGTGGCGTGCGCTGCACTACCGCTTCGCCGTCCGGGTGCGGCTGCGGGGGCAGCGCCAGCGCGCGCACCGGGCGCGGTTCCGGCGCGGGGCGGTGCTGTTCCTGCTGCGAGGGCCCCTGCGCGATGTCGGTGGGCGGCGCCGGCGGCGCTTCGGCGACCGGTGCCAGCTCCACCATCAGCGCTGCCGGCGGCGCGCTGGCCGGTGTGGGCGGCGCACGCCCCATCCACCACAGCGTGGCCGCGATGCTGATCGCGTAGATGGCCAGCACGATGCCGAGGCTACCGGCCCAGCGTGCATGCCCTGCATGGCCTGCGCTCATGGCGCGGGCTGTTCCAGCCCGACCAGGGCCACCTTGAGGTAGCCGGCCGCGCGCAGCGCGTTCATGGTCTGCATCAGGTCGCCATAGGCCACCTGGCGGTCGGCGCGCAGGTAGATGCGCTGCTCACGGTCGCCGCCGGTCAGCCGCTGCAATGCGGCCGGCAGTGCGTCGGTGGTAACGGCGGCATCGTTCACCCGCAGCGACAGGTCGGCCTGCACGGTCAGGAACACCGGCTCGTTCTCGCGTGGTTGCGGGCGCGCGCTGCTGGCCGGCAGGTCCACGGCGGTGTCCACGGTGGCCAGCGGTGCGGCGACCATGAAGATGATCAGCAGCACCAGCATCACGTCGATGAAAGGGGTGACGTTGATCGCGTGGGTTTCTTCCAACGCGTCGTCGTCGTGGCGTGCGGTACGGAGTGCCATGTCGAAAACCTCAGTGCGCAGCGCGGGCCAGCACCAGGCCGGCGTGCACCGCCGCGCGGTCCAGGTCACGTGACACCAGTTGCTGCACGGCCGCCGACAGGTCGCCCAGCAGCGCGCGCAGGCCGGCCAGCACCCGGGTGAAGTGGTTGTAGATCACCACCGCGGGAATGGCCGCCACCAGCCCCAGCGCGGTGGCCAGCAACGCTTCGGCGATGCCGGGCGCCACCACGGCCAGGTTGGTGGTGTTGGACTGGGCGATACCGACGAAGCTGTTCGTGATCCCCCACACGGTGCCGAACAGACCCACGAAGGGCGCGATCGCGCCGAGGCTGGCGAGTACGCCGATGCCGCGCCGCGCCTGTCGCGCACAGGCCAGTTCGATACGCTCCAGGCGCGAACCGACCCGCTCCTTCACCCCCGCCGGATCGCCGCCGTGCGGCGACAGCCGCAGCTCGGTACGCGCGGCCTCCAGCAACAGGCGCACGGGTTCTTCCTGCAGGCGCGGGTCGAGCTGTGGGTCCGGCAGCTGCACGCTCTCCAGCAGCAGCGCGCGCGCCTGCAGCAGGCGGCGGCGTTCGCGCGCCAGTTCCCAGCCCTTGGCCAGCAGCACCGTCCAGGTGGCCACCGACGCGACGGCCAGGCCGATCATCACCGCTTTGACCACCACGTCGGCGGCCAGGTACATGCCCCACGGTGTGAGTGCGGGTGCCGGGGCGGCAATGGCGAAGGGAAGCAACACGGTCATGGTCAGGCTCATCAGGAAAGGAGGCGCGGCGTTGCGGCAACGCGCGCCGGAACAAGGAACGGGCTCACTCGGGCGTGGGCGGCAGGCGCGGCGACGGCCGCGTCAGCACGTAGGCCGCGCTGGCAATGAAGAACGCGCCCACGCCCAGCAGCAGCCGCCACGACGGATGCGCGCCCCAGCAGAACAGCACAAAGCCGAACGCCATGCCGCCGGCCGCAAAGGCCTTGCCCGTGCGGCTCACCGCGCCCTGCTCGCGCCACAGGCGCAAGGCCGGGCCGTAACGGGGGTGGTCGAGCAGCTTGCGTTCGAAGCGT
>Ga0308172_1000955_pt1 | contig 25614 bp, 30 predicted proteins | sample PhyGR2_FD_202134 | JGI IMG/M metagenome (GOLD analysis project Ga0308172, IMG submission 202134) | Phyllosphere microbial communities from UC Gill Tract Community Farm, Albany, California, United States - DLSLSG.R2 | ecosystem: Host-associated > Plants > Phyllosphere > Unclassified | place: USA... | reverse complement strand
CCGGCAATTCTGGTAACGTGATCAAAGCTATCGAAGCTGCCCGCGCTAAAGGCATGAAAGTCATTACCCTGACCGGTAAAGATGGCGGCAAAATGGACGGCTCAGCCGACGTGGAAATCCGCGTTCCTCACTTTGGTTTCGCTGACCGCGTGCAGGAAATCCACATTAAAGTGATACATATCCTGATCTTATTGATCGAAAAAGAGATGGCAAAATAATTCGCCGCACGTGGGTAATACGGCGTTGAAATCTGGCTCAGAATGCTCATTTACTCTGTGTAAACTCCGCTTCTTCGCCAGATTTCGCCTTGTCTTTCCTGAGTGCAGCGCATTATAAGAATAATAAAAGGAGGCAGGTGATGTGCGAATTGCTCGGGATGAGCGCTAACGTCCCTACTGATATTTGTTTCAGTTTCAGTGGATTAGTGCAGCGCGGTGGCGGGACTGGTCCGCATAAAGACGGCTGGGGCATTACCTTTTATGAAGGCAATGGCTGTCGTACTTTTAAAGATCCGACGCCAAGTTTTAATTCGCCCATTGCCCGCCTTGTTCAGGAATATCCGATCAAATCCTGCGCGGTGATTTCTCATATTCGTCAGGCAAACCGTGGTGAAGTGGCGCTGGAAAATACCCATCCGTTCACCCGCGAACTGTGGGGACGCAACTGGACTTACGCGCACAACGGCCAGCTTCGCGGTTACCGCCAGCTGGATACCGGCACGTTGCGCCCTGTCGGTCAGACAGATAGTGAATACGCTTTTTGCTGGTTGCTGCATAAACTCACCCAACGTTATCCGCGCCGCCCTGCAAGCTGGCCGCCGGTGTTTCGCTATATCGCGTCGCTGGCTGATGAGTTACGGCAGAAAGGGGTGTTTAACATGTTGCTGTCGGACGGCAATTTTGTGATGGCATACTGCTCGACGAATTTGCACTGGATCACGCGGCGGGCGCCTTTCGGAAAGGCAACGTTGTTGGATCAGGATGTGGAAATTGATTTTCAGCAGCAGACGACACCTAATGATGTCGTCACCGTGATTGCCACGCAACCGCTGACCGCAAACGAAACCTGGAACAAGATTGTCCCAGGTGAGTTCGCGTTATTTCATCGGGGCGAACGCCAGCTGTGAGGACAGCGGGGTGTTAGACAACGGTTGCAGCACTTCATATTTACCGTCAGTGACCACAACATTCGGTGGCTGATGGTGTTTCTCAAAGTACGCATATCCCGGTTGTAACTGGCTCCAGAAGCTGTAGTAGCTTGAGTTTTTGTGCGCCTTCATGTTGGCATCGGTCATTTTGAACGGATAAATGCTGATCTGCAGATTACGCTGCCCGAACTGGAATGCCGCCTGCACATAGGTAAAGATTTCGTCCATGTAGCCGTCGGTCATGGCGTAGCAACCGATAGACTTACAGTTTCCGTGGATCATCAGATACTTACCCGAATAGCCCTGCGAGATGTCGTAAGCATTGGGGAAACCGATGTTGATGGCGCGATAAAAGCGGCTGTCAGGTTTCAGGTGGTGAATATCCACGTTGTAGAAACCTTCCGGGCTTTTGAAATCACCTTCGCGACGTTTATTTCCCAAACCGCCGGAAAAATCGCAGATGCCGTAACTGCCGATCAGACGAAATTCGCCGTCGAGTTGGGCATACAATTCGAGTTTACGTTCTTGTTTGAAGATCTGGATATAAACCGGAGCGCCTAACAATTGCTTTTTAAGCGTCGCGTTGACCGGGACAGCATCGCTGGCCACGGCGTAATTTGCTGTAAATAAAGGCAAACTGAGGAGCATCGCAAGAAACAGCGCGATTCTGATCATTCTAAATCCTGCTTGGTAATAATGTCGATTATTGTGTCTACAGCGGAACTGCCTGCAAGACCGCCACTGATTTTCTTCTTATGTACTGCCTGTCTGAAACGATGCCATATTAATACTGATTAATTTTTTAGCAATCACCAAATAATGAATAATGAATTTCCCAATCGGAAATTTATTATCTTGCCATGAATGGTGATTAATTAAGCGAAATTAACCAACATTTTCTGTGTTGGAAATCTCCGCACTCAACTGTATACTTATACAGTCATTGGGGGAGGGCTATGCGTAAAATCATTCATGTGGATATGGACTGCTTTTTCGCGGCCGTCGAGATGCGCGACGATCCTTCCCTGCGCGATATTCCAATCGCTATCGGCGGCAGTCGTGAACGCCGTGGCGTCATCAGTACCGCCAATTATCCAGCCCGCAAATTTGGCGTACACAGTGCAATGCCTACCGGCATGGCCCTGAAACTTTGCCCGCATCTGAAAGTCATTCCCGGCAGAATGGACGCCTATAAAGAAGCGTCAAACCACATTCGTGAAATCTTCGCGCGTTATACGCCATTGATCGAACCGTTGTCACTCGACGAAGCTTATCTGGATGTTTCCGACGCCACCCAATGCAATGGTTCCGCCACACTTATCGCCGCTGAAATTCGCCAGGCCATTTTCGATGAAATCAATCTGACGGCTTCTGCGGGCATTGCGCCGATAAAATTTCTGGCAAAAATCGCCTCAGACCTGAATAAACCCAACGGCCAGTTTGTGATTACGCCCGATAAAGTGGACGCGTTTTTACAAGATTTGCCGCTGAGCAAAATCCCCGGCGTCGGCAAAGTCACCGCCCAGCGGTTGCAGGAGCAGGGGTTGATCACCTGCGGTGATGTACAGCGTTACGATCTGGCGAAACTGCTCAAACGCTTTGGCAAGTTTGGACGCGTGTTGTGGGAACGCTGTCAGGGGATTGATGAGCGCGAGATTTCCCCCGAGCGGTTGCGTAAATCCGTCGGTGTGGAACGTACCCTGGCCGAAGATATTCACAGCTGGGAAGAGTGCGTGGCGCTGATCGAACGTTTGTACCCCGAACTGCAAACGCGCTTAAGCCGCGTCAGCCCGGATCTGCGCATTGCGAGACAGGGTGTAAAACTCAAATTTCATGATTTCCAGCAAACCACGCAGGAGCATGTGTGGCCGGTGCTGAATAAAGAAGATTTACTGAAAGTCGCGCGTGATGCCTGGGAACAGCGGCGTGGCGGAAGAGGGGTCAGGCTGGTGGGGTTGCATGTGACGTTGCAAGATCCGCAGATAGAGCGGCAGCTATTGTTAGATTTAAACTCCTCCCCCTGCGAAGGGGGAGGCTGGGAGGGGGTTTAGCGGGCAAAATCAATGCCTGAGAAAACTTCAATCAACTAATTTTGCTTTAATACCCCACCCCAACCCTCCCCTTCGCAGGGGAGGGAGCAAAAATTAACCGCGTTCAGGAATCGCTTTCAGCAGGGCCGTCAGCAGTTTCCAGTACAGCTCGACGCTGGCAATTTCCACCTGCTCATCCGGCGAGTGCGGGCCGGTGATGGTTGGCCCGATGGAAACCATGTCCATGTCCGGGTACGGTTTTTTGAACAGACCGCATTCCAGACCGGCGTGGATCACCATGATGTTCGGGGTTTTATTGAACAGCGTCTGGTAAGTTTCACGCACCAGCGTCATCACCGGTGAGCTTGGCTCAGGTTTCCAGCCAGGGTAGCTGCCTTTTGCCAGACTTTTCGCGCCAGCCAGTTCACTCAGTGAGTTGAGCATGCTGACCACATATTCTTTGCCGCTGTCGATAAGAGAACGGATCAGACTGTTGATCGCTACTTCGTCATCTTTCATGGTGACAACACCGACGTTCAGCGAGGTTTCTACCACGCCTTTCACGTCATCACTCATGCGGATCACGCCGTTTGGCGTCGCGTTCAGCAGGGCAAGGAATTTACCCTGAGTTTCCGCGGTCAGCGCTTTCGCGTTGCTTTCAGCCGCTTCTGCCACCAGAGCAATTTTCTTCTCAACCGCTGACAGTTCAAACTGAATGGTCGCCAGGAATTCCTGTGCTGCCGCTTTCAGTGCGTCTGTTTTATCCGCAGCCACTGCCAGAGTTGCAATCGCTTCACGCGGGATGGCGTTACGCAGTGTGCCGCCGGTGAAATCCAGCAGACGCAGTCCCAGTGTCTCGGCGTTGTCTGCCAGGAAACGCGCCAGCAGTTTGCTTGCGTTACCCAGTCCTAAATGAATATCAGCGCCGGAGTGGCCGCCTTTCAGTCCCTTCAGGGTCAGCTTCAGCGTGGTGAAACCAGCCGGAACCGCTTCACGGCTCAGTGGCAGTGTGGCGGTAAAATCAATGCCGCCGGCGCAACCCATGTAGATTTCGCCTTCGGTTTCAGAATCGGTGTTGATCAGGATTTCAGACTGTAACCAGTCTGGTTGCAGGCCGAATGCGCCTGCCATGCCGGTTTCTTCGGTCATGGTCAGCAGCACTTCCAGCGGACCGTGCTCTACGCTGTCATCAGCCAGAACTGCCAGCGCGGACGCCATGCCGATACCATTGTCAGAACCCAGCGTGGTGCCGCGGGCTTTTACCCAACCGTCTTCGATGAAAGGCTGGATCGGATCTTTAGTGAAATCATGAACGGTATCGTTGTTTTTCTGCGGCACCATATCGAGGTGCGCCTGCAGGGCAACGGCTTTGCGGTTTTCCATGCCTTTCGTGGCCGGTTTACGCAGCAAAATGTTGCCGACTTCATCACGCTCAGCGTGGATACCCTTTTCCTGTGCCCATTCAACGATGTGTTTTGCCAGTTCTTCTTCATGATAAGAAGGGTGCGGAATTGAACAGATTTTGGCAAAAATATCCCACAACGGTTGTGGCGAAAGCTGAGACAGTTCAGACACTATAAGTCTCCTGTAACAGTCAGCTCATTCAGGCTCCGTTTGCAGGGGAACTGATTGAGATGCTGTAGGTTTAAGGTTAAGTAATCCCCGCCAGACTGTGTAGCGAGTGGCCTGACAGAATATCACTTAATCTTAACCTGTGCGCGGGGACGGGGAGAAATTCCGGGTTTTTTGGGGCGCTTTGACCAGATAATCGCTGGTTTTTGTGAGACGGACTCACTATAATCTCGCGCAACCTTTTTTCCCCCCATTATTTATTTAGAAGCCGTTAATTCACTGGCTGGGACACCTTTATGAGCGAAAAATACGTTGTAACCTGGGACATGCTGCAAATCCACGCCCGCACCATGGCTAAACGCCTGCTGCCGGCAGAACAATGGAAAGGCATTATTGCCGTCAGCCGTGGCGGTCTGGTCCCTGCAGCGTTGCTGGCTCGCGAGCTGTGCATCCGCCATGTCGATACCGTGTGTATCTCCAGCTATGACCATGATAATCAGCGCGAAATGCAAGTGCTGAAACGCGCAGAAGGCGACGGTGAAGGCTTCATCGTGATCGACGATCTGGTTGATACCGGCGGCACTGCGAAAGCGATCCGCGAAATGTACCCGAAAGCACATTTCATCACCATCTTCGCCAAACCTGCTGGCGCACCGCTGGTCGATGATTACGTCATCGACATTCCGCAGAACACCTGGATCGAACAGCCGTGGGATATGGGGGTCATCTTTGTGCCTCCATTAGTGGGTAAGTAATTTTCCCTTAGTGTTTATAAACGCCTGGCTTATTGCCGGGCGTTTTGCTTTTGTTGACTTGAAATCCTTTCCGCTTGACCTCACCCCTCACTTGTCGCAACGTGGTCGGGTTATAATCCCGTCCAGAAATGATCGCCTGCGGGCGACCCGCTGCTTGCTAACGGAGGATCTTGCATCATGGCTCCAGCCAACCTTACGGAAAAACTGTTTAAACCTTCCTTTAAATATCCGGAAACTTCGACGCTGGTTCGTCGCGTTCATCATCATAATACGCACCCGCCGATGCACACTGCGCTGGAAGGCGACACGGTAAATTGCTGGTACAGAACCATTAACCGCCTGATGTGGATGTGGCGGGGTGTCGATCCTTTAGAAGTCGAAGAAGTGCTGTCGCGGATTGCAGTTTCCAAAGCCGAGCACAGCGATCCGCTGTTGCTGGACACCGTGATTGGCTACCGTAACGGCAACTGGGTTTACGAATGGTCAAATCAGGCGATGGCGTGGCAGCAAAAAGCCGCAGAAGAAAAAGATCCAAACCTGGCCAGCGAATACTGGCTGAAGGCGGCGAACCTTTACAGCATCGCCGGGTATCCGCATCTGAAAGGCGATACGCTGGCGGAACAGTCAGAAGTACTGGCCAATAAAGCCTTTGAGAAATCGTCAGAACATTCGCCGTATTCTCTCAAAGAGATCGAATTCAAAATTCCGGGCGGCGCGCCGATCACCGGTTTCCTGCACCTGCCGAATGAAGGCAAAGCGCCGTTCCCGACTGTCATGGTGTGCGGCGGTCTGGATACCTTGCAAAGTGACCATCAGCGTCTGTTCCGTTCTTATCTGGCGCCGATGGGCATTGCGATGCTGACCATCGACATGCCGTCGATCGGGTTCTCGTCGAAGTGGAAACTCACCCAGGACACCAGCTTCCTGCATCAGCAGGTATTGCACCAGCTTGCCGATGTTGCGTGGGTCGATGCCAGCCGTGTCAGCCTGCTCGGTTATCGTTTTGGCGCGAACGTCGCTGTGCGTCTGGCCTATCTCGAACCGCGCCGTGTGTGTGCCGTTGCCACATTGGGCGCGCTGGTGCATTCGTTGCTGAGCGATCCGAAATGTCAGGAACAGGTTCCCGATATGTATATGGATGTGCTGGCGAGCCGGCTGGGGATGTCGAGCGCGTCGGATTCGGCGCTCAAGACCGAACTTAATCGATATTCTCTGAAAATGCAGGGGCTGCTGGGGCGCAGAACGCCGACGCCAATGCTGGCCGCGTACTGGGAAAACGACATCTTCAGCCCGAAGGCGGAAGCCAGATTGATTGCGGATTCTTCATCTGAAGGCAAGCTATTACCGATTCAGAACGAGCCGCTTTATGAGCATTTTGACAAGGCTTTGCATGAGATTTGTGAGTGGTTGCAAAAGCATATGCGTTAACTTAATGGTTGCTAATTCCTAACGTTTTGCTAAAAAGGATCGTCTTTCTATGGAGGTTGTACTATGACGTTACCAAGCGGTCATCCTAAAAGCAGGCTAATGAAACGTTTCGGTACACTGGGACCGTACATCAGAGAAGGAAAATGCGAGAACGACCGCTTTTTCTTTGACTGCTTAGCTGTCTGTGTGAACGTGAAGCCCGCGCCGGAAAAGCGTGAGTTCTGGGGCTGGTGGATTGAGTTGCAGGCTGAAGCCGAACGTTTTACCTATGTTTATCACTTCGGTTTGTTCGATAAAGACGGCATCTGGAAAGCGCAAAACATTAAAGATGCTGAAGTGCGTGAGAAGCTTGAGACGACATTGAAAGGGTTCCACAAGAATCTCAACAAGATGATTGAAGAGATGTCCCTCAAACTGGAACCTGCTGATGATTTCAGCGAAGAACCCGTGAAGCTCTCCGCCTGACTTTCTGTACTACCCATTCCCATACTGAATGCTGCTATTATAGCGTTATGCCGGTTGGCATAACGCTTCTCCCCTGTTAAAAAAGACACAGAAGCACTTCTTATTCACACTAATGGAACGATTATGAGTGGTAGCCAGACACTGGTTGTAAAACTGGGCACCAGCGTGCTCACTGGCGGTTCACGCCGCCTCAACCGTGCTCACATTGTTGAGCTTGTCCGCCAGTGCGCGCAGCAACATGCGGCAGGGCATCGGATTGTGATTGTGACGTCGGGCGCCATTGCTGCCGGGCGTGAACATCTTGGCTACCCCGAACTCCCCGCCACCATTGCTTCCAAACAACTGCTGGCTGCCGTCGGGCAAAGCCGTTTGATCCAGCTGTGGGAGCAATTGTTCTCTATTTATGGCATCCACATTGGTCAGATGCTGCTGACGCGTGCCGACATGGAAGATCGCGAGCGGTTCCTCAACGCCCGCGACACGATGCATGCGCTGCTTGATAACCATATCGTGCCGGTGATTAACGAAAACGATGCAGTGGCGACGGCGGAGATCAAAGTCGGCGATAACGACAATCTTTCCGCGCTGGCCGCAATTCTTGCCGGTGCCGATAAATTGCTGCTGCTGACCGATCAGCGCGGTCTGTTTACCGCCGATCCGCGCACCAATCCGCAGGCCGAGCTTATCCGCGAAGTCATGACGATTGATGACGAATTGCGCGGCGTGGCGGGTGACAGCGTTTCCGGACTGGGTACCGGTGGCATGGCGACCAAATTGCAGGCGGCGGATGTCGCGTGCCGTGCGGGCGTCGATACCATTATTGCCGCAGGCAACCTGCCGGGCGTGATTGGTGATGTGATTAACGGCGTGTCCGTCGGCACACGTTTCCACGCGATGGAAACCCCGCTGGAGAACCGTAAACGCTGGATCTTCGGCGCACCGCCAGCCGGTGAAATCACCATCGACGACGGCGCGGTTTCCGCCATGATGGAGCGCGGCAGTTCACTGCTGCCAAAAGGTATCCGCGAAGTGAAAGGCGATTTCTCGCGTGGCGAAGTGATCCGCATCCGCAATCTGAACGGGCGCGATCTTGCGCACGGTGTCAGCCGCTATAACAGCGATGCGATGCGCATGATTGCCGGTCATCACTCTCAGCAGATCAGCGAAATTCTCGGTTACGAATACGGCCCGGTTGCCGTGCATCGTGACGACATGATTGTCAGTTAAGGAGTTTTCCATGCTTAACGAGATGGGCAAGGCCGCGAAAGCCGCGTCCTGGCAGCTCTCCACCCTCAGCACCGCGCAGAAAAACCGTGCGCTGATGCTGATGGCCGACATGCTTGAGGCCAACAGCCAGAGCATTATTCTTGCCAACGAACTCGACATGTCCGCCGCCCGCGAAAGCGGCATGAGCGAAGCCTTATTAGACCGGCTGTTGCTGACGCCCGCGCGGTTATCGGCCATTTCCAGCGACGTGCGCGATGTCTGCCGCCTGAGCGATCCGGTCGGGCAGGTGATTGACGGTTCACAGCAGGACAGCGGTCTGCGTCTCGAACGCCGCCGTGTGCCGCTCGGCGTGATCGGCGTGATTTATGAAGCGCGCCCGAACGTCACCATCGATGTCGCCAGCCTGTGCCTGAAAACCGGCAACGCCGTGATCCTGCGCGGTGGCAAAGAAACGCACCACACTAATCAGGCGACGGTTAACGTCATCCAGATGGCGCTGGAAGAGTGCGGGCTGCCGAAAGCGGCGGTTCAGGCGATTGAAAGCCCCGATCGCGCACTGGTTGCAGAACTGCTGCGTCTGGATAAATACGTCGACATGCTGATCCCACGCGGTGGCGCGGCGCTGCACAAACTGTGCCGCGAACAATCCACCATTCCGGTGATCACCGGCGGTATCGGTGTGTGTCATACATTTGTGGATGAAAGCGCAGATTTCGACAAAGCGCTGACCGTGCTGGAAAGCGCCAAAGTGCAGCGTCCGAGCGCCTGTAACAGCCTGGAAACCGTGCTTGTGCATGAAGCCATTGCCGCCCGATTCCTGCCGGAACTGAGCGACAAAATGTACCGCGCAGGCGTTACGCTGCACGCCTGCGAATCCGCAATGCCTTATCTGCAAAACGGCCCGGCGAAAGTGCTGGCGGTAACTGAAGAAGATTATTCAGATGAATGGTTGTCACTGGATCTGAACGTGACAGTCGTCGCCGATCTGGATGCCGCCGTGGCGCATATCCGCACTTACGGCACCGAACATTCCGATGCGATCCTCACGCGTTCTATCAGCAGCGCGGACAGGTTTGTACGTGAAGTGGACTCCTCGGCGGTGTACGTCAACGCCAGCACCCGTTTCACCGACGGCGGACAGTTTGGTTTAGGCGCAGAAGTGGCGGTCAGTACCCAAAAACTGCACGCCCGCGGCCCGATGGGATTAGAAGCCCTGACGACCTACAAATGGATTGGTTACGGCGACGATTTAGTCCGTCCGTAACAGTGAGCACCGGTGGATTTTTAGTCATGAAGCCGGTGCTAATCCCCTATTTTGCATAGGGTGATGAGAAAAGCAGCAAACGCACTGCAGGGGGCTTGACGGCAGCGTTATATTTCACTAATTTAGCACCCCGTAGTCCCCCGGTAACACTCAAAATGCCGACTTAGCTCAGTAGGTAGAGCAACTGACTTGTAATCAGTAGGTCACCAGTTCGATTCCGGTAGTCGGCACCATTCCAAAGTATTTTCAAGTCAAGTCAATAAAACTCTTTACAATCAAACAAGAAAATACCTTTTCCACTCGTTTGGTGTCAACCCGTGTCTATTGAAATGAACACATGATTGGGGTCACAATGCGGGGCATCTCGAATTCGGTCTAAAAAACTGCGCCTGTTACCGCTCCACTTTGCTTAACCCATGCTGACTGCCGTGGAACGGTGAAGCTGATTTCATAAACTGTCTGACATTTTTCAGTAGCTGCCACATTGTCCTGCAACGGCGTTTACGCGTTACCGTTTCATGCAGTGTAAGCCACAAGAGTTCCATTCTGTTAACCCATAGTGAGTAAACTGGCTGATAAATAACAATAATCTTTGGATTTTACCTTCAGCCACTCCTGTATTACGCGCAGTTAGATAGCCTGCTTATGCAACCCAGCGGTTGTTCCACGAATCTTTAAATATAATATTGCCCTCGCAACACTTCCACGTAATAGCTTCATAGCGCATTTGGATTGTTTCAAAATGCGTTCCCGTCTGACCGCCTTGGTATAGGTTCGGTGTAATTGAAGTTATTTTTACATTTTCAAGAATTATATTAAAATACTCGGATTCGATGCCTGCATCTAAGATCTGGTACATCTTAAACGTTGCGGATTTCATGGTAAGACCCTGGCTCAGTCCTTTGTATAAAAGCGGTGTAACCTTATCAAATTCCTTTTGAAATGATAAAGGTGAATGTACCCGCGTTCCCGTTAATCGTCCCGTATTCGAGTCGGTTGGGACCTGTACATTATGAGTCAACGACTTTAATTCTATGGCTCCGACTCGACCAGAAACTGTAGAACCGCCTATAACAGGTGATCCATTTTCATCAGTTAACCATAAATATGCTGGATTTGACATTTTACATCCTTATAAATTGAGTAATTTAAAATAACTACATTGGAAAAAATTTATCTAATAATTTCCCCAGAAGATATATGCAGACTGCAAGCGTAAAAATAGAAAGTAGTCTCATTGTCCAGGTTTCGAAGTGGAAAAAGAAATATATTCCCAACCAGACAGCAATCGCGCCTACCAACGCACCCAATATCCCCTTAATGATGCCCATGGTCACCACTCACTTTAGATTCTACACGTTCCAGTATGTTATCAAAGGCGGGAATTCCCTGTTGTCGTCTTACGATCAGAGCATCCACAAAGGGTTTAAGTGCCGGTTCAAACATAAAGTAGAGTAAGTCATAATCTTTTACACGCAGCACCTGATATAATTCAGGTTCGTCTACGCTGAGCTGTTCCGATGTTCTTATACAGCGCTCCTTCATTCCTCCTATAAGCAAAATGTTACCTACAGCACCCCCCCGCAGAGCTATTGTCCAGCCAGCCCGCTGAGCAATTGCCTTAGCTATCGTTGATGAAATCGCAGAATTAGTAACGGCGCGCCCTATTATTGAGAATGAGCCACGGCTCAACACCTTGTTTTGTTTGCTTACAGATACATATTGATCAAACTTTGAGAAAACAATCTCTATCGCATCTAGAATTCGGTCGTAATTAAGAATTCCGTTCCTCATCGCCTGGATTATTCTGATTGTTTCAGTTTCGTGAGAGTAATGTGAATCAGTGTCGAATACACCATACGCCATATAACCCAGATCGAGAGGTACGGAAATAGCACCGTTAATAAAACCTAATACTGAGTCAGGTGATATAATGATATCGGCAATTCGTGTGGCGATTTCCTCATAATTGCTCATGCTAATTCCTTTTATTAGCCAGTTCCCAGCGTGTGAGTATACTCCCCCCTTTTGGCAGTGGATATATAAAAAGAGGCTTCCTCTGTATACATGCCAGCCCTCCCGACTCCACATCTTACGGTTTTGCCACTGCCACTGCCATGGATTAGATTAGTATTAACCATAACTAATCCTCTGTCGTTTGACGCGAAATATTAATCACATCAATGATTAAGATATATTATGTGTTCCGGTAGTTGGCACCATTTCTGCTTTAATTTTTATATCATAAAACAATTAATTCATTTAAGACCTCAGCTTTCTGTCTATTTTTTTCCTTTTTTACCCAAAAAAAATACCGACTTGGCCAGATCTCTTTTGCCTCAACCCCAATCGTCTTTGCAATGATCATTTCGCCTTTCGGCCAGGGTCTTACCAGCGCATTGGAAAGCGTGGATGAACTCAATCCTGCGTCCCTTGAAACCGCCGCCATTGTTGTCCCTTTCTTCCTGATTGCCGCGATGATGTCAGCGGTATGCCAATCTTTTGAAACTGCCATGTAAGACCTCCGGATAATAGTGATTACTAAGTTATCCTTAGTATGCGCAGCGCTTAAAAATAACACAATAAAAAACTAAGAATAACTTAGTGAAAAGGTTGGCTCCGACATCATGTTGATCAAGAGGCTCAAGGAAGCACGTCTGCGTGCCGGGCTTTCTCAATACAAGTTAGGTGTACTGGCGGGAGTTGATGAGGCCTCATCAAGTGCGCGCATGAATCAGTATGAGAAAGGCAAGCATCAGCCGGATCAGGATACTGTCAGCAGAATAGCTAAAGTGCTGGATGTGCCTGTTGCCTATTTTTATGCGGAGGAAGACGAGCTTGCTGCGCTGATTATTGAATATCATGAAAGTAAAAAACAATCGTAGTCTGTTCAATTGCAGGATACTCAAAAATGAGCCAGAAACTTTTAACCTTCGCCAGATCATTTATTAATGGCGAGATCTCAGCCGAAGATTTTGCTGACCCTTATCAGATGTTATGGAAAGCTGAGGGTGATAACGGCGATTCGCTGAAAGATAACTTTCAGGACAGTGAAAAATGCTCGACCATTTTCTGTCTCGCAGATCAATTCAATCCTGATGATGATCGTGACAAGGATGAGTTTGATGCTGATGAACTTAAAGCGCGGGTTCGGGCAGTTTTGGATGAGGAATAACCCTTGGGCGGCGGTCTGGCGTATCGGTTTGTAGAAAATGAAAACTGAAAAAATTATGCCTTACAAAAACCGCAGGCGGGTGCGGAGTAGTGCAATTTTCGTCAGTTCTAAATTTGTCTGCTCTAACTCACTCTACACCAGTAAAATATCTTGGCGCATAAAGGGTGCGTATAGCCAACTGCTAAGTATAAGGATGGCTATCTTTGTTAATAGATATTCTCAAAGTGTAAATGAGTGGTTGACTTTTTATCTGTATATGAAGAATAATTTTCATAACAAAACTAATTCTCTATTTTTTAGTGCGAGCTTAATAAAAGGAGTTGAGATGAAACTTGAAAGAATATCTTTTGGTGAGCGTGTTGCTGAGCAAGAATCAGAAAAGTTATCAAATTATTTTGTCAAAACCCAACAGTGGGAGTCCCTTTATAATGGTGATGTGGATATTGTCTTTGGTGCTAAAGGTTCTGGTAAAAGCGCTTTGTATACGTTATTACTTAAAAGAATCGATGAGTTTAAAGAGAAAAAAGTGATTCTGCTTTCTGCAGAAAAGCCAACGGGTCAAACAGTATTTTCTGATGTTAGTGATGAACCTCCAACGGCAGAAAAAGAATTTATAACCTTGTGGAAGGTTTACTTTCTTCAAATCATATGTGATTGGTTGATAACTAATGGACATAATAGTGGGCATGCTAAAACTGTAATTGATAAATTGATTGAGGCAGGATTAATTGAGCAACAAAACACTTTAAAAAGATTTGTAAACAGTGCAATGAGATTTGCAAGGCAATTAGTTAATATTGAGTCTGTTGAGGGGGGGGCTACAATTGAAGGGGGCATTACTGGGAAAATAACCTTCAAAACCCCCACAGAAGCAGAAAGGAAAGTCGGGTATATTTCAGTTGATGAGTTGTTTGATTTTTTAAATAAATATCTTGAAGGGAAAGATATTAAATTTTGGTTGCTGTGCGACCGATTAGATGTTGCTTTCGAACAAAGTCTCGATTTAGAGAAAAATGCACTTCGAGCGTTGTTTAAAGTATACCTTGATTTAGAAGAGTTTGAGTTCATATCATTAAAAATTTTTCTTAGAAACGACATCTGGAATAGAATAACCAAAGAGGGCTTCAGAGAGGCAAGTCACATTACGCGTGCGACGAACATTGAGTGGACATTAAACAACCTTCTGAACCTGATAGTTATTCGCTCATTAGAAAATTCTGAGATAATAAATGAATTGTCCATTGATGCTGAAAAAATAAAATCAGATTTTGATAAACAAAAAGAATATTACTATACGCTATTCCCTAAACAAGTTGATGTTGGAGAGAAACAGTCAGACACTTTTGACTGGATTATTAGTCGAGTGCGAGATGGATTAGGTTACGTCGCGCCTCGCGAACTAATACACTTTTATAATCAAACGGTTCTTGAGGAGCGTAGAGAGCAGGATATTAGTAGTGATAAAGCGGAGGCGCCAAATATTGTTAGTCGACAAGCCATTAAAAAGGCAACTTATGAAATATCAAAAGTTAAGCTTGAACAAACAATATTTGCTGAGTATCCAGACTTGCGAGAGCATATTATGGCGCTGGAAAATCAAAAAGCAGAGCATACTCTCGAAACTGTTGCTCAAATTTGGAAAGCCGATGTCAATATAGCTAGGGGCATTTCAGTCCAGCTTTCTGAAATAGGATTTATTGACCAGAAAATTTTCAAGAATGATGCTTTACTTAAAATACCATTTCTATACAGACCCTACCTAAATATTGTTCAGGGTAAGTTTTTTTAAAAAATATTTTTTGTTTTAGGTTTATATTGATTTTTTAAGGTGTGGCTAGTTTTAATTTGTTGTGATGAATGATTATTTAGCCACACCTTTAGTTGACTTAATTAGCAGGCGAAAATATTTAAATTTTGTTTGCATAAGTTTTTTGTTGAAAGGGCTATGACAGAACATCTCACTGATGTTTACTTAGCATGATGTTAATCAATAAACATCGCGAACTAACTTCTTGGGGAGAAATAGGGGGTATTTATGGGGTATTTTTAATTGTGAGTTAATTTCTTTATAAAAAAACAATTACTTACTCTGGTTATCGATTCCGGTAGTCGGCACCATTTCTATCTTGTACTTTATTAGTTTTTAATCTATTCGATATATTTCTATTTAGCATCAGCTCCTTTATTTCTTCAAAATTCACATAAGATTCCTTTTTTGCTAATTAATTTTGATCGCCTAGTAAAGGCATATCTAAAAAGGTCATAACAGCCTGCGCACAGAGCTGCGCATTAATAACGTTAAGGTCATATTTTCCTCTCGTTTTATGGACATCATAAAGTCTGCTCATCCATCCTTAGAAATAATCAGTTTAAGTTCTTCAGGCGTAAACGGCGGTATCCGTTTATGCAACATCGCATGGCAATTTGGACACACCGGGACGAGATCTTTTATCGGGTCAACTCGATAATTCTCTTTGATTGTTGAGAGGGGTATCAAATGATGGATATGAATAAATCCTTCGCCGATTTCGCCATATATCTTACAGAAATCAATATTGCATACTTGGCAATTTGTACCGTGGTGGGCTATCGCGGACTTCCTTGCATCAATATCCCTTTCATAAAGGTTAACAGTGATTTGTTTTATCGAACCTTCCCAAAACTGACCGGTGCTATGTAATTCATCAGGATGATCATTATTCGTAGAAAAGTATGCTTTTCCCTTTTTAATTCTGATTTCGAAGCCTTGATTTGTAAGTAATTTCACACATTTAGATTTTATTCCTCCTGTGAAATCCTCTGGAGTAAACTCAACGCCAGTCATTTTTGTCGCTGCAATACCCACGATGGCCTTGGGAGGGTAGCTTAGCCCATCATGCATAACGTCATAAATACGAGAAGCATCAAACTTGTGCAAGATACCGCTGTTATAAGCGTGAATAGCCTCGATGATTTGCTGGCGTGAAATAAAATCGGGTAAAAGCTTTGGCATTTCTTCTCCTTAATATTATAGGGAATCGATCATTCCCAATTTCAGCAAAGATTTTTCTATTTCGCTAATCCACTCCTCAGGGCAGGGTTTCACACGTTTTTCAGGATCTTGTCGATTATGAGCTTGTCGTGTGGTCAAGCCATGCATTGCTTTGACATGCGCAATCCAGCAAGGAGTGTGAATAGTTTTACCCGTTCTGGACTTCACATCCGCAATTATTTCTTTATAAGTAGCCATCTTTTCCTCCATAAAAACTTCCTGGAACCCACCTCGCAACTTCCACGACTTACTTGGTCAGCCCTTCTGATTTCCTATATAATCTACACCGCTGCGGCACAATCCGCAGCCGGGTTTCGCAGCCCGGACTCTTTTAGGAGATACATCCCCTTGCCGTTGGCGTGGGGTGTGTCAAAGCCTTTGCACACCTATGTAAAATTGGCAGCGCTATATTTACATATCAATGGTGGCTCAGGCGGGGCAGCCCTCGGGCTGGCCGGTGTCCTAGAAGGCCGGTACTGCGAACTCCGTCTGGGCTACCACCAACGAGTTTCGCAGCTCCTGTGGTAGTGATAATTGCTTACTTCTAGGATCTCGAAAATGAATTTATCTCATAATCCCACTTTCTTACCTTTTGTTTTCGCTTCTGTGATTCTCAAAGCAGGAGTGCAAAGCCATGCATAACAACGACTGGCATCCCGCCGATATCATTGCGGCACTACGCAAGAAAGGCACCACGCTGGCAGCTGTGTCACGCGCTGCGGGGCTGAGTTCTTCCACGCTTTCCAATGCACTTTCCAGACCCTGGCCGAAAGGAGAGATCCTTATCTCTCAGGCAATCGGTGTGCCACCACATACCGTCTGGCCGAGCCGTTATTATGACCGGCAGGGAAATCTGGTTCAAAGAACCGCGCGGGTTACTGACAAATAGTGTTTGCGACATGAATTAGACGGGTAAATAGTTATCAGTGCCAATAGATGTAATAAGGGAGCTATTTGGCTCCCTTATAAAAAAGTCGGTAAGATTTTTCGAGTTACTCAATCAGGTATGTTGTCCAGCTGAAAGCCGAACCCCTGCAGCACGTGTGAGTTCCGTTAGCGTACCGATAGTAGGGTTACCATTCTCTGATAATGCTCTGTAGATGTGCTGGCGCGTTATACCGGATTTTTTAGAGATTTCACCGACTCCACCGCGTGCTTCGATGACCCGACGTAATGCCGTGAGGAAGGCCGGAACGCCACCCTCTTCGTAGATTTCTTCTAACGCCGTTTGCAGATAAATTTCAGCATATTCCGGATTGGCGCGGAGCGTCTCAATCATCTCTGCATCACGGCTTACTGATGCAGGGACTGCATCGCTTGCAGTTTCAGTTATGATTTTCGCGTTCATAGTCTGGGCCTCTTCTGATAGTCAGCTAAATACTTCACCGCTTTGTTTATATCAACGTCCTGAGTGGGTTTCGTCCCACCCGCGAGTAGCAGAATAATTTTCCCGTTTATTACGGAATAATAAATTCGGTATCCCGCTGCGTAATCAATCCTGATTTCCCATACGCCATCGCGTTCAAACTTATGGTCACCGAAGTTGCCAGATTCGGCGCGGTCTAAAGTAATATCAATCTTGGCAGCCGCACGCATATCTTTTTTCCGCAGCTTATCAAGCCATGCTTTGAACGGTTTTTTCTCGTTCCCATCCTGATAATACTCAGTGGTGTACATCCCTGTTCCTCTCCCTTGGACTTGTAACATTGTCTCTTATAAAAGACAGTAACGCAAGTGCACGGATTTTCCCTTATCCCCATTCAACCCAGTTCCGGCAGTCCCTCAATCAGTTTATCCAGTGTCACCGGATAATCCCGCACCCTGATGCCTGTGGCGTTATAAATGGCATTGGCGATGGCGGCGCTGACGCCACACAGGCCCAGTTCGCCGACGCCTTTGGCTTTCATGGGGGAAGAAACCGGGTCTGTGTCGTCGAGGAAAATCACTTCCTGATCAGGGATGTCGGCGTGAACCGGCACTTCATAGGCTGCCAGATCGTGATTCACGAAGTATCCCAACTCTTTATCAATATTCAGCTCTTCCGTCAGGGCCGCGCCGACGCCCATGGTCATCGCGCCGATCACCTGGCTGCGTGCCGTTTTCGGGTTAAGTATCCGGCCTGCAGCGCAGACCGCCAGCATGCGGCGGACACGGGTTTCGCCGGTGGCGATATCCACGCCGACTTCCACGAAATGCGCAGCGAAGGTCGATTGCTGGAACGTCTTGTCCAGCCCGCCGAACTCGATGGTGTCTTCCACTGTGAGGGTTCCGCTGGCTGCGGCTTTGGCGAGCGGGGCGGTGCGCTCGCCCTGACAAATCAGTTCATCGGTAAACACGGCGTCATCCGCATTAAACCCGAGCTTTTCAGCGACAGCTTCGCGCAGTTTCACGCAGGCGGCGTACACCCCGGCGGTAGACGTATTCGCACCCCACTGGCCGCCGGAACCGGCAGACACCGGGAAGTCGGAATCACCCAAACGCACGACCACTTTTTCCAGCGGAACGCCCATCATCTCGGCGGCGGTCTGGGCTATGATGGTGTAACTGCCAGTGCCGATATCGGTCATATCGGTCTCCACCGTCACGATGCCCTGAGCGTCGAGATGCACCCGCGCACCGGATTTATCCAGCAGATTGTTACGAAAACCCGCCGCGACCCCCATACCGATCATCCAGCGTCCGTCGCGAACCTGTGCCGGTGTGGTATGACGCCGGTGCCAGCCGAATTTATCTGAGCCGGTGCGCAGGCACTCGATCAACTGACGACGTGAAAAGAAACGCTCGGTATTGAGCGGATCGACCTGCGTGTCGTTCAGAATACGAAACTCCACCGGATCAACGCCGGCTTTCTCCGCCACTTCGTCGATAGCGATTTCCAGCGCCATCAAACCAGGCGCTTCGCCGGGGGCGCGCATGGCGTTACCTTCGGGCAGATCCAGCTGTGCCAGCCGTAACCCGGTCAGCCGGTTTTTGCCCGCATAAAGCAGTTCACTCTGCTGCACGGCTGTCTCCGGTGTACCACCGGGCAGGTTGCCCGACCAGCTTTCGTGGGCGATGGCGGTGATGCGGCCTTTTTCATCCGTGCCGATGCGGATGTGCTGAATAGTGGCCGGACGGTGCGTGGTGTTATTAGGGATCAGCGGTCGCGGCAACATCACTTTCACCGGCCTGTTCGCGGCACGCGCCGCCAGTGCCGCCAGCACGGCATCGCTGCGCAGAAACAGTTTGCCGCCGAAACCGCCGCCGATGTATGGCGAAATCACCCGCACCTTCTCTTCGGGAATATTCAGCGTTTTGGCAAGTTCACTGCGACACCAGGCGATCATCTGGTTCGAAGTACGCAGGATCAGCTTGTCGCCTTCCCAGACGGCCAGTGAGGCGTGCGGTTCCATCGCCATATGGCTCTGATCCGGCGTCGTATAAATGGCGTCATGCTGCACCGGCGAGGCGGCGAAGGCGCTGTCGAAATCACCGGCGGTTTTGTCCGGCGTATCTTCCGGCGGCGTGGTGACGGCAGGCTTTTGCTCTGCCAGGCTGTACGCACCTTGTTCACGCTGGTAATCAACGTTGATCAGTGACGCGGCGGCGCGTGCCTGCTCGAAGGTCTCTGCCACAACCACGGCAATCGCCTGATGGTAGTGCTCAATCTGCGGGCCGCCCAGCAGCGTGGCGGCATTCATGTCGCCTTTGCCGAGCTTACCGGCGTTGGCCGCCGTGACGATCGCCAGCACGCCGGGTGCGTGTTCTGCGTCATGCAGATCCATCGAGATGATACGGCCTTTGGCAATGGCGGCACCAAGGACATAACCATAGGCTGCGCCCGGCACTTCATCCTGCCATTCGTAGGCGTAGGGCGCGGTGCCGGTGGTTTTTAGCGGACCGTCGATGCGGTCATGCGCACGACCGACCACTTTCATCTGGTCGATCGGGTTGTCAGTTGCAGGCGTGTCGAATTTCATTTGTTATGCCCTCGCTTCAGTCAGCACGGAGGCGAGCGTTCGCTTCGCCAGTATCAGCTTGAACGCATTCTCAGGCGTCGGTTGCGCAGCGGCGAACAACCGCGCGTAAACCTCTCCCGCACCGTTCGCCACCTGTGCATCAGCTTCTGCCAGCCTCCAGGGTTTATGCGCCACGCCGCCGAGTGCGACACGACCGGTGCCGTCGGGCTGTACGATGGCAGCAACGGACACCAGCGCAAAAGCGTAAGAGGCGCGGTCACGGACTTTGCGGTAAACATGCGTGCCTCCCGCAGGGGGCGGCAGGATAACGGCGGTGATCAGTTCACCTGTGGCCAGCACGGTTTCCAGATGTGGTGTATCGCCCGGTGCAAGGTAGAAGTCGGCCAGAGGAATGCGCCGCACCGCGCCGTCAGGGTTGATGGTTTCGACTACGGCATCGAGCAATTGCATCGCGACAGCCATGTCGCTCGGGTGTGTGGCGATGCAGGCCGCGCTTGCGCCGACGACGGCATGCTGGCGACTGAAGCCCCTGATGGCCGCACAACCACTGCCGGGCTGACGTTTATTGCACGGCTGGTTGGTATCGTAAAAATACGGGCAGCGGGTACGCTGGAGCAGGTTACCGGCGGTAGTCGCCTGATTGCGTAACTGGCCGGAGGCTCCCGCCAGCAGCGCCCGCGACAGCACGGCATAGTCGCGGCGGATGCGCAAATCAGCGGCCAGATCGGTATTACGTACCAGCGCGCCAATGCGCAAACCGCCGTTGCCATCGGGTTCAATGGTATCCAGTGCCAGACCATTGACGTCGATCAGATGGGAAGGTTGCTCGATCTCAAGTTTCATCAGATCCAGCAGGTTGGTGCCGCCCGCAATAAATTTTGCACCGGGATGTTGCAAGGCACTGCTGGCAGCGTCGGCGGGCGTCTTGACCCGTTCATAGGTAAAAGCCTTCATGGTTTTTGCCCTCCGGCGACGTCTTCAATCGCGGCAAGAATGTTGGAATACGCGCCGCAGCGGCAGATATTGCCACTCATGCGTTCGCGGATTTCTTCTGCGGTACGCGGTGGAGGGGAAACCAGATCCAGCGTGACGTGGCTGGGAATGCCGCTTTCGATTTCCTGTAACACGGCGACTGAGGAGCAGATCTGCCCCGGCGTGCAGTAACCGCACTGGTAGCCGTCGTGTCTGATAAATGCAGCCTGCATCGGATGCAGGTTGTCAGGCGTGCCAAGACCTTCAATAGTGGTGACGTCTGCGTCCTGATGCATCACCGCCAATGTCAGGCAGGAGTTGATACGGCGGCCATCGACGATAACGGTACAGGCACCGCACTGACCGTGATCGCACCCTTTTTTAGTGCCGGTCAGTTGCAGGTTTTCGCGCAAGGCGTCCAGCAGGGTGGTGCGTGTATCCACGACCAGCTGGCGGATCTGGCCGTTCACTTTCATTTTAAGATGGGACTGATGTGTTTCATTGTCATGGTTGCTCATGCCAGACCTCCGGTATTACAAAATTTGAATCCAAAAAGGGGGGTGACTTCGCGGGTGCCTTTGCGGCATTTTTTTATCACGAAGCCTTAAGCATAGTCGGCGATGGCGTTGGGATTAATCCTGAAGTCCGGCTTCTTCAGTTTATTCCACTTTCAGTCCTGCTTTTTTCCCTTCACCGGCTTCGTCAGTTCCCGCGCATAACGGATGAAATCCGCCAGTGCTTTGTTTTTCAGATGCCGCTGCCAGCTGAGCGTCAGCGTGGTGGTCGCACCGGGATCGGTCAGGAAGCAGTAATTCACATCGGGGATCATCACTGAACGCTGGGTTTCCGGGACTAACGTCACGCCCATGCCCATCGACACCAGCCCGATAGCCACCGACACATCGCGTGTGAACTGAATTTTCTGCGGCACAAATCCGGCCTGCTGGCAGGCGTTAAGTGCCGACCAGCCGAGGCCGACACCCGGCGGATCTTTCTGGATAAGAAACGGAGAGTCCGACAGCGAGGATAGGTCGATTTTTTGTCCTGAACAGGCCGGATGGTCGCGGGGCAGTACGGCGATCAGCGGACGGGTAGCAACGTCGAGATATTCCAGCTCAGGGAACTGCGGCACCGGTGAACGCACCAGCGCGATATCCAGCTGATAATTGAGCAAAAGTGTTAGCTGCTCGTGAACGTTATGTTCTTCAATGACGATATCAATATCGGGTTTATGTTTGCGGTAACCATTAATTAACAGCGCCAGTGCCGGATCCAGAATCGACGATCCGACATAACCCAGTTTGAGTTGTCCTTTATGTCCAAGCCGCAAACTGCGGGCGTTCTCGAGGAATTTCTCGTAGTGGGTGATGGCGATGCGCGCTTCTTCTACCAGTTGCTGCCCCTCGAAGGTCAGCGCTACATGGCGCTTATCACGGGTGAAAAGGGGGATCCCGAGAGACTGTTCCAGTGCCTTTATTTGCTGGCTTAATGCGGGCTGGGCGATGTTGAGTTGCAGCGCAGCTTTACCAAAATGCAGTACTTCCGCCAGCACCACAAACGAGTGTAATTGTCGGTAATCCATATGTCCTCCGGTGCATTTTACTCATAATAATCCCTTATTAAAAAGCCGCGTATTGTTATTGGACTCTTATCACCCATTCTTTGCAAACTGGCGGGGTAGCGGCGATGAACAGCAGGCCGCTGTATCCTCAATGACATGAATTAAAGGGGCATGAGATGTCTGAAGAAAAAACAAAAGTGACTGATCTTCGTTCCGCGCTGGAGGTGTTGAGCCAGTACGACGACGAACTGATCTACACCGATGAACCTGTAGACCCGATTGCGGAGTTATCCGGTGTATACCGCTACGTTGGCGCACACGGCACCGTCAAACGTCCGACCCAAATCGGTCCGGCGATGATCTTTAATAAGGTCAAAGGGTATAACGACATGCGGGTGCTGATTGGCCTGCTGTCTTCGCGCAAACGTGTGGCGCGTCTGTTTGGCACCACGCCGGAAAATCTGGCGTTTATGCTAAAAGATTCCGTATCGAATCCCATTCCGCCGATTGTTATTCCGCGTGAAAAAGCGGTCTGTCAGGAAGTGGTTCATCTGGCGACCGATCCGGATTTCGACATTCTGAAAATTTTGCCAGCACCGACCAATACGCCGGAAGATGCGGGTCCGTATTTCACCCTCGGCATGTGCTACGCCGCTGACCCTGAAACCGGCGAGCATGACGTCACTATTCACCGCCTGTGCGTGCAGAGCAAAGATGAAATCTCCATGTATTTTGTGCCTGGCCGCCATCTGGATGTGTTCCGTCAAAAAGCCGAAGCCGCAGGCAAAGCGCTGCCCATCACCATCAGCATCGGCGTTGATCCGGCGATTGAAATCGGTGCGTGTTTTGAGCCGCCAACTACGCCGCTGGGCTTTGACGAGCTGTCGATCGCAGGCAGCCTGCGTAATCAGGCCGTGGAACTGGTGGATGCTCTGACCGTCAATGCGCGCGGTATTGCCAACGCCGAAGTGGTCATCGAAGGTGAACTGGTGCCGAACTACCGTGTTCGCGAAGACCAGAACACGAATACCGGCAAAGCGATGCCTGAATTCCCGGGTTATACCGGTGCGGCACAGGCCGAAGTGCCGGTGATTAAAGTGAAAGCCATTACCCACCGCCGCCATCCGATCCTGCAAACCTGTATTGGCCCGAGCGATGAACACACCAATATGGCCGGTATCCCGACCGAAGCCAGTATTTTGCAAATGGTAGAACGTGCGCTGCCGGGCTTTGTGCAGAACGTTCACTGCCCGTCACCGGGTACCGGTAAATACCTCGCGGTATTGCAGGTGAAAAAACGCTTTGCGGCGGATGAAGGTCGTCAGCGTCAGGCGGCATTGCTGGCATTTGCTGCCTTCTCTGAGCTGAAACATGTGATGCTGGTGGATGAAGACGTCGATGTGTTCGATCTCAACGACGTGATGTGGGCGATGACCACACGCTATCAGGGCGACGTCAGCACGGTCTTTATTCCCGGTGTGCGCTGCCATCCGCTTGATCCGTCTTCCGATCCGGCCTTCAGCCCGTCGATACGTGACCACGGTATTGCCTGCAAAACCATTTTCGACTGCACAGTACCTTACAACCTGAAAGCGAATTTCCAGCGCAGCGAGTTCCTCGACGTGGATGTGAACCGCTTTATTCCAGGCTTCACTAAAAAATAAGAAGGCAGCGGCGGAACTATGAAGTTAATGACCAGGAGTAATAACTCATGATTATCGGACCTTATATCAACGGTTCCGCCGTATTGCTTGGCGGGATTGTCGGCGCGTTACTCAGTCACCGGCTGCCGGAACGTCTGCGGACGTCGATGCCGCTGATTTTCGGTGCGGCCTCGATGTGTATGGGCGTCGTGCTGGTAGTTAAAGTCAGCCACATGCCGGTGATGGTGCTGTCAGTTATCCTCGGTGCGCTGCTGGGCGAACTCTGTTATCTGGAGAAGGGCATCGGCAAGCTGGGCAGTAAAGCGCGCAGTCTGGTGGAGGTTTTTGTGAAATCCGATCCGGGTGATCAGGCGTCTCAGGAACGGTTTTTGCAAAGCTACGTGGCGATTATCGTGCTGTTTTGCGCCAGCGGTACCGGGATTTTCGGTTCCATGCATGAGGGCATGACCGGTGATACCAGCGTGCTGATCGCCAAATCGTTCCTCGATTTGTTCACCGCCGCTATTTTTGCCACCACACTCGGTTTCGCCGTGGCGGTGGTCGCGGTGCCGCAGCTCATCATCCAGTTGCTGCTGGCGTACGGCGCAGTATTTATTCTGCCGCTGACCACGCCGGAAATGCAGGCGGACTTCTCCGCCGTCGGCGGTGTATTGATGTTCGCCACCGGTTTCCGTATTTGCGGCATCAAAATCTTCCCGGTCGCCAATATGCTGCCGGCGCTAATCCTTGCCATGCCAATATCAAGCTTATGGGTTCATTTCTTCTGATTCAGACCATTTCCGCTATCACCCACCACTCAGCTTCTCCCGGCAGAGGCGGCGGTTGCCGCCTTCTTCGTGTTTGCGAACCGTGGCGAAAACGACATTGTCCTGAAAGCTGAACGCCTGATAAACGAAGCCAAAACAGCACGCCTTTTAAGAATACGGGAGTAGAAAACTGAACGCGGCGGGGAATAGAATCCTCCGTCGCTTATTCTTTTTATGAAGGCTCGTTATGAAAAAACTCTTTCTTATCATTATGGTTTCAGCACTGGCAGGTTGTGTCAGTGAGCACCCTAAACCGCAAAAACATCAGACCGGGATGGCGAATCCGGCGGCGGTCTATTGCCATGAGAGAGGCGGCAGATCGGTGAGTGTGCAAACGCCGCACGGTGTCCGTGCCGACTGTGTATTCGCGGATGGCCGGGGTATCGATGAATGGGAACTGTACCGCAGGGATCACGGATAATAATTAACGTGCCAGGCACAGGCAAACAACCCGATTTCACGTTTATCTGTTCACGACGGGATGTGATACTTTGAACCCATTAGCGTGCCGGTGAGAGCAACTCATCGCTTTGGATTCAGAACAGCACAGAGGGTTTA
>Ga0308172_1000953_pt1 | contig 25718 bp, 18 predicted proteins | sample PhyGR2_FD_202134 | JGI IMG/M metagenome (GOLD analysis project Ga0308172, IMG submission 202134) | Phyllosphere microbial communities from UC Gill Tract Community Farm, Albany, California, United States - DLSLSG.R2 | ecosystem: Host-associated > Plants > Phyllosphere > Unclassified | place: USA... | reverse complement strand
GATATTGAGCACACGGATCTTGAGCTGCTCATCGGTCTCGGTGTTGTTGACCAAGTAGTGCAGGCCACGCCAGGCGCTTTCCAGCTGCTGGAAGTCCGGGTGGTGGATGATCTGGTTGACCTGGGCGGTCAACTTGGCGTCGATGGCAGCGATGATCGATTCGATCGACTTGATCGCGTCGTTGGACACCAGATCGGTCTGCGCCAGGGCTTGTTCGGCCAAGGTGCGCACGGCGGTTTCCACGGCTTCGCGGGCACGTTCGGTCTTGGGCTTGAATTCCTGCATCAGCAAGGATGCGAATTCGCTGGTTTCTTCAGTGGCGCCCAGGCTCTGGACGCCTTCGCGTGCGGTGTTGTCGGTCATGATTACTGATCCCCTGCAGGCTTCGGCGCGCTGGCAAGTGCCTGAAGCAGTGCCGGGTCCTTGATTGCCTTCATGATGATTTCTTCAGCGCCGGTCTTGCCGTCCATGTAGGTCAGCAGGTTGGCCAGCTGGGTGCGGGCTTCGAGCAACTGGTTCAGCGCGTCGACCTTGCGGGCCACGGCGGCCGGGCTGAAGTCGTCCATGCTTTCGAAGGTCATGTCCAGGCTCAGGTTGCCTTCGCCGGTCAGTTCGTTCGGCACATGGAATGCCACGCGCGGCTGCATGGCCTTGAGGCGCGAGTCGAAGTTGTCGACATCCACTTCAAGGAACTTGCGGTCGGCCACGGGCGCCAGCGGCTCGGCAGGCTTGCCGGCGAGGTCGGCCATCACACCCATCACGAAGGGCAGAGAACTTTGCTTCGCCACGTTGCTGCTCCTGGTCGCTTGAGCGACGGTGTTGTTACTGCACAGCCGGGCGGCTTACTCGCCGTCCGGGCCGCGCAGGTTTTCAAATTGGGACATGCCGTCGGGGATCAGGTTGCGCACGATCGCTTCGAAATCGGCATGAACCAGATTTTTGGCCCGGTTCAACAACACCGGCAGCGGGCTCGAAGGCTCGTGCCGGGTGTAATACGCAAGGATTTTGTCGAGGCTGCGCAGCACGTCGTCGCGGCTGGCGATATCGCCAACCGGGCGTGGCGCCGCTGGGGCAGGGGCGAAGTCGACCGAGGGGGCATTGTCTTCACTGACGGCCTCGGGTTCGCTGCTGCTGTCGGTACCGGGTACCGCCTGATTGAGGACTTGCAGCGCTTGCTTGAGTGGCTGCTTCAATGCGCTCAGGTCCACGCCCTGGGCGGAACCGACTTGTTCGTTGACCTGTTGTTCAATGGCTTCGCAGGCCGCTCGTGCGGTGCTCAAGGCGTCGCGGGTGGCTTGCAGGTGGTCGGGGTCGCTGTCGAGGAACGCCGCGTTGAGCTGCTGGGCGCCCAATTGTTCATCTGGAAAGTGCATCAGCCCGCTGGCATTGAGCGCGGCGCGCAGGCTCACGGGGCCGAAGGTGCGCGAGCGCGTGAGGATGCTTTCGCGCAGCAAGCGAATGGTTGCGTCGCTGGTCAGGCCGGCCAGTGCATTGATGCGCACGGTGGGGTCGTTATCGTCGTCGGCGTCCAGGCGCGGGTGCAAGTCGGCCCAGTATTCGCGCAGCAGTGCGTCGATCAGCGTGAGGACTTCGGCCAGACCGGCCACGCCCTGCAGGGCCAGGGAACTTTGCAATAGAAAATGGGTGATGCGCAGGTCTTTGCTGCGCTGCAGCAAGTCGAGGCTCTGCTGCTGGATGCTGCGCCATTCCGGCGGTTCGGCGGGCAGAATGGCATCGCCCATGCTGCGCTCGGGTTGGCCCTTGGCATCACGCTCTAGCTGGAGAAAATCCGCGTCATATTCCATGTCTTCGCCACATGGCGAGTTCGCGGAAACGGCGGCGAGCAGCAACGGCACATCCACTGAAATCGATCTCCCTATCGGCCCGTTAAATGCCGGGCAATTCATGCATTAGTTGCGCGAGGAACTTTGCATGTTTTCTTGGTCATATAAGCACATTGCTATTAATGTGCCATCACTGGTGTTCAAGAAGTTGTGCATTTTTGGTGTAGTACTTATGCCTTGTCAAGGTAAGCTATTCGCCCTCTGTGACAGATGTGCGGTGCTTAACAACCTGTACGACTGATGGGTCGAAGCACGTACCGAGGCAGGATTTTTGTCATGCGGCCCAGTTAAGATCAGCGATCATGCTGGCAACTGCGGGTTGTGAAGGGTCGATTGCACGACCTGATGGGGATTTCCCGGCAATGTTCGGCCCGGGAATCGACCGCGCGCGAAGTATCAGCAAGGAGGCAAGATGTCGCTGTGTTTGACTATCACTAGTTATCACAAGATTACCCCCGGGCAATGTCCCGAAAAGTCCATGAATCAGGGCTCGATGGCGATCGGCCGCAGCTCGGATAATGACTGGGTATTGCCTGATCCCGAGCGCCTCGTGTCCTCCCAACATTGCGTTATTCAATACAAAGACGGCCGTTATTATTTAACCGATAACAGTACAAACGGTGTGGAGTTGGTTAACGCCGGTATTCGTATGCGCCGTGGCAATAGCGAACCTCTGCAGGACGGCGAGCTGATCCGCATCGGCGACTACGAAATCCAGGCACGCATTGATTTCAGCGTGCAAGCGGTTGAAAGCCAACCCTTTGCCGGTGAGTCGCCGAACAGCTTCGAAGCGCTGATGGGGGCCGTCGCCAGCCCCTCGGTGCCTGCGCCCATGCCGACCCCAGTGATCGCGCCGCAGTTCCAGGGCGCCTCGTCGATGGACACGCTGCCGGACCTGTTTGACTTCCTCAGCCCCACCGCCGTGCCGCCGCCCACCGTGGCCGACCACGTCCCCAGCGAACAACACGATTTCCGCCCGCCGACGCCGGTCAGTGTGCCAATGGCAGAACCGCCGCTGGTGTCCGCTTCGGTGATCCCCGAAGACTGGGACCTGCTCAGCGACGCGCCGCCGCCGATTATCAGCGCGCCGGCACCGGCACCGATGCCATCACCGCCACCGCCACCGCCGCTGACTCCGTCCGCCCCTGCGCCCGACGTTGCACCGCCGGTGGCCAGCGCCGGGCAGCCGGACCTGCTGCAAGCCTTCCTTCGTGGCGCTGGCCTGGACCAGCTGCGCCTGGACAAGGCCGACGCTTGCGCGCAGATGGAAAGCATCGGCCGCAGCTACCGGCTGATGGTCGAAGGTCTGATCGATGTCCTGCGCGCCCGGGCCAGCCTCAAGGGCGAGTTCCGCATGCAGCAGACCATGATCCAGCCGGCTGAAAACAATCCGTTGAAATTCGCACCGAATGCCGATGAAGCGTTACTGCTGTTGCTGCGTCACGGCAACCAAGCGTTTATGGCGCCGGATGTCGCCGTGCGGGAAAGTTTCGACGACCTGCGCGCCCACCAGTTGGCGGTGATGGCGGGTGTGGAAGCGGCGATCAAACACCTGCTCAAACGCTTCGAACCGGCGCAACTCGAAGAGCGCATGGGCAAGCCCGGCGGGCTCTCGGGTATTTTCAGCGGTTCGCGCCAGGCCCAGTACTGGCAGCAGTTCACCGAGCTTTACAGCAATATTTCCCGTGAGGCCCAGGAGGATTTCCAGGACCTGTTCGGCCGCGAATTCAGCCGGGCCTACGAAGAACACAGCGCCCGACAGCGGCGCTGACCGCCACACACGGATTAACGGATAGCTAAGTACGTCATTGAGGACGCAGGATGATTCCCAGGTTTTTACTCGCAGTCGCCACCGCGCTGCTGCTGACGGCGTGTGCCAAAGATGCCGCCAAACCCGACACCGCCGCCGAGGCTGACGCCGATACCGCGGCGGTCGAGCTGCACTTCCATGCGATTGCCGGGCTCAACCCCGGCGCCAATGGCCAGGCCGCGCCGGTACGCGTGCGGATTTTCGAACTGAAGAACGCCGCCACCTTTGCCCGTTCCGACTATTTCTCCCTGGCCGACCGCGCGCAATCGACCCTGGGCCTGGACCTGCTGGACCAGGACGAAGTGACGGTCCAGCCCGGCCAGCAGTTGAGCATTCAGCGCGACCTCGACCCGTCTACGCGCCAGATCGGTTTGCTGGTGGGCTACCGCGAACTCGACCGCGCGCAGTGGCGCACGGTGATCAACGTGCCGGCGCGTCAGTACACCGAATACCAGATCAGCCTCGATGTGCGTGCGGTGCGCGCCGACGTCGTGGTTACCCCATCCAGCCCTGCCCAATAAGCAATCGGAGCCCCCATGTCCTGGAACAATCGCGTGGTCTGGTCGGAAGGCATGTTCATCGGAACGCAGCACTTCCAGCAGCATGACCGTTACCTGGAAAACCTGATCGACGCCCGCAGCCGCCCGTTGTCCGCCGGTGCCTGGGGCTTTTCCGAGTTGCTGATCGACCAGGGCCTGTTGGCCCAGGGCAAGCTGGCCATCGTCACGGCGCGGGGCCTGTTGCCGGATGGCACGCCGTTCAATATCCCTCAGGACGACCTGGCGCCGAGCCCGCTGAACATCGATGACAGCCTGCGTGACGGCCTGGTGTACCTGGCCCTGCCGCTCAAGCGTGCCGGCGTGCGCGACACCGTCGACGAAGGCGAGGCCCTGGAAGCCGCGCGTTACGTGAGTCAAGTGCGTGAAGTGCGCGACGACAACGCGCCGTTCGAAAACCGCGCGCCGGTGGCCGTCGGCTCTCGCGCTTTGCGCCTGTTGACCGCCCAGGATGGCATCAGTGATTACGCGGCCATCGGTGTGGTACGCATCAAGGAAAAACGAGCCGACCGCGCGCTGGTGCTCGACGACAGCTACATCCCGCCCGTGCTGGACGTGGCCGCAAGCAAACCGCTGACCGCATTTCGCAGCGAACTACTGGGCCTGTTGCACCAGCGTGGCGAAGCTCTGGCCGGCCGCGTGGTGGCCTCGGGCGCTGGCGGCGCGTCGGAAATCGCCGACTTCATGCTGCTGCAACTGGTCAACCGCGCCCAGCCGCTGATCCAGCATTTCAGCCAGTTGAGCCCGCTGCACCCGGAGCGTTTCTTCAGTGAACTGGTAAGCCTGGCCGGGGAGTTTTCCACGTTCTCCACCTCGGGCCGGCGTCCTCAGGAATACCCGCAGTACCAGCACGACGACCTGGCCGTGAGCTTCGCCCCGGTGATGGCGGCGTTGCGCGAGGCGCTGTCGATGCTGATCGACAGCAAAGCCACGCCGATCCCGATTGTGGAAAAAGCCTACGGCATCCACGTGGCGATGCTGGCCGACAAGACCCTGCTCGACAACGCCAGTTTCATCCTGGTGGTACGTGCCGATGTGCCTGGCGAAACCCTGCGCGCGCGCTTCGGCCAGCAGAGCAAAGTGGGTTCGGTGGAGCACATCCGCGACATGGTCAACCTGCAACTGCCGGGCATCGGCCTGGTGCCGTTGCCGGTGGCGCCGCGCCAACTGCCGTACCACGCGGGCTCGACCTATTACGAACTGGACCGGGGCAGCGAGCACTGGCAGCAACTGAGCAATTCCGGTGGTTTTGCTTTCCATATCGCCGGGCAGTTCCCGGGCTTGAACCTGGCCTTCTGGGCGATCCGAGGATAATCCGCGATGCATCCCAATGATGACGACCGCACCCAGTTCATGCCGCGCCCGGGTGGCCGTGCGCCGGAACCCGCGCGTGCAGAGCCCGCGCCTTTGTCAGTGCCCGCCGCGCCGATGCTCACCGGCAAGAGCCAGGGCCTCAACCCGCTGGAAAGCGCCGCCGGCCCGCTGCTGGCATTGCTGACGCGGCTGCGCAACACCATCGCCCACCCGGCGCCGGCCAGCCTGCGCGCGCAACTGTTGGCCTACCTGCGCCAGTTCGAAGAGCGTGCCGAGGCCGCCGGCGTGGCGCGCAACGAAGTGCTGCTGGCGCGCTATGCGTTGTGTACCGCCCTGGATGAGGCGGTGCTGAGCACGCCGTGGGGCAGCACCAGCGAGTGGGGCAAGCAGAGCCTATTGATCACCGTGCATAACGAAGCCTGGGGCGGCGAAAAAGTCTTCCAGTTGCTCGACCATTGCCTGCAAAGCCCACGGGAACGCTTGTACCTGCTGGAGTTGCTGTACCTGTGCATGTGCCTGGGTTTCGAAGGTCGCTACCGCGTGATGAACGACGGCCGCAGCCAGTTGGAAGCCCTGCGCGAGCGCACCGCTGCGGCGATTCGCAGCGCCCGTGGCGAGCACGAGCGCGAGTTGTCGCCGCATTGGCGCGGCGTGACCGTGGCGCGAGATCGCCTGGCGCAATTTATGCCGCCGTGGATCGCCGTGGCCATCGGCCTGGCGCTGCTGCTGGCGCTGCTGTTCGTCTTGCGCATGCTACTGGCGGGGCAGGCCGAACCGGTGTTCAAGAATATCCATGCCCTGGGCGAGATCCCGGTGCAGAGCATCGACCGCCCTGTGGCGCAGCCGAAGGTCATCGAACGCCCACGCCTGGCCGGCTTCCTAGTGGACGACATCAAGGCTGGCCGGGTGGCGGTGGAAGATGCCGTCGACCGCTCGGTGGTGACAATCCGTGGCGACGAACTCTTTGCGTCCGCCAGCTCCAGCATTGTCGATGACTACCAGCCGTTGATGCTGCGCATCGCCGACGCCATCCGCAAGGTCAAGGGCCAGGTGCGCGTGACCGGGCACAGCGATAACCGCCCGATTGCCACGCTGCGCTTCCCGTCCAACTGGGCGCTGTCTGAAGCGCGGGCCAAGTCGGTACTGGAGATCCTCGCGGCCAAGACCGGCCAGGGCGAGCGCTTCAGCGCCGAGGGCCGCAGCGACACTGAGCCGGTGGCCACCAACGCCACCGCCGAAGGCCGTGCCCGCAATCGTCGGGTTGAAATCACCGTATTGGCGGAGGGCGTCGAGTGAAGGCGTTTTTCAGTTTTATGATTCGCTGGGTGATCCCGGTACTGGGCCTGATCGCCCTGAGTCTGATCATCTGGTTTGTCGGGCCGTTGCTCGACGTGCTGGTGCCGCAAGGGCGCCGCTGGGCGTTGATCGTCCTGATGTTCGCGGTGTGGATCGCCTATCGCGTGTTCCGCATTATCCAGGCGCGCCGCCAGGCCGCCGAAGTGATGCGCAGCCTGGCGGCGGACGCCCCGGTGGACCCCAACAGCGTGGCCACCGCCGAAGAACTCGCCACCCTGCGCCAGCGCATGGACGAGGCCCTGGCGCTGCTCAAGAAAGCCAAACTTGGCGGCGACGAGCGGCGCAACCTCTACGAACTGCCGTGGTACGTGATCATCGGCCCGCCGGGTTCGGGCAAGACCACCGCACTGGTCAACTCCGGCCTGCACTTCCCGCTGGCCGCGCAGCTGGGCGCCGGGGCGGTGCGTGGCGTCGGCGGTACGCGTAACTGCGACTGGTGGTTCACCGACCAGGCCGTATTGCTCGACACCGCCGGCCGCTACACCACCCAGGACAGCAACTCGGCGGTGGATAAAGCCGCGTGGCTGGGCTTTCTCGACCTGCTGAAAAAACAACGCTCGCGCCGCCCCATCGACGGCGCATTCATTGCGATCAGCCTTTCGGATTTGCTGCTCGGCACCGACGCCGAGCGCGCCGCCCACGCGGCGGCGATTCGCCTGCGGATCCAAGAGCTGTACACGCAATTGGGCGTGCGGTTCCCGATCTACCTGATGTTGACCAAACTCGATTTGGTCCCCGGCTTCATGGAGTTTTTCGACAACCTGAGCAAGGAAGAGCGCGCCCAGGTGTGGGGCATGACCTTTGCCCTGGACGACGGCAAAAGCACCGACAGCCCGCTGGCGCATCTGCAAAGCGAGTTCGCCGGCCTGGAACAGCGCCTCAACGAACGCTTGGTGGAACGCCTGCAACAGGAGCGCGACCCGGCGCGGCGCGACCTGATCTACGGCTTCCCGCAGCAATTCGGGGCCTTGAAGGATTGCCTGCAGAGCTTCCTCGAAGGTGTGTTCAAACCCAACGCGTTTGAAGAGCGTGTGTTGCTGCGCGGCGTGTATTTCACCAGCGGCACCCAGGAAGGCAGCCCTATCGACCGCCTGATCGGCGCCATGGCCCAGAGCATGAACCTGGACCGCCAGCACTTGGCGCGCCAGAGTGGCACCGGGCGCAGCTACTTCATCGAAAAACTGTTCACCGCCGTCGCCTTTGCCGAACGTGGCCTGGTGGGCGTCAATCCCAAGGTCGAGCGGCGTCGCAAGTGGATCGCGCGCGGTGTCCTCGCGGCTACCGTGGCCCTGGTGGTGGTGGTCAGCGGCCTGTGGTGGGTCAGTTATCGCGCCAACCAGGCTTATATCGCTCAGGTCGACCAGAAGGTCGCGCCCCTGGGCCAGACCGTGCAAAACCTCAGCCCGGCACAGCGCGACGTACTCGCGGTGCTGCCGCTGCTCAATGCGGTGAAGAACCTGGCAGGGGATTCGCCGAGTTGGTCCGAGGGCCTGGGGCTGTATCAGGGCGACATGCTCGAAGCCGAGTCCGCCAGCGTCTACCGCAAATTGTTGATTGCCGTATTCGCCCCTCGACTGGTGACGCGCATCGAGGAACAACTGCACGGCGGCGGCAATTCCGACTTCCTCTACGAAGGCCTCAAGGCCTACCTGATGCTCGCCGACAGCGAGCACTACGACCCGGACTTCATCAAGGCGTGGATCGCCCTGGACTGGGACCGCAACCTGCCACGGGACCTGCCGGCCGATCAGCGCCAGGCGCTGACCGGGCACTTGCAGGCCCTGTTCGAACGCCATCCGCCGAACGCACGCCTGGACCCGCGCCTGATCGACGACCTGCGTCGTCAATTGCAACAACTGCCGGTGGCGCAGCGTGTGTATGACCGGGTCAAGCGCCAGAAACTGCCCGACGGTATCCCGGACTTTCGCATCAACGAAGCCGCCGGGCGTGATGCCGCGCTGGTGTTCAGCCGCAAGAGCGGCAAGCCTCTGGGCGAGCCGTTGAGTGGGTTCTTTACCGCCAAGGGTTATCGTCAGGCCTTCCTGCTGAGCAGCTTGAACCAGACCGGCACCCTCGCCGAAGAACAGTGGGTGCTGGGCCACGAACAGGCCGATCAACAGAACGTGGTGAGCCTGGCCGCCGATGTGCGGCGCCTGTATTTCCAGGACTACCAGCGCCAATGGGACGCCTTGCTGGCGGACATCGACTTTGTGCCGATCACCAGCGTGGCCCAGGCCGCCGACGTGCTGCGGGTGATCTCCGGCCCGACGTCGCCACTGAAAAAACTGCTGGTGGCGGTGGCCAAGGAAACCGATCTGCAAGCCGAAGAACGCCAACTGGCCGCCAAAGGGGTGCCGGTCGAAGGCGGCGTCGACAAGCTCAAGGAACGCCTCGGGAGCCTGTTGGGGCAGGAGCAAGCTACGGCCAACGCGCCGGCGGCGACAGACGATCCAGTCACTGCGCACTTTGCCGAACTCAACAGCATCGTCAGCAAGAATGAAGGCGAACCGGCGGCCATCGACGGCCTGCTGGCGGACATGAATGCGCTGTATGTGCAGGTCAGCGCCATGGTCGGCGCCAGCGGCGATGCGTTGCTCGGCGAGGCGAAGAACCAGGCGGCGGCTGCGGCCACACGGGTCAGCCTGAATGCCGAGCGCCAGCCGCCGCTGGTGCAGGGCATGGTCAAGTCGGTGGTCAATTCCACCACCAACAGCATGATGGGCGGGGTGCGTAACCAACTGAACGCGGCGTGGGTCAGCGAAGTGGTCAACGTGTACCGCCAGTCGCTGGCCGGGCGTTACCCGATGTCGCCGGGCAGCGCACGGGACGCCACCCTGGATGACTTCGGCCAGTTCTTCGGCGTGGGCGGGGTGATGGACAACTACTTCCGCAAATACCTGCAACCCTACGTGGACACCTCCGCGCAGACCTGGCGCTGGCAGCCGGGCGCGGCGCAGAAACTGGGGATCGCGCCGGGCGTGCTGCAAACCTTCCAGCGTGCCGCGACGATTCGCGATGCGTTCTTCCGCTCTGGCGGCACCCAACCGATTGTGCGGTTCGAGCTTAAACCGGTGTCGATGGACCCGAGCATCACCCAGTTCCTGCTCGACCTCGACGGCCAACAACTGAGCTACGACCATGGCCCGAGCCGCCCGGTGGCGATGCAATGGCCGAACCCGGGCAGCATTGGCGTGGTGCGTATTTCCATCATGCCGCCATCGGCCAGTGGCCGTTCGGGCGTGACCCTCGACGGCCCGTGGGCGTGGTTCCGCCTGCTGGAACAGTCGGACCTGACCCCCGGCAACTCGCCGGACCGTTTCAACCTGCGCCTGCGGGTCGACGGCGCGAGCATCGCGTACGAGCTGCGCGCCAACAGTGCTTTCAACCCGTTCAAGAGCCGCGTGCTCAGCGGCTTCAGCCTGCCGGAGCGGCTATGACGACGTTGGGTTTCTACGGCAAATTGGCCAGCCGTGGCGATTTCGTCAGCCGCGCTTTGCCGCAGAGTTTTATCGGCCCGTGGGACAGCTGGCTGGCGGCGGGGTTGCTCGCCAGCCAGAACAGCCTGGGCGGTGACTGGCTCAATGCGTACCTGGTCAGTCCACTGTGGCGCTTTGTGCTGGCGCCGGGTGTGTGCGGGCCGGACGCCGCCGCAGGTGTGGTGATGCCGAGCATTGACAGGGTCGGGCGGTATTTCCCGCTGGCAGTGGTGGCGCTGCTGGATCACGACACTAACCCCGCCTCGCTGGTGGGAGGGCCGGACGCCTGGTTCGAGCAGGCCGAGCAATTGCTGCTCGGCACTCTGGACAGCGGCGCAACCTTCGAAGGCTTCAACGAGGGCCTCGACCGCTTGGGCGTGCCAACCACTGAACCGCGTGCACTCGACAGCCGCTTTGCGGGCTTGCAACGCGTCGCCGCGACCGTGCCCCAAGGGCGACTGGCCGCGCTGGCCGAACAGGCCTGCGAAGGCGCCAGCCTGTGGTGGGGCCGAGGCTCGCAACAGATTTCTCCTGGTTTATTGCGGTGTCAGGGCCTGCCTGCCGCCAGCGATTTTGCGCAGTTTTTGCTCGGACAAGAAGGTGTGGTGTAGATGGGGTCGACGTACAAATCCGCGAGCAAAAGCCATGTGGGCATGGTGCGCCAGGTCAACGAAGACGCCTGCCTGGACCTGCCGGAGAACCGCCTGTGGGTGGTGGCCGACGGCATGGGCGGGCATGCGGCGGGGGATTATGTCAGCAGCCTGATTGTCGACAGCCTGCGCAATGTGCCGCTGGGGCGCTCGCTGGATGAATACACGGCGGCGCTGCGCAATGATTTGGTGCGCATCAACGCCGCCGTGCGCGAAGAGACCGCCCACCGTGGCGTGACCATGATGGGCAGCACCGTGGTGCTCCTCGCCGCTCGTGGCCTGCGTGGCGTATGCCTGTGGGCCGGCGACAGTCGCCTGTATCGCCTGCGCGATGGTGTGCTCGAGGGCATCTCCCGCGACCACAGCTACGTGCAAGACCTGCAAGACAGCGGCCTGCTCAGCGAAGCCGAAGCCCGTGTGCATCCGCGCGCCAACATCGTCACCCGCGCCATCGGCGTGGAAGCGCACCTGAACCTGGCGACAGTCGACCTGCTAATCGACCCGGGGGACACCTACCTGCTGTGCAGCGATGGCCTGAACAAGACCGTCGAAGACCATGAGATCCGCGAAGTGCTCGGCCATGACACGCCGGATGAAATCGTGCGCAGCCTGGTGCACCTGGGCCTCAACCGCGGCGCCCCGGACAACATCACCGCCATCGTCGTGAAGGTATCGGCATGAACATCCTGATTCCGGGTTATGACATCGAAGGCGAGATCGGCGAAGGCGCCATGGCCAGCGTGTACCTGGCGACCCAGCGCTCGCTGGAGCGCAAAGTGGCGTTGAAGGTAATGGCAGCGGCCCTGGCGGCCGACCCGAGCTTCTGCGAGCGTTTCCTGCGCGAGGGCAAGACCCTGGCGCGCCTGTCCCACCCCCACACCGTGACCATCCATGACATCGGCAATGTCGGTGAGCTGTACTACATGGCCATGGAATACCTGCCCAACGGCACGCTCAAGGAGCGCATCGCCGCCGGCATGACGCCTGAGCAGGGCGTGACGTTGATTCGCCAGATTGCTTCGGCCTTGGGTTACGCCCATGCCCAGGGTCTGGTGCACCGCGACGTCAAACCGGCGAACATCCTGTTCCGCGCCGATGGTACGGCGGTGTTGTCGGACTTCGGCATCGCCAAGTCCCTGGACGACCGCACCCAATTCACCCAGGCCGGTTTCGCCGTGGGCACCCCGAGCTACATGAGCCCGGAGCAGGCGCGCGGCCAGGAGATCGACGGGCGTGCCGACCTCTACGCCCTCGGCGTGGTGCTGTATGAAATTCTGGTGGGCGAGCTGCCGTACAACGGCACCGATGCGCTTTCCACCGCCCTGGCCCACCTGACCGAACCGTTGCCGGAATTGCCGGTGCATCACGGCCGCTATCAAGGCGTGTTGCGCAAGTTGCTGGCCAAAGACCCCGCCGACCGTTTCCCGGATGCGGCGGCGTTGCTGCTGGCGCTGGACCAACTGCCGGCGGATTCGCCGGAAGCCACGCTGGTGCGGCCGGTGGCTCTGCCGCTCAGTTTCGACCTGGCGGGGATGACGCCGGAATCCATCGAGATTCCTACCGGCAAACCAGAGCCACAGCCCACGCCGCCGCCAGCGCGTCAGCCGGTGGTCACCCCGACCCAGCACGGCGAGCAACGGCGCGGACCGGTATTGGCATTGGCGGCCGTGGCGGTCGCGGTGGCATTGGCCATCGGCGGCGGCAGTTATTGGTGGATGAGTCGCAGCGATACGCCAGTGCCGCCGCCCACCGCCAGCCAGCCGAAACCGCCGCCGACGCCGACTGCGCCGCCAGAGGTCAAACCCGCAGTGGCCGAAGCGGACGGCGGCGGCCGCCCGTTGCTGATGGCGGGCAAGAAAACCTTGTTCCAGCGCGTGCTGAGCAAGCCCGGCGCGAAACTCTCCAGCGACGCCGGCAGTGCGCCGGGCAAGGCGCTGCCGGCGTTCTCCGTGCTGTACGTGTACCAGCGTAAAGACGTGGGTGGCCAACCGTGGGTGCGCGTCGGCGCCGCCACCGATGGTCGCAGCGACGGTTGGTTGCCGGCCACTCAGGTCAGCGACTGGAAGCAGAGCCTGGTGCTCAAGTTCACCGAACGCTCGGGCCGCGCGCCGGTGATGTTCCTGCGTCAATCCGGCGAAGTGGAGAAATTGCTCGCCGACCCCGCCGCCGCCAAAAACGTGCTGGCCAAGGCGCAGAAAAATAGTGAAGACAACGGCCAGGTGCTGGCCTTGGAACCGGCCGCCAGCGCGGTTCCGCAGAACCAGTTTTATCTGCTGCCGATCTTCGATTCCAAAGAAAGCTTCGACGAAAACGGCCAGCCGGTGCAGTTGCTTAACGTAGCGTCCATCGACCCCGGCAGCAGCCCCGTGGCCAAGCCCGCAACGCCGGTACTCAACGCCAATGCCGATGCGTTCCGCACGGCCGTGGTGTTGGTGGTGGACACCACTGTGTCGATGCAGCCGTATATCGACCAGGTCCGCGACGTGGTACACGAACTGCAAACCCGCATCGCCGAACGTGGCGAGCTGGACAGCGTGAGCTTCGGGTTGGTGGGCTTCCGAAACAGCATCAAGAAAACCCCTGGCCTGGAATACGTGGCCAAAACCTTGATCACCCTCGATCAGGGCCGCGACCCACAACGCTTTCTCGACATGGCGCGCCAGGTCAAAGCCTCGACGGTCTCCAGCCACTCGTTCAACGAAGATGCGTTTGCCGGGGTGATGCAGGCCGTCGAAGGCATGGACTGGTCCGGCTACGGCGGGCGCATCATCCTGTTGGTGACCGATGCCGGCGCGCTGCGCAAGAACGACCCGTTCGCCGCCACCCAGATGAACGAAGCCGAAGTGCGCCAGGCTGCGTTGGGCAAGCAGATCAAAATCTACGCCTTGCACCTGCGCACCGACGCCGGCAAGAAAACCCACGCCGGCGCCGAAAGCCAATACCGCATTCTTACCGCCGACGCCAACCCACAGATCGGCGACCTCTACACGCCGGTGCCGGGCGGCGACGTACGCAAACTGGGCGAGCGAGTGGATGAGATCGGCACGGTGTTCGCCAACCTCGTTCACCAAGTGCGCAGCAACACACCGCAAGCGGTGCCGACGCTCAGCTCGGCACCAAGCCTGGCGGATAAATCCGCAGCGGTCGGTTATGCGATGCACATGGACTTCCTCGGTCGCAAAACTGCGAGCCAGGCGCCGCAACTGGTCAGCGCCTGGACCGCCGACCGCGACCTGACCAACCCGGCGCTGCCGGCGTTCCAAGTGTGCGTGATGCTGACCAAGCTGCAGCTCAACGATTTGCAGCAATCGCTCAAGCTGATCGTCGACGCCGCGCGCAAAACCCAGACCTCACCCAAGGACTTCTTCCAGGAAATCGCCAGCGCCTCGGCCTATATGAGCCGCGACCCGCAGGCCCTGCGCAAGGGCGGCAACCTGGCCGACGGCGGCATCCTCGGCGAATACCTGGAGGGCCTGCCGTACCGCAGCAAGTCGCTGAACATGACCCAGGATTTGTGGTTGTCGCTGAGCGTGGCCGAGCAGGAAGACTTTATCGACGAGTTGGATTCGAAAATCCGCCTCTACGAAACCTTCCACAACGACGTGGCCAACTGGGTCCGTTTCGGCGATGCCGAGCCGGGTGACGCGTTGTACCGCGTGCCCTTGTCGACGCTGCCGTGATGCTGAACCTGAGCGCCGTGCACAAGAGCCGGGGCGCCGGTAGCCAGCGCTACAGCCTGGTGATCCCGGCGCTGCACCTGCGTGCGGGCGAGCAAGTGGCGATAGTCGGGCCCAGCGGCTGTGGCAAAAGCACCTTGCTGGACCTGCTCGCACTGGTGCTGGCGCCGGATCAGGTAGGCCGCTTTGAATTCAATCAACAGGACATTGCCGGGCTGTGGCGCGCCGATCAGCAATCGACCTTGGCCCGGTTGCGCAGTCAGCACCTGGGTTACGTGTTGCAAACCGGCGGGCTACTGGGGTTTCTGGATGTGCGCGGCAATATCGCGTTGTCCCGCCAGCTACTTGGCCTGAAGGATGACGGCAGCGTGGCGCGGCTGGCCGACCAATTGGAAATCAGCGATCAGTTGGGCAAGAAGCCTTCGGCGTTGTCGGTGGGCCAGCGCCAGCGCGTCAGCTGTGCCCGTGCCTTGGCCCATGCGCCGCAACTGGTATTGGCGGACGAACCCACGGCGTCCCTCGATCCATTGAATGCCGAGCGGGTCATGCACGCCTTGCTGGCTCAGGCCCGTGAACATCGCGCCGCCTGTGTGATCGCCACCCACGATGAGCCGTTGGCTCGCGCCAGTGGCTTGCAGGTTCGACGCATCCATTGCCGACGCGATAGCGACGGTGGCGTCACGGCGACGCTGGGGGAGGCCGGTTGATGCGCATCCCTCTGGTGGCGTCGCTCGCCTGGCAGGACTACCGCAACGACGCGTGGCTGTCGGCCTGCTCGGTGCTGGCGTTGGTGGCGGTGATCGCACCGTTGCTGGTGTTATTCGGCCTGAAATTTGGACTGGTCAGCAGTTTGACCGAACGTTTGGAGACGGACCCCGCCACCCGTGAAATTATTCCGCTGGGCGGTGGTCGATTCAGCAGCGCGTTTATCGAGCAACTGGGTCAACGGCCGGACGTGGCGTTCGCCATCCCGCGCACGCGGCAGATTGCGGCCACGGCGCAGGTGGGCACGTTGGTGCTGGAGATGCTGCCGACCGCGCCGGGCGATCCGCTGCTCGGCGGCTTGCCGGTGCCTAAGGGGCTGGAGCAGATCGTCCTGAGCCACACCGCCGCCGAGAAACTCGCGGCACGGCCCGGTGACTGGCTGGAGACCCGTTTCGCGCGGCAAGTGGCCGGGCGTGTCGAGGCGCGTGATACACGGTTGCAGGTGCTGGCGGTGTTGCCCCTGGAAGCGTTCGCCCGGGACGGCTTGTTCGCCGGGCTGGGCTTGCTCGAAGCGGCGGAAGACTATCGCGACGGCCGTGCGGTGCCGGCGCTGGGGTGGGACGGTGAGGCGGCAGGCGTGGGTGAGCAGCGCGTCTACCCGGCGTTTCGTTTGTATGCGCGCGGCCTCAACGATGTGGAGCCGTTACGAGTGTTTTTTGCGAGGCAGAACATGCTGGTGTCGACCCAGGCGTTGAGCATTGCACAGGTGCAATCCTTGAGTCGCAACCTGTCGATTGTGTTCTGGATCATCGCCGGGTTGGCATTGGCCGGAGCGTTCGCGGCGATTTTCGCCGGTGCCCTGGCCGCGGTGGCGCGCAAGCGTCGAGAATTGTCGGTGCTGCGCCTGCTGGGGTTTTCCACCGGTGCGCTGTTGCTGTTTGTGGTGTTGCAGGCGCTGTACAGCGCGGGGTTTGCCGCCGTGTTCAGCGCCGGGCTATACGGCCTGGCCGAGGCAGGGTTGAATCAATTATTCGTGCAGGTGCCGGGCGAACACGCCAGTCATCTGTTGGCGCATCACTATGGCTTGGCCCTGGTGGCCGTGCTCGGCGTCAGCGCCGTGGCGGCGGCCTGTGGCGGTTGGCGGGTGGCGCGTATCCAGGCTTCTGAAGGGATCAGAGATGTATAAGTTATTGGGCGCCTGTGTGGCGCTGAGCCTGGCCTCCCTGGCCTGGGCCGATGAAGCCAGCGACAAGCTGGACAACCCCAAACCGTTGCCGGATGACGTGAGCCTGCCGCTGCCCTGCGAAGGCAACATGGTGTTCCGCTACGCCTACGTGCTGGCCCAGGGCACTCTCGATGACCGTGAGATCAGCCTCGGTTACCCCTTCAGCGAAGGCGAAGCCGGTTACCAGCAGTCGTTTATCTCCGGCTACCGTCGCGACTTCATCAACGGTCAGTTCACCCTCAAAGACCTGCCCAAGGACTGGAGCAAAGTCATCACGCCGTTGATGCCCAAGACCGACGCCAAAACGCCGCTCAAACCGATGCTGTATTTCATCGGTAAGTACGAAGTGACCGCGCGCCAATACGCCCAGGTGATGGCCCAGGCGCAATCCCTGGCCAGCGGTGAGCCGGCCCCGGCCTGTGACGCGCCGACTGGGATGGCCGCGCGTTTGCCTAAGGTGAAGTTGTCGCGGTTTGAGGCCGAGCGGTTCTCGGCGGTGTACAGCGCCTGGCTGCTCAAATATCACCGGGATGCGCTGCCGGTCAGTGGTCGCGGCTCGTCCGAGGACGATGGCGGTGTGGGCTTTGTACGCCTACCCACCGAAGTGGAGTGGGAATTCGCCGCCCGCGGCGCCCAGGCCGTGAGCCGTCAGGACCTGGAAGGGCGGCTGTTCCCGCGTCGCACCGAAGGCAGCGACAGTGACGGCCCGCTGGGCGACTACGCTGTCTTCAACCAAGTGGCCGGCGGTACTGGCCAGGCCGCGCGGTTGATGCCCATCGGCACCAAACTGCCCAACCCGATCGGCATGTTCGATGTGATTGGCAACGCTGCGGAAATGGTCCAGGAATCCTTCCAGCTGGTCCACGCCGGCCGCCGCCAGGGCACCTATGGCGGGTTTGTGGTCAAGGGCGGTAATTACCTGGAAGGCGAGGGCACGTTGTTCACCGGCATGCGCCGTGAGTACCCATTGTTCGCCGCCGACGGCACCGAGCAAAGCAACGAGACCACCGGTTTCCGCGTGGCGATTGGCGCACTGTCGGCGCCGCGCTCGCGCTACAAGGAGCTGTTTGCGCAGTGGCAGAAAGAAGGTCGCCTGGCCTCGCTGACCGATGCCATCGACGACGCTCAGGACCCGACCAAGCGCCTGGACAGCATTATCGCCGCCAGCGTCGACCCCAAGCTGCAAGCCGAATTGGGACTGGTCAACGAGGAACTCAAACGCAACGTATCGCTGATCGCTCAACAGCGCGAAGAAGCGGCGGGTAACCTGATCCAGTCGGCGGCCCTGGTGGCCGAGACGATCAGCAACTACAACATTCGGCTGATCAACTTGCAGAAGAGTCGGCAGCAGGCGGTGGACAACAAGGACGAAGCCAGCGCGCAGTTGTTTGCCACGGCCATCCAGAACGGTCGCAGCGCGCTCGACGGCGCGGTAGCGATCTATATCGACAACCTGGCCACCGGCACCCGCTATACCGATGCGGTGATCCAGGCGCAGTTTCAACGGATCAAGGAAGAGTTGGATCGCAAACCGGTGCTCGGCAAAAGCCTGGTGACGCGCGCAACACTGTTCGTTCGCCATGTCGGCAACTACCGCAAGCAACAGCGGGCCGACCCGGCAACGATCTTGAAGGAATTGCTCGCAGCGAGCGGTCAGCGGTCTTGATCGTTGGCTGTATGGCGAGCTTGGAAGGGACTCAGGCGGCATCGGCCGTGCTGGGCAAGTCAAACTTAGAAGAGAACACAACTTATGCTTTTTTCCCGTAAGGCGGTTTCCAAGCGTCACTTGCTGCTGATCGCAGCCGGTTTCAGCACCGTACTGACCGGTTGCGCCACGTCGCCGGCCTCCAAGGTCGCGTCGAGCACCAAGGTCGAGTACTACCCAAGCTGCTACGAGCCGGTCCAGCACCTGCGTGCCACCGATTCGGACATGACCAAGTCGGTCGTTACCGGCGCGGCCATCGGCGCTGCCGGCGGTGCCCTGCTGGGCGTGTTGAGCGGCGACAAGGACAAGCGCGGCCGTAACGCCGCCATCGGCGCGGCGGGCGGCGCCCTGGCCGGTGGCGCTGCGGGTTACTACACCGAGCGTCAGAAGCAGATTGCCGACGACAACCAGCGCATTGCGTCCTACGCGGCCGACGTCAACAAGAGCGCGTCCGACATCGATCGCAGCACCGCCTACGCCAAAGCCTCGCAGCAGTGCTACCAGAGCGCGTTCACCAAGCTGGTGGCCGATCGCAAAGCCAAGACCGTCAACGACACCGAAGGCCGCAAGCGCCTGGCGGAAATCGTCGCCGGCCTGAAGGAATCCAACGACCTGATCGTAGCGGTCAATGGCAAAGCCGCCGAAGACCTGAACAACTACACCCAGGCTTATGAGAAAGACCTGCAACAGGTCGGTGTACAGCGTAACGACGTGGTGACCGTGGCCACCGCCGATACCACTCCGGTGGTTGCTCCGACCAAGGGCAAAAAGGCTGTGAAACCGGCCAAGAAGCCAGTGCTGCCTGTGGTGCCGAAAGAAGCTGTCGCTACCGAGAAAACCCTGCAGACCGCGCAAACCAAGCAAGCTGAAAGCAAGCAGGTCGCCAGCGCCGGTAAGGCACAGATCGAAGGCACCTGCCGCGATCCAAACCTGGCCGACTGGGCACCGGTCCCTTGCCCTAACGTTTAAGCAACATGTTGCTATAAGCGTTAAACGCCAGCCGATCTCCCGCTAAAGCGCGAGATCGGTGGCGTTCTTCCGGCAAATCGCTACACTGCTGCGGCCACTCAATAATTACACCGAGGCCGTGTGCATGAAATTTCGTCTTCTCCTGTGGGTGCTGGGCCTGATGATGGGCAAAGCCAGCCGCACCAACCCTGCCTTTCAGCAACAACTGGGTGATAAAGACCTGGCGTTCCAGTTGCAGACCCTCGACGGCAAGGTTGCCCGTCATTTCATCGTCAAAGATCAGCGCATCACCAGCCGCTCGGGTGTTCACCCCGCGCCGGCGTTTGCCATTGCCTTTAAAGATGCCGCCCACGGCTTCGCCACGATGCAGGCGAAAAACAAGCAACTGGCGTTTATGACGGGGATTCAGGACAAGTCGATCCAGATCAAGGGCAACCCGGCGCTGGTGATCTGGTTCCAGGGGCTGACGAAGTACTTGAAGCCGAAGAAAAAGAAGTAGGGCTTTTCAGCTAGACCGAGTTGGATTTATCGGGGGCAAGCCCCCTCCCACATTTGGAATGCATTCCCATGTGGGAGGGGGCTTGCCCCCGATTGCTATCTGACAGGCGCCACACTCAGCCCTGAGTGAATTGCGAGGCCAATTCGCGCAGCAAAACTTCGGCGTCCAGCACCTTACCCACCACTTCGTCAGCTTTGTCCCGGCTCAAGCCCAGACGCTCAAGCAGTGCATCCGGGATCGCCTCGTCCGGTCCGGAACCGATCCCACGGCTGCGCAGCAGGCGAACGGCCAGGCACACCAGGTTCGGGTACTCGGCGTAGTTGCCGTCGTAGGTCGGGTCGTGCTGGAAGCGCAGGGCGGTGGACAATTCGTCCGGCATGTCCCAATAACGCATCAACCAGGCGCCGATCTGCTCGCGGCTGATGCCCAGCAAGTGCTGTTCCACATAGCTGTGGCACAGGTGCGGGTTGACCTCCAAGTGGCGGCAGATCAGCGAGAAGTGCGGCGGGAACACATGGGCCAGCAACAGGTAGCCAAAGTTGTGCAGCAGGCCGGCGAGGTACGTCAGGCCCGCTTCCGGGCGCTGGGCGCGGGGCATGGCGCGGGTCAGGCCCTCGATCACGGCGGCGGTGTAGATCGACTGGTGCCAGTACGGCGTGGCCTGTTGCGGATGGTCCTTGGGCAGGCTCAAGGTTTTGCCCAGGGCCAGGCCCAGCGCCAGGTTGATCACCAGGTCGAACCCCAGGACGCGCACGATAGCGTCTTCCACGGAGCGGATCTTGCCCGGCGACGCGTAGTACGGCGACGCCGCCCAGCTCACCACCTGCGCCGCCAGCGCCGGGTCGGTTTCCACCACGCCGGTGATGTCGTCGATGGTGGCGTTGGGGTCGACCCGCAGCTTGATGATCTTCTGCGCAGTGTCGGCCAGCGGCGGAATTTCGATGGTCGCTTCCAGGCGCTGCTGGATACGGCGAGCGGTGAACGCCTGCATCGCCTGGGTGATTTCCTCGCGGTCATCATTAGGGCGGTCGAGGTTCGGGCGGATATTGCTCAACGGCTCGCCGAATTGCGCGGCGCTGGCCTTGGTGAGCATCGTCTTGAAGGCATCGGTGGGGATTTCCAGCAGCAGCCCGGCTTCGCCCGAATGCACCAACAGGCTCGGCTCGTTGAGCAGGCTGCCTTCGTACAGGCATGGCGAACTGGTGAGCGGCGGCAGGCCCGGCAGCAGTTTCAGGTCGTGCTTGTCCAGCATGCGCTTGATGCGATCCGGCGCCACGGCGGTCAGGCGACGCCCAGTGAGTTCGGCGAGGCGGTTGAGGTCCAGCAGTTGGTTCTGGGGAAACAGCACCATCAGTGCGCCCACCGCGTCTTCCAACAGCACGGCCTGCACCTTTTGCGCAGGATTCAGGCCCGGTTGTTCGGCGACTTCCGTGTAGCTGACGGCAAGCTTGGCGAGCAGAGCGCGGATAACCGGCGGGGCGGCCAGCGGGGCTGTGGCGTGGGCAACTTCTGACATGGCCTGATCCAATTTCGTACAGTCACCGAAGTATAACCAGCTTGATACAAGTGTTGGTCGGATAAGTGCTTTTTGTGACCCGGTTGGGGATCCGCGACGCCTTTTGCTTCGGCTGCGTCAAACCTGGCCGTATTGCTGACCGTGCCGCAGCCAGCGATCCAACAGCGGACTGACATGATCCGGCCAGCGCTCCAGCAGCGCTTGCGCCGCATCGCGGACGGCAGGCAGCAGGTCGGCGTCGCGCATCAGGTCGGCCACTTTGAACTGCAACAGGCCGGTCTGGCGCGTGCCGAGCATTTCACCGGGGCCGCGTAGTTCGAGGTCTTTTTCGGCGATGACAAAACCGTCGTTGGTTTCGCGCATGATGCCCAGGCGCTGGCGGCCGATCTGCGATAGCGGTGGGTGGTATAGCAGCACGCAGTGGCTGGCGGCGCTGCCTCGACCGACGCGGCCGCGCAGTTGGTGCAATTGCGCCAGGCCCAGGCGTTCGGGGTTTTCAATAATCATCAGGCTGGCGTTGGGCACGTCCACGCCGACTTCGATCACCGTAGTGGCCACCAGCAGTTGCAGGTTGCCGGCCTTGAATTCGGCCATCACCGCCGCTTTTTCCGCCGGCTTCATACGACCATGGATCAGCCCGACCTTGAGTTCGCCCAAGGCGCTGGTGAGGTCTTCGTAGGTGGTTTCGGCGGCCTGGCAGGTCAGCTCTTCGGACTCTTCGATCAGCGTACAGACCCAGTACGCCTGGCGCCCTTCGGCGCAGGCGCCGCGCACGCGCTCGATCACCTCGACCCGCCGCGTATCGGTGACCAGCACGGTGTTGACCGGGGTGCGACCGGGCGGCAATTCGTCGAGGATCGAGGTGTCGAGGTCGGCGTAAGCGCTCATCGCCAGAGTGCGTGGGATTGGCGTGGCAGTCATGATCAGCTGATGCGGGCTCATGCGTCCGCCCACGCCTTTCTGGCGCAGGGCCAGGCGTTGCTGCACGCCGAAGCGGTGTTGTTCGTCGATGATCACCAGCGCCAGGTTCTTGAACTGCACTTCGTCTTGAAACAGCGCGTGGGTGCCCACCACCATGGGGGCGCCGGCGGCGATCTGCTCCAGGGCGGCTACGCGGTTCTTGCCTTTGAGCTTGCCCGCCAGCCACGCCACTTCCAGGCCCAGCGGTTCGAGCCAGCGCTTGAAGGTGATGAAATGCTGCTCGGCTAGAATCTCGGTAGGCGCCATCAGCGCCACCTGGTAACCGGCCTCCAGGGCTTGCAGCGCGGCGAGGGCGGCGACCACGGTCTTGCCTGCGCCGACGTCGCCCTGGATCAGGCGCAGCATGGGTTCGTGCTGACTCAGGTCGTAGGCGATTTCGTTGCCTACGCGCTGCTGGGCGCCGGTCGGCGTAAAGCCGAGATTGGCCAGGTATTGCGCGGGCAGACGCGTGGCCTTGGGCATCGCCGGCGCGCGCAGGGAGCGCATGCTTTCGCGCAGGCGTTGCTGGGACAGTTGGTGAGTCAGCAACTCTTCAAAGGCCAGGCGGTGCTGGGCCCAGTGATGACCCAGGGCCAGCTCGTCCACGTCGGCATCGGCGGGGGGGTGATGCAGGTAGCGAATCGCATCGGCCAGTGGCGCCAACTGGTAATCGCGGGCCAACTCCAAGGGCAGCCAGTCGGGCAGGCTGGTGGGGCCGAGCATGGACAGCGTCTGCATGCACAACTGGCGCAGGCGCTGTTGAGTCAGGCCTTCGGTGAGCGGGTAGATCGGGGTGAGGGTGGTATCTACCGGTGGCGGTTCGTCGCCGGTGATGGCGCGGTATTCCGGGTGGTAGATCTCCAGGCCCGACGCGCCGGGCCGGGCCTCACCGTAGCAGCGCACGCGGGTGCCGCGCTTGAGGCCCTCTTTCTGCGCATTGCTGAAGTGGTAGAAACGCAGGCTCAGGCCGCCGGTACCGTCCTGCAAGCGCACCACCAGGCTGCGGCGCTTGCCCATCACCACATCGGCACCGCTGACGGTGCCTTCGATCACCGCATCCTGCCCAGGGCGCAAGTGGCCGATGGGCACCACGCGGGTGCGGTCCTGATAGCGCAGGGGCAGGTGGAACAGCACGTCCTGGAGGTTCTCCAGGCCGACCTTGGCCAACTTCTCGGCCATGGCCTCACCGACACCCTTGAGTGCCGTCACCGACACCTGCGACAGCTCAGTCATACGGTTACTTAGCTCGCCGCAGTCGGCTTGGCCACCGAGCACAGGCGGATGGAGTCGGCGAGAATCTCAATCGCCTTGGGCCTTGGGAAGCTGGCGCGCCAGGCGATGGCCACCGTGCGGAACGGCACCGGCGGTGTAAGCGGGCGTACTTCGATTACGCCGGGGGCGTAGTGATGGCTGTCCACCGCCGACAGCGGCAGGATCGAGATGCCCAGGCCCGAGGCGACCATGTGACGGATGGTTTCCAGGGAGCTGGACTCCACGGTGGTGTGCTTGGCGCCGTCGTTGCCCTTGGTCAGGGTCGGGCAGGCTTCCAGCACCTGATCGCGGAAGCAGTGGCCTTCACCGAGCAGCAGCAGGCTCTTGTCGTTGAGCAGGGCAGCGTCGATGCTGGCTTTTTTGGTCCACGGGTGCGAGGCGGGCATCAGCACCTGGAACGGCTCGTCGTAGAGCGCCAGGGTGAGCACATCCGCTTCGTTGAACGGCAGGGCGATGATGATCGCATCCAGCTCGCCGTTGCGCAGTTTGTCGCGCAGTACGTGGGTGAAGTTTTCTTCGATATACAACGGCATCTGCGGCGCGACGCGGTGCAGTTGCGGAATCAAGTGCGGGAACAGGTATGGGCCGACGGTGTAGATGGCTCCGACCTTGAGCGGCGCGGTCAGTTGGTTCTTGCCGGCCTGGGCCAGTTCGCGAATGCTTTGCGCCTGCTCCAGCACCTTCTGGGCCTGGGCGACGATGCCTTCGCCTACTGGCGTGAGGCGTACGGCGCTCTTGCTGCGCTCGAAAATCAGCACACCGAGTTCGTCTTCAAGCTTTTTCACGCCCACCGACAGCGTCGGCTGGCTGACATGGCAGCGCTCGGCCGCATGGCCAAAGTGTTGCTCTTGGGCGAGGGTCACGATGTAGCGTAATTCTGTAAGAGTCATAGCGGGCGTCCATGAGGTTGCGGGCCAAGCATACCGGCTGCAATCGATAGACGCACGTTATCAGAAGTTTGTTAGGGATTGAGTGGGAACTGCTGAGGATTTTGCTGAAGGTGACGAGGGTTGCCCCTCGCCACGCTCATGTTCAGCGGCGACGCTTTTCGATGTTGTACACGAACGGTGCAACGATCTCGATGCTGCCGCTCTTGACCATATCGGCCGGCGGTTTGGGCAGCGGTTGCGCACGACGGATCATGTCCAGGGTGGCGCGGTCCAGGTCGGCGTTGCCGGAAAGGCCCACCAGCTCGTAGGACAGCACATTGCCTTCGGCATCGACCACGAACTTCAGGCGGTTCAGACCTTCCTTGCCTCGGGCCTGGGCGCCTGGCGGATACTTCTTGTACTTCTGCAAGTGGGCCAGCAACGTGCCTTCCCAAGACGCCTTGGCCGCCAGCTGTTGTGGCGACGGCCCTGGTGCAGGCTGTGCCGATTTCTGCGGTGGCGCTTGGGTCGGCGGCGTATCGCTCGGTGGCTCCTCGGAAGGTTTTTCCTTGGGCGGCTCGGGCTTTTTCTCCACCGGCTTGGGCGGCTGGGGTTTAGGCTTGGGCTTGACCGGCTTGGGCACCTGGATCGTTGGCTTGGGCGCCTCGGCCATTTTCGGCAGCGGCAGCTCTTCCACCGGGGCGGGCGGCTGCGGCGGCGTTACCACCTTCGGCGGGGCCGGAGGCGGTGGCGGTGCGGGAGCAGGCGCCAGGTCGATGACCATGGCTGCCGGCGGCAACTGCACCGTGCGCGGCGCCGACCAGTGGAGTGCGATGGCAATCGCGATGGCATGCACGCCCAGTACGACGGCGAGGCTGGTGCCATAACGCGTCAGTTTGTGGCGCGTCGTGATCATTTCTTGGCTGCCGTCTCAAGTCCAACCAGGCCAACCTTGAGGTAGCCGGCCGCCCGCAGGGCATCCATCACACTCATCAGATCGCCGTAGTCCACGCCTTTGTCGGCTTGGAAGAAGATCGTCGTGTCCTTCTTGCCCTGGGTCTTGGCGTCGAGCACCGGGCCCAGGGTTTCGGTTTTGACTTCTTCTTCGCCCAGGAACAGACGTTGATCTGCCTTGACACTCAGGAAGATCGGCTTTTCCGGTCGTGGCGCCGGTTTGGCGCTGGAGGCGGGCAGGTCGACCTTGATGTCTACGGTGGCCAACGGTGCGGCCACCATGAAGATGATCAGCAGCACCAGCATCACGTCGATAAACGGCGTGACGTTGATTTCGTGGTTCTCGACGAGTTCGTCGTC
>Ga0308172_1000948_pt1 | contig 25806 bp, 23 predicted proteins | sample PhyGR2_FD_202134 | JGI IMG/M metagenome (GOLD analysis project Ga0308172, IMG submission 202134) | Phyllosphere microbial communities from UC Gill Tract Community Farm, Albany, California, United States - DLSLSG.R2 | ecosystem: Host-associated > Plants > Phyllosphere > Unclassified | place: USA... | reverse complement strand
CCGATGTTCTACCCGGCCAACTACGGTTTTATCCCCAACACCCTGGCTGACGACGGCGACCCCCTCGACGTACTGGTCGTAACCCCTTACCCGGTTACCCCTGGCTCGGTTATCCGCGCACGCCCAGTCGGCATCCTGAACATGACCGACGACGGCGGCGGCGATGCCAAAGTCATCGCAGTGCCTCACGACAAACTGTCCCAGCTGTACGTGGACGTGAAGGAATACACCGATCTGCCGCCACTGCTGCTGGAACAGATCAAACACTTCTTCGAGAACTACAAAGACCTCGAAAAAGGCAAATGGGTGAAGATCGACGGTTGGGGCAACGCAGACGCCGCCCGTGCCGAGATCATGAAGTCGGTGGCTGCCTACAAAGGCTGATACCGAATCCTCATTGCCTGAGTCCATCAGAAAAAGCCCCGTTCATTCGGGGCTTTTTTTTGGAAAAAATAAACGCATAGTTCAACAAACAGCAACTAACGTTTAAGTGCGCAATAAAAATGAAAAAATAGGCCACAACTAAGCAAAAACCTACAAGTGCAAATCAACGCATGGTTTATTTGATTAGTTTTCTCGGCCAGTAAACTCTGCGTTTATGAATAAATCAGGTGATCGTTTAAAAGCGCTACTGCGGGAAGTTCATCTTTCCGCTTCCGACTTCGCCAAGAACCGCGGTGTCACACCTCAACATGTGAACAACTGGTTCAAACGCGGCGTGCCCATGGGCCGACTCAATGAGATCGCAGAACTGCTCTGTGTCTCCAGCCGTTGGCTACGCACCGGCGAAGGCCCCAAACACCCACCGGCCAACTTCCTGCTGGAAGGCCCCGGTACACGGAAAGGACTCCCCACCCGCGAAGAAAGTGGCAAATACCTCACAGGCCCCGCCTGCCCGCCGGAAAAACTGGATGTGGAAATCCCCCTCCACCCCACCTTCACTTCAACCGAACGTATTCGCATCTCTGTGCACGCTCTCAAAACCCTCAACATCAACCCCGACCGCGCGCTGGGCGCCTACATGGTCGACAACAGCATGATCGACATCATCCAGCAAGGCGCCACCCTCGCCATCGACAAAGGCCGTACCCAAATCATTGACGGCGAAATCTACGCCGTCGAACACGACGGCATGCTACGCATCAAATACCTCTACAACCGGCCTGGCGGCGGTTTGCGCATGCGCAGTCACAACGCCAGCGAACACCCGGATGAATACCTCACCCACGAGGAACGCTTCGAACAGAACTTCGAGATTGTAGGCTGGGTGTTTTGGTGGTCCACCCTCAACAACCGCCGCCCTCCGGTACCGCTGGATGAGCACCTATTAGGCTGGGAAGGCTCTAAATCGGACACGGAGGTGGGCAACTGAGAGGAATGTGGGTATCATCCGCCGCACATTTGGCAGGGGTAGCCCAAGGCTATCCACCCTGCTCGGCGAAGCGGAGGAGTTCCCGCGGATGCCCCTACTATTCAGCCCGACGCCATGTGGGCTGAGCGATTTGAAGGCTGGTAAGGTTTGTCAAAAACAAATTGAAGCAGTCCCCGAGAAGCCGGCCACAAGCCGGCTTTTTAATGCCTGATAAGTATCCCGACTCAATTGTCCAACAGCGGTTGGACAATTGAGTAATCAAAAGCGGGCTGCTATACCCTGCCCTTCTCTCAGTCGCCTTATGCGGGCCGCATACACTCCACAGCCCGATCCGCCACCACCTTCGCCATCTCCACCAGATGCATCACCGCCCTCTGCGGTGCAGCCACCGGTTCCCCAAACAATTGCGAAGTCACCACCGCATACTGCAACAACTCAGCCACGCGCACCCAGGCATCTTCAAAGCTCAGCTCTTCATTGACAGTAAAAGGGTTGGTCGCAGGCGATGAGAGCGAATCCGAAACAACGTTATCCATAGCAAACATCCAATCGATAATTTGGAGCTGCCACTTCTCGCGACTAAACAAAAGGCGGCAGCTGTACGCAGGTTAGTCGACCGGTCGATTGGAAACCCGGCGCACCCGGAGGTGCCCTGCGCACAGCCACCATAAGATGCAGGCGAAGGGGGGCCTGACTCATGAGTTGCTTATGCGCCAATCGAATCCGGGCGACTAAACCCGATCACTGAATAGGCAGTGACGGACCGCAGCCTAGTCACTGAATTTCGCTGGCGCAATGCGGTTGGGATTCTCTCGGAAACGTCCTGCAAATGAAAAGGATCAGCCCTGCTGGCCCTTTAAGCGCCAGCCTCAATCCAATATCAAATGCGGCAAAAACCGGCTCGAATCCTTGGTAATCAAACTATTATCCTCCCGCACCCCAATCCCCGCCGCCTGGTCCCCGATCACCCAGGACCCAATCAACGTATAGCTGTCCCCAAACCGCGGCAACGGCGCAAATTCCTGCAGGATAAACGGCGCATCCGTGTAGGGCCCGTCCTCCTTCACAACCAGCCCATCTGCAGTTTGCAGCTCAATGTTGGCGCCTTCCCGCGAGAAAAACGGCTTGCGCACCCACCCCTTCGGCACCGATTTACCCGGTTCGGTATCCAGATGGGCGGCGAGCAGATTCGGGTGGCCTTTGTTGAATTCCCACAACAGCGGCAGGATGCCTTTATTGGAAATGATGGATTTCCACGCAGGCTCGAAAAACTGGGTATCACTCTCGGCAATCGCGGCGCCGAAGGGTTCGTGGAAGATGAATTCCCAGGCGTGCAGTTTGAACAGGTGGGGAATCCAACGGTCCTGGAGGTCGACGAAGCGGCCTTCGGGGGTCAGGCCGATGTCTTCGATGTCGATGTGGCGTGATTCGATGCCGACTTTTTCCGCGACCAGGCGCAGGTAGTCGGTGGTGCCTTTGTCTTCGACCGAGTCTTTCATCGAGGCGAAGTAGAACGGCTGGTTGACCTGCAACTGCGCGAAAGCCTGGTGCAGTTTGGTGTCGATGCTGTTGAACTGGTCGGCATGCTTGGGCAGCAGGCCGCGCTCGATGCATTGCTCCAGCCAGCCCCACTGAAACGCCGCAGCCTCGTAAAGGCTGGTCGGTGTGTCGTAGTTGAGCTCCAGCAGCTTGGCGGGGCCGGTGCCGTTGTAGGAAAAATCCATGCGCCCATACAGGTGCGGATGACCTTCCAGCCATGACGTTCTGATCATGTCGAAGAAAGGCGCGGGGATGCTCAGGCGTTCGAGCAGTTCCTCGCTCTGGACGACGCGTGCCACGAGGTCCATGCACATGTCATGGATCTCGGTGGTCGGGTCTTCCAGGTCTTGCTCGATTTGCTTGAGCGTGAACTGGTAGTACGCGCTCTCGTCCCAATAGGGTTCGTTGTCGATGGTGTGGAACAGAAAGCCGAGGCTGTCGGCCGTCTGTTTCCAGTCATGACGCTCTGCGCAATGGATCTTCTTCATGCCCGGGATTTCCTTAACTGCTCGACCCGCCGCCCCAGCCGCTGCGTGCGCTGGCCTTGCTGCCGAAACCGCCACGGGAGGTGGCCGACGCCACGGAGCCCGACGTGCCGGAGGAGCGCAGCGTGTTGGTGTAATTGCTGCTGCCATACCGGGCCTGGTTCGAGCGGCCGAACGTGGCGCCATTGGAGACGCGCTGATTGAGCGTCGAGTTGGCGTAGTCGCCGCGATCATCGCGATAGCGATACACGGGCTCAGAGCGGTAGCTGTTGCGATTGCTGCTCAGCATGTTGCCGATCAGCAGACCGGTCAGCAGGCTGCTGGTGGAGAAGCCGGAGCCGCCGCTTGCCTGAGCGTTGCCCGCCTGAGCGTTGGCAGCGTCGACCTGGGATTGTGTCACCTGGCCTTCGGCGGTCAGCTCGAAACCGCCCAGCTTGGGAATGAACTGGCCGTTGGAGTCCAGTTGGCACCAGCCGGCGACAAAGTCGGCATCGCAGTCGGCCTGGCTGGCGTACACCGGGGCGATGCGGCGATGCTCGGCCATGGCGGTCATGTAGGCGTCCGAGCAGACGTCCACCGGAAGCTTTTCATCGGCGCATTGCTGAACGGACTGGAAGTTGTACTTTTTCTGCAGATCGTAGGTTTTTTCCGTCGGCCCGCAGCCGGAAATCGCCATGGCGACCGACGCTGCCAGCGAAAGCTGGACGTACTTGCTTCGTTTCATCGGGAGCTCCGTGCGCAATCAGTTCTGGGTGGGCGTCATGCAGGCGGCATTCAACATGCCGACGCTGATAGCCACGGCGGCCACGTAGATGCCTGCCGCGAGCTCGCCCTTCCTGATGCGCTCGGACGTGCCCTTGAGCACCAGGCTGGTCAGCAGAAACGCCAACAGTTGGACGACGGCCGCGATCACTGCCCAGACGACGAAGTCCAGAATGCTGATCGAGTAGGCAATCACATTGCTGGCCGGAATGGCGAACCCGACGATGGCACCGCCCAGGGCAACGGCTGCGGAAACATTGCCTGCCCGGATCAGTTCGAATTCTTTGTGCGGGGTGATGCGGGTGTAGATGAACTGGAACAGAGCGAACAGTACGGCAGCGCCCAGGATGTAGGTCACAAACCCGAGCACAGCGGTTTTGTTCAATGAAATGGAGAGAGCTTCTAGCATGTGTTTCTTCCTTTTTTAGAGCGCTTTCAAGTCGGTTGTGTACAGCGAAATGCCCAGCGATGTGCTCAGGCTGACGGTGCCTTCAGCGTCTTCCTCGACGGAAAACAGCAGGAACTCACGTCGATCGGTCAGGCCTGTATCCCGTGCGTATAGCATCGAACGGTGCTCGACGCTGTAGGCGTCTTCGGGGTTGATCACCTGCTCACTCATGGCCACTAATTCTGTCTGACCTTCCTCGCTGCCCCATACACGCGCGTATTCGACGCCGTCGTGGGTGTAGGTCGGCAAACCGATCAGACTCTGCGGCCCCGCCAGGCGGCGCAGTTCGGCCTCGCTGCTGAGGGTGACGTAACTCAGGTAGTTGAACAGGATCACCGACTCGACCTGCCCGGTGATATCGCCCGTGGTGTGCACCTGCAGCCAGTAATCTTCGTCGTTCATGTAATAGCGCGACAGCCAGGTCGACTGCCCGAGGTCAACGGTGCCGTTGCTCCAGATTTCCTGGGTGCCGGGGATGATCACCGTGGTTTTGCCGTCGAGCAGCAATTTCAGGCTCGTGTCGAATATCACGCCTTTGCCCGGCGCTAGGCCCAGCGGCCCGGTGGTCGGCACGGCTTGGCCAGGCTCTTTCGATTGTGTATTGGCGTGCGGGGCCTCAAGCCCCATCAACTGTTTAAACCATCCCATTGGAGATTTCCTTGAGGCGGGTGGAGGCGATGTAGAAGAGTTCGCCACCTGCAACGCGCGTGTTGCTGGGCGGGTTGATCGAGGGTTGCGGGGCACCTATGGCGCGATAGCCGATGAGAGTGGCGTTATGGCGTTCTTTCATTTGGGTGTACAGGTCGCCGAATTTGGCCTCAAAGGCCTCGGGCAATTTCATCAAGTATTGGGTGGCACCCTGGCCCACGCACAACAGCTCATTGATGACCACCGACGAGCCCGGATCCTGGGACGCGCGCACCAGCATTTCGATAGCCATGCTTGATGTGCATTCCAGGCTCGGGGCGTAGGAGCTGGCCAGGGCGGCAATTTCGCTTTCATTGAAGTGGGCCACCACATGGCCGACCGGGCTCAGTTGATTCACCGCCAGCACGGTGGCCAGCGTCAGATCATCAGACGGAGTGCGCACCAGCACACGCTCGGCACCGGGCACTCCGGCACGCAGCAATAACGCTGTCGAAGACAGGCTTTCGCCACGGATGAACGCCGCCTTGCCCGGCATTGGGTTTTCTTCGAGGGTGCAATCGCAAATGACGATCAGGTTGTCGTTCGAGGTCTCGTCCTGGAGCAACAACTCAATGACTCGCTCACTGGACGCGCCCTCCCAGCCAATGAGCACGGTATGACCGACCTTACCGGTGAAATCGCCTTTGCCCTTCATGCCTTTTCTCCATGCATCGATGACAGTGCTGGTGGTTTTGCCGATGGCTGCCGTCAGCAGCGCAATGCCCCCGAGCATCACCCAGGCAGCCACGAACACGCGCCCCGCCGAGGTCTGCGGCGCAAGATCGCCATAGCCGACCGTCAGCGTGGTGGTGAGGTAGAAGTAAATAAATGTGGCGGGAGCGGTGAGGTGCTGTTCGCCCAGGTACACCAGGCCCAGGTAGGCGGTGATCAGGTGTATCCCCAGGGCGATCACCAGCCCCGCCCAACCGAAGCGGTGAAAGAGCGAGGAAGCGTACCTGCGCAACAGAAGAAAAATCGACACGTTGTCCCTGGCTCCTTGGGTACTTGATTACCTGATGACGTTGTCGCCTCGACATCGGGATGCTCAAGCGCGCTCAGCCGGCATTAAACCTGCTGCGTTGTTTGGAGAGAAGTACCTTGGCTGCAATAAATCCGGCGAATGCGCCAAACAGATGCCCTTCGAAGGAAACACCCTGGCGAGGCAGGAAGCCAAGGATCAAGCCGCCATACAGTGCCGCGACGACAGCGGCCGTTATCAGGTTGCCCCAACTCCTGTGGAACCAGGCGCGAGACAACAGGTAGGCCCATAGCCCGAAGACCCAGCCGCTGGCGCCCACGTGTATGCCGGCAAAACCGAACAGCCAGACCAGCAAGCCACCCAGCACAATGATGATCGCGCTGACGGTCACAAACCGATTGAGCCCTTCGATCATCACCAGGCTGCCCAGCATCACAAAGGCAATCAGGTTGGCGCTCAGGTGGGCGAACGAGCCGTGCAGAAACGGTGACGTGAGAATGCCGGGCAGCCCCTGCAGCGTTCTCGGGATCAGGCCAAACGCCATAAGGCTGTAACCGGTCGCCACATTGAGCAGTTGCAGCGCGACCATCAAGAAGGCCAAGCCTGCGATTGTCTTGAAACCCTTCAGGGCATCCATCCTGACCTCGATAAAAAAGGGAGGGCAGACACTGCCCTCCCAGCGGCGACGTTGCTTACTCCGCCGACTTTTGCTTCAGGCGCTCCAGAATCGCATTGGCGCTGCCTTCATCCGGCGTGATGCCGGCGTCGCGCAGCTTGCGCTCCAGATCGGTCCCCGTCGAAGCGTCAGCCAGCTCATCCTGGGCTTGCAGTTCAGCGGCGCGTTGCTGCTGCTTGGCCTGCAAACGATTCAGCGTACCGACGGCGGTTTCCAGCTTGCCGTTGGCACCGCCGCTGGCGATGGAGGCGCTGACCTGGGCCTTCTGTACGCTGTCGCGAGCCTTGGCCATATCCACTTGCTGGCGCAGGCTTTTGATCCGGCTTTCGGCCTTGGTGATGTCCTTGCGCATGCCTTCCGCATAGCCACCGAACTCAATGGCTTGCTTATTCTCGACATCCCGCTCGTTGGTCAGGGTCGAAATCGCTTCGGCCACTTCCAAGGCGAGGTCTTCACGATTGGCCTGCAGGGCCGCCACTGCCTTGGACTCCAGGTCCTTGATCTTGGCGTCGTACTCGTTGACGCGATCAGTCGCCAATTTGTGCTTGGCCATGATGCTGACCAGCTCACGCTTGGCGTTGGCCAGCGCGGTGTCGGCATCGCGAATTTCCTGATCGAGGATGCGCAGGGCCTGTTGGTCGACGATCGATTCGCCGACTTCGTTGGCACCGCCACGCAGCGCGGTGAACAATTTACTCCAGATGGACTGAGTCATTGGATACTCCCGAGTACTTAATTGAAGAAACGTTCGAAGGCTTCGCTGGCGCGCTGCACGTTGTCGACCAGGGTTTTCACCTCGGTCACGATATTGGTCAGGCTGGAGTCGGAGCTCAATGCGCCGAACATGTTGTAGACCACTTGCCCGTTCGGCATGGTCTCGATACCGATCGAGGACAGCGGGAACATCTCCCGGCTGCGCAACACCGCGTCATTGAAGGTTGCGACATCGTTGATGGACTCGGCATCGACCAGCACGGTATCGACGATGATCTGCTCGCCCACCACCGCGATGTAAATCGGCAAGCCACCGAAGTCGTTCATTTCCAGCTTGATGCTGGACTCGGAGCCTTGGACCAGAGACAGCGTAATGTCCTTGGACACCACCTCGTCCAGGGCCTGAAGAGCGGTGAAGAGGCGATCGATATTCCAGTTGGTACCTGCGCTCATGAAATTCTCCGACATGAATGAACCAGCCAGAATCGGCTGGCGAAGCTGTTTCTCCATTTGCTTGAGCAGGCTTCGATTTTCGGGAAGCACCCAAGTCTCGTGTTTCACATAGCCGGCGGCCGCCAGGCCTGCGCGCATCTGCTTCATGTAGAAGCTCGATGGCTTTTTGACCGACGGTTTCAAGCGCTCTCCTTGAAGACGGGTTGAATCGGTATCGGCCCCTGGGGACGGGTTCGATGGAGAGCTGCTTTTCATGGTGCTGACCTCGCTGTGAAAAACTCACGCGTGAGAAAATCTACAGGCAATTTTCATCAGGCTCAATAGCTCACGCGTGAGATTTTTTGTCGTACTTCTTTCACTGACACTAAAGGTCGCTGCTGCTAAATGACCGAAATTGTCACCTTTGAGTTGACGGTATTACCCATATCAGACGATTTATCATGCCGTCACCACCCATTAATCTGTGCCCATGTTGAACGCAACGCCCTAACCCTCTTAAACAAAAAGGATTCAACCATGAGCACTGCAACCTACAACCGCCTCAACAAAGACGACGCCATCGTACTGCTGGTCGACCACCAGACCGGCCTGATCTCTCTGGTTCAGGACTTCTCGCCCAACGAGTTCAAGAACAACGTACTGGCCCTGGCCGACCTGGCGAAGTTCTTCAACCTGCCGACCATCCTCACCACCAGCTTCGAACAGGGCCCCAACGGCCCGCTGGTGCCGGAGCTGAAAGAGATGTTCCCGGATGCGCCTTACATCGCCCGTCCTGGTCAGATCAATGCGTGGGACAACGAAGATTTCGTCAAGGCAATCAAAGCCACCGGCCGTAAGCAAATCATCATTGCCGGTGTGGTCACGGATGTCTGCGTAGCGTTCCCGACCTTGTCGGCGCTGGCGGAAGGGTTTGAGGTGTTTGTGGTGACGGATGCGTCGGGCACCTTCAACACCACCGTGCAGCAAGCGGCGTGGAGCCGGATGACACAAGCCGGTGCACAGTTGATGAACTGGTTCTCGGTGGCTTGTGAGCTGCATCGCGACTGGCGTAACGATATCGAAGGGCTGGGCAATCTACTGTCTCAGCGTATCCCGAACTATCGCAACTTGATGAATGGGTATGCGGCGCTGACGGCGCATCAGAAGTAAGCCAGCCTTACCGTGCGATAAGCCTGCCCTGAAAAGCAGGCTTTCGTTATTCAACCGAGCTTCCAACTTTGAGAACCACAGCGCACTGCTCTTCAATCAGCATAATCGCCATTTGAAGTAGCCCCCAACTGTGATTGGGGCTGACTATTACGCGACCTTCATAAGCCCTTTCTGATTTTCCCCACCGTTCATCCAGCCGCTTTTTACTGCGGCAGACTCCGACGCCTTGCCCTCTGCCGAGACGTCACGGATGACCCACGCTTCCCACATTGCCTCTATCGAACATGAGCTGGATGGCTTTCATCAGAGCCTGGTGACTTATCGCCAGCAGATGGGCGCCTGGTATTCGCGGACGGTGGATTCGGTGAGCCATGCGGCAGATATGCCGTCGTTGCTGGGGATGGATCGGGTGTTGCGCGTCGGTGACTCGCAGACAACCGTGAGCATGAGCGACGCTAACTTTATCGGCAGTGTTGCCGTGTGCCAGTTGGGCGGCGAGCTGAAGATAGAGAGCAAATTCGACTCAGTGTATGACGTGCCGATTGGTGACATTCCGGTCGAGGTTATCGGGCTGGATGACGGCAGTTCCACGCGGGTCATGTTGGATGAGCACGGCAAGGGCTCACACCACTGCGCCGCTGGCGGGCGCTATCAGGTTCGGGTACAGGGCGGTGTTTCCCAGGAGCAGGTTGACGCGTTGTTCGCCTCCTACGCCGGGCTGATGGCGGACCTGGAGCGGTGGCTTCGCGAACAGTGGCAAGGCTTCAAGCCGCATTGGCAGCAGTCCACGGCCAGTGCGATTGGCAGCGGCGTGCTGGCGGGCAGTTGGGCCGCGATCCGGGACGTGTGGGACAGCATCAAGCTGGTGCAGGCGATTCTTGAAAACCCGTTGAAGTACGTCGAACAGCTGGGAGCCGAAGCGGCCAAGCTGGCACAAATCGCCACCGATGCGCCCAAGGTCATGGAACAGGCGATGTTGCTCGCCAGTGATGAGGCGGCGCTGTTCCTGCTGGTGCGCACGGCGATGATCTGGTTGGGCGCATTGCCGCCCAGTGAGATTGCGCAAGTGGCCGCTGGGTTTGTGGTGTCGCTGCTGATTGACCTGATGATTGGCGCGGTGCTGACCATCGCATTGCCGGCGGCGGCTGTGGCGTATTTGAGCCTGCGGTTGGCCAGGTATGGCGCACAGATTGTTAAAGCGGCTGTTGGTTTTGTTCAGAGCGTGCTGGCGATTCTGACGAGGTTCATGCAGGCGGTGGATCGCTACAAAGCGGTAGCGGTTCGCGGCGTGGTCGGCGGAGTGAAGCAAGGCACGCTGCAGATGCGCTGGCGGGCGCGGCAGAACGCGGTGCTGAAGCAAAAAGAGCCTGTGGATGATGCACCGCTCGTGGCGACAAATCCTAAGGGCGATGCGGCGGCTTCTGCGGATAAAACCGTCACTAACGGCTGCCCCGTATCGATGGTTACCGGGGAGGAATTGCTGACCCTGACTGACGGTGTTCTGGATGGGGTGTTGCCGTTCGAGTGGACGCGCCTGTATCGCACCAGTGCGGTGGAAGTCGATGTAGGGCTGGGGGTTGGCTGGAGCCATGGGCTGGCACAGCGGCTGCTGGTTTCAGGCGATTCGGTGGTCTGGACCGACCATGAAAATCGCTCTATCTCGTTTCCAATGCCCACCGTTGCGCGACCGGCAATCACCAATAGCCTGGCCGAAGCGGCGATCTATCTGGGCGCTTCGCCGGATGAGCTGGTGCTGGCCCAGGCGTCGCGCTTCTACTACTTTCGCGACGGTGTGCTGACAGCGATCAGCGATGCGTATGGCAACCGCCTGCGAATTTTCCGAGACGTGCTCGGACGTATCGAGCGGGTGGATAACGGGGTGGGTCGCTCGTTGTTTCTGCGCTATGGGGCTGGGCGCATCGTCGCGGTGGATTATCAGATTCAGCGCGCCAAGAAGCATGAGCCTTACGAATGGATCACCGAGCAAAACGTCGTTTCCTACGCCTATGACGACCTGGGCCGGCTGGTCTCAGCGACCAATGCCGTCGGCGAGAGCGAGGTGTATCGCTACGATGAGCAGCACGTCATTGTGGAACGCGGCCTGGCCGGTGGGGCGAGTTTCTTCTGGGCGTGGGAACGCTCCGGCAAGGCGGCACGCTGTGTGCGGCACTGGGCCAGTTTCTCGCAGATGGACACGCGCTATGCCTGGGGGGATGACGGCCGCGTCACGGTGCACAACGCCGATGGCAGCCAGGAAATCTATGTCCACGACGACCGTGCGCGATTGGTGCAACGCATCGATCCGGATGGCGCGCAGTACTTCAAATCCTACGATGCCCAAGGGCGGTTGACGGTCGAACAAGACCCGCTGGGGGCGGTGACGGCGTATCAGTACGACGAAGCCGGACGGCTGGTGGCGCTGTTTCCCGGCGAAGATGAGCCCACTACCTACGAGCATGACAACGGCTTCGTACGCGTGGTGCGCCGGGGTGAAGCGGTCTGGAAATACGAGCGCAATGACCAGGGCGATATCACCCGTAGCATCGATCCCGACGGTCACGTTACCGACTACAGCTATAACAAACATGGGCAACTGACCGGCGTCTGGTACCCCGACCACAGCTGCCATCGGCTGGTGTGGAATGAGCGCGGGCAACTGGTTGAGGAGCAGTTGCCCAATGGTGGCATCAGGCGCTATCGCTACGACGACCTGGGCCGCGAGGTGGCGCGCGAAGATGAACACGGCGCGCTGACCCAGTATCAGTGGGACGCTGTGGGTCGGCTGACTCGTCTGACCCTGCCAGGCGGTGCCACCCGTGAATACAGCTACAACCCCTACGGAAAAATCACCGCCGAACGCGACGAACTCGGCCACGTCACCCGCTACGACTACGCCGACGGCCTGCACCTGATCAGCCGTCGCCTGAATGCCGATGGCACTCAGGTCCAGTACCGCTATGACAACGCCCGATTACTGCTCACCGAAATCGAAAACGAAGTCGGCGAAACCTACCGACTCGACTACCACCCCAACGGACTGATCCAGCAGGAAATCGGCTTCGACGGCCAACGCACCGCCTACGCCTACGACCTTAACGGCCACCTGCAGGAAAAGACCGAATACGGCGACGATGGTAGTCAGTGGGTGACGCGTTACGAACGCGACCACGCCGGACGCCTCTTACGAAAAACCCTACCCGATGGTCAAACCGTCGATTACACCTACGACCGCCAGGGCAATCTCCTCAGCGTCGACGACGGCCACTGGGCGTTGGCCTACGAATACGACCGCCAAAACCGCCTCACCGCCGAACACCAGGGCTGGGGCACCCTGCGCTATGGCTACGACGCCTGCGGCCAGCTCAAGCACCTGCGCCTGCCGGATAACAACCGCGTGGCCTTCAACCGCGACAAGGGCGGGCACCTTGCGACTGTTGAATTGAATGGCAAAACCCTGACCTCGCACCTGTTCAACGCCGGTCTGGAACACCAGCGCCAACAAGGCCAACTGCTCAGCCACTACCACTACGACGACCAGCAACGCCTGCACGCCCACGCCGTCACCCACCAGAGCCACCCGCTGCTGCAGCGCCAATACGACTACGACCGAGCCGGCAACCTCACCCGCCTGCTCGACACCCGCAAAGGCGAACACCACTACCGCTACGACCCGCTGCAACGCCTGACCCGCGCCGACCATTCCCACGACGTGCAGGAACGTTTCGCCCACAACCCGGCCGGCAACCTGCTGATGCAAAACCGCCCCGGCCCCGACATCGTCGCCGGCAACCGCCTGCTGATCCAGGGCGACCGCCACTACACCTACGACGCCTTCGGCAACCTGACCCAGGAACGCCGTGGCAAAGGCCAGCAACTCGTCACGGAATACCGCTATGACAGCCAACACCGCCTTATCAGCCTCAAGCAACCCAACGGCCAAATCGCCAGCTACAGCTACGACCCATTTGGCCGACGTATCAGCAAAACCGTCGACGGCATCACCACCGAATTTTTCTGGCAAGGCGACACACTTATCGCCGAACACCAAGCGGGCCGCCACCGCAGCTACCTCTACGAACCCGACAGCTTCCGGCCGCTGGCGCTTTTACAAGGCTTCGGTCCAAAAGAAACACAGCCCTACCACTACCAACTCGACCACCTCGGCACACCCCAGGAACTCACCACCCCCGAGGGCGATATCGCCTGGTCCGCCCACTACCGCGCCTATGGCGAAATCGCCCGCCTCGACGTAGGCAAAATCGATAATCCGCTGCGTTTCCAGGGCCAATACTTCGACGAAGAAAGCGGCCTGCACTACAACCGCCATCGCTACTACAATCCGGATATTGGTCGCTACCTGACGCCAGACCCGGTGAAGTTGGCGGGTGGGATCAATGGGTATCGGTATGTGCCTAACCCTACGGGGTGGGTGGATCCGCTGGGACTGAGTACATGCCCAGGGAATAACGAATGTAAACCATCGTTGAGTGTTGACGAGCCTGTACCGCGACACAATGATGGACAGCCAAGCCTACCCACTGCCCACTCTCATTTTCCAAGCGATCCTAATGATTTAACAGACGTGCTAGGAGTAGCGCCAAAAGTCTCCACGACAAAGCATGGCACTCAGCGAATGGAGTGGAAACCTAACAGTAATACCCGGATTAGATTTGAGAGCCATCCGGGAGATGAGGGTGTATTCGTACAGAGACATCACGGCGAGCACTATCACATAGAGCTAAAGCCCAACGACTTCAGTTGGAAACAGGCTGAAAAAAACAGTCTAGTAATGAAAGTACTACCACATAATTACGAAGAAGGGCACGGAACCGGATTTTTGCCGGGTGAAAAACATCCAGGAAGCTGACATGAAAAAATTCCCTGTGGCAGATGGAACAATTGAAAAACTGATATGCAACCGCAATACATTGATAATGGAGTTTACAGACTGGCAGGAAAGACGATGGGAGATAACCTTCAACGATCTAGTTGCCTTTCAAGGCTTAGGCGCTGTCGGCACCGAAATATGTGATATGTACGAAGAGGAAAACACATGGCTCTCGCAAGAAGCAACCAGACTAGAACCTGGCGAAACTGGAATAACTTACTGTTTTACATCGAGTAATGGCGGAGAAAAAATTCTTCTCGTAGTTGCTGGCAGCTATAGCGCACAAGAGATATGACATTTTCCTGAAAACTCGTCAGTGATAAAAACTGATTCACCTGAACCCCGTCACAACTAAGAGCTACACAGGACTGTTTTTCTTCTAGCCTAATGCACGCACCAGATAAAGAACCTTTTATCACCCTTATCAACGGCGCAACTAAAACCACAGTGAACTCACTCAGGGCGCAGATGAAAGAAGTGAAATGAAGATACAGGTAACTGATATGGATTTCATGGTGCACTTACGAACACACCCACCACCAGCCTAGACCCTGAGCCAAATCCGAAGCACAATCGGCTCACCAAATGAGCCGAATAACCCCTTTATTCGGCTCACGCACCCCAGGCATTCAACCATGGCTCATCCGCACTGGATCTGGCAACACGCCGACTGGCCGCACTTCCACTGGCAACCCGGTCGCCTCGCGCCGTTGCTGCGCGATTGCGGACAAGCCCAGGGCAAGTTGCTGGGCATGCTCGGCTCCGTCAGCCAGCCAGTCAGCGCACAGAATGAACTGGATGCGCTGCTGCAAAATATCCTGACGTCCTCGGCGATTGAGGGTGAACAGTTGAATGTCGGCTCGGTGCGCTCGTCCCTGGCAAGGCGGATGGGCCTGGAAGCGATGGAAGACGGTCAGGTAAGCCGCCGCAGCGAAGGCCTCGCCGAGTTGATGATGGATGCCACTCAACAATTCACCCAGCCGTTTACCCTCGCCCGCCTATTGAAATGGCATCACTTATTGTTCCCGGTCCCGGAAGCGGGCTATACCGCTCGAGCGCTCAATATTGGATCCTTGAGGGGAGATGAGCCAATGCAAGTCGTGTCGGGCCGGCTTGATCGGCCGACCGTGCATTTCGAGGCCCCGCCACGTCTGGGACTGGAGCAGGCACTGGCGGATTTTCTGGAGTGGTTCGAAACCAGCCGCGATCAGCCGGAACTGGACCCGCTGGTACGCGCCGGCGTCGCGCACTTCTGGTTTGTCACACTGCATCCCTTCGATGACGGCAATGGTCGCCTGACACGCGCTATCACCGATTTGGCACTGGCCCAGGGTGAACACCAGGCCATCCGTTTCTATGCCATGTCAGCCAGCATCCTCGAAGACCGCACCGGCTACTACAACGCACTGGAATCCAGCCAGAAGGCCTCACTGGATATCACTGACTGGCTGGAGTGGTTCCTTAAAACCCTGTTACGCAGCGTGCAGCAGGCAATGGCGCGGATTGACCGAGTGCTGGGAAAGAGTCGGTTCTGGCAGCAACACCGCGACCTCCCTTTGTCTGCTGAACAGATCAAGGTTCTCAATCGACTGCTCGACGGTGGTGAGAAGAGCTTCGAACACGGCATCAGCGCGGCGCAGTACCAAGCGGTGGCAAAGGTCTCCAAGGCGACAGCGACGCGACACCTGGCTGACCTGCTGGAAAAAAACTGCTTGGTTCGTCTGCCCGGAGGCGGCCGCAGCACGCGTTATCAGGTCAATACAGCAGGCAAGTGACACCCCGCTCATTTGCCCAGAATCCCCATGTCTGCTAGTGTCGCGCCGGTTTACCGTCTACCGGAATAGCCGCCATGGCCCGCAAAAAAGTTGCACTCGATTTCGAACAATCCCTCGCTGACCTGCAAGCTCTGGTCGAGCGTCTGGAGAACGGCGAGTTGTCGCTGGAGGACTCGCTGACAGCGTTTGAGCAAGGCATCGGCCTGACCCGTGACTGTCAGAGCGCGTTGGCGCAGGCGGAGCAGAAGGTACAGGTGTTGTTGGAACGTGACGGGGAGTTGGCCGAAGAACCTTTCGACGCGGAACAGCCGGAATGATCGACGCGTATCAGGTCAGTAGCCAAGCCCGGGTGAATGCGGCGCTGGAACCCTTGTTCGTAGCGCCAAGCCCGGAAATGAATCGCCTCTATGAAGCCATGCGTTACAGCGTGATGAATGGCGGCAAGCGCGTGCGCCCATTGCTGGCGTACGCAGCCTGTGAAGCGCTGGGCGCGCCGGCCGAGCAGGCCAATGGCGCCGCGTGCGCGGTGGAGTTGATTCACGCGTATTCCCTGGTACATGACGATTTGCCGGCCATGGACGACGACGATCTGCGTCGCGGCCAGCCCACCACTCATAAAGCCTTCGATGAAGCCTATGCCATCCTGGCCGGTGATGGCCTGCAAAGCCTGGCGTTCAGCGCATTGCTGGACCCGCGCCTGAGCAGCGTCAACGCCGAAATCCGCCTGCGCATGGTCACCACACTGGCGCAGGCTGCGGGCCCGGCCGGGATGGTCGGCGGGCAGGCCATCGACATGGGCTCGGTCAGCCTCAAGCTGGATCAAAAAGCACTCGAACACATGCATCGCCACAAGACCGGTGCGCTGATAGAGGCCGCCGTGCAGTTGGGCGCGCTGGCCAGCGGTCGTGCGCAGCCTGCGCAATTGGCAGCCTTGCAAACCTACTCCCAGGCAATCGGCCTGGCTTTCCAGGTGCAGGACGACATTCTCGACGTGGAAAGTGACACCGCCACCCTGGGCAAACGCCAGGGCGCCGATATCGCCCGGGACAAGCCGACCTATCCTGCGCTTCTCGGGCTCGACGCTGCCAAGGCCTACGCCCTGGAACTGCGCGACCAGGCCCTGGCGGCCCTGCGACCTTTCGACGCGGCGGCCGAGCCGTTGCGTAATCTGGCGCGGTATATCGTCGAACGCCGCCACTGATAACCACGGCCATTACGGCCGCATATCGGCCAAGTTCGGCGCTCCGCGTGGGCAGTTTGCGATGCTTGAGGTAAACTGCCGCCTCTTTCTATACCTATAACGATTCGCCTGATGCCCACGACGTTTCAAGAGATTCCCCGCAAGCGCCCGTCCACGCCCCTGCTCGACCGTGCTGCCACGCCGGACGGCCTGCGTCGTCTGGGTGAAGCCGAGCTGGAAACCCTGGCCGATGAATTGCGCCTGGAATTGCTCTACACGGTCGGTCAGACCGGTGGGCATTTCGGTGCCGGCCTGGGCGTCATCGAGCTGACCATCGCCCTGCATTACGTGTTCGACACCCCGGACGACCGGCTGGTGTGGGACGTGGGCCATCAGGCGTATCCGCATAAAATCCTCACCGGCCGTCGCGAGCGCATGAGCACGCTGCGCCAGAAGGACGGCGTCGCCGCCTTCCCGCGTCGTTCGGAGAGCGAGTACGACACCTTTGGCGTCGGCCACTCCAGCACGTCCATCAGTGCGGCACTGGGCATGGCGATTGCCGCCCGCCTGCAAAACAGTGATCGCAAAGCGATTGCCGTGATCGGCGATGGTGCACTGACCGCCGGCATGGCGTTCGAAGCGCTGAACCACGCGCCGGAAGTGGACGCCAACATGCTGGTGATCCTAAACGACAACGACATGTCGATCTCGCGCAATGTCGGCGGTTTGTCCAACTACCTGGCCAAGATTCTTTCCAGCCGTACGTACGCCAGCATGCGTGAAGGCAGCAAAAAGGTACTCTCGCGTCTGCCCGGCGCGTGGGAAATTGCCCGGCGCACCGAAGAATACGCCAAGGGCATGCTGGTGCCCGGCACCTTGTTCGAAGAGCTGGGCTGGAACTATATCGGCCCAATCGACGGCCACGACCTGCCGACCCTGATCGCCACGCTGCGCAATATGCGTGACCTCAAGGGCCCGCAGTTCCTGCATATCGTCACCAAAAAAGGCAAAGGCTTCGCCCCGGCGGAAGTCGACCCGATCGGTTATCACGCGATCACCAAGCTCGAACCGCTGGACGCTCCCGCCGCCGCGCCGAAAAAGGCCAGCGGGCCGAAGTATTCCGGGGTGTTCGGCGAGTGGCTGTGCGACATGGCCGCCGCCGACTCGCGCCTGGTGGGCATCACTCCGGCGATGAAGGAAGGCTCGGATCTGGTGGCGTTCAGCGAGCGTTTCCCGCTGCGCTACTTCGACGTGGCGATTGCCGAGCAGCACGCGGTGACGTTCGCCGCCGGCATGGCCTGCGAAGGCGCCAAGCCGGTGGTCGCGATCTACTCCACCTTCCTGCAGCGCGGTTACGACCAACTGGTGCATGACGTCGCGGTGCAGAACCTCGACGTGCTGTTCGCCATCGACCGCGCCGGCCTGGTGGGCGAAGACGGCCCGACCCACGCCGGCAGTTTCGATTTGTCCTACCTGCGCTGCATCCCAGGCATGCTGGTGATGACGCCGAGCGACGAAAACGAATTGCGCAAGATGCTCAGTACCGGCCATCTGTACAACGGCCCGGCTGCGGTGCGTTACCCACGCGGCAACGGCCCGAACGCCGTGATCGAAAAAGACCTGGAGCCCATCGAGATCGGTAAGGGCGTCGTGCGTCGCCAGGGCAGCCAGGTGGCGTTCCTGGTATTCGGCGTGCAATTGGCCGAAGCCTTGAAAGTCGCAGAGAAGATCGACGCCACGGTGGTCGACATGCGCTTCGTCAAACCTCTGGATGAAGCGCTGGTGCGCGAGATCGCCGGCAGTCACGAGTTGCTGGTCACGGTGGAAGAAAACGCCATCATGGGCGGCGCCGGTGCAGCGGTCAGCGAGTACCTGGCGCGGGAGAATATCCTCAAGTCGGTGCTGCACCTGGGCTTGCCGGATGTATATGTCGAGCATGCCAAGCCGGCGCAGATGCTGGCCGAATGCGGGCTGGATGAGGCCGGGGTTGAAGCCTCTGTGCGCAACCGCATGGCGCTGCTGGGCCTGTAGAAACCGGGACCAAAGGAGTGTGGGAGGGGGTAAGCCCCCTCCCATATTTGATTTGTGCCCTTCTCAACGCCATGGACAGCCCATGAAACACCTGTACTTTGCCTTGCTGCTCCTGCCCTCCCCGCAATTGCTCGCCGACACCCGCGACGATGCGCTGAAACTCCCCGATATCGTCATCAGCACCAACCGCCAGGTCCAGGCGCGCAATGACAGCAGCGCCGCCAACACGGTGTTCACCCGCGACGATATCGACCGCCTGCAACCGACCAGCCTTACCGACCTGCTCAACCGCGTGCCTGGCGTGCAAGTGGCGCCCACCGGCGGGCGCGGCAGTTTGCCGGGGATCTACCTGCGCGGCACCAAGTCCGCCCAAAGCCTGGTGCTGGTGGACGGCCAGCGCATCGCCAATACCACCTCCGGCGATAGCGGCCTGCAATACCTCAGTGTCGATCAGATCGAGCGCGTGGAAGTGCTGCGCGGCTCGCGCTCGGTGATCTACGGCAGCGATGCAATTGGCGGGGTGATTCAAGTCTTCACCCGACGCAACGCCGAGCAAGGCTTGCAGCCACGTCTGACCTTGGGCTTTGGCAGTCTTCAGACCTGGCAGCGCAGCCTCGGTCTGTCAGGCGGGGATGAACACACGCGGTTCAACCTGGGCGCAAGCCTGGATGAAACCGCCGGCATCAACTCGACCCACGCGTCCTTTCCCACTGACGGCGACCACGATGCTTACCGTAACCAGTCCCTCAGTCTTAACCTCAGCCATTCATTCAGCGAGGCGCTGGAGGCGGGTTTCAACCTGCTCGATAGTCGGGGCAAGTCGGAGTACGACAACAGTTTCGGCCGCTACGACGCCGCCAGCGGCCAGACGCTGGGGCAAAAGCCCTACACCGATTACACCGTCAGCAGTGCCAGCGGTTACCTCGAGGCCACGTTCAACCCGCGCTGGCAGTCACGCCTGGAACTGGGCCACAGCGAGAACCGCGACACCAAGCGTGACACCCTCAGCGACGACTTCAGTGTGTTCAACACCTACCGCGACTCGGTCAACTGGCAGAACGACCTGACCCTGGACGAACACAACAGCCTGATCCTCGGCGGTGACTGGTATGAAGACCGCTTCCACGGCTCCACCGCGTTCAGTGAAAACAGGCGCTGGAACCGCGCGGCCTTTGTGCAGCATCGCTTTCACAGTGAGTGGTTTTCCACGGAACTGGGCCTGCGCCGTGACCAGAATCAGCAGTTCGGCGCGCAGAGCAGTTGGAGCGGCACGCTGACCTTGCCGATCAACCCCGACAATGATGTATTGCTGAGCTACAGCGAAGGCTTTCGCGCCCCCACCTTCAACGACCTGTATTACCCCGACACGCGGTACAGCAACCCCGACCTGCAACCCGAAACCTCCAAGAGCTACGAATTGCAGTGGCGCAGCCAGCTCAGTGACAGCACGCGCCTGGAGGCCTCGCTGTACCGCACGGACTTGAGCGACGCAATCATCCTCGACAGCACGGGCAAGCCGCAGAATGTGGCGTCGACGCGTATCAACGGCATGGAAGCGGCACTCAAGCAGGACCTGTTCGGCTGGCAGGGCAATCTGGGGTTGTCGATTATCGACCCGCGCGACCGTAGCACTGGCCACACCCTAGCCCGTCGCGCACGTCGCACGTTGAGCCTGGACCTGGACCGGCAATTCGATCAGCTCGGCCTCGGCGTCAGTTGGCAGGCAATCAGCAGCAGCTATGACGATGCCGACAATGCACAACGCCTGGGCGGTTATGCGTTGCTGGGGCTGCGCAGCCGGTGGGCGATCAATCGGGAAGTGACGCTGTCGCTGAAGGTCGACAACCTACTGGATAAGTCCTACGCACGGGCGCGCTACAGCTATAACGATCCGATGTTTATCAACAATCAGGATTACCGCGAAGAAGGTCGGGTATGGCTGTTCGGTGTGACCTGGACTCCGGAAATCTGAGGCTCAGTCACAGGTCCGGCGCAATTACCTGGCACAACCGCCCCACCGCCTCCAGCATCTGCCCGCTGGGCCGCTCCAGGCCTTTATCGGGCACCTGCCGTACGCGATCGGCCATGGTTGGCCAGGCTTTCCAGGCGTCCATTTGCGCTTGATCGCTGACCAGAATCAGCTCGGGATTGCGCTGCAACACCGACTCGATACTGACTTGCGGCGCCGGCAGTTTGAGGTCGTCGAACACATTGCGTGCGCCGCAGACCGTCAACGCGTCGCTGATGATCTGCCCACCGCCCACGGTGTACAGCGGCGAGTTCCACACCTGGTAAAACACTCGTAAAGGTTCGGCACGCCGGTAGCGCTGACGCAGTTCGGCCAGGCGCTGGCGCAACGGCTCGGCCAATTGCCGGCCGACGTCGACACGCCCAAGCCGCTCGGCGATGGCCTGAACCTGGGTGGTGAGTTGTTCGAGATTGTGGGGTTCGGCGACGTACACCGGGATATTCAAACGCTGCAACTGCGCACGCTGGGCCGGGCCGACGCTGCCGGGCCACAGTAGGATCAGGTCCGGCTTGAGGCTGAGCAGGCGTTCCATGTCCAACTGCCCGTAACGCCCCACGGACGGCACCTGCGCCAATGCCGCCGGGCGCTCGCCACCGTCGAGCAGGCCCACCAGCAGGTCGGCGGCACCCAGTTCCATCACGATTTCCGACAGCGACGGCGCCAGGCTGACCACCCGCTCGGCCGCCAGGGCCTGGGCACTCAGCGCCAACACCAGCAGCGCCAGCCAGCGGCGCATCATCCCAATTGACGCGGGATGCGGTAGAGGTAAAACAGCACCATCGTCGACAGCGCCAATAGAAACAACGGCACCGCCTCCAGGCCGACGAACACCGCCAGCGCACCGATCCACGCGGGCAGCGCGGCCACCAGCAGCGCCGTACGGCGACGGGCCGCCAAGGTGATCCAGGCGCCGGGTTCTTCGGCGGTGTCGAGGGCTTTGGAGGTGGCGATCAACGCGTGTTTATAGCCGTTGAAGTAGCGCAGGCTGAGGAACATCGAGGCCACACCCGCGATAAAGAAAGGCATGGCCAACACCGGCAGCAAGGATTCAGCCTGGCCAAACACCAGGTTGATCACAAACAAGGGCAACAGCGCCAGGGCCAGATACTGCCACCAGTTGACGGACAGCCGACGCTTGACCTGGCCCCGAGTCACGCGCGGTCTACCTCACCTTGATGCTCGTTGCCCATCATGTGGTCGAGCTTGCTGGCCTTGGTCGCCAGGTAGAGCTTGTTGTGCGGGTTTTGCCCCGTGTGCAGCGGCACGCGCTCGGCCACGGTGATGCCCATGTCGGTCAAGGCCTTGACCTTGCGCGGATTGTTGGTCATCAGGCGCAGGGATTTGACCCCCAGGTGCTCAAGCATCGGCAGGCAGATCGCGTAGTCACGCTGATCGGCCGCGAAACCCAGACGTTCGTTGGCTTCCACAGTATCGGCGCCGCCATCCTGCAATTCGTAGGCGCGGATTTTGTTCAGCAGGCCAATGCCACGGCCTTCCTGACGCAAATACAGCAACACGCCACGACCTTCCCGGGCGATGGCCTGCAGCGCGGCTTCGAGCTGCGAGCCGCAGTCACAGCGCTGGCTGAACAACGCATCGCCGGTCAGGCACTCAGAGTGCAGACGGCCAAGCACGGGTTCGCCATCGGCGATGTCGCCCAGGCTGAGCACAACGTGCTCGCGCCCGGTGGCTTCTTCAAGAAAGCCGCTCATGGTGAACGTGGCAAAAGGGGTAGGCAGCTTGGAAGCGGCGACGAAAACGACGGGCACCGTGTGCTCCTGATTTCAGATTTCACAGAGGCGGCATTGTAACAGCAGGTTCTGACAGACGCTTAAGCTGAATGATCGCTGATAAAGATCAATCGGTTCGATTGGCCTTCAACTCGGTTCTATGCAGGTCAGAACGGATAGGGCTGTTTCCAGTGCTGGAAAATCGGTTTGAGTTCGCCACTTTTCACCAGCGAGTCCATACGCCGATCAAATACGGCGCGCAGGCCGCGTCCGTGCTCGTTGTCGGCAAAGCCCACGTAGAGGGGCAGTTGAGTCAGGTGGGTCAACCGAAAGATCGACGGGTCTTGCGCCTGATTGAGGACTTCCTGTGCTTCGGTAAAGGCATCGATGTAGAAGTCGGCTCGTCCGTGTTGCAGCATCGGCAAAATACCGTCGCGCCGACGTATCTGGTTAAAACGTCGTACATTCGGCAAGTACGCTTTGTATTTGTAGCCATGCACCCAGGCCAGGCGATACTCCCCCAGCGTGGCCAGGCTAGGCGCCTTGGAAGTGGCCAGGCCGAGGGCGTAAATGGGGTCGGAATCGTAGTGCCAGCGGGGATACAGCACATCCTTGACTTCGTCACGGTACGAACCGACCCAGCCATCCACCTCGCCGCGCTGGGCCAGGCCAACCGCTCGGGTGTAGGGCTCGGTGCGGGTTTGAACAGTGAATCCCGCCGGCTCGAAAACCTTGCGCATCACGTCCCAGGCAAGGCCGCTGCCGTCGGCATTGGTGTAGCCGTCCCACGCCTCACTGGCCAGCGTAACCTTGGCAGGTGACACGGGAGTCTCCTGCGCCTGCAAAAGCGTCGCGGCGAAGCACAGCAGTGTCAGCAACCAGCGGCGTACACCCATGGGGGCGACCTCCTACAGAGCCTTGCATCAGGAATTACGCTATTGAGGGTAGCCCAGGCCGCCGCTTCAGGGTGCATCGCGAAAATGTTGGTAGCCGCGCACGGCGGGTGTGATGTCCTGGCCATTGGCGTCAAGCAGGGTCACTCCCTGGCCTGCCTCGACCCGGCCGATCACATGAATTGGCCAGCCGTCGCCCAACAACGGCGCCAGCTGCGCGGGCGGCAGGGTAAAAGCCAGCACATAGTCGTCGCCACCGCTCAGGGCGGCCACCCGCGCCTGCTCGTCACCCACGAATGCCAAAAGAGCTTTGGACAATGGCAGCGCCTGCCGCTCAATGACCAGGCTGACAGCCGAGGCTTTGGCGATATGCCCACAATCGGCCAATAGCCCATCGGAAATATCCATCGCCGCCGTGGCCTTGCCGCGCAGCGCCAATCCCAGTGCCAGTTGCGGTTGCGGCGACCAGTAATGGGCCAATAACGGCTCGGCGACCGCCGCCTCGGCGCTGCGCTGGCCCAGCACCAGCGGCAAGGCGCCGGCGGCGTTGCCCAGTTCGCCGCCCACGCACAGCCAATCACCTGGCTGCGCGCCGCTACGGGTCAGGGCCTGCCCCGCCGGTACACGGCCGAACACGGTCATGGTCAGGCTCAGCGGCCCGCGCGTGGTATCGCCCCCCACCAGGCCCACGCCGCAGCGTTGCGCCATGGCGTTCAACCCCTGGGCATAGCGTTGCAGCCAATCGGCATCGACGCTCGGCGTGGTGAGTGCAAGGGTAAATGCGAGGGGGTGGGCGCCCATGGCGGCCAGATCGCTCACCGCCACGGCCAACGAGCGCTGGCCGAGCAGGAACGGATCGCAGGGGTCGGCAAAATGCACGCCGGCCACCAGGGTATCCGTGGAGATTGCCAGTTGCTCCCCAGGGGGCAGCGCCAGCAAGGCGCAGTCGTCGCCGATCCCCAGGGCAATACCTTCGCCGCCCTGCGCACAAGGCGCGGCGGCGAAGTATGTGCGGATCAGCTCAAACTCACCCATCGAGAACTCAAGCGCGGATCAGCGCTTGTGTTCCTTGACTTCGGCTTCGCGCAGGCGCGGGGCCAGCTTATCGAGCACGCCGTTGACGAACTTGTGGCCGTCGGTCGAACCGTAGACTTTCGCCAGCTCGATGCCTTCGTTGATCACCACGCGGTACGGTACGTCGACGCGCTTGAGCAGTTCCCAGGTGGACAGGCGCATGACGCACAGTTCTACCGGGTCCAGTTCCTCGATGGTCAGGTCCAGGCAAGGTGCCAGGGCCGTGTCGATCTCGGTCAAGCTGGCGTGAACGCCGTGCAGGATGTCGTGGAAATAGCTTTGATCGGCGAAGGTAAAGTCGTTATCGACGCGAAACTGCGCTTCGATTTCGTTCAGCGAAGCACCTGCCAGATGGCGCTGATACAGCGCCTGGGTCGCAAGTTGACGCGCCTTGCGACGCTTCTCGCTCTTGGACGGCTTGCCGGCATCCGCAGGGCGTGGGTCCTGAGGGTTGAACTGATCGCTCTCGTCGGAAATCACTTGGCCTCCAACTGCGACAGCAGGCTGACCATTTCCAGGGCGGACAGGGCAGCTTCGGCACCTTTGTTACCGGCCTTGGTGCCGGAACGCTCGATGGCTTGTTCGATGGAATCCACGGTCAGCACACCGAACGCAACCGGCACGCCGAACTCCATGGATACCTGGGCCAGGCCCTTGGTGCATTCGCCGGCCACGTATTCGAAGTGCGGCGTGCCGCCCCGAATGACCGCGCCCAGGGCGATGATTGCAGCGTATTCGGCCTGTTGGGCGACTTTTTGCGCAACCAGCGGAATTTCGAAGGCGCCAGGGGCGCGGATGATCGTGATATCGCTCTCGCTCACACCGTGGCGAACCAGGGCGTCCACGGCACCGCTTACCAGGCTTTCAACCACGAAGCTGTTGAAGCGGCCAACCACCAGGGCATAGCGGCCTTTGGGGGCGATGAAGGTACCTTCATCGCCC
>Ga0308172_1000942_pt1 | contig 25842 bp, 26 predicted proteins | sample PhyGR2_FD_202134 | JGI IMG/M metagenome (GOLD analysis project Ga0308172, IMG submission 202134) | Phyllosphere microbial communities from UC Gill Tract Community Farm, Albany, California, United States - DLSLSG.R2 | ecosystem: Host-associated > Plants > Phyllosphere > Unclassified | place: USA... | reverse complement strand
TGAGCGATACCTGGCCTTCTACAAGAAGGCACTGGCCTATTTGCTGCATATCAACCAACAGGGCGTATATATCTCAGAGAGTTATACAAGCCTGCTGCTGAAAAATATCCTGACACCCTTCTCCTCCGGCTACGTAGACCTGCGGTCCCCTGCTGGCGCTGGCACTGCGGCGCTGGTTTATAACTATGACGGTTACGTCTATCCCTCGGACGAAGCCCGAATGCTGCTGGAAATGGGTGAAGACGGCTTGAGGCTCGGCACCGTGCAGCAACCTTTGTCAGCATTGCTCGCATCGCCAGTTATGAATGCGTTGCTCGCCAGTGGAATAGCAGAGGCGCTGCCGGGCTGCTCCGACTGCGCGCTTGTCCCGTACTGTGGTGCTGACCCCATCGAACACTATGCTCGCCACGCTGACCCGATCGGACATCGAGCGTTCAGCAGCTTCTGCAAGAAGAACATGGGTCTTCTGAAGCATCTTTTCGGCCTGCTTCGCGATGGCGACGACAACGTGCAGAGGGTGCTGCTGTCCTGGTTGAACAGGCGCTCTTACAGCGATGTCCGGATCCCGGGTTACAGGGGCTGATTGCGATGCTGCGCAAAGATACCCACTTCGAAATCCATCACCTGAATGAGCCGAAACTGCTCAAGGTCATCACGCTGGATGAGTTCATCGAACACGGCCTGGCTGCTTGCGCCGGAACTGCCGCGTTCGATGACCTGCTGCTTTGGCTGCCAAACGAAGAACGGCTACGCAGCCCGCATCTGCTCTCGCTGCCAGTAGGTGGGTTCCTGATCCCGGAGCCATTGATCGGCGACTTCGACAGCGCGCGGCCATACCTGCACACTCCCAAGGATGCGGATGTCGTGCAGCCCGGCGATGTCATTGCCATCACTCCAGGCAACACGTTGGTGCGAGTGCTCTATCGACGAGGCTCGGACAGCAACCTGCTGTTCATGACCGATCGTTGCAACAGCCTCTGTCTGATGTGCTCGCAGCCGCCCAAGGATATCGATGACCGTTGGCATATTGAAGAAAACCTACGGCTGATCGACCTGATGGATCCGGGCGAGGAAAATCTAGGTATCAGCGGCGGAGAACCAACACTTTATCGCGATGGCCTGCTGGAAATCCTGGCCAAGTGCAAAGCTGTTTTGCCGCAGAAATCCATTCATGTGCTCAGTAACGGGCGCCTGTTCCGAGACCCAAGCTGGATCGCAGCGCTCTCTGCAATCGGTCACCCTCAGTTGAGCTGGGGCATCCCCCTGTACGCCGACAATGCCGAAGACCATGACCATGTGGTGCAGGCCCCAGGCGCGTTCAGCGAAACCCTGCAAGGTCTTTATAACCTGTCGCGGGCCAACCAGATCATCGAAATTCGCGTGGTGCTCAATCGCCTGACCACACCACGCTTGCCAGAGCTCGCCCACTATGTATTCAGAAACCTGCCCTTCGTGCGGCATGTTGCGCTGATGGGCATCGAAAGTACCGGCCTGGCGAGGAAGAACTATGAAGAACTGTGGATTGACCCGCTGGACTATCAAGGGTCGTTGACCCAGACCGTGTACTTCCTGTCCAACCGTGGCGTGCCGGTTTCGATCTACAACTTGCCCCTGTGCCTGATCCCGTCCCACCTCTCGCGCTTCGCCCGCCAGAGCATCTCGGACTGGAAAAACCTGTTCATCGAAACCTGCCAGCAATGCGCTGCCGTCAAACATTGCTCTGGCTTTTTCAAATCCCATACCGACCGTTGGCAGAGCCGCGGCGTACAACCACTATCGACCGAGGCCTTCAGTGCCTATGCAAGGAGTGCACAGTGAAATTGCTCGAACGCTGGAAAGTCCTGATCAGTGGGATCAGCCTGCTGCCAATGGCAGGTACTACCCTGGCACAGCCGGGACATCTGTCACTGGCCGATGCGAACTGGCAACCCAATGACAAGCTTCAGCCCCCGGTATTTACCGATACGCTCAATGCGCCAGATGCCGTCAACATCTATGCAGCACATCGCTCACACAGTTCACACCGGTCCCACAGTTCGCACAGTTCTCACTACAGCGGCTCGGGTGGCTATAGCGCACCTCGCTACTACAGCCCACCTGCTACCAGTACCCGAAGCTACAGCGCGCCGAGTGCTTCGAGCAGCACCTCAAGCAGCAACAGCCTTTATCAGTCGTCTGGCACTACCAGCGGGACAAGTTCGAGCACTTCAAAGAGCCGCGCGACCAATGAGCAAAAAAGCAACCTGGTCACCCGTGTGCAGACCGCGCTGATGGTGCGCCAGTATTACCAAGGCACCATTGATGGGGTGATGGGCAAGGCGACACGAGGTGCGTTGATGGCCTTTCAGATGGACAGTGGGCTGACCGTGAATGGCCGGATGGATACGCCATCGCTGAATGCGTTGGGTATCAAGATTCCATAAATCGCTTCAGGTTAAAGCTAGCGTCCGTTCAGTAACGAAAGAAATTATCCCATGCAGCACATCATTCAAATCGACAACACTCTCTGGGCATTGATCAGCCGCCTGCAAGGCAAGGAACTGCAAACACCGTCGCGTAGCGCCCGTTTCCGAATCACGACCGTTGATGCAAATCGCGTTGTGATTGAAACCGGGTCGGAAGACTCGCAGTTGGCGCTGACTCGAGCAGCTTTCCAGCAAACGTTGGACTACCTAGCCGGTAACAATCATTTCGGCCAAGCACAAGCTGTGGAAATCAGCTCTCACCATACCTACGAAAAAGCAGGCCCACTTTGCCAGGCGGCTCGTTACAGAGCAGAAGGCAAGCCGGGGCGTACCAACATCACCTACATTCTGCCGATTCTGGAGCAGTGCCAGGCAGTCGGCATCCGGTCCACCACCCCAAACAGTACTTGGCAGCTGCCCTGAACAGCTCCTGATATCTTTACAAGGACGCCAACATGTACGCCAAAATGGACACCTTTCGCCCCGGCAGTGCCGCGTGTTTGATCAACCCTGCAAGGTGACGATCGACATCGAGTTTATCACCGTCTCCTATGACGACGGGGCAGACCTGGCAATACCGAGGCCAGGCAAAAGGCCTGGGGCATTACGAACTGCAAGCAGAAGGTTTCGACGGCAGAGCAACGCTGTACCGCTTCGAAGGCTCGAATGTACTGGAAGGCACTTGGGTCGAAGACGGCGTACGCGGGATGTGGCGGATTGTCTGCCAGCCGATTGATTCGTCATTCGTGCCTACATAAATAAGCTGAACTCGTGGGAGTTTGATGGGGCGCCACGAGGTCATCCACCTCAAATGGCAGAACAAAACGTACATCAAGGCGGCCAAGCATTGCTATCCGCATGGATTTGGAAGCACTGAAAAGAAGTTCAAGGATGAAAAATGATAGCTCTGAAAGCAAAACTGCTCGCCAAATTCCAACAATATTCCGTATCCCAACGGTTCTATCTCGCCTCGGTAGTTACGTACCTCATCACGATTGCAGCTTCTCAATATACGGGCATATCCGCGCTTACCATCGGGACGACGGTCGCGGCTGCATTGATAATTTGCGGATTCATTGCCTGGTGCATCCCTTTCGCCCGCTGGCTCCATACAGCATGGGAGAAGCCATTCGCCAAAACGCCCATCATCATTATGCATCTGCTTGCACTGCTGATATCCACAGCATGCGCGCGTTTCACGGTTGCCGAGACGTTAGGGCTGCCTCCTCAAAGTCTTGATCTGACAGTCGGCTTTCTCGCGTTGCTATTTTACATTCCATCGTGGCTGCTTGTGGTGGCAATACTCCTTGGTCTGACAGCAATACTGATCATGGTCATCGCGATGATCAGCCTGCCATTCGAAGCAGCCTGGCAACACATGACCCGCTTGGCCGCGCTCCTCAGCTTTCAGGCTAAGCTCAAGCAATCGCGCAGTATGATCATGTTCCATGGTGCAGGGGCTCTTATCATTAGCGTGCTATTTGCGATGAGCTACGACTATCTTACCGACAACTTCAGCCCGGCCTTCAAGGCCGTGACCAAAGTCATTGCACTACGAAGTGATTTCCACAAAGCCCCAAACTATCCCGACGTGCGGACTGGAGAATATGTGCATCCGTTGGAGAATGGCTTTATTGCTTACGCCCGCGAATAAGAAGACAAAAGTGTCATCATTGGCGTTCGTTTACAGCCTACTGAGAATTACGATGTCGTGGTGTCGACTATTCCCCCTCTCAAGGTTGCAATGACAACCATGGCAGAACACGTCAAGCAATCCCCTGCCCTGATTTGGCTGCTCAGCAGCGCTGCTTCAGAGACTGAGTCTGACTCGATACTGCGTTAAACCTGGTTGGCCACGAGCAAAATACAGGCGAGCACCTTGAGAAACGTACTACTGGCGGGTACTTTGAGCATGGCTAACAAAATCACCAGCAATACAAAGGCCACCAGAGCGAGTGGATTACTCACATAGGGCGCCAATGCGTTTACATCTGTCATGTCCAATAAGATCCTCTTTTGAGAAAGAACAGTGTTGCCGATCTCGAGTGACCTGTTTGTTAGTAAGCCATGCGAGTCGTTCGAGAATTTGCAGAGAACGCCTTTTCTAGAATTTGGCAGCAAACCTCGAGGTGCCAAGCGCCGAAAAGCGACCACGCTCACACTACAGAATTGACGCCGCGAGTAGGCCAAGCCTACGCACTGAAGTCAATACGCCATCCTGGCATGTCGCCGCCGAGGTGGAAAGGCAGACGTAGCCCTTCTTCTGATCAGTGTCAGCATCTCGCTCCTTGGCCAGAAACCAAGATTGACCACGTAAGGATTATTCCTTACCATTCGCTTAGTATATCTGGGAGAACACTCATGCCTGCCATCCACGAAATCGCCACGTTGACCTCGAAGGGACAGGTCACACTGCCCAAATCCGTTCGCCAGCTTTTGGGCATTGACACTGGTGGCAAGATTGCATTCGACGTGCGCGGGGGTGAAATCGTGGTCAGCCGCGTAGAAACCACCCACGAAGACCCTGCCATCGGTGCGTTCCTGGGTTTGCTGGAGGCTGATATCCGAGGCGGCCGCAACCTCACTACCCTGCCGGAAGACTTGGCGCAAACCATGCTCGCCAACGCAAACCACCCTGTAAACCTGGACGAAGATATCGATGGTGAGGTCGCGATCTGATGGTGCGACATGGCTGGACACTGTTGTTCCATGAAGGTGTGACTTTACAGCTACGCAAATTGCAAGAAGCCGCCGCCCGGGCCGAGCAAAACGACCCGCAAGGTTTTGAGAGCAATGCCAACGTCAAGCTGTTTCGGGCATTGAGCCATCTGATCATGGAGGCTGTGCCTGCCGACCCGGGCCGTGATGAGTTCCGCCAAGGCAACACGCTGGGCACCGCCTACCGACATTGGCGGCGGGCAAAGATCGGTAGGCGCTTTCGGCTGTTCTTTCGCTACGACTCAAGATCCAAGGTCATCGTCTATGCATGGGTCAACGACGAAAATACCCTCCGGTCTGCAGGCAGCAAATCCGATCCCTACGCTGTATTCGAGAAGATGCTTAGCCGCGGCAACCCTCCTGATGACTGGGATGCGCTGACTGCTGCGACGCGTAGCGACTGGGACGAGCCCAAAGCGTAGGCGGCACGCTTTGGCGAGTGATAGCACGTTCAACACCGCGCCTCAGTGCGTCCACTATCGTCCACTCGGAACCACTGCAAAAAGGGGTACTTCTGGGGGTACAAATTGAATTTCTTACTCGTAACTTGGTGATTAGCATGATTGCCCAAATGTTTTTTGGGGATCCTGAGAGTCTTGAGGCATCTTCTGGCAGGCTGGTGCGTCGCAGAGCATGTGGATTCTGGTTGTCAGGCCGCCACGACTGCGGCCTAGAGCGTGATCGGCAGGTTCGTCAGCCCCCTTATTTCCCGGCGCCAGATGAGGCTCGGTTGCGCGTACTGCGGTTGACTCGATCCTCCAGGTTTGCAGATCGATCAAGCCCAGCTCATTCAATCCCAGGTGCAGACGTTTGAGCATCTGCTCGAAAGTCCCTTGGTTTCGCCAGTCCCGAAACCGTTGATACACCATTGACCATGGACCGAAGCGCTCAGGCATATCTCGCCATGCAGCCCCTGAGCAGAGTACCCAGAGGACGCCATCGAGCATCAGTGGGTCGCTCAATCGCGGCCGGCCCCGGCCATGGGTTTCGATGAAGAGATCGGAGACCACATCCCAGGCCTCGTCCGCGAGTTCGTAGCGCCTTGCCAGCACAGGGTTCCCTTCCGTTGATGGCGTGTGACTCTACAAAATCTCAGCGCTGAAGGGGCAACGATTAGGTTTCTCGTGATTTCGCAGAGAGCCTAGGCTCCGTGTGAACAGTCTTGAGACGAAGCTCAGGCAAGGCGAAACAGCCGAGGAACGGTTGGAGTCGGGCTCGACTTAACGGGTTGTAAATGAGCAATCCGACCGGGCTGGCGCACTAGGCTGTTTTCGACGCAGCATCACCGAGTATCAAGGCTTTTCACACAGGGCCTAAGGTCTGGGCACCAACCGGCATTGAGTACCACCAATAGACCGGAGACTTCCCTGATGCATTAGGTTATGCAGCACAGACGTCGCGCCCCTCATAACAGCGGCTTCTTCTTACTGCCCTGCTGGCCCCGGTCGACCTAGCTCAGGAGGTCGCGGTTGTACCGTGTTGCAAGATGAAGACCTGTCAAAACTGCCAGTTGTGGGCACAAGGGATCCGAATAGCATGACTTTCATCGCACTATCGCGACGTTTACATAACGAGGAATACTCAATGGATACCCGTCAAGCACAGTCCATGACCGCAATATTGCGAGATGAACACGCTGACCTGCCCGAGCCTGCCAACGACGTACCAGCGTGGGGACCTTACATCACCGCCCACTTCAACCCGCGCAAAGGGGTTGAACTGTTCTATGCCGAGATACATGTGCCGCAGGCCGGGGCCCAGCGCTACATCTACTGGAGCCTGATGAATCCAAACTATGGAAAGAACCCCAGTTATGCTGGAATACAGATGAGCCTAGTGCCGGGTAACGATGTTTACGGAAACAACATCTGCTCCATCTGGGACTCCGATGATTTGCCCGAGGACACCTTGCCCGAGGCAACACTTATCAGCGGTAGACCTGGTATATACTGGGATCACTTCGGCAATGAAGGAACTGGTTTGCACACCAGTAATCAGAATGCATGGAAACCCGGTGAGCGCTATGCCATGGTCATACGCCGCTGGACACGCAAAGGTGATGACAAGTACACCTACACGTCGATGTTCATGTATTCGTTCACGGCCAAGACATGGACGCATTGGATGTCTGCACGGATTGCAGGGCGCGCGCTGATGCTTGAGGGTAATCCCGCCGGCTTCGTAGAGCGCTATGGAGGCAATGCACAGCACTACTACGGGCATTTTGGCAACTACTTCATCATGGTCGAGGGTGGCGAGTGGCAGTCACCCCACAAGTACACCGTCGGGGCCGGCAAAGCACCATGGCGAGCCTCCTTGGTCAATGGTCACTCCGGACAAGACGTCAAAGTCCAAGTTGGGCAAACGCCCGAACGAGATCAAGAAATCACATTGAGGCCAGCGCAGCAAAACCGGCCCACCACCATCACGCCGCCGATCATTGAGTCATTCACCGTGACCTACCATGTGCGTGCGCAAACAATTGAATGGGCGTGGACCATCAAAGACAGTTCGCCTCCTCCCATCAGGACCTTGCTCTCCATTTCACGTGATGAAGTATACGGACAGGACGTCTATCTCCATGAAATCAACGGACCCAGTGGCCGCAAGGCTATCACCAATGACCTGCTGCTCAGGGAGAACGATTACAAAGGAACGTACAGGTACTTCGCACGTATCGAGTACTTCGACATCTTTGAGCAGAAATCCAATAATGGGTACGTTCAGGTAGTATTTGATTACGCCTAACCTGAATGGCGACGCACATAGGCGGCCCATCTGCTCAACCCGACACCGGCGGTGGCTCTGATTGTGGACACTAGGCTTTGTATCAAGCGCCTTGATACTCGGTGAGGCTACGTTGAAAACAGTCTGGAGCGGCCGCACGGTCGGAAGGCTCATTTGCAACCCGTAAAGTCGAGCGCGACTTCGGCCGTCCTTCGGCTGTTTTCGCTTTGCCTGACCTTTGTCTCAAGACTTTTCACACAAAGCCTAGGATGGCAACGCCAAGCATGCTGGGAGACAATCAGGTTGCCCTTTTCAGTCAAAGCCAGGGCGCCAATGCGCGCAGGCGATTCATACAGTCGCGTCAGTTGCCCATGCAGGTCCAGCGCATTGATCTGGCCGCCACTGATGTCGACGAAGCGCAGGCACTGATGAGCTTCATCCCAGACCGGGCTTTCCTCCAGATCGGCCTGGCACGGTAAGAAGCGTTTGAGGTTTTCCTGAGGAGGCCTATTCATCGCTCCTTAATGTGGTCCCACCGCTGGGCAACTTGTTCGGCGCTAGTGGCCTTCACGCGGGCCAGATCGACCGGGTAATCGACATTTGGGTTTTCCACAAACCGCGTGGCCGTAAATTGGCCATTGCTGGCACGCAGGACATAACCTGTGTCCTGGCACTTCGGCGACGCCAGGAACACCACGCCGGGCGTCACCCATTCAGGCTTGAGATTCTCCGGTTCACCCGTCACGCCCCACATACGGGTCTTGGCCACTGGAGATACAGCATTGACGAGAATGCCGGCTTCGGTGCCTTCCATGCTCAGCGCATTCATGATGCCCAGTTGTGCCATCTTGCCGGCGGCATACGCCACCAGGCCCGGTTGGGCATATTGCTGGTACATCGCGCGGTCGGATGAGGTCAGCACGACCCGTGCGGCAGCAGACTGTTTGAGGTGTTTCCATGCATGTTTGCATAACCACACGGGGGTATAGATATTGATATCCACGGCGCGGCCAATGAATGTCGCATCAGCGTCTTCAATCGCTTGATAACCGACCCAACCGGCGTTATGAATCACGATATCGAGTTGACCAAATGCCTCGATGGCCATTGCCACCAGTTGCTCGCAACCCTGCTCACCGGACAAGTCCCCATGATGCCCCAACACGTTGAAACCTTTGCCCCGGAGCGCTTTCGCAGCCTCCATGGCAATGGAGCCATCGCCCCCGGCGCCCAGCTTATCTGCGCCGATATCACTAATTACCACATTGGCGCCCAGTGTCGCCAAAGCGTGCGCATAACTGAAACCGAGTCCTCGGCCAGCACCCGTTACAAGGGCGGTCTTTCCTGTAAAGTTCATGGTCTGTTTCCGCTTGAGTACCGCCCTACCTTAACAATGAATGTTCACGTTGTTTAATACTAACGGCAGCGCAGGTTGATACCTGGTGCCTATCAAGTTGCTGGTAAATCCGAATAATTTCTTGATGATTACTCTTCTGAGGCCCTTTCGTAAGCCACGCCACCGAACTCGGACCTGTTCGAGACCGCTTGCGGGTATTGGATCCAATGATTAACTTAGCTCTACTTTTTTTTAGTATTTAGTCGGGGGCCTGTTAACCGGTAACCTTGCCGCACCCCCGTCCTCAGATCAATTCAGATGAAGGAACAGAAGAAATGATCGAAACCCGCCTGCTGCGCCAATTCATCGCCGTGGCTGAAGAGCTGCACTTTCACAAGGCCGCTATTCGCCTGCACATGGCCCAGCCCCCGTTGAGCCAAGCCATCCATCGGCTGGAAGACAAACTGGGGTTCAGTCTGTTCACGCGCAATAAGCGCGGGGTCAAACTGACCCCCGCCGGCAGTGCATTCCTGAGTGCGGCCTACAGCACGTTGAAGGCGCTTGAGCTGGGCATCGAACACGCACGCCAGGTGTCCGAGGGCATTGCTGGCAAACTCACGGTAACGGCGGTGTCCATCGCCTATTACGAGTCACTGCTCAGTACCCTGCGCCAGTTCCGCGAGACTTACCCCAAAGTCCAGCTGATCATCAAGGAGATGTCCTCGTCTAGCCAAGCCAAGGCCATTTTGTCGGGAGAAGCGGACATTGCCTTCATGCGCAAATTGCCGATCTCGGCGGAAAACGTCGAGTCGCGCCTGTTACTGGACGAAGAGATCGTGATGGCCCTGCCCGCCCATCACCCGAAGGCAAAGGAAGGTCAGATCGACTTGAGGGACTTCGCCGGGGAAGACTTCGTCTTCACCCCCGAAGCGCTGGGCACCGGCTATCACAGCCAGCTGACCGCCTTGTGTGAAGCCGCCGGTTTTTACCCCAAGGTGGTGCAGGAGGCCGCGCAGATCCATACCTTGATAGGCTTGGTGGCCTGCGGTTTCGGCGTTGCTTTGGTGCCTGAGTCGATTGCCAACTCGATCATGCGCGACAGGGTCGTGTTCCGCCGTATCCACCCCGTGACCGCCTCCCCCAACCCGGCCATCGGCCTGTACATGAGCTGGAGCACCCACAACGAATCACCGTTGATGGACAGCTTCATTTCCATGTTCGACCTCGATGTCGCTCCCCAGGTCGAGGGGATGCTGGCCGCTCGTGTCAGTTAGAACGCCAGCTGGTAGAACGCCAGCTGGGAATCCTGGAGCCATGCGGCAAGGACCAAGGTGATTGATGCCCATGCTTAGGCCGCACGCCGATAAATTGCGCCTACCAACCGTTCCGGGCTGTCAACAAACCCTGCACACCACTCACCCCTTGCCCTTCTTTTTGATCTTCTTCAAGCGCGCAGCCGCTTTCTCGACCGTCGCCTTCTTCTCGGAACGCTTCATGTTTCGCCAGCCGCGTATCTCCTCCTTGCTGCGCCCGCAGCCGGTGCACACCTCATGCTTGAGCTTGCAGCTCGACACGCAAGGGTTTTCAATCTCTTTGGCCATTGAACGGTTCCTGATGAGTAGCAGCGCAAGTCTGCGCAGGGGCGCGGTTGGCTAGTGAAGTATGGGACATTCAAAGCTCGCACATGATCGCTTGCCCCCGTCACTGTCCCGCATCACCCTCGCTAATGGTCCGACCAATGCCCTTGCCCGCCAGCCAGTGCAACACCGCCCCCAAGCCCAGCAATGCCCCTGCCCTCAGCCAGTTCTCGAAAGGTTGCTGACTCAGCACCAGCAGGCACGACAGGATACCCAACACAGGGACCACCGGATGAACCGAGAAATGCTCGGCATCGACCTTTTCCTTCTTGAGCACCAACACCGCTACGTTCGTGCTCAAAAATACGAACAACAGCAACAGCACGACGGTTTCGGCCAGCACTTCCAGCGAGCCAGTAAAGGTCAGCAGGATGGCCAGCAGCGTGGTCGCGGCTATCGCATAACCGGGTGTGCCGCGGTTGGGTAGCACTTGGCCCAGAACGCGCGGCAGCATGCCATCGCGGGCCATGCCCCAGGCAAGGCGGCTGGCCATGATCATGGTCAACATGGCGCCGTTGGCCACCGCCACCAAAGCGATGATGGCGAATACACCGTGGGGCAGCCCCAGGTCAGCGTTGTGCACGATGTCCATCAAGGGCGTCTTGGCGTCGATCAGTGCCTGCACTGGCATGACCAACGCGGCGCCGGCGCCGACTGCCAGGTAAACCAGGCCGGCCACCAGCAAGGCCCCGAACAGCGCGCGTGGGTACGTCCGGCGTACGTCCTTGATTTCCTCGGCCAGGTTGGCGGACGTCTCGAACCCCACGTACGAATAAAATGCCAGCAAAGCGCCGCCCAGTACCGCACTAGCCGGGCCCTGTTCGCCGAAATCCAGCAAACGGGTAGGCTCGGCCTGCCCTTGGCCGCTCAACACCGCCACAGCGACGATCACCAGCACCAAGCCGCTGAGTTCGATCAGGGTCATGACCAGGTTGGCACTGAGCGACTCCTTGATACCCCGGGCGTTGAGCATTGCCATCAATACTAGAAACAGGGGCGCCAGCACCGCCGAAGGCCAGTCGATAAACACGCGCAGATATTCCCCAGCAAACGCCAGCGCCAACCCTGCGGCACTGGTGATGCCTGCCGCCAACATGGCGAACCCCACCAAAAAAGCCAGCAACGGCGAGCCGAACGCCCGCCGTGCGAACACCGCCGCACCGCCAGCCCGGGGGTATTTGCTGACAAGCTCGGCGTAGGACGCCGCAGTCAACAGGGCGAAGAACAGTGCCAGGGCCAGAGGCGCCCAGATGGCGCCACCGGCCCGGTCGGCGATGGCGCCTGCCAGTGCGTATACCCCGGCGCCCAATACGTCCCCGAGGATGAAGAACACCAACAACGGCAGGGTGATCACGCGTTTGAGTGAGGCGGTTGCGTCGCTGGCCATCATGGCGCTCCAATCGTCTGGTCAATGGCGCTGTGACTGCCCCCCTGCGCGCAAGGTTCAGTGCCCTGCCCAGGTGGCGCGCCAACTGCCAGCCACCCATGGGCATAAGTTCCCTGACCTGGGCTGCCATTCGTCGACCAATCGCGCATTGCAAACAACCTTGGGAGCATTGGGTTCCTCTCAGATGTGATAGCCGAAACATCTGACAACACATACGGGATGCTCACATGGCCAGGGAACCGAAAACGGCAAGGCGACTGCTCTGGATGATGGCGCTGGGCACCGTAGCACTCCAGCTCTCGGGCTGCGACATGGTGTTATTCAACCCCAAGGGGCAGGTGGGGCTCGAGCAGCGCAACCTGATCATCCTCGCCACCTTGCTCATGCTGATCGTAGTGGTACCGGTGATGATCATGGCGCTGGTGTTTTCGGTGCGCTATCGGGCCTCGAACGAAAAGGCCCGCTATACCCCCGACTGGAGCCACTCGCGGCTGATCGAAGCGGTGGTATGGGGCGTGCCGCTGGCCATCATCATCGTGCTGGGGGTTGTCACCTGGCGTTCGACCCATGCGCTGGACCCGTACCGGCCGCTGGCATCCGACACCCCTGCGCTCAAGGTCCAGGTCATCGCCATGGACTGGAAGTGGCTGTTCGTCTATCCCGAACTCGGCATTGCTTCGGTCAACGAAATGGCGATGCCTGTAGACACGCCCGTTGACTTTAGGGTGACTTCCGACGGCGCCATCACTTCGTTCTTCATTCCGGCCCTGGGCGGCCAGATCTACGCCATGGCCGGGATGCAGACACGGCTGCACCTGATCGCCAACCACGCAGGCGACTACACCGGGATCGCCGCCAACTACAACGGCCCGGGGTTCTCCGACATGCACTTCAAGGCGCTGGCCCTCGACCCGGCGGGCTTCGATGACTGGCTCGAACGCACCCGCGCCGCCGGGCGCCAGCTCGATGGGGCTGCCTACACGCAGCTGGCCAAGCCCAGTATTGCCCACCCGGTAGAACATTACAGCAAGGTCGACCCGCACCTGTTCCAGTCGCTGATCGACAAGTACCAGGGCGTCAACCGCTCCCGGGAGGTCGAACGCCGCCTCAGCGATTCCCAGGGCCAGAGCCCCCAAGGCAGCAAGGAGTAAGCGCATGTTCGGAAAACTGACCTGGGACGCCATCCCCCTCCACGAGCCGATCATCATGTACACGCTGGCCGTCGTCGGGCTGCTGGGCCTGGCGGTCGTAGGGGCCATCACCTACATGGGCAAATGGAAATACCTGTGGCAGGAGTGGTTCACTAGCGTGGACCACAAGCGCATCGGCGTGATGTACATCGTCGTCGCCCTGGTGATGCTGCTGCGCGGGTTCGCCGACGCGTTAATGATGCGCACCCAGCAGGCCATGGCCTCGGACGGCTCGCCTGGCTACCTGCCGCCTGAGCACTACGACCAGATCTTCACCGCCCATGGGGTGATCATGATCTTCTTCATGGCCATGCCGTTCGTGGTCGGGCTGATGAACGTGGTGGTACCTTTGCAGATCGGCGCCCGCGACGTGGCCTATCCATTTTTGAATGCCGTCAGCTTCTGGCTGTTCGTTTCCGGCGCCGTGCTGGTGAACCTTTCCCTGGGCATTGGCGAGTTCGCACGCACCGGCTGGGTGGCCTACCCCCCGTTGTCCGGTATCGGATACAGCCCCGGGGTGGGAGTGGACTACTACATCTGGGCGTTGCAGATTTCCGGGGTAGGCACCCTGCTCACCGGGCTGAACTTCTTCGTCACCATTCTGAAGATGCGTACCACCGGCATGACGCTGTTTCGCATGCCGGTGTTCACCTGGACAGTGTTGTGCACCTCGATCCTGATCCTGGCTGCCTTTCCCATCCTCACCGCCACCTTGTTCATGCTCACGCTGGACCGCTATTTGGGCATGCACTTCTTCACCAATGAACTGGGCGGCAACCCCATGATGTACGTGAACCTCATCTGGGCTTGGGGCCACCCCGAGGTGTACATCCTCATACTCCCAGCGTTCGGTATCTTCTCGGAGGTGGCCTCGACGTTCTCGCGCAAGAAGCTGTTCGGCTACTACTCCCTGGTGTGGGCGACCATCGTCATTACGGTGCTGTCCTTCATCGTTTGGGTGCACCATTTCTTCACCATGGGCGCAGGACCCAACGTGAACGCGTTCTTCGGCATCATGACCATGATCATCGCCGTCCCCACCGGGGTGAAGATCTTCACCTGGCTGTTCACCATGTACCGGGGTCGGGTGCGTTTCGAGACGCCGATGCTGTGGACGGTTGGCTTCATCGTCACCTTCAGCATCGGGGGCATGACCGGGGTCCTGCTGGCGGTGCCCGGTGCGGACTTCCTGTTGCATAACAGCCTGTTCCTGATTGCCCATTTCCACAACGTGATCATCGGCGGCGCGGTCTTCGGCTACCTCTGCGGCCTGACGTACTGGTTCCCCAAGGCCTTCGGCTTCAAACTCCATGACCCACTGGGGCGTGCTGCCTTCTGGTGCTGGTTGGCTGGATTTTACTTTGCCTTCATGCCGTCCTATTTCCTGGGGTTCATGGGCATGACCCGGCGCCTGAATCACTTCGACGTACCCGAGTGGCGGCCCTTCCTGCTGCTGGAAATGGTCGGTGTATTGATCATCCTGTGTGGCGTGGCCTGTCAGGTCATGCAACTGGTGGTGAGTATCCGCAAACGTCATGAGAACCGCGACACGACGGGCGACCCCTGGGACGGGCGCACGCTGGAATGGGCGACCGCTTCGCCGCCCCCGTTCTACAACTTCGCCGAGCAACCTGTCGTGGGCGGCATCGACGCGTACTGGGGCATGAAGGAGAAAGGCGTGAAAACCCTGGCCGAGATGGATTTTCGCAAGATCCACATGCCTCGCAACACCAGCCTGGGCCTGGTGCTAGGCGTTCTGTCCACGGTGCTGGGCTTTGCGTTGATCTGGCACATCTGGTGGTTGGTCATCGCCAGTTCACTGGCAGTCATCGCCACCCTGATCGTGCGCAGTTACGACCCCAATACCGACTACTGCATCCCGGCCGAAGCGGTCGAACGGATGGAAACCGAGCGTCGCCAACGGTTGGCGGAGGCCTGAATCATGTCCCATGTCGTGCACAACGAAACGGCCCGCGAGCAAGAGCATGGCCACGAAGACGCAGGCTCCCTGAGCCTGTTCGGCTTCTGGGTCTACCTGATGACCGACTGCATTCTGTTCGCCACCCTGTTTGCTACCTATGCGGTGCTGGGACAGTCTGTGGCAGGTGGGCCCAGCGCGGCGGACATCTTCGAACTGCCTTATGTGCTGGTGGAGACGTTCCTGTTGCTCTTGAGCAGCATCACCTACGGCTATGCGATGCTCGCCAACCACCGCCAGGACAAGCGCTGGGTGCTGCGCTGGCTGGGCGTCACGTTCCTGCTCGGCCTGGGCTTCATCGCCATGGAGATCAATGAATTCCATCATCTGATCAGCGAGGGCGCAGGCCCCCAACGCAGTGCGTTTCTGACGGCGTTCTTCACGTTGGTGGGCACTCACGGCCTGCACGTGCTGGTGGGGCTGATCTGGATGGCCCTGTTGATGATGCAGGTTCGCCAGCGCGGCCTGACCTGTGTCAATGCTACGCGCTTGAGCTGCCTGAGCCTGTTCTGGCATTTCCTGGACATCGTGTGGGTCTGTGTGTTTACCGTCGTTTATCTGTTCGGGGTGATCTGATGAGTCGTCAAAGCCATGTACCTAGCAGTGCCGGCGCTAGCCAGAGCAGCCACCGTTCGTATAACACAGGGTTCGTGCTGGCAGCCCTGCTCACCCTGCTGCCCTTCGGGCTGGCCATGTACCCCAGCCTGCCGCGTCACCTGACCTTCATGACCGTGCTGGTGTGCGCCCTGGTCCAGATCGTGGTGCACATGGTGTTTTTCCTGCACCTGACCACAGCGCGAGAGCAGCGTTGGAACTTGATCGCGCTGGTGTTCACGGTGGTGATCATCACGCTGTTGGTGGGGTTGTCGCTGTGGATCATGTACTACGTGCACTACAACATGCTCGGGTTATGACTGTCTTCCCATCCGGGCTGGCCTGCCACCAGCAGGTCGGACCGGCGCGCTCATGCAGCCCGACGGTTGCGCCATGCACAAGTCCCCGCGACACCCAACAGCAACACTGCCCCGGCTGCACCCAAGGTGGCCGGGGCGCCCACACGAGCAGCCAGCAGCCCGGCGGCCATGCCACCCAACGCCTCGAAACCGAAGCGCATGGCGATGTAGAACGCAATGACACGTCCGCGCAGATGGCCCGGCGCTTGGCTCTGCAACTGCATGTTGGTGCTCACGTTGCTCAGCGTGATGCCGAACCCCAGCACCAGAAGCGCCAGCAATGCCAGCTGCCACTGCCCTGCCCAGCACACACCCAGCAGTGCCAGGGCGCAAAGCCCTGCGCCCACTTCGATGAACTGCCGAAGGCGAGGCAAGGCTCCGCCCACCGCCAGCACTAACGTGGCCACGAACGCGCCAGCGCCTGCCGCGCCCCAGAGCCAGCCCAGCACCCGTGCGTCACCGGCGTACACGCGCTTGGCCAGGATCGGCAGAAGCGCTGCATAGCAGGACGCCAGGAGGTTGACCATGATGACATTGAACAGCAGTTGCCTGACGCCCTGTTCCCGCCATAGATAAGCGAGGCCCTCACGAAAGACCTGGGCAGTGGAACCTGTCGCCCGAGGGCTGGCTGTGGCTTGCACCTTCAGCAACCCTGCCAGCAGCGCGGTGAAGGCGACGGCGGTCAAGGCGAAGCAAGCCGCCTCCCCCGCCACGGCTATCAGCCCGCCGGCCAGTGGCGGGCCCACGAAGCGGGCGGCGTTGATAAGCATCGCGTTGAGGACCAGCGCGTTGGGCAGGTCAGCTGGATCTTCCACGAAAGAGCCGATCAGGGCCTGACGCAGGGGTGTTTCGACGGCATTGAGCAAGCCCAGCAGCAGTGCCATTGCGGCAATAAAGGGGCCATCTGCCCAACCAGCCCAGGTCACTAGCGCAAGCGCGGCCGATTGCGCCACCAGCATCGACTGGACCACAATCAGCAGTCGACGCTTGTCGTGGCGATCGATCCAGGCGCCTGCGAACGGACCGACGATCAACTGCGGGGCGAGAGAAAGAAAGGTGATCAGGCCCAGCAATACAGCTGACCCGGTCAGGTGATAGGCCAACCAGGACAGCGCGACTTGCTGAACCCACTTGCCCAAGGTCGAAACGCCTTGGCCGGCAAAATAAACCTGGAAATGATGGTGGCCCAATGCGCGTACAGCAGAAGGCCAACGGGTACGAGGGGGCGGCGTCAGGTCAGACAAGTGAGCGAGTCCTCAGGTGAGAAGCAGCCGCCATTGAAGGATCTTGCTCGGACCACGTGCGGGTCGATCCTCAGTCAGGCAGCAGGCAGCCTTTCTTTTTCAAGGACTCCAGGACCCAGGTGCGGTCATTGGTACCTTGAGCGATATGTTGCATTTGCGCCGTTTCGGCAGCGTGCTTGGCCGTGGCGCGTTGGTAGACCTCTGCGACATGGGCATAGGGTACGCACAGCAAGCCGTCATCGTCACCGATGATCAGGTCCCCGGGTTCGATCACCATGCCATCGATGGCGATGGGCACGTTGATCTCGCCCGGCCCGTCCTTGTAAGGGCCGCGATGGGAAACACCGGCAGCGAACAGGGGGAAGTCACCGGCCTTGATGCTGCCAGCATCGCGGATTGCACCATGGATGACGATGCCCGCTACACCGCGCTTCACGGCGTACGCCACCATCATCTCGCCGATCAGAGCATTGGTCAGGTCGCCGCCGGCATCGACCACGATCACATCACCTGGCTCGGCGCTGTCGATGGCGTAGTGCAGCATCAGGTTGTCACCAGGACGGGCCTTGACCGTCAGAGCCGCGCCGCACAGCACACCTTCCCGGTGCATGGGGCGCAAACGCGCACCACCCGCCGTCATGCGATTCATCGAGTCGCTGACGTTGGCGACCGGCACCTCGCGGTAGCGCGATACCCACTCATCACCGATTTTTCGCGTGCGCTCAAGCACCTGGAAACCAATGCTCATGTGACCTACCTCTTCTTGGATTTATTGGGCGCGCTCAACGTCGAAGCAGAACGCCATTTCAGAATGGCATTTCATTAAACAGATTTCAAGGGTTTGAAATCTCAGTTATTCGGCAATGTGACTGACTAAAAATCTATTGTTGCAACGCCATTTCATTATGCTAGGTTATTGGTGAAAGCACTCAGTGCAGTCCTACCGTCTTCAACAAAAACAAGGTATCGACGATGTCCCGTACCCTTCTGCTGACAGGTCCGGCGCTGGCCGACGACGCGATGCGCCTGGCCGATCAACACGCCATCCGCGTCATCCCCACCACGCCCTATCTGCCCGAGCATGAGCTCGAAGCGATCATCCGCGCAGAGCAACCCGATGCCATCATCGTGCGACAAGGCAGCCTGACCCGCGCGATGATCGACGCATCCAACGCGTTGAAGGTGGTCGCCAAGCATGGGGTCGGCTACAACACCATCGACATCCAGGCCGCCGCCGACCGGGGTATTCCTGTCTCCGTCGCCGTTGGGGCCAACGCCCAGTCAGTGGCCGAGCACGCCTTTGCGTTGATGTTCAGCGTTGCGCGCCAAACCGCCTTGCTCGATGCGCGCATGCGCGAAGGCCACTGGGACAAGGCCACTGCCAACGGCATGGAGTTGGCGGGCAAGACACTGGGCCTGGTCGGCCTTGGCTCGATCGGCGCGATCCTGATGGACCTGGTGGCGCCGCTGCGCATGAAGGTCAAGGTTTACGACCCTTACTTGCAGCAGTTACCCGTGCGTGATCACCTCGAGCGCGAAGAGGATTTCGATCGTTTGCTGGCCGATAGCGATATCATCAGCCTGCATTGCCCCCTCACAGACACCAATCGCAACCTCATCGGCGCCCAGCAGCTTGAGCGCATGCGTTCAGGTGCCATCTTGATCAACACCGCACGTGGCGAGCTGGTCGATACCGAGGCCTTGGTGCTTGCGTTGAGCGAGCGGCGCATCGGGGGTGCCGGCCTGGACACTTTCCACCCCGAACCGCCTCCGGCCGACAGCCCGCTGTGGGGCCTGCCAACCCTGGTCGCCACACCTCACATCGGGGCCAACACCAGCGAAGCCCGGGACCGCGTAGGCCTGGTTGCCCTGCAGCAAATCCTCGATGCCTGGGACGGCAAGGCGCTGGACCCGCGCTGTGTGGTGAACCGTCACCTGATCGATAACTGATTGCCCTTGCGCCGGCTTGTCCGGCCGCACAGACCCCTGCGTAACTCCAGAAAAAAAACAATTGGAGAGCACCATGAAAGCAGCCTCAACCCCGCCCAGCGAGCTCGAACGCGCCACCATGCGCCGTGTTGCCTGGCGTCTACTGCCCTTTCTGATCATCTGCTACCTGATCGCGATCATCGATCGCGGCAACATCGGCATGGCATCGTTGCAGATGAACCAGGACCTGGAGTTGTCAGCCAAGGTCTTCGGTTTCGCCAGCAGCTTGTTCTTCTTCGCCTACTTCCTGGTGGAAGTCCCCAGCAACCTGGCCATGCAGCGTTACGGTGCGCGCATCTGGATCGCGCGCATCATGATCACCTGGGGGCTGATCTCCGCCGGTACCGCCTTCGTGCAAGGGGCCAACTCACTGTATGTGATGCGCTTTCTGCTGGGCGCTGCCGAGGCCGGGTTCTTCCCAGGGGTGTTGCTGTACCTCACCTACTGGCTGCCGTCGGCGTATCGCGCGCGCATGGTGGCGCTATTCATGGTCGCCATTCCCGCCGCTAACTTCATCGGCTCGCCGATTTCAGGGCTGCTGTTGAGCCTGGACGGCTGGTTGGGCATGCGTGGGTGGCATTGGCTGTTCATCCTCGAAGGCATCCCGGCGGTGCTGCTGGGGATCGCCTGTCTGTTCGTACTGACCGATCGGCCTGAGCAGGCCAAATGGCTGAATGACGATCAACGCGGCTGGCTCACCGGGCGGTTGGCCGAGGAACGAGCACAGAAAACCACCATCGGTCATATCTCGCTGTGGAAACTGCTGCGCCACAAGGACATCTGGGTGCTCGCGCTGATTTACTCGGGCGCCTCGGCGGCTGGCAGCACCATGAGCGTCTGGGCGCCACAACTGCTCAAGACCTTCGGCCTGAGCTCCATGGAGATCGGGCTGGTGAACGCGATTCCTTATGGCGTTGCCTCGATCCTGATGGTCATCTGGGGCCGCAGTTCCGACCGCACCGGTGAACGTCGCTGGCACACCGCAATGACCATGTTGCTGATTGCGGCCGGCCTGCTGATGACCCTGTTCACCTCGTCACTGCCGGCCACGGTGGTGATGCTGACCATGGTGCTGGTGGGGGCCTACTCCATGAAAGGCCCGTTCTGGGCATTGGTGTCGGGCTGGTTGTCCTCCTCCACTGCAGCAGCTGGGCTGGCTGCGGTTGGCGCCATGGCCAACCTGATCGGGGGTGGCTTGATGGTCAACGTGTACGGCGCCATCCATGACGCCACCGGCAGCTACGCACTGGCACTGATGCCACTGGCGGCGTTGTGCACGCTGGCTGGGGTCATGGTGCTGGTCATTGGCCGCAAGCGCCAGCTTGAACAGGCGCAGGCCGCAGGAACGCTGGCTGCCAAGTAGAAGCCGCTTGGCGCTCGGTTGGCGTCCATGGCTCACAAGCGTGCCATGGAGCCGGCGAAGCCGGCGCCAAGTCAAACCACAACACTAAAAATCAGGCGGTGATGGCTTTACCACGTCGAAGGTTTATTCAAACGACCGGTAGCCTCAGACTTCATACCTGGCGCCGCCGCTGCTCGGGCGACGGCGCCAGCGAACCTAGAGCGATTCGCCGTCGTCCTCGATGTCCATCTCAGCCTCCGCCGCCTCCGTGGCATCCGCGTCATTGAGCGCAGGGGAAGTCGGTTTTAACGGATCGTTGATATAAGGCACATCGCTTGGGCCTTTCTCTTCAGTGCCCGCGGTTTCTGGTTGCATGGCGTACTCTCCTCGACTTACAGGCTCGGCCCTTTAGGACCGGGCTCATGGATTGGGCACCCATTGTGCTGCCCACGAAAATTGGCCGACATTTCATAGGCCGGCTTGCGCACCCGCATCACGCCACCCAAGGGCCTGTGCGCCGCCAGACCGTGCCAGGGGCTGAACGCCATGCCGTCGTCGATACGGCGCACATTCTCTTCACTCCATGCCGCTTGAGGCTTGACCTCCAACGTGGCCACGGCCACATAGGGGCTGAGCGTCTCGGGCCACTGACTGGATGCATCTTCGATCGGCATTTGATCAAGGTCGGTGGCCAACTGGACCTGAAGCTCCCAGACGCCGCCCTCGCTTGCAAAAAACGCTTCCATGGCGTGACGTAGCCCGTCTGGATCGTCTTTGAGGTCAACAACCTGATCGGTCAGCGCAGTCAAGACCGCCGACACGGGCACTACCGCAAGCTTTGCGTAGTAAGGGCCATAGAGTACAGGTACGACGGTGCTGAAGCTTTCGCCAAGAATGTGGGTTTGAGGGTGCCCACCAAGGCTTTTGAGCGTGCCGCTCTCACCGCCAAACGCTTCGACCACTTTTTCTGCACCGCGCAGCACGGCCGACACTACCTTTTTCGTACCCGGCGCTTTGTCAGTGGTTTTGGCAAGCAACTTCAACGTCTTGAGAAACGCCTTGGGGTCTGGCGCGGTGAAGGCTTTGGCATTTTGCATGACAAAGTCCTGCGTGACTTGCCCTTCACTGCCTGGCAACCGCGGGCCTTGCACGCCAACGATCTTGAGCGCCAGCCCCCGTGGGGTGGAAACCTTGTCGTCGAGGATGTCACCCGGGTTGGTGGAAAACCGCAGGTAAGCATCGAACTCTCCCGGTGTGGCGAACGCACCCTGAGCGAGCTGCGCAGGCAACCCTGGCGCCACCTTCAGTGTGCCGCGCAACAATCCATGTGCTTTTGCATGAACGCTGCGGTTGGCATGGCCATTGTCCTTGAAGGTGGTCTCCATGATTTCGCGCAGCGTATCCTGCAACGCCTGGCTGGTCTGTGCTTCATCTTCGGGAATCTGTTCAAACCCAGGCTCAAAAGGTAATGGCACTACCAAGGCGGGGGCATCGGGCAGCTTATTCATTACTACGCTCCTGTCGTCTCGAGACGAACAATGGGATGGTTACCAGCACACAGCCTTCACGATTCTGCATGGTCCAGCACCCCTCACGCTCAATTGATCTGATCGTGCGCAGGCACTGCCTTGCTGAGGTCGCTTGCACGGGGCTCGACCTTGTGCAGCGTCACCGGCACGCACTTGGCGGCAGGCACCTTGCTGCGTTCAGCGTGGTGCCACAGCGGGATCAGCGGATTGCACTCAGGGTAATAGGCGCCCGCACAGCCTTCGGGAATGTCATAGGCGATGATCTGCAAAGGACCGACTTCTCGCACGACCTGGGGCTCGACAGCAGTGCGTAGCAGCACCCAGTCCCCTGCAGCCAAACCCAACCGAACCACATCGCTGCGATTGAGGAACACGACGCTGCGGGTGCCTTTTACCCCACGAAAACGGTCGTCGTAGCCATAGACAGTAGTGTTGAACTGGTCATTGCTGCGCAGCGTCATCAATTGCAGCACATCATGCGCCGAGACAGCGGGCTGCCAGTCGTCGTCCTCATCAAGCCGCTGGGGCGCCACGAACTGGGCTTTGCCAGACGGGGTCTGCCACTCCCGTTTAGCCGCCGGCAGGGGCCTATGGAAACCGCCGTGCTCCCACATGCGTGTTTCCATGTTGTGAAATATCTCGGGGTAGACCTGGCTGATCGCTTCGCGGATCAATGCATAGTCGTGGCGCCAAGCATCCCAGTCGACAGTCGTTCGCTGATCCAGGGTCGCTTCGGCCAACCCGGCAATAATCGCCACTTCGGAGCGCAGGTGTTCACTGGCTGGCTCATTGCGGCCCTGCCAGGCGCGGATGCAGCCGGTACTGTCCTCGGTGGTATAGACCTGCTCTACACCCTCCTGACGATCAGCTTCTATGTGCCCAAGACAGGGCAACAACCAGCCATGTCGCCCCGGGAACAGATGCGTGCGATTAAGCTTGGTCGCCACCTGGACGTTCAGCGTAAGCGTCTGCCAGGCCGCCTCCATGCACTGGGTGTCGGGAATCGCCCGCAGGAAGTTGCCACCCAGGCCGATGAAAGCCTTGACCTTGCCCTCGACGAGCGCTTGGCAGCAGTCCACCGTGGCCATGCCCTTGTTCGGTGGAACCTGCACGCCAAACAGTGCTTGCAGTTTTTGACCCGGAACCTTTGCCGGGTCCTCCGTGATACCGACCGTGCGCTGGCCTTGCACATTGGAGTGCCCGCGCACGGGACAGATGCCTGCGCCGGGCTTGCCGATGTTGCCGCGCAATAGCAGCAGGTTGACCAGCATCTGCACGTTGTCGACACCGCGTCGGTGCTGGGTCATGCCCATCCCGTAGATGATCATGACCTTGCTGCTACGGGCATAGACGGTAGCTGCAGCTTCCATCGCAGCACGCCCGAGGCCGGACTGACGCTCCAGGGTCGCCCACTCATGGCGCTGAACTTCTTCTCGCAGCGCGTTCAACCCATCGGTGTGTGCCTGGATGAACGCATGGTCGAGCACAGCCGGCTTGCCCTCGTCACTTGCCTGTTGTTCCATCGCAAGCAGGGCCTTGATGATCCCCATCACTGCTGCCAGGTCGCCCCCTACCTTGACCTGATGATACTGGGTACTCATCACAGTCGATTCAGGCCCCAGCATTTCACTGGGGGATTGAGGGTTGACGAAGCGCTCAAGCCCTCGCTCGCGCAGTGGATTGAAGGTGATGATGGGCACATTGCGCTTGCGCGCTTCCTGCAGCGGGTGAAGCATTCGCGGGCTGTTGCTGCCTACGTTCTGGCCGAAGAAGAAAATGCAGTCGGTGTGTTCAAAATCTTCCAGCGTGACGGTGCCAACGGGTACACCAATACTCTCCTGCAGTCCGACCGACGTGCTCTCATGACACATGTTCGAGCTGTCCGGGAGGTTGTTCGTGCCGTAGGCGCGGGCGAACAGCTGGTACATGAACGAGGCTTCCAGCGATGCCCTGCCCGAGGCATAGAACACCGTTTCGTCCGGGCTCAGGGCTTGCAACTGTTGGCCGATCTGCTGGTACGCCTCTGCCCAGGTGGTAACTTGGTAACGGTCGCTAGCCGGGTCGTAGCGCATGGGGTGGGTCAGCCGGCCTTGCTGCTCCAAGGCGTAATCGGTCCATGTGCGCAGCGCTGAGAGGGTATGGGTGGCAAAAAAATCCGGGCCGGTGCGGTGGCGGGTAAGTTCCCAGGCGGTGGCCTTGGCGCCGTTCTCGCAGAACTCCAGCGCGTGTGGGTTGCCTGGCTTGGCCCAGGCACAGCTGACGCAGGCGAAGCCTTTGGGCTTGTTTTGCCTGACCAGCGCCATGGGTGCTGTTGTAATGGCCTGTTCCCGCCAGAGTATGGTCATGACAGAGCGCGCCGACCCCCAACCGCCTGCTGCATCTTCATAGGGCTTGTATCGCGCTTGAGGGTGGATGAGCGACATGGCCGCCTCGCTGTAGTTATGTCTGAATATTTCGAGGTGGGATGGGAGAGGGAAGTTCAAGCGAGCATGGTGTTTGCTGGCTGAGTGGGCGTGGGGGTGGGAGCGTCTTCTCAGGGGGGTCGCTGCAAATTAGTCTTTTCTGAGATCGATCCGATAACGCCAGGGGCCGCTGTGCGGCCCATCGCGGCACGAGACCGCTCCCACATGGGGGATAAGGGTACCTAGGGGCGATATTCAATTCTTAGTTATTCGATATGGACACGCTTACAAACTACTTCCAACATAGTTGTCATCGTCGTCACCGCTGTCGCTGTGGATCTTGATCTTGATCTTGATCTTGATCTTGATCTTGATCTTCGCGACTTCAGAAGGCCGAACGCAGGTCTTGCGAAGGGAGGTGACAGGCATGGATGCCTGTCAAGCGCTGGGCCCCAGGATGGGGCCTACAGCGCGGTCCTCCCGGGAGCAAGACCGGAGTGAGGGAACCCCGAAGCGCAGCGTAGGGGCCGTATGAATGGAGCGCAGCCTTTTTTGGTTACTTTTTGTGGCGTTTGACAAAAAGTAACTCGCCGTAAGGGCGAAAAGGTGATTAACCGTCGCCATCGCAAATGGACTATGCGCTCTATCAATACCCACACCAACCCAATCAAACTTCAAACTTCAAACTTCAAACATCAAACATCAAACTTAAACTTCAAACTTCAAACATCAAACATCAAACATCAAACTTCAAACTTCAAAGCGTTGGCGCATATATCGAGTTGGTATTCATTGGCGCGGGTGGCGCACAGTCACCCTTCCGCCCTTACGGCGGCTCACTTTTTGTCTTGTCAAAAAGTAAGCAAAAACCGCCTGCTCCTATCATCCGGCCCCTACGCTACGCTCCGGGGTCCCCTCGCTCCGGGCTTGCTCCCGGGAGGACCG
>Ga0308172_1000935_pt1 | contig 26106 bp, 18 predicted proteins | sample PhyGR2_FD_202134 | JGI IMG/M metagenome (GOLD analysis project Ga0308172, IMG submission 202134) | Phyllosphere microbial communities from UC Gill Tract Community Farm, Albany, California, United States - DLSLSG.R2 | ecosystem: Host-associated > Plants > Phyllosphere > Unclassified | place: USA... | reverse complement strand
CCGGGCCTTCGTACCGGAACGGTTCACGGCGCGGCGGATAGCCTCACCCACGGCCTCCACTTCCACGATGTTCTTTTCCACGACCGCATTCGGCGGAAGTGGTTCCACAGCGTAATGTTCCACGCGGAAACGATTGCCACTGCGGGAAAGCTGCAAGAGCTTTACTGCAGTCGAGCTGATGTCGACGCCAATAAGCGGCGACTGGCTTTTTGGGATAAGCCCCACGGTTTCTCCCCTGCCGACGGGCACTTGGACGCATAACCTGCGCCCGCGCATTAATAACGTTTTTTTTGCAAACCGCAACCATCACGCAGTGAAACGTGCACTACCGCACGTTTCACGGCTCCCCAGACGGTCGTCGATCTGCGCTCCCCGGGAACAACCCCAGCCGTTCCCTTGCGTAATCTATACTCTGCGGCCACGAAATTCGCAATCGGAATCTGTCACTGATGACACGCTTTCGCCGCTGGCTGCGCTGGTTGCTGGTCGCCATCCTGGTCCTGGGCCTGATCGGCGCCGCCGTCGCAGGTGGCCTGTACTACGCCATTTCCTCCAAGCTCCCGGACGTGCAGACCCTGCGCGACATCGAGATGCAGGAGCCCATGTACGTGTATGCCAGCGATGGCAAGCTGATGGCCGTCTTCGGCGAGTCGCGGCGCGTACCGATCACCATGAAGGAGGTCCCGGAACGTCTCAAGCAGGCCTTCCTGGCCACCGAGGACGCCCGCTTCTACGAGCATGGCGGGGTGGACTACAAGGGCATCGGCCGCGCGGTCTGGCTGCTGGCCACCACCAACGACAAGCGCGTGCCGGGTGGGTCCACCATCACCCAGCAGGTCGCCCGCCAGTTCTTCCTGAGCTCCGAATACAGCTACACACGCAAGCTGGCCGAGATCCTGCTGGCGCGCAAGATCGAGTCCGAGCTGAGCAAGGACGAGATCTTCGAGCTGTACCTGAACAAGAGTTTCTTCGGCAACCGCGCCTACGGCGTGGCCGCTGCGGCCGAGTTCTACTACGGCAAGAAGCTGGGCGATCTGGACCTGGACGAGATGGCCTCGCTGGCCGGCATCCCCAAGTTCCCGTCCTCGGGCAACCCGATCAGCAACCCCGAGCGGGCCCGCGAGCGCCGCGACTTCTATGTGCTGCAGCGCATGGCCAGCCTGGGCTTCATCAGCCAGGCCGAGGCCGACGCCGCCAAGGCGGTGCCGATGCACGCCAGCGCGCATGAGCCGCCGGTGCAGGTGGAAGCCCCCTACGTGGCCGAGCTGGTCCGCCAGGAAATGATCGCCCGCTTCGGCGGCGACGTGGTCAACAAGGGCTACCACGTGACCACCACGATCAATGCCGAGTTGCAGACGGCGGCCAACATCGCCGTGCGCGATGGCCTGCGCGTGTACGACCACCGGCATGGCTGGCATGGCGTGGAGCAGCACTTCGAGGTGCCGGCCGATGCCGATGCCAAGGCGCTGGCGGCCAAGCTGGTCGGCATTCCGGCCCAGTCCGGACTGCTGCCGGCGATCGTGGCGTCCACCGCCGCCGATGGCAGCGCCAGCGTGGTGCTGGCCAACCGCAGCGAGCTGGTGCTGCCCGTCGCCGCCAGCCGCTGGGTCAACAAGACCCCGGCCAAGCTGCTGACCCGGGGCGACCTGGTGCGCGTGCGCGCCGGCGAGAAGGAAGGTGAGTGGCTGATCGACCAGATCCCGCGCGGCCAGTCCGCGCTGGTCTCGCTGGATGCTGAAAGTGGCGCCCTGAAGGCACTGGTGGGCGGCTTCAGCTTCTCCGGCAACAAGTTCAACCGTGCCACCCAGGCGCGCCGCCAGCCGGGTTCGAGCTTCAAGCCGTTCATCTATGCGGCCGCGTTCGACAAGGGCTTCAACCCCGCCTCGATCGTGCTGGATGCCCCGGTGGTGTTCCGCGACCGCCGCGGCAAGACCTGGTCGCCGCAGAACGACGGCGGCGGCTTCCGTGGGCCGATGCGCCTGCGTGAGGCGCTGGTGCAGTCGCGCAACCTGGTCTCGGTGCGCCTGCTGGACGGCATGGGCGTGGACTACGCGCGCAAGTACATCAGCGAGTTCGGCTTTGCCGAGGCCGAGCTGCCGCCCAACCTGTCGATGTCGCTGGGTACCGCCTCGGTGACCCCGTTGTCGGTGGCACGCGGCTATGCCGTGTTCGCCAATGGCGGTTCGCGGGTGGACACCTGGGTAATCGACCAGGTGACCGACCGCGACGGCGTGGTGGTGTTCAAGGAAAACCCGGCGATGGCCTGCCGCGACTGCGCCGGCACCAGCGGCGGCGCGCCGGTCAGCCAGGTGGTGGACGGCTTCAACTTTGGCGCACCGGCTGCCCCGGCCACCGCCGCGGCGCCCAAGCCGCAGCAGGCGGCCGAACCGGCCAAGCCGGTGAACCCGGACGCCAAGGTGGCCCCGCGCGCCATCGACGCACGCACCGCCTACCAGCTGGTGTCGATGATGCGCGACGTGGTCCAGCGCGGCACCGGCACCGCGGCCAAGGTCCTCGGTCGCGAGGACGTGGGCGGCAAGACCGGTTCCACCAACGACCACCGCGATGCCTGGTTCTCCGGCTTCGGCGGCCCTTACGCCACCACCGTGTGGGTGGGTCGCGATGACTTCCGCTCGCTCGGCTACCGCGAGTACGGCGGCAAGGCTGCACTGCCGATCTGGATCGACTACATGCGCGCCGCGCTGAAGGACACCCCGATCGCGCAGAACGAGCCGCCGTCCGGGATGGTCCAGGCCACCCTCAACGGCGCCACCGAGTGGGTCAAGGTGGAAGACATGGACAAGATCGAGGAGTACAGCTTCGATACCCACGTGCAGCAGGCCGACGACGCCGCGTTCGATATCTTCTGATGTCGACGGCAGGATGACGAGGAAGGCCGGGCATTGCCCGGCCTTTTTCGTTGCCACCGCCCCCACCCCACGTAGAGCCGGGCTCTGCCCGGCTGCCTGCAATGTCGGCCAGCCGGGCAGAGCCCGGCTCTACATGCCGACAGCCGGGCAGAGCCCGGCTCTACACGTATGTCACATCGCCGGTGTACATTGCCGTGCAGGTCGCACAGGAGTACCGGTCATGCATCGAGCCCGTCAGCATGCAGCCACCCAGACCCGCGAGCGCCGCCACCGGCTCGCCCATGAGGCCGCCCGGCTGATGGCCGAGGGCGGCATCCGCGACTACCACCAGGCCAAGCTCAAGGCGGCGGCCCGGCTGGACATCCACGACGATGCCTCCCTGCCCCGCAACGCCGAAATCGAGGACGCGCTGCGCGAGTACCAGCGCCTGTTCGCCGGCGCCGATCATGGTGCCCACCTGCGCCAGCGCCGCGAAGCGGCCCTGCGTGCGATGGAGTTCCTGGCCCAGTTCGCCCCGCGTTTATGCGGGCCAGTACTGGATGGCACTGCCGACGCCAACAGCCCGGTGCAACTGCAGGTGCACAGCGACGACGCCGATGCGGTGCAGCGCTACTTCGACGAACATGGCATCCCGGCCGAGCTGCGTACCCGCCGCCTGCGGCTGGACCGCGAGCGCGTGCTGGACGTGCCGGTCTGGGTGTTCAGCGCCGAAGACCTGACCTTCGACATCGCGGTGCTGCCATACGACGCGCTGCGCCAGCCGCCCTTGTCGGCTATCGATGAGAAGCCGATGCGGCGGGCGTCGGTGGCGCAGCTTCGTGAGGTGTTGGCCGAGGCGGAGATGGCCGGCTACCTGCAGCTTGGGTAGGTCCGCAGGGCACTGCGGACAGCAAGCCTCACTCCAAGGCACCGGCCTCGAGCTTTCCGTAGAACGCATCGAGGAAGATCGTACCGTCCGGCTTCCCCTCCACTATCGCGGCGGCGGCCGGAATACGGACGTCATCGATCACCTGCCACAGGTCTGTAGCGGCCATCGCATACGAGCTCTCTGGCAGTGAAAAGCGTGCCGTCGGTGGCAACGCGCTGTCCATTGTCCTCCCCACGGTCTCGGCGACCGACTCCAACGACGCGACGTCGCGCGGGCGGCGCCGCACCATCTGCGCAAACATCAACTCCGAGGATATCCACGGCGAGCCGATGTAGTCGCGCCCCTCCACGTAGTCATCGATCCTCACCGCCTTGCTGTCTAGGAACAGCAGCAACTCGGTCTGGTCGATCATGCGTTGCAGGGCGACATTCAAGATCATGTACATGCTCGCCGCAGTGCGTGTTACACGCTCGTAGTAGTACGTGTTCGGTTTGTTGGGAATGATCGAGCGGATCTTGTCGACGTCCTGAAGCAGCGTGTATACGTCGCCCCATACACAGGAATCCACGAACACCCTCAGCCCCAGGTTCTGTAGCTGCACGGCAAGGGCGACCACCGCATCGTGATCCTGATGGGTATGCGACAGGAAGACATCGGCCTTCTCGGTTGGAAAGAGGTCCTTGGCGATTGCATCGGCATCGATCAGGTTCTCATCATTGAGGATGTACTCCTTGATCTTCACCAGGCGATGCTTGCTGCGGCTCTTGAACGTGTCGATGGCGCTGCGATCGGCATGGATTCCCAGCGCATCGAAGTTTGTGATCCTTGCATCCAGATGCATGTCCGTTCCTACTTGTTCGCGGGAGTTTTTCGCGGAGCGTGGCGTTTCCTCGCGGACTTCATATCCAGCCCAGCAGGCTTCGTTCCTGCTCGCTCAGGGGCAACTTTCCGTAAAGGTGATCCAGGAACACCTGGTGATCGTGGCAATAGGACGCGGCTGGAAATCCCGTTGTATCGACGATGGCACGTTGCAGTACCTCCCACTCCATAACGTGCGTCGCTTCGGGCGCAGCGAATACCGCCGGCTGCATCGGTGACGCAGACTTCAGTGCTTCCAGCCCCAGCCGGGGGCGGCCACGCCTCGGCAGATGGCGGGCAAACATCAGCTCGGAAAGCACCCACGGTGCCCCCGCATGGCGACCATCCTCCACGCATGTGCGTAGAGCTTCGGCCTCGCCCTCCAGATGCAGGAACAGCTCGCAGCCATCGATCAGCCGCTGCAGGGCGGCATTGAACACCATATGCAGGCTGGCCGACGTCCGCACCACGCGGTGATAGTGAAAGTGATGCGTGCCGGGTGAGTTCCGGCGCGCCGAGAGTGACTCGTCCAATTCCTGCTGCACGGTGTAGGCGTTGAGCCACAGGCACGAGTCGACGAACACCGTCAGCCCCAGCTGCTCAAGTATCACCGCCAGCTGCAGTACCTGTTCTCGATCGCCGCGCCCATGCGACAGGAACACGTCGGGCTGGAACGCGGGTGCCACAACCTGCTGCACAGACTCGGCATCCAGCACCGCACCGCTGTCCATCAGGTAGGCGGCAACGGCCCGCCACGTGGCATGACACCGCTCCTGGAGCGCGGCGACGGCCGGCGCATCCACCTTCAGCCCGGCGCCATTGAAATTGCGTACGCGCAGCTTCAGCAGCATCGTGATGCCTCCCGCACAACCCGGTAGACCAGCACGACGCCGGCCACCAGCGGCAGATGGAAGGCCAACACGGTCGGGCGGCACAGCACCTTCAGCAACGGCTCGCGCACTGCCGCCAACCGGGCCGCGTCGATGCGGTAGGACAGCACCTGGGCCAGGGGCGCATCGCTGGCGGTGTTGTACAACTGCACGAAGGCGCGCTCCTGCTGCAGGAAGAACGCATGAAAGCCCATGAACAGCACGCCGGGCAGCACGAACAGCGCCCAATGGAAGGACGCCTGCTGGCCCACCGCGCAGGCCAGCAGCGCGGTCAGCACTGCCACGCTGCCCGCCTTCATCGCCGCGGCGCTGTTGGCCAGACGCGCAATGACGCCCTGAAGAATATTCAGATAGCCCAGCCGCCAGGCGATCTGGTTACCGATGGTGTCCATCGCGTTCCCCGTTTCATTGCGCAGTGGGCAGGGCACCTCGACGGTGCCCTGCCCTGCACTGCGCGTTACCAACCGATGCCAACACCCAGGCCAACGCTCTGCTCACCGCTGTTGGTGAACGCGCCGTTGAGGCTGAAGGTGGCCGAGCCCTTCTCGTTGAGCACCCGCTGGTAGCCCACGGCCATGGCCGATTCGCCTTCGGCATAGCCCACGCCCGCGCCGAGGCGGTTGTAGGTGGCCAAGCCGGCCGTGTTCATCGCCATGGCCGTCTGCGCACTGCTCATGGCGGCCATGCGGTTGAAGCGCTTGTCCATCTTGTCCAGGCGCTGCTCCACGCCCTTGATGGCGCCATCGGTGTACTCGTTGGCACGGGCGAGCATTTTTTCAAGCTCGGCGGTGTCGACCTGCGGGGTGGGCGATTCGGCTTTGGGCGACTCGGCCTTCGGCTGCGGCGAGGACTTCGGCGCGTTGCCAACGTCAGCCACGGTGTTGTTGTCGCTGCTCGCCGGCGGCGGCACGGCAGCCTCATCGGCGGCCGGTGTTGCTGCGGGGGTGCCAGAGACTGTGTCCGTACCGGCAGTCGCCACAGTGAGCGCGCGCGACTGCAGGGCCTGCGGCTGGCCATCCATGCGCTGCTCCAGCCCATCCATGCGGCCATTGAGCTGCTGCTGCATGTTGTGCAGCTGGCCACCGTTGACGGCATCGCGGCTGCCCGCAGCGATCAGGCCGTTGCCCACGTTGGACAGCACCATGCCATTGGCACCGGCGAAGGTGAGATGAGCCAGGCCATCGGCACGCGCGGACGGAGATTCCTGGAACACCGAACGCAGCTGGCCTTCGACGCGATCCATGCGCGAGCCGGTGGTGACGACTGCGCCGTCCAGGGCAGCCAGGGCATCAACCACATTGCGATGCATGCTGCCCTGGATCGCATAGGTCGGAGCTACGACATTGCCGTTGCCATCCACCCCAGCACCGCCACCCAGCGTCGCGAGGCTGTCTTTGAGCTGCCCCACGTTTGTGGCGTTGTCATCTGAAGTACCACGCGCAACGTACACCAAGCGGCGTGCCAATCCACCGTTGCCGAATGAAACGGTCGCAGATTCGGTTGCGATCGAGTTGGCACCCACTGCAACTGCATTGATCGCCCCTGCCTTCACTGCACTCGCTGCGCCAAGGGCAACGCCTTCTGCATCCTCGACCGAAGAGTTGACGCCCAGGGCGAAACCTCTGTCGGACGTCTCACTTACGTAAGCAGCCCGTCCCAGTGCAACAGAGTTTTTACCGAGGGCGGAGGCGTAGCTGCCTACAGCCACCCCTCCTTCAGAGTCTAGCGATGCTCGCGCAGAATCACCCAGAGCTACGCCAACCAAGCCGGCACGAGCAGCCTCCTGGTCCCCAGCGCCGCCCACAGTCATGAATTTCGAACTTTCCTCCAATGCAATAACTGCAGCGTTGGTTGCAAACAACTGACCACCATTCACCGCATCGGTGCTGGTCGTGGACGTGATGTCACCCGCCTGGACGCCGGAAAGCCGTGAGCCCCCGAAATCCACGATATTCCTATCCGCGCCAAGAACAACCATTCTGGACTGGGAAGCAGGCGCTCCACCAGATTCCTTCATCTGCTCGATGTCGTTACGATTCCGCGCAATATCCTGCTTTGCTGCATACAGCTGACTACCCGTCACCGCATCGCGACTGCCTGCAGCGATACGACCATCAGCCAGATTGGTCAGCACTGCGCCATTTGCGCCCGCCAGCGTAATCTGGTTCAGACCATCAGCGAGCAGAGTTTTGTTGTCCTGGAAGACAGAGCGCAGCTTGTCCTCGACACGATCAACGCGCGACTCACCGGCAACTACTGCGCCGTCCAGCGCAGCCAATGCATCACCCACTGTGCGTTGAGTGCTGCCCTGGACTGCATATGTCGGAGAAGTCACGTTGCCGCTGGCGTCCATCCCTGCACCGCCGCCCAGCGTCGCAAGGCCATCTTTAAGCTGCGCCACCGTAGTCGCATTGTGATCTGAAGTACCACGAGAAACATTGACCATTCTTCGCGTGAAAGTTGAACTACCCAGAGAGACGGTGTCGGACTCATCAGCAATCGAAGATGATCCGATTGCTACCGAGGAGGTCGCCGATGCCTCCACACGCGAGTATGGCCCAAATGCCATACCATCGTCCGCGTAAACATTAGCGCCCACGCCTAGAGCAAATCCATTCTCTGCACCAGAATCCACATTTGACCCTCGACCCAAAGCAACTGAGTTTTTCCCAAATGCCGAAGTGAAGCTACCAATTGCCGTGCCCCCCTCTTGAATCAACGAAGCCTTTGCTCCGTCACCAATTGCCACACCAAATGCTCCCGCCTCCGCGACCTCACTATACTTGTCGCTAGAGATTCTTATTAGGCGATTGGTCGCCTCGATTTTTGCGATCCGCACATTGGCAGCAAACAACTGCCCACCATTCACAGCATCCGTACTCGCAGCACTGCTGATATCGCCCGCCGCCACATTCCGGACAACACCGCCACCAACATCCACGCTGCCATCGCTGGCGAACTTCACCACGCCGTCCAGATCTGGATCGAAGTTGTCCACATCCGCGCGCAGCTTGTCGATGTCGCTGCGGTTTGCAGAGACGCGTACATCCTGCGCAGCAAGCGACTGGGTGTGAGCGGCCAGCTGTTGGCCATGCAGCACCAGCGACTGCCCTTGGGTGGACACCGACTGATTGGTGGCATGCAACTGCTGACCGGTCACCACATCGGTACTGGTGCTGCTGATGGTGCCGTTGGCCACGTTGTTGACACGCCGCTTGGCACCACTCTTGTTGGCAACATCCACCACGGTGCCGGTGTTGTCACCGCCCAGGCGAACGTTGCCCGTCGCCGAGACCTGGCTGACCAGGCCACCCAGTGCGTTGGCCTTGCCCAGCGCGCTGTCGGCGGTGGTCTTGGCCCCTGCGGCGGCCGTCTGCGCGGCAGTGGCGGTGTTCTGTGCGGTGGTCACGTTGGTGTTGGTGGCATTGAGCTGCTTGCCGGTCACCGCTTCAGTGCTGGTGCTGCTCAACGCGCCATCGCTTAGGCCAGTTATCCGGCGGTTGGCACCACTCTTGTTGGCAACATCCAACACGGTACCGGTGTTGTCACCGCCCAGGCGAACGTTGCCCGTCGCCGAGACCTGGCTGACCAGACCGCCCAAAGCGTTGGCCTTGCCCAGCGCGCTGTCGGCGGTGGTCTTGGCACCTGCGGCGGCCGTCTGCGCGGCAGTGGCGGTGTTCTGTGCGGTGGTCACGTTGGTGTTGGTGGCATTGAGCTGCTTGCCGGTCACCGCTTCAGTGCTGGTGCTGCTCAACGTGCCATCGCCCAGGCCGGTGATCCGGCGGTTGGCACCACTCTTGTTGGCAACGTCCACCAGGGTACCGGTGTTGTCACCGCCCAGGCGTACGTTGCCCGTCGCCGAGACCTGGCTGACCAGACCGCCCAAAGCGTTGGCCTTGCCCAGCGCGCTGTCGGCGGTGGTCTTGGCACCTGCGGCGGCCGTCTGCGCGGCAGTGGCGGTGTTCTGTGCGGTGGTCACGCTGGTGTTGGTGGCATTGAGCTGCTTGCCGGTCACCGCCTCGGTGCTGGTGGCGCTCAGCGTGCCATCGCCCAGACCGGTGAGCTTTCGGTTGGCATTGCTCTTGTTGCGCACATCCAACACGGTGCCGGTGTTGTCACCGCCCAGGCGCACATTGCCGCTTGCCGAAACCTGGCTGACAAGCCCCCCAAGCGTATTGGCCTTGTTCAACGCGCTGTCGGCGGTGGTCCTGGCACCCGCCGCAGCGGTCTGCGCCGCATTGGCGGTGGTGCGCACGGCGGCGACATCCAGATTGGTTGTATTGAGCTGCTTGCCCGTCACCGCATCAGTGCTGGTAGCGCTCAACGCGCCATCGGCCACATGAGTGATGGTACGGCGGGTGGTGCCATTGCCTACCGATATCTGGTTGCTGGCGGTGGTCACCGCACCGCTGCCAAGCGCTACGCTGCTGGCATGCGTGGCAACTGCGCTGCTGCCAACCGCAACACTGCCCTCCGCGGTCGCTTTGGCGAGGTTGCCCACGGCGCTGGCATACGTGCCGGATGCCACAGTTTCACGGCCAACGGCCGTCGACTGGTTTGCGCTTGCAGCCGCTTTGTAGCCCAGTGCCGTGGCGTGGGTGGCTTTGGCCTGTGCGTCGTTGCCAATGGCCACGGCACGGTCGCCGGTAGCAATGGCGCGCAGGCCGCTGGCCACCGCGCCATTCCCACCACGGCTGCCAGCACCGAGCGCCACCGCGCCGGTAGCTCCAGCGCTCTTGTTGCCATTTGCATCCACACCCGAGCGCGCATCGGCACCGAAGGCCACATTGTTGGTGTTGTAGGCCTTGGCCGCAGAGCCCAATGCCGTGCTGGCACTGGTGCCGCTTCCTTCAGCTGAGGCACCGCTGCCCAGTGCCAGCGCGGCGGCATTCAGACGCGCCGTTGCCGTATCGGCGGCAGTCTTTGCCGAATTGGCAGTGGTAGTGGCAGCAGTGGCCGTCGTCTTGGCAGTGTTGGCCGTTGTGTTGGCTGTGTTCGCTGTGGTCTGTGCGGACGCGGCGGCGGTCTTGGCCTTGCCCACTTCGGTGTTGGTGGCAAACAGCTGATGGCCCGTTACCGCATCGGAGCTGCCAGAGGCCAAGCGTCCGTCCTTGACGTTCACGATGCGACGGGTAGCGCCCGCCTTGCCCACGGAAACCGTGTAGGACTCGTTGGCTACTGAGCCGCGGCCCAACGCTACAGACTGATTGCTGGTGGTGCTGGCCTGGTAGCCGATGGCTACGCTGTCGTGACTTGCGTTGGCCAACCCACCAAGCGCGATGGCTCCGGTGTACCCGCCTGTACCTGCATAGGCGTCGCCGCCGATCGCAATTCGCGAGATGCCCGCCCCATCATTGGTCTTGGAGCCGCTACCCACTGCAATCGAGTTTTCTGTATAGGCCTTCGCGTTGTTACCGAGCGCCGTTGTACCCACACCGCTTGCCACCGCTTCCGCGCCAATGCCTGTGGCATAGCCACCATTGGTAATCTGCACGTTGTAACCCAACGCCGTATTGTTCGTACCACGGCTCGTGATTCGGTTGCCGTACGCCACGGACTGTGCGCCGGAAAGCGTTGATCTGGAGCCGAGCACCAATAAGTGATCGCCACTGATGGTGGAATCGGCGTAGGACGGATCTGAGACTATAGCAGCCTGTCTTTGAATTGAGTTGACGCCGATGGAGCGCGTTGCCGTCGATGTGATAGTCGGATTCGTCTGCGCAAGCCCAAGAGCCTGCAGGATAAGCGCGCTCGATTGCGCTGCCGTCAGCGTTTCCGATCGCGCACTCTCCTGTTCATCGCTATTGGCAAATGCCGAGGGTGCCAGCAACAAGCTGGCCGTCAGCAGTGAACCTGCTCTTAGAGTATGGCTAGCTTTACCGCGCGCGGCAGTCAATTCGCTGGCTACCACCCAACACTGGCGTGCGGTGGACCATAGGCGTCGATAGATCTTGTTCATCAAAACTCCTTGGAAGGGGAATAGAAGCGGTAGCTGCAACCACCAGTCACGGTGCTTGCAGCGCTGAAAGGCTCAGGGTCTGCACGTGCTCGCGGTAGCCGTCACGGGTGAGCGTGTAACGCAGCTGCACGTTGTGCCCGGGCTTCACTGTGAAAGGCAGCTGCAGGCTGCTGCCGGGGTACAGGCTGCGGGAGATGTCGTGGGCGGTGCAGCGCGTGCCATTGCAGTCGGCCAGGCTGGTGATGCCAACGCGCAACGTGCCGACGTTGCGCAGCTGGTCGCCGCTGACACGCACGTCCACCTCGCCATCGACAGGCAGCACATTGACCAGGGCGCCCCACACCAGGCTCACGCCCAGGCTGGCACTGGCGCCGTTGTCGGTGGCCGCTTCGGATTCTTCCAGGCCGCGCACGCCTTCGAAATAGACGCGGTAGGCGGTTTCACGCTGCACCGGCTGCAACGGAATCACGCGGATGAGTCGATTGCCGCCACTGGCCAGAGCGAACTTTCCCGGCGTCACCGCAAGCGCGGCTTCAGCGGCCTCCACCTCGACTTCGCGCTCGTTGGCATCGGCGGCGTTGTCGATGCGCCGCAGCGTTACCTGCACGTACTGTGGCTGGGTGGACTGCGAGTAGACCCTGATCTGCGTGCCCTTCTTTGCATCAATGGAGGTACGCATGGGGTGAATGGTGAGGTTGGCATGGGCCGGCTGTGTCAGCAGCAGGCACAGCGGCAGCACCAGGGTTGCAAGAGATCGCTTCATGGGCATTTACCGGTCAGGGCGAAGAAGTGGGCACGCGCAGTTCCACATGCAGGCTGCCGCCGTAGTGGCCGGCGTCCTTGCTGGTGCTGGGTACCAACGGAGTTTCGAAGGTGATGGGCGTGGGAACGCAGTACACCGGGTAAGTCATGCCTGGCAGCATCACCAGCCGCAGCGATACCGAATCGATGTTGCGCAGCTGATGCTCGTGGCCGTTGACCAGCGACACGCGCGCGCCGGCGTGGTTCAGCGTTAGTGTGTAGTCCAACCGTCGCCGGGCATCGGTACCGCCGTCGTCGTGCCACACCGAGAACCCGGTGGGACCGGATGCATGGCCGCTGGTGTCGCGCACGGTCAAGCCCAGATACTGGCTCTGCGAACCCAAGCCGTCGTACAGGCAGACGTCTACCTGCTTGCTTCCCCCAATGGTGTGAGCAAAGGGGTCGTAGCGCAGGTTGAGACCCACGGTGGGGGTGGCGTGACCGAACTCGGGGAGATATATCGCAGCTGCGTTGTGGTCGGTGATGGTGAAGTCCAAGAGAAATTTGTAAGTAGCGACAGCTCCTACGGATGAGGCTGAATTGAGGTCCAGAATCAGCTCACCTTTCCATTTCCCTGCTACCAGCCGGCTCACTTCTGCCTGAGGAAGGCTAAGACTTATCCCTGTCCCAACTGGCCATTCCGTTGCGCACTCCCAAACGGACGACGACCAAGGAGGAATCTTGTCCCCCGACCAGAAATCTGCACTGCATCTCCGACCTGGCATCGCTCGATTGAGATGCCCGTATACGCCAACCTCCGAAGTTTGACCGGAGCGCTGCTCTACGAGCTTGACCGTTACAACCCCTTGCCCCTTCTCACCACTTGTACCAGTGGAAGGACAACGTCCAGCTGCAGAGTCTGTGTTTGAGCGACAGGTCACGTGCAGTGATCCGTAGCCAAACACAGCATCGACGCTGTACCCCAGCACGGTCTTCGACGCCCATAGCTCAATATCCCCCGGCATCGCCGAGCGATCCCACGTCATCACAATGTCCCGCTGCTCACTGGCCGGGTGCGTTTCAGGCGGCCGTTGCGCCCACGCAGCCGGCACACACAGCGCGGCCACCAGGCCGACCAACAGAACTCGCCAGATCACTTCGCACCTCCCGCCGCAGCGGTCTGGGGCGTCGCGGCAATCAGTGCCTGTTCCGCCAGCAACCGGGTCACCCGGGCCTGCTGGCGGATCTCCGCCGGCAGCTGGGCCACGGCCAGTGGCTCGCATTGGATCGTGCCAACCAGCAGCACCACGCTGCGGCGCTCACGCACCTCCAGCGGGCACTGCAAAAGGTGGTCGCCCTGCAACAGGTAGAGCGTGCGCTCGCGACGCGGGAAATCAGCGACAAAGCCGCCATTGGCACCGGTGCCAGGCACCGGTGCGTTGAGAATGCGGGCGCCGCCCAGCGGCATCCCTGCGATATCGCGCGCGTTGCCGATGAAGGTGTAAGTCACCTCGATGGGCACCGGCATGCGCATCAGGCGGCCCGGCGGCAGGAACATCGCCCGCGCACCATTTGTCCCGGCGACGCGTACCGAGGCGACGCTGTCCATGGCGCTGGCGTCCTGCAGTTCGGCCTGGTGGGATTGGTAGGCGGCCAGTGGCAGCAGCCGGCGCTCGCCCAGTTTCAGGCGCTGACGGCGCAGGCCGCTGACCTGCAGTTCGGCGGCCACGCCGCTAAGGTCAAGGTCATCGGCAGCGTCGACCTGCACGGCCAAACCAGCTTCGGCGCCCATGCCTTCACCCCAGTAGAAGCCACCCCGACCCAATGCCAGGCCCGAGCTGTGGGTAGCGCTGTAGGACAGCTCGTCGCGACCGGGCTGCTGGTAATGAGCCACGGTCACTCCGGTATGCCCAACCCCGCTTTGGAGTTGGGCGCTGGCGCTGGCGCTGTAGCGGTGACCGTTGTTGCCGCGCAACTCGGCAACCAACTCGCGGAAGTTGCCTTCGTCCTCCTGCCGCAGGCTCTGGCCGGCGCTGTAGTTCACGTCCGGTCGGCCGTGTTGTGGCTGGCGCACGTCCAGCGCATAGCGTCGCTGCGAGCTGCCGCGCACGCCCTGTTGCAGGCGGGTCAAGCTGAGGTTGAAGTACACACCGCGGTCGCGCTCGTTGCGCCGCTCGCTACGTGTGGTCTGCTGCCACAAGCCAACACGGGTGCTGACACTGAACTCGCTCCAGCGCTGGCTGCGCGTATAGCTGGCCTGCCAGGTCCCGGTGCGCTGCGGCTGACGGCCAGGCGCCGGCAACAGCGGCGGCAGCAGGGGCTCGGGTATGCCGAGGCCGTCATCGTCCAACACGCGACCGGGCCGCCAGGTCTGGCGACGGGTGTAGCCCAGGTAGGCACTACCACCGGCCAATGGCAACGCCATCGACGCGCTGAGCGAATCGGTGCAGCCGAGGCGAGCGCGCGCGTCGTCGGCAAAGGAACAGCTCTGCCCGCGCAGGCGCTGGTGGTGCACATTCCACGAGGCACGGCGGCGATAGGAGAGCTGGTGCTGCTGCCCGTGGCTGCCATCGCTGCCGCGCAGTGCGCTGACGCTGGCGCGCATGTCCTGGGTGGCGAACACGCGGCGCAGATCCACACGCGCCTCGCCGTAGCTGAAGCCCCCGACGTCGGCCACGCCAACGGTGGTGGTGAGATGACGACCCATAGGCACGCGCACGCCGCCCATCGCGGCCAGCTCTTCGTTGAAGCGACGATCACGGCGCTCACTGCGCCGGCCGCCCTGCAGAAACCACTGCACGCTGGTGTCGGTCCAATCGCCGCCCTTGTCGAAGGGAGCTTCCTCGCTGCGTACCAGCACGCCGTCTTCGTAGATGCGCAGGCCGACAGTGTAGGTGCCAAATGGAAAACGGCGCGTGTCGAGCTGGTTGATACCCGCCTGCAAATAGAAGGTCTGCAGCAGGCGGTCACGGTCAAAGGCGTCTACGCGTGCGTCGCGCGCCAGTAGCACGGTGAGCGGCGTGGCTTGCACAGCTGCATCGGCATTGACATAGGCCTGGGTGGTCCCCACGCGCAGCCCCTGGAAGCGGTCCAGCGGCAGCATGCTGAAACTGAAGGTGCCGCCCTGTGGGCTGGACAGGTTGCGGCGGTCCATTCGGCCCAGCTGCACGTAGTGCTCCGCGCTCAGGTCGTGGCGGTAGTAGGCGCTGTCCAATTTGAACTCGACCTGGCTGCCGGTACCGCGGTAACGCTGGTGGCTGAAGCTCCATTCGGCGGCCAGATGGCCGCGATCGAGGACACCCAGCATGCCGACACCCTGCGCGGCCAGCGCCTGATAATCGCGGCCGCCACTGAGGTTGATCATCTGCTGGTGCAGGAATGCGTTTTCCGCCTGGGTGCTGGTCTGGTTGAAGCGCGACACTGCCGGTTTGCCCGGGATCCATCGCCGTGCCACGAACAGGGTGACGGCGCCTTCGCCTTCGTCGTAGAGCGCCCGGGCGGCACTGTCATCGTCGGGTGGATCAAGATAGCCGCAGCCCGCGTTGGCACCGCCATATCGGCAGGCCAAATGGCTGTTGCGCGGTAGCGGTTGGGACATCACCGGCAGCAGCGCCGCCTGCGCTTGGTCGGACAAGCCCAGCGAACCCAGCACCTCGGCAGGCGTCTCCAACTGGACCGTTTCCAAGGTGACGCGCACCGGCTGCAGGCCGGCCGTGCGGCCAAACAGCCGAATTTCAAGCTGCTCGGTCTGACCTTCGACGAGGTCTTCAAAGCCCACTGGAACGCCCTTGGCCATCACCACCGGCGAGGCCAGGGCGATAGCAAGCGCGACCGCCAGCCGGGTGATGGCAGGTGCGGAGAAAGTCATGGCAAGCCCAACAAAGGAAGGCCGGCCCGGAGAATCCGAAGCCGGCGCAAGCTACAGCGTTAAAATCAGGGCTTGGCGTTCAGCACAATGCTGGCCATGCCTTGATAGGTACCTGCTGCAGCGATCTTGCCGAGCGTGGTCTGTGCGATGGCCAGCTCCATAGCAACGGAAGCGTCTGGAATGGCACCGTCAAACAGTTCAGCTGCGGTGAAATCCTTTACCGTGGTGCTGAGCGCCTGGCCCTTGAGGCTCACGGTCAGCGGCACCGGGACGCCGGCGGACGTGTTGGTCGGTACCAACTCAACCGGAGCGGTCAATCGAACCTGCACATCTTTGGTGGTGTCGTTGGAATAGATGCGCACCTGTTCACTCCAGGTGCTCAGGCCACGCACCGGGTTGTAACTCATGGTGACCGAGTCCGGCAATGCGCTGCCGTCTGCACGCAGCAGGGTCATATTGTTGTCGACCGTGGCAACAACGGTGATGTCGGTCTGGGCTGCATTCGCCGACAGTGAAGCGGCGGTCAGCGCTGCAGTCAGCGCGACCTTCTTGAGGATGCTGGACATGGGTTCTCTCTCTTTTCTGGTGTTCGAAAGGAAGCTTCCGCAGGAAGCACCGCCGTCACCACGTGGGGTGAGACAGCCCAGTCAGGTTAGTCAGGGAGGCGTGATTTACCCATTCAACGACTCCTAAAAACGACGCTGTCGTTGCCGTACTGCGACGGCAATCGCAGTACCGGAACGTTGCGGAAAATCCTACGCGCCACCCTACCCTCAGCTCGTAAAGCAGGGGTCTTGGACGCGCAAAGGACGGCCGCAGCCGTCCTTTGCATGTTCCTGTCTCCAGCCGGTTGAACCTGTATCCGTGCGGCCTACGCCTCACTCAACACCGGCTCATCGAGCAGCATCTCCTGCACATCCTTCCACATCTTCTCGCGCACCCGCCGCACCATCGCCGAGTCGCGCACGGCCGTCACGGGCACCGGCAGCACCTCGCGCGCGTAGCCAGACAACATGTCCGCCGCAGCCCTCGCCGACGGTCGCCGCGTGGGGTCTGCGTCCATCAAGGCCGCCACCAGATCGCGCACGTCCACCGGAACGCCCTTGCGCAGCCGCCCCAACGCGGGGCGCAGCTCCACGCTGGCCTGCGCCGCCGGATCGGCTTCATCGCGGTGCATCAACCACGACGTCAGCAGCTGGTGGATAGTGGCACCCAGACCGTAGAGGTCTTCGCGTTGATGGCTGCCGGCGAAGGCACCGCGCTTGGCTTCCGGCGGCATGTAGCTGGGCGTGCCCCAGGGCGTGTCGCTGGTGTCATCGGCACGCAGCGCGCCTTCGAAGTCCACCGGGCGCAGGCGGCCGCTGCGGTCCACCAGCAGGTTGGCCGGCTTCAAATCGCGCCACACCCAACCGGCCGCGTGCAGTTGCGCCACCAGTTGCGCCACGCCGGCGGCGTAAGCCAGGGCATCATCCAGCGCGATCTTCTTCTGCGGATCCGCACACGCATGCAGCAACGGCTGCCCGTCGATGTGCTCCATCACCAGGTAGCGGTGCTCGCCAATGCAGAACGCGTCGATCACCGCAGGCGGCGCGAAGGGCAGCCCCTGCATGGCGCGCAGGAACGCTTCTTCGCGTTCGACGAAACTCCTGCCGTCCAGACCGTGCCAGTTGGTTTCACCATGGCGGCGACCTTCCTTCACCACGCACAGCCGGGCCGGCGAACACTGGATATCCACGGCGCGATACACGCCGCCCTTGCCACGCTGCATGAAGGCTTCGTAGCAGAGGAAGCGCGTCTGCAGCGGCGTCGGCGGCGATGCCGCTTCGGCAGGCGCCTGGAACGGACAGTCGATCCAGTCCGGCACCGCTTTTCCGGGTTCGCGCAGGTCCGGCACCAGCTCGCCGTTGGGCATGCGCAGTGCACTGACGCGGGTGCCGTCGTCGATCTCCACTTCCTCGTGCCCGAACGCGCCATAGCGGAAGAACACCGCACTGCCGGGCCGTAGTTGGCGATCAAAGGGCACCGCAGGGGCACCCAGGCCCTGCGTGGCGCTGTCGAGCAGCTCGGCCAGTTCAACGGCTTGGGCGGCATCGCGCGGGTACACGGTGATGAATTTGCCGATCTGGCTGAAACCGAACGGGATGGCGCTGTTGAGCCGGCCCAGGATGTTCAGTGTCTTGACCGACTTGAAGGCGACGCCGCGTGCGACCAGCAACGGTGCGCAGCGCCGGAATACATCGATGGCATTGGGCAGCGTGGCGGAAATGTGCAGCTTCCAGCCCTGCGCAGGATGGGCCACCTGCGGCGGGCGGTAGCGCCAGCCGCTTTTGCCTGGCACCACGGGCAGATAGTGGTCCACCAGCGCGCGCCAGTCCTGTTCGTGGCCGGTCGCAGGCTTGCCGGCGGGGCCGGCCTGGGGGGCATGTGTCACTGCGGTATCGAGATTCTGCACGGTCCACCTCCATGGAATGCACGTCAAGCGGGGTGCGCCGGCCCGTGCCGGCATCCGGCGCACCTTCGATCGCTACCGCACCTACGCCGATCACTCAGCTGCTGGTGGTCGTGGTGGTGGTGGTGCACAGCGGCGTGCTGGTGGTGGTCACGGTGCGGCTGTGGCAGGTGCAGGCGGCCACCGACGCGCTACCGCCGGACAGGGCCTGCAGTTCTTCCGGCGACGAGGCGAACTGCGAGAAATACGTCTTCCACTCGCTGCTGCCGGCACCGGCGTGGATGGCCTGCAGGCCCTGGGTGCGCAGCTGGTCGGCGAACCCCTTGTCGTCGAGCGCCTTCTGCACGATTTCACTGGTCTTCTGTGAGAGCGACATCTTCACTTCCTCCTGGAACAGGTGGGCGGTGGGGACGGCCACGTGGGCCGATCCATCGCAGGGTGGTTGCCATCGCAAACAGTGCGCCGGGGGCGATCAGCCCGACCCGGTGGTGGTGGTGCCGGTGCAGATCGGGCTGGTGGTGGTGGTCACAGTGGTGCTGTTGCAGGTGCATGCCGCCGCACCCGCCTTTGCGCCAAGGGCCTGCAGCTTGTGCGGGTCGGTCGCCATCGCGGCGAAATGTTGCCCGCCGAAATAGGTCTTCCAGGCAGCGCTTTCCTGCCCGCCCAGCACGGCCGCCACGGCCTGGCTGCGCAACTGTTCGGCAAAGGAAGCGTCGGAAAGCAGTTTCTGTACGAACTCGGTCTGGACAGCCATGTGTGCATCTCCATTTCCGTTGGAATCAACAGCGGCGTCTGCCCGTGGCCCAGCGGGTGGTGCTTCCGGCGATGCGCCCGTGGCCGCGGCGCAGGGCGCACGGCGCCCTGCGTCCGTCCATGGACGGCCACGTCATCGTCAATCTTTGCCTTGCGTTGCCTGCATGGATGCGGCGGCGACCGCGTTGTACCGCCGAGCGATGTTCCATCGCCCACGACGAAGCACAACGACGCCCGATGATGGGTGCGACTGCATCCACCTGTTCGACTACCCGGCGTCGCCTGTGAGCCAGGCGCTGCGGCCGGTCCGTTCGATTACTGCTGTTGCGGGTTCATCCCCATCACAACCCCCTGCGTTACGGATGCGTCATGCATCGGCGACGGGTCGGCAGCGTGTCCTTGTCGGCCCGATCCTGGTCCTGGTCATCCCACGCGGCGCGGCAGGCCGCAGGATGCGACGCAGAGCGTCTGCCCCGCCATTGACTGGGTCAATGCCTAAACCACGCAGATGCCTATTCAACATCTGATTCTGAGTGCGCACGCACATTTCGGTTTGGTCGGCGTTCTCACATTCACGCGCCGACCTGAGCGCCCGGCACGGCCGTTTGCGCAAACGGCCGTGCTCCGGCTCAACGCGGCGGCAGCACCTGCACACGCTTCACCTCGATATCGGTGGGCTTGAAGCGGTGCGTGTCCACCTTGCCCAGCAGTTCCACCGTGGCGGCCGCGCCGATGGCCGGGTGCGGCATGTCCTCGTCGTCAATCTCCACCTCGATCTCGCCGGTGGCGTCGCGGAAGCGGTAGCGTTCATCGCCGACCTTGGCGACCAGATGGCCCAGCAGCAGCACCGCATGGTCGTCGCGCTGCTGACGGGCCTGCGCCACGGTGGTGGCGACGGCCGTGCCACCCGGACCGGTGTAGCCAGCCAGCGCGTCGCTGGCGTGCAGGGTGGATGCGATGGCAAACAGGGGAATCAGGAGGTAGCGCGTCATGGTCGGACTCCTTCGGGACTGGCTTGATTGATGTGACAAGCCTGATCCGCGGAGCCCGATAGGCCCATGCAATAAGTACGAAAACATCAGCGCAGCACGCCCACGCGCAAGCCTCGTTCATCATCATGACGGCAGAGCCACCCCATGGGTGGCTGCAGGCAACGTCACAGCTGAGGTCCGCCCCCGGATCACTGCGGCCGAAGATGGTGCGCGTACCAGGCCTGGAACATCAGCACTGTCCACAGCAGCGGATGCCATCGACGCTCGCCAGCCAGAAAGGCGTCCCACATCCGCCTTACCCGCCCCTCATCCAGCAGACCGTGCGCCTGCAGCGCGGGCAGGGACAACAGCGCTTCGGCCCATGGCCGCAACGGACCCGCCAGCCAGGTGGCGATCGGGGGACCGAACCCACGCTTGGGACGATGCACGAGCTCGGTGGGCAGGTAACGGCACAGCGCCTGCTTGAGCACCCACTTGTGCTCGCCATGGCGGAATTTGAGCTCGTTGGGCAGCGCCCATGCGTGCTCCACCAGCTGCTGGTCGAGCAGGGGTGAACACACCTGCACCCCGGCACTGGCGGCGGCACGCTGGGTCTTGACCAGGATGCCATTACCCAGCTCCATGGCGAAATCCAGGTACTGCACCTGGTCGGCAGGCGCCACGTTGCGCAGTGTGCAGCCGGTGTCGTCGTACAGCGTGCGTGGCAGCACGGCGCCCGTCACCAGGGCGGCCGGGTCGCGCCAGCGCACGGTGCGCAGCAGGAAGTGGTGGCGCACGTCGTTACTGGCCACGTTGGCCAGCAAGGCTGGCGCGCCGCCCAGCCGAGGCTGCTCGGGGTCATCGCGCAGCCTGCGCCGCGCCATCGCACGCAGGCAATCCGGCAGCGCCTGGGCCAGGCGTGCGTTGCGCACGGCCCGTGCATGCGCCCCGTGGCCGAACCACAGTTCATCGCCGCCATCACCGGTCAATACAGTCTGCCCCCGCCCCAGCTGCAGACAGGCCTCCAGCGTGGGCAGCTGCGAGGCATCGGCGAACGGCTCACACCACACTTGCGGCAGATGCTGCACCAGGTCACGCGCACGCAGGCCGTCCAGCTGGGCCGAACCGTGGTTCACACCCAGCACGCGCGCCACCGCATCGGCCCAACGGCGCTCATCGTGTCCTTCGTCGTCGAATCCGATGCACACCGTGGTAACCGGTGTGTGGCTCTGTGCCTGCAGGACGGCGGCCACCATGGAAGAATCCACGCCCCCGGACAAAAATGCAGCGCAGCCGCGATTTCCGCCAAGGCGGGCCACCGAGGTATGGATTCGGCGATCCAGTGCATCGATGGCCTGGGCCGGATCGATCCTGTCGCGACGCGCCACTGCCGCTTCATAGGCCTGCCCGGCGTTCCAATAGGCACGCTGGTCCACGCCCGGCACGTGATTGCGTCCGCCCAGCCGAATGTTGGTGAGATCCAACTGCAGCATGCAACCGGCTCGAAGCTGGAAGGCCCCGGCGAACATGCTGTGGGGAGCCGGTACATAGCCGTGACGCAGGTACAGCGCAAGGACGTTGCGGTCCACCCGGCGTTCGAACGCTGGGTGTCGCGCCAACATCCCTGGCTGGCTTGCGAACAGAAATACTCCATTGGTCCATGCGTAGTACAGCTGCCGCTGGCCTGCGCGATCGCGAAGCAGCGTCAGGCGGTGCCGCTCGCGATCATGGATGGCCATCGCGAATGCGCCCTCCAGGTACTTGGCGGCACGCTGCACGCCCCGCGCATCGAGGACGGTCAGCCAGGCGTCCCATGCGTCCAGTGCAGGGCTGTGCGCCCCGCCAACACTGATCTCGCTGGCCAGCTCGCAGGGGCTGACCAGCACGCCATCCAAGACGGTCGTATAGCGTCCCGACGGCGAGGTTCGTAGTGCACGGATACCTGCACAGTGCTGCCCGGACAGGGCAATGCCCCGCAAGGCATCCTGCCAGTAGGCATTGCTACCACAAGCCCGTTCATCGCGGTCGTTCCCCCCGTGTTGCGCCATCATGCGCGCCACCTGCGCATGTAGCGGCAGCGAGCGCTCGTCCAGCGCCCATGCGCCGGCAATGGCCGTGCCCGTCGAAGGCTGAAGCACCGAGCCTGCATGCTTGGGCGTCTGCATCATTGTCTATCCCCTGCGGGCCATCCCGGCAGGTGCCGGGTACGCGGGGCCACGCCCTCGGCGCAGCCCCGCAGGCTCAGAAGTTGTGGCCGTAAGACACCATCACGCCGGAGGAGCGCAGCTTGTTGCGGCCGAGCGCCTTGGCGACGTCGTCATTGCCTTTGCCACGAAGCGTGGCCCATTCGGTGCGCAGGAAGCTGTTCTGGCCCACGTAGAAATTGGCACCTGCACCGAACTGGGTGGCAACGCCACTACTGCGCGCCTTGCCGATGTCGCTTCCAGCCGCCGGGCTGAAACTGGCATTCATGCGACCTACGCCGGCACGACCAAACAGTTCCACGCGATCGCCGATTGGCAGGATCACCAGGCCAGAAACGGTGTAGGCACGCGTCTTGAGTGAACCCATCTCACCGTTCGACGCGGCATTCTTGTTGCGGGAGGACTTCTTCTTGCCGTTACCAGCCTGGCCATGGAAATTGGTTTCCACGGCAAAGTTGTCACTCAGACGGTAACCGCCGCCCAAGGTGTAGTTGAACTTTCCGGTGCCGACTTTGCCCTTGCCTTGATTCAGGTCGATCTTCTTGCCGTGTGCCTCGGCCTTGGTCTTGCCCAGCCCGACGACAGCGTAGCCACCGACACGGTCGTCCACATCTGCCCACGCGGCGGCGGGCGCCAGTGACAGCGCAACGACAGTGGCGATCGGAGAGAGAAATTTTTTCATGTGCAGCTCCTGGTTGATTGGAGCCGTCATGATGAAGAGGCTGCTTCGCGGCTTCCTCAGCGCGACTGTGGCCGTTGCGTATGCAAGTGCAACCGTGTGTGACCGCGCGTAACCGGCAGGATACTGGCGCCTGAATCACCTGCGTGGCGGCAGCCATTCTGTCGCCATTGCCCATGCCATCGCGTTGAAGAGCTCTCTAGCATGGATGCTTTGATAACGAGCCTCCCGATGTCACGCCTGCTCCTGGTTGAAGATGACGACCGCCTCGCCACGCTGGTAACGCGCTACCTGTTGGGGCATGGATTCGATGTACAGCGCGTGGATTGCGGTGAAAGGGCAGTCGCCAGCATCCAGTGCGCCCCGCCGGATGTGGTGCTTCTTGATCTGGGGCTACCTGACATGGATGGCCTGGATGTATGCCGCCGCGTGAGGGCGCATTACCAGGGCGTGTTGTGCATCTTCAGTGCGCAGGCCGATGACATCCAGCAGGTGCTGGGGCTGGAACTGGGTGCGGACGACTACATCACCAAGCCGATCGAGCCTCGTGTTCTCCTGGCGCGCCTGCGTGCCCATCTGCGCCGGCAGGTACCCGTGCCCGCAGTGGACGGCGAGAACACCCCACTGGTATTCGGGCGGTTGCGCATCGAGCTGAACAGCCGCGACGTGCATCTGAGTGGTGAACCGGTGAGCCTGACCACCGCCGACTTCGACCTGCTGGTGCTGCTGGCCCGCAACCCGGGCCGGATAATCGATCGCGAGACGCTGTTCCAGGGGCTGCGCGGCATCGGCTTTGACGGTATGGACCGCTCGATGGATGCGCGCATCTCGCGCTTGCGCCGCCGTCTGGGTGATACCGAGCCCGACCCGACCCGCATCAAGACAGTACGCGGCCAGGGATACCTGTTCAGTCCGGCGGCATGGGAATGAACCCACCCAGGCGCCTGCGCGGACCTCTGCCGCTCTATATCCGCTACTGCATCGCCTTCGTGAGCGCGCAACTGGTGTTGCTGCTCACCGGCACGATGGTATGGGAGCGGTGGGTCGACGACGTACATGACCAGTTGGCGCACGACCAGTCGATGCGCTATGAGGTGGAAGGAACCCATGCACTGATTGCCGAACGCCTGCTACGCAGGCAACCGGAGGAGCGGGCCGACGAGATGAAGGCGTTGCAGGCCGTGTTCGCCTACCCGATTCACCTGCGTTCGCTGGACCAGGTGGAGTCACTGATCCCGGCAGGCGAACGCCCGGTGCTGATGAAGGGCGGCATCGTCATGACCCTGCACGGGTCTTACAGCCACCAGCGTCTGGGTAGTAGCGACCAGGCCGTTACGCTGGGTCGCTTTGATAGCGCACCGGCGGAGCTGGCGGACCTGGACGGCAGCGAACTGCTTTACCTTGCCGGCCTGTTGTCTACGGTGGTGGGCGCGATTGCCCTGCCCTTGTACTTCCTGATCCACCGGCTGTGGCATGACGTACGTGTGCTGCATGACACAGTGCACCATCTGCGGGCCAACGCGTTCGACCATCCCATTCCCGTGCTGCGCACGCATCTGCTGCGCCCGTTGGGCCGGGCCCTGCAGGACATGGCGCAGCAGATGCGCACGCTGCTCGACGGACAGCGCCTGATGGGCCAGGCGATGGCCCATGAGCTGCGCACGCCGATCACACGACTGCGTTTCACGGCCAGCCTGGTGGAAGAGGCAGCGGCGACGGCGGACAGTAGCGCGCGCGGGTTGCTGCACGAGATGCAGGCCGACCTGCAATGGCTGGAAGACCTGACCTCGGCGGGGGTGGAGTACGTCCGCTTTGGCCGCATGCCACTGGTGGAGCGAACCTGGGTGGACCTGCGCCTTTTGCTGCGCACGACCGCCGCGAACTTCATGCACCAGCAGGACCCACGCCTGCGACTGGCGTGCGTGCCCGGCACCGGGGTGCATGCCAATGCCATGGCGCTGGAACTGGCGGTACGCAACCTGCTGGCCAACGCAGTGCGCCATGCACATGCCGAGGTCATGGTCACCGCCGAGATGCGCCGCGATGGGCTGCACCTGCGCGTGGAGGACGACGGCCCAGGTATTCCGCCCGCCCATCGCCAGGATGTCTTTGCGCCTTACGTGCGCCTCTCCGACACGACAGGTGGATTCGGACTTGGCCTGGCGATGGTGCGCACCATCGCCGAGCGCCACGGCGGTCGTATCGACATCCAGGACTCGCCCTTGGGCGGCGCCTGCCTCGCACTTTTCCTGCCCCATCACGACTGCAGGTGAGGCGGCCCTCCCACGCCAACAGAACGAGGTGCTTCTCCCATTTGCTGGCAGAAGTACGCAAGAAGAGGTTCTTCGCCCCTCTGAAGGGAGCGTCGTGTTGCAAGGGCCGTCGCAGAGTGAGCACGACGCTACGCGCGTGTCCGGGTGTGCAGGCGCCGTTGGGATCGGCTGGCGTCTCCGATCGGGCGGTCGCGAGCGTGAGGGCCCCGCAGCAGCCGGTAGGCCCCTGGCGCAAATGTCCCCCGGCCGCGGGGCGGCCTCCTCCTTTATTTTGCCCAGGGGCCTACCGGCCGCTACAGGGCTCGACTTGCGGTAAGCAGGGGAAGCCCGGCTTTTCAGGCGCTGTCGGTGGGTCGGGTGCTGGGCCCCCATGCCCTTGGAGGCGAAATAAAGGGGGAGGTGGCGGCCGCAGGCCGACGCCGGAGGACATTCGCCGGAAAGGGCATGGGGGCCCAGCGCCCGACCCGCCGACGGCCGCGCCTGGAAAGCGTCAAAGCACGCTTCCGCTTACCCCGCGCCTGGGCGAAGAATCAAAAAAAAACGCCCCGCAATGCGGGGCGCCTTTCAACACGCGTTACCGGGGCGATCAGCCCTGGTAGTCGCGCACGTCGCTGCCGGTGTAGACCTGGCGCGGACGGCCGATCTTCATTTCCGGATCGACCTGCTGTTCCAGCCAATGCGCGACCCAGCCGGAGGTACGGCCCAAGGCGAACATGACGGTGA
>Ga0308172_1000927_pt1 | contig 26257 bp, 23 predicted proteins | sample PhyGR2_FD_202134 | JGI IMG/M metagenome (GOLD analysis project Ga0308172, IMG submission 202134) | Phyllosphere microbial communities from UC Gill Tract Community Farm, Albany, California, United States - DLSLSG.R2 | ecosystem: Host-associated > Plants > Phyllosphere > Unclassified | place: USA... | reverse complement strand
CGGTTGGGAGTAGCCTTACGACATTCCGGTCAGGCCATGGAGCCATCGATGAAGTGCAGCATTCTAACGGTCATTGTGTTGAGCGCGCTCGCATTGGGTGCGGCGCAGGCTCAGGAGTTGCAAACCGTGCCGGTCGCCCCCGCGCCAACTCCCGGCGCACCGGGCACGCCAACGCCCACCCTGTATCCCCAGGTCACCCCGCCGGTGGTGCCCAAGACCAACGGTTCGCCGCCCCTGGCGCCCATCGTCTTGCCCGCACCGCCAAAAGACCAGACAGTGCCCGGCTTGCAGCAGAACGACAGTAAACCGAAGACACCCGGCGGCTAGAACTGCTGCGATAGCAGTTGCCCGTCAGCCATGCGCAGGCGCTTGGACAAGGCAATCGCAATCGCGCGGATAATCTTGGCAGCGACCCGTGGCGCTTCGTTGAGCATTTTCTCCAGGGAGTCCTTGCCCAGGTTCAACAGCACGCAAGCACTGGCGGCCACGCAACTGGCCGAGCGTCGCTCGCCGTCGAGCACCGCCATCTCGCCAAAGGCCCGGCCGCTGCGCAGGGTGGCGATGGTCACGGGTTGGCCGTCGTGATGAACCTTCTGCACCGCCACTTGGCCGCTGTGGAGGATGCACATGAAGGTGCCCGCATCGCCTTCGAGAAAGATCACCTCGCCCTGGGCAATGGTGCTGATGTTGAAGTAGCCGGCAGCGATATGAAAATCCTCCGGCAACAAAGGATCGAACAATCCGCAGTCCATGAGCATGTCGCGGATTTCATTATTGAGTTGTGTCGGTGGTGGCATGGCAGCAATTGGGTCCATCAAAACAGGGGCGGTCCTGTGTTCAGACCGAACCGCCGCACTAAGTTCCTAAATCAACCCGAGCGCCTTGAACACAAATGCATATTCGAGCGCTACGTCACGTAATCCCTGATAGCGACCGCTCATTCCACCGTGACCGGCGCCCAGTTCGGTCTTGAGCAATAGCAGGTTGTCGTCGGTCTTGGTGTCGCGCAGCTTGGCCACCCACTTGGCCGCTTCCCAGTACTGCACGCGACTGTCGTTGTAGCCGGCAATCACCAGCATGGCCGGGTAAGCCTGGGCGCGGACGTTTTCGTACGGCGCGTAGGCTTTGATGCGTGCGTAGACATCCGGGTCTTCGGGGTTGCCCCATTCGTCGTATTCGGTGACGGTCAGCGGCAGTTCCGGGTCGAGCATGGTGTTCAGCACATCCACGAACGGCACTTCGGCAATCGCCGCCTGGAACAGCTCGGGACGTTGGTTGAGTACCGCGCCGATCAACAAACCGCCGGCACTGCCGCCGCTGATGACCAGTTGCTTGGACGTGGTCAGGCCCTGGGCGATCAAGTGTTCGGCGCAGGCGATAAAGTCGCTGAAAGTGTTCTGCTTGTGTTCCTGCTTGCCGTTGCGATACCAGGCCTCGCCCAACTCGCCACCGCCGCGCACATGCGCAATGGCAAACGCGACGCCCCGGTCCAACAGGCTCAGGCGCGCATGGGAGAACCACGGGTCCAGGCTCGAACCGTAGGCACCGTAGCCATACAGGTACAACGGTGTCGGCTTGCCCACCTGATCGCGCCTGACCACCAGGCTGATCGGCACCTGGGTGCCATCGGCCGACGTGGCCCACAGGCGCTGGCTCACATAGTCGTCGGCATTGAACACGCCGAGCACCGGGGTTTCCTTGAGCACCTGTTGCGCGCCACTGGCCAGTTCCAACTGCCGCACTTGGGCCGGACGGTTCAGTGCTTCGTAGCGCAGGCGGATGCGGTCGCTGGGAAATTCCAGGCTGTTCTGTACGTAGAGGCTGTACGCGGCGTCGGGCAATTCCACACGGTAGGCCCCCAGGTCCTGGGGATGCACTTCGATCACCGGCAGGCCGCCGATGCGCAGGCTCAGGGTCATGGCGCGGGCGTTCAGGCTCACGCCGTCGAGCATCACGTCGTCGCGGTGCGGGATCAGGTTGCGCCAGTCGGCTTCGGTGGGCACCTCGCCGGTATCGGCGGCGACGAACAACGCGTAGTTGATGCCATCGCGGTTGCTGCGGATAAACCAGGTCCACTGGCCATTGAGCTGGCCGTGGTCCACATCGTATTCGTGATCCTCCACCCGAGGCGCCAGGCAGGTGAAGTCCAGGTGCGGCTGGTTGGCGTCCAGCGCCCAGATTTCGCTGGTGGTCTTGCTGCCCAGGGCCAGCAGCAACTGACGTTCGGAGCTTGAGCGGTAGCAATGCAGGAAGAACCGTCCGTCAGGCTCGTGGAACACTTCCTGCGCCGCCGTGCCATCCAGGCGATAGCGATACAGCTTGTGCGGGCGGTGGGTGTCGTCCAATTCGCCGAAGAACAGGGTCAGGCTGTCGTTGGCCCAGGTCATGCTGCCGTCGCAGTGATCGAATTCCAGTTCGCTGACTTTGTCGGTGGCCAATTCCTTCACGAACAGGGTGTAGATCTCATCACCACTGGTATCGAGGCTGTAGGCCAGGCGCTGATGGTCGGGGCTGATGCTGAACGCGCCAAGGGAGAAGAAGCCGCCGTAGGCCAGGGCATTCGGGTCCAGCAACAGTTCTTCGCTGCTGTCATCCACCTGGTTGCTGTCGTCGGCGGGGCGACGGCAGCGGTAGTGGCGCGCATATTCGTCACCGGCGGTGGTGCGCGTGTAATACAGGTACGGGCCCCAGGGGGAGGGCAGGGACAGGTCGGTTTCGAGGATGCGCCCCTTGATCTCGTCGAACAGGCTTTCGCGCAGGGCCGCTTGATCGGCGAGCTGGGCTTCCTGCCAGGCGTTTTCGGCTTTGAGGTAATCGAGCACTTCGGCGCTGTCACGCTCTTGCAGCCAGGCGTACGGGTCCTGGCCGGGGGCCTTGCGGGCAATCGGGGCGGCAGTGATGTGGGTCGATGACGGCATGGATCACTCTCTGTCTGGCGGAAGGTGGCGGGCATTGCAGCCGTGACACGCAAAAGCCGTTATGATAGCCGCCTGTTTGCCAACCTTGCCATGGACACCATGACCGAGAACGACTATCTGACCGCTTGGGGCCTTTACGCCTTCGCCGCTTTGGGCTGCCTGTTGGTGTGGTGGCGCATGACCCGCTGGATCTGGCGCTGGCTGCGCGAGCCGCTGCAACTGCTGATGGCGGTGCTGTTGTTCAGCCCGACCATCGTCGATCCGGTCAAGACCCAGTTCGCGCCGGCCGTCGCCATTACGGCGATGGACCTGGTGCTCAAGGTCGGCAATAACGCCTGGCGTGCCATCTCCGATTTGTTCATGTACACGATGATCGCGTTCGGCGTGTACCTAGTGTTCGTGCTGATCCGCTGGCCCATCGAGCGTGCCGCCAAGGCGCGCCGCGAGCGCAAGGCCGCCACCGACGCCGCCCTGGCCGCCGAAGACCAGGACGATGACGAACCTTTCCGGCGTCCGGCGCCCGTCAGCGGTATGCGAGTCGAACCGCGTCTTTAACGTTGTAAGCCCTGCAGCGAGAGCCCTGGCATGTGTGAATTATTGGGCATGAGTGCCAACGTCCCCACCGATATCGTGTTCAGCTTTACCGGGCTGATGCAGCGCGGCGGGCGCACCGGGCCGCACCGCGACGGTTGGGGTATCGCGTTCTACGAAGGCCGTGGCCTGCGTTTGTTTCAGGACCCGGCCGCGAGCAGCGAATCGGAAGTCGCCCTGCTGGTGCAGCGTTATCCCATCAAAAGCGAAGTGGTGATTGGCCATATCCGCCAGGCCAATGTCGGCAAGGTGAGCCTGGCCAATACCCACCCGTTCGTGCGCGAGCTGTGGGGGCGCAACTGGTGTTTTGCCCATAACGGCCAACTGGCGGACTTCGCCCCACGCGCCACGTTCTACCGGCCGGTGGGCGATACCGACAGCGAAGCGGCGTTCTGCGATCTGCTCAACCGCGTGCGCGAAGCCTTCCCCGAGCCGGTGGACATCGAGCAAATGCTGCCGGACCTGATCGCCGCCTGCGCCGAGTACCGCAGCAAAGGCGTCTTCAACTGCCTTCTCAGCGATGGCGACTGGCTGTTCTGCTATTGCTCGACCAAACTGGCCCAGATCACCCGGCGTGCACCGTTCGGTCCGGCGCGCTTGAAAGATGTCGACGTGATCGTCGATTTTCAGGCCGAAACCACGCCCAACGACGTGGTCACGGTGATTGCTACCGAACCCCTGACCGACAACGAAAACTGGACCCGCTACGAACCGGGTCAATGGAGCCTATGGCGACGCGGAGAATGCGTCAGCCAGGGCATTACCGAGTAAGGACATCGACTATGTTGCTCAGCTATCTGCGGTTGGTGCTGTTTGCCATTGGCCTGTTGGTCGGTGTGCAAGTGCCGGGGTTTATCAGCGATTACGCCAAGCGCGTCGAAGCCCACCTGATCGAGGCCCAGACCAGCCTGCGTGGCTTCGAAACCACGGCGCAGCAGTTCTTCAAGGGGGACATGCACGCCCTGGTCGAGCATTACCGCGCCAGCGATGACCCGGTGTTCCAGAGCGATGCCAGCAGCCTGGGCGCTTTGCTCGATCGCCAAGTGGCGCTGGACAAGCAATTCCAGGCCATGCAGGGCCCCTGGTACATCCGCGCGCTGCAAGTGGCGGTGGCCGCCGACCCGGATATCCGCCAGGAAACCTGGAACGGCTACAGCTACCAGATCCTGCTGACCCCCGAAGCCATGGGCTGGGGCCTGGGTGGGGCGATGCTGTTGTCGTTCGGCCTGGAATGCCTGTACCGCTTGATCGACTGGATCGTGCTGGGCGGCAAGCGCCTGCGCCAGAGCCGGCCGATTGAAGAGCGGGACCTCAAGGGGCTTTAAACGCCCAACTCGATCAAGTGTGAGAGGGGGCTTACCCCCCGATAGCAGTGGGTCAGTCAGCTCAACTGCCGCTGACGCTATCGCGGGCAAGCCCGCTCCCACATTCGTATCCGGTTTATTCAGTTGCCAGCACCATCCGCTCTTCGCCGACTTCCTCGGCATACCGGGCCACTACTTTCTGGCACAACCCCACGATCTCCTCCACCAACTCCACACCCACGCGCCACGACACCACCACTTGCAGGTTCGGCAAGCGTTGTTCCATGGGTAGCATCAGCAGTTCGCCGCGGGCCAGTTCTTCGCCGACCAGCACCGGCGGCAGCGCGCCAATCCCGAAACCGTCGCGCAGCAGGCGAGTGATCGCCGACACTGAGTTCACGCAGTTCATGCGCGGCGCAGCAACGCCGTTGGCTTGCATCAGGCGGATCACGTCCTGGTGCGGGTGGGAATTTTTCGAATAAGTGATGATGCGTTCCTGGGCCAGGTCGGCAAGGGAGGCATAGTCACGGTTATAGATCGATTGGCTGGCGACGATCCAGGCCATCGGGTGGCTGCCCAGTTCCAGGCTGCGCACGGTTTCCAGGCGCAGCAGGTCGGTTTGCAGGATCAGATCGAGAAAGCCTTTTTGCAGCTGATCGCTGAGGTTCAGCGCGGTATCGGCGACCAATTCGATTTCCACCAGCGGGAAATGGTCCATCAATTCCGCCACCAACGGGCTGAGCCAGGTGTGGATCACCGTGTCCATGGCACCGATCCGAATCCGTCCGACCTTGCTGCTGGTGGTCTCCAGGGATTGTTTCAAACCTTGCAGGGTCACCATCATCTGCTCGGCATAGTCGAGCACCTTGACGCCTTCCGGGGTCAGGCTCACCCCCCGGGAATCGCGCAGGAACAGCTTCACCCCCAGTTCGCTTTCCAGCACGGCGATGCGGCTGGAGATCGACGCCTGGGTGGTAAAGAGCTTTTCGGCGGTCAGGCGAAAGCTCTTGAGCCTGGCGACCCAAACGAAGGTTTCGAGGAACTTCAAATTCATGGGATCAACTTTTTCTTATGCTTGGATCGGTTTTTATTAGTTGGACGCCGCATGGGGCGAGCGCCAAAAATCGAGTCGTTCCACGATAAGCGGCGTGGGGGTGCCAGGACAAGTTGCGTGTCCGACGGTAAAAATCCCACACTACAAAAAAACAAAGCCTACAGGAGCGACCACCGTGAGCCGCCTGCTACTGAATTGTGATATCGGCGAAAGCTTTGGCAACTGGACCATGGGCCTGGATGCCGAGGTCATGCCGTTCATCGATTGCGCCAACGTGGCCTGCGGGTTTCATGCCGGCGACCCGAGCATCATGCGCAAGACTGTCAGCCTGGCGCTCAAGCATGGCGTGCAAATCGGTGCGCATCCGGCGTACCAGGACCTCCAAGGGTTCGGTCGCCGCTCGATGGCTTACAGCCCTGAAGAAATCCAGGACCTGTTGCACTACCAGATCGGCGCTCTCGATGGCATTTGCCGTGCCCAGGGCGCCCGCGTCAGCTACGTCAAACCCCACGGTGCGTTGTACAACGACATGATGGCCAAACCCGCCCAACTGCGCGCGGTGATGCAGGCCATTGCGGCCTACGATGCCAGCTTGCCGTTGATGCTGCTGGCCACCCGTGATAACAGCGCAGCCCAGGCGATGGGCGACGAATACGGCCTGACCTTGTGGTTCGAAGCGTTCGCCGACCGTGCTTACGACAGCCACGGCCACCTGGTATCGCGCCAACTGCCGGGCGCAGTGCATCACGACGCTGACACCGTGCTCCAGCAAGCCCTGACTATTGCTCGCGGCGAGCCGCTCACCGCCAGCGATGGCAGCGCCCTGGTGTTGCAGGCCAATACCTTGTGCGTCCATGGCGACAACGCCAGTTCCATCGCCGCCGTGCAACGTATCCGCGCGGCGTTGACGTCAGCATGAAGCCACGCATTGAAGTGGTGGCCATCGATTGTCTGATGGTGCGTCTGTTCGACGTGATCGCCGAAGCCAATATGCCGTGGATGCTCGCCGCTACCCAACGATTGCGCAGCGATTTCGGCACGGCGTTGGTGGATCTGGTGCCGTCCTATACCACCCTGATGGTGCATTACGACCTCACTGCGTTGAGCCCGGCCGGGGCGCGGCACCGCATCGATCAAGCCCTCGCCGATTTGCAACCCCAGGCCCAGGGCAGCGGCCAGTGCCATGTTTTGCCGGTGTGGTACGACCTGCGCGTCGGCCCGGAACTGAGCGTGCTCAGCCAGCGTAGCGGCTTGACGGTGGACGAGGTAATCCGCCGCCACAGCGCCCACGAATACCAGGTATTCGCCCTTGGTTTTGCTCCCGGATTCGCTTTTATGGGCTTGGTGGATGAAGCCCTCGCCACTCCGCGCCTGAGCACCCCGCGCAAACGCGTGGCGGCCGGCAGTGTGGGGATCGCCGAGCGGCAGACCGCTGCCTACCCGGTGGTGTCGCCGGGCGGCTGGAACCTGATCGGCCGCACCCCGGCCAAACTTTTCGACCGCGAGCGCGACGGCTACAGCCTGATGCAGCCCGGCGACACGGTGCGTTTCCAGGCGGTGGATCACGCTGAATTTATCCGCTTGGGTGGCGATGACACGCCGCTGGAGGCGCAGCCATGAGCCGCTTATCGATCGAGGCCAGCACCCCGCTGTGCCTGTTGCAGGACGCCGGGCGTTTTGGCGTGCGCCACTTGGGCGTCACCCAGGGCGGCGCGCTGGATTGGGTGTCGATGGCGTGGGCCAATTGGCTGCTGGGCAATGCGTTGAACGCAGCGGTGGTGGAAATCACCCTCGGCGGCTTCACCGTAAAGGCCGAGGACTATTGCCTGCTGGCTCTGGCCGGTGCAGATCTGGGTGCGCATATCGACGAGCGAGCCATCAGCCCTGGGCGCAGTTTTGTCCTGCAAAAGGGCCAGCGCCTGCGCTTTACCCAACCGTTCGACGGTGCGCGGGCGTACCTGGCGGCGCCGGGCGGGTTTGATGCGCCGGCGGTGCTGGGCAGTTGCGCGACGGTGGCCCGTGAAGCACTCGGAGGTGTGGATGGCTTGGGCAACGCACTGGCCGCAGGCGGCCGGTTGAGCTATTCCGGAACCGGCGGTGCCCTGCAGGAGTTGAGTCAGCCGGCGTTGCCAACCGGCGGCCCACTGGACGTGATTGTCGGCGCGCAGATCGGCCAGTTCAGCGGCCAGAGCCTGTTCGATGCGTTCAACACCGACTGGGCCTTGGACAGCCGTGCCGACCGCATGGGCATGCGCCTGCTGGGCACGCCGTTGCAGTATCAGGGGCCGTCGTTGATCTCCGAAGGGATTCCGCTGGGGGCGATCCAAGTGCCGCCGGATGGGCAGCCGATCGTATTGCTCAATGATCGCCAGACTATCGGCGGCTATCCACGGTTGGGCGCGCTGACACCCTTGGCCTTGGCCAGGCTGGCGCAATGTCTGCCGGGGGAGAAAGTGCGATTGGCGCCGGTGGTGCAGGAAACGGCGCATCGGCAGCACATCGAGTATTTGCGCCGCTTCCAAACGGCGGGACGGGCTTGCTCCCGATAGAGTTCGGTCAGTCCATTCGTCAGTGACTGCACCACCGGAATCGGGGGCAAGCCCCCTCCCACATTGGATGTCGGTATTAAAAGTATTTGCGCCGCTTCCAAACTGTGGGAGGGGGCTTGCCCTCGATGACGGCGCGTCAGTGACAGAGGGGCTGGCAGACTGCTAAAGGGGGCAAGCACCACCCACATTGGATGTCGGTATTACTTGGAGAAAGCAATTGCGCCGCTTCCAAACTGTGGGAGGGGGCTTGCCCCCGATGACGGCGCGTCAGTGACAGAGGGGCAGGCAGACTGCTAAAGGGGGCAAGCCCCACCCACATTGGATGTCGGTATTACTTTGAGAAAGCAATTGCACCGCGTCCAAACTGTGGGAGGGGGCTTGCCCCCGATGACGGCGCGTCAGTGACAGATGGGCAGGCAGACTGCTAAAGGGGGCAAGCCTACCCACATTGGATATCGGTATTACTTGGAGAAAGCATTTGCGCCGCTTCCAAACTGTGGGAGGGGGTTTGCCCCCGATGACGGCGTGTCAGTGACAGATGGGCAGGCAGACTGCTAAAGGAAGGGGGCAAGCCCCACCCACATTGGATGTCGGTATTACTTGGAGAAAGCATTTGCGCCGCTTCCAAACTGTGGGAGGGGGCTTGCCCCCGATGACGGCGCGTCAGTGACAGAGGGGCAGACAGATTGCTCCAGGGGGCAAGCCTTCACATTGGATCTGGTGTTATTTGGACAGGTAGCGCATGCCTTCTTCCAGCCCGCGCAGCGTCAGGGGGTACATCTGGTCCTCCACCAACTCCCGCACAATCCCGGTGGAGGCCGTAAACCCCCAAGTGTCCTTGGGGTATGGGTTTATCCAGATCAGCTTCTTGTACTTGGCCATGAAGCGCTGCATCCATACATACCCGGGCTCTTCGTTCCAGTGCTCGACGCTGCCGCCGGCCTGGGTGATTTCGTACGGCGCCATCGAAGCGTCGCCGATAAAAATCACTTTGTAGTCGGCACCGTACTTGTGCAGTAAGTCCTGGGTGGAGGTGCGCTCCGAGGTGCGGCGCTGGTTGTTTTTCCACACCGACTCGTACACGAAGTTATGGAAGTAGAAGTACTCCAGGTGCTTGAACTCGGTCTTGCACGCGGAGAACAGTTCTTCGCAGATCTTCACATGGGCATCCATCGAGCCGCCGATATCGAACAGCAATAGCAGCTTGATGGTGTTGCGCCGTTCCGGGCGCATCTGAATGTTCAGCAAGCCGGCATCGCGGGCGGTGTGGTCGATGGTGCCGTCGATATCCAACTCTTCCGCCGCCCCTTGGCGCGCGAATTTGCGCAGGCGGCGCAGGGCCACTTTGATGTTGCGCGTGCCCAGTTCCACCTGGTCGTCGAGGTTTTTGTATTCGCGCTGGTCCCAGACTTTGACGGCCTTGCCCTGGCGCTTGCCGGCGTCGCCGACGCGAATGCCTTCCGGGTTATAGCCGCCGGAACCAAACGGGCTGGTGCCGCCGGTGCCGATCCACTTGTTGCCGCCCGCGTGGCGTTCTTTCTGTTCTTCCAGGCGCTTCTTGAATTCCTCGATCAGTTTGTCGAGGCCGCCCAGGGACTGGATCTGCGCACGCTCTTCTTCGCTGAGCGAACGCTCGAATTCCTTGCGCAGCCAGTCTTCGGGGATCAGCGCCTGTAGGTGATCATCGAGCTTTTCCAGGCCGTTGAAATACGCGCCGAAGGCCCGGTCGAACTTGTCGAAATGCCGCTCGTCCTTGACCAGGATCGCCCGGGCCAAGTAGTAAAACTCGTCCATGTCGGCGAAGGTCACGCGTTGTTTGAGCGCGTTGATCAGGTCGAGCAGTTCACGTACCGACACCGGCACCTTGGCTGCGCGCATTTCATTGAACAGGTTGAGCAACATCAGCGATTACCGCGACGGCTCATGAACGCCAGACGCTCCAGCAACTGCACGTCCTGCTCGTTCTTCACCAGGGCGCCGGCCAATGGCGGAATGGCCTTGGTCGGATCACGCTCGCGCAGCACCGCCTCGCCGATGTTGTCGGCCATCAGCAGCTTGAGCCAGTCCACCAGTTCGGAAGTGGAGGGTTTTTTCTTCAGGCCGGGGACTTTGCGCACGTCGAAGAACACGTCCAGCGCTTCGCTGACCAGGTCTTTCTTGATGTCGGGGTAGTGCACATCGACGATCTTTTGCAGGGTGGTGCGATCCGGAAAGGCGATGTAGTGGAAGAAGCAGCGGCGCAGGAACGCGTCCGGCAGTTCTTTTTCGTTGTTGGAAGTAATGATGATGATCGGGCGTTTTTTGGCCTTGATGGTCTCGTCGATTTCGTAGACGAAGAACTCCATCTTGTCGAGTTCTTGCAGCAGGTCGTTGGGGAACTCAATGTCGGCCTTGTCGATTTCGTCGATCAGCAGAATCACCCGCTCCTCGGACTCGAACGCCTCCCAGAGCTTGCCTTTCTTCAGGTAGTTGCGCACGTCGTGCACCTTGTCCACGCCCAACTGCGAGTCGCGCAGGCGGCTGACCGCGTCGTACTCGTACAAGCCTTGGTGGGCCTTGGTGGTGGACTTGATGTGCCAGGTAATCAGCTTGGCGCCGAAGGATTCGGCCAGTTGCTCGGCGAGCATGGTCTTGCCGGTGCCCGGCTCGCCCTTGACCAGCAGCGGACGCTCCAGGGTGATGGCAGCGTTGACGGCCAGTTTCAGTTCATCGGTGGCAACGTAGGCCTGGGTGCCTTCGAACTTCATCGGTGTTTCCTCGAATTCATCAATGCCCGGACTATACCGCGCGGCCCCGGCGACTGTGAACGCAGACGGGTTATTCAGTCTCTGAATGGCCGGTCACTCTGCGCGCTCAGTCGGCGCTCGGCTTGGGTTGTTCATAGCGCGCGTTGAACGCCTGGATAAAACCGTTGCGCAAAATCGCCACCACGGCCCAGAACGCGCTGACATCTTGCTGATGCACGCTGCCGCTCAGTTCCACGCGGGTGGCGAACTGGTTTTTGCGCTGGTTCTTCAGCACGGTCTCGCTGGCGCCCACCACGGCCTCCCAGATTGAGCGGAAGATGTTCTTGTCTTTGTTTTCCACGTCCTGCTGCCAGTCGAACACTTCCACATCCCGCAGCAACGGCTTGATGTACCCGGTCAGTTGGCCCTTTTCAGCCTGGGCCTCAATGACCAGATCGCCAGTGCCGGCCTTGAAATCGAACTTGCCGTAGGCCGAGGCAAAGTCGTTCATGCGCTTGAGCTGCAAGTCGCGGGCGCGGAAGCGGAATTCAAAGTCTTCGAAATTGCTCAAGGGGTCGAAGGTGGCACTGGCTTCAAGCGGGGCCTGGCCCAGCAGCAGTGCTTTACCGTCGAAGCGCGCATCGCGCCTGCCTTCGGTGTCGACCACATTGGTCAGGTTATAGAAGCTGGCATTGACCCCGGTGGCGTTGATGTTCACCGCCGGTTTGGAATTGAAGTTATGGAATGCGATCTTGCCGTCTTCGATGCGCACCTCGTTGAGGGTGATCGGCAGCAACTTGCCCAGTTGCTCGCGCCAGTCGGTGCCCTTACCGGTCTGGGACGCCTGCTTGTTGGCGCCGCCGTCGACAAAATTGATTTCCGGCCGCACAAAGTGGCCTTCGGCGACGACCGCATGGTCGTACCACAGCGAATGCCAGCTCACCGCGAACTCGATCAGTGGCGCCTTGACGAACGGCACCGGCACCTTGCCGTCCACCTTGACGATCTGCAAGCCGTTGATGCGGTAGGCGCCGCGCCACAGGGCCAGGTCCACGTCGGCGATTTCGCCGCGGTAGTCGCCCATATTGGCCAGCTTGTCATTCAGGTAATTGCGCACCAGGTAGGGCAGGGCGATGTTCAGGGCGATCAGCACCACCACCAACCCGGCGACGGTCCATAGCGGCCAACTGTAGCGACGTTTCATGGGGCAGTTCTCCTTGCTCGTAAGCAGATGGACTGTCGCGCTGGCCTCAACGTTCCTCCGACTGGACGCCTAGTACGACCCGGCATACCCTTGAAGCCTTTCGCACATCGCCCAATAGGACCCGCCATGAGCCGCATTTTTGCAGATAACGCGCACTCCATCGGTAATACGCCCCTGGTTCAGATCAACCGCATCGCCCCGCGCGGCGTGACCATTCTGGCCAAGATCGAAGGGCGCAACCCCGGTTACTCGGTGAAGTGCCGCATCGGTGCAAACATGATCTGGGATGCCGAAAGCAGCGGCAAACTCAAGCCGGGCATGACCATCGTCGAACCCACCTCCGGCAACACCGGCATCGGCCTGGCGTTCGTCGCCGCCGCCCGTGGCTACAAGTTGCTGCTGACCATGCCGGCCTCCATGAGCCTGGAACGGCGCAAGGTGCTCAAGGCCCTCGGCGCCGAGCTGGTACTGACCGAGCCGGCCAAAGGCATGAAAGGCGCGATCGAGAAGGCCGGCGAGATCGTCGCCAGCGACCCGGCCCAGTACTTTATGCCGGCCCAGTTCGAAAACCCGGCCAACCCCGCGATCCACGAAAAAACCACCGGTCCGGAAATCTGGAACGACACCGACGGCGCCGTGGATGTGCTGGTGGCGGGCGTGGGCACTGGTGGCACCATCACCGGCGTGTCGCGCTATATCAAAAATATCCAAGGCAAGCCGATTCTGTCGGTGGCGGTCGAGCCGATCGGTTCGCCGGTGATCACCCAGACCCTGGCCGGTGACGAGGTCAAGCCCAGCCCGCACAAGATCCAGGGGATCGGCGCCGGGTTCGTGCCGAAAAACCTCGACCTGTCGATGGTCGACCGCGTGGAACTGGTGAGCGACGAGGAATCCAAGGCCATGGCCCTGCGTTTGATGCAGGAAGAGGGGATCTTGTGCGGGATTTCCTGCGGCGCCGCGATGGCGGTGGCGGTGCGCCTGGCACAGAAACCGGAGATGCAGGGCAAGACTATCGTGGTGGTGCTGCCGGATTCCGGTGAGCGTTACCTGTCGAGCATGCTGTTCAGCGATCTGTTCACTGAGCAGGAAAACCAGGCTTGATGCAGGTCAGCTGGTCGGTGCGGGCCTTCTGCATAATGGCGCAACTGTTTATCATGGCCGGCTGTTACGTCTGGCATCCCTCCAAAGGGGTGCTGTCGGCCAGACGCTTATTTCCAGGAGTTGCTGCATGACCTTTTCTCTGACCGCCAAACTGTCGGTGCTGCTGTTGTTTATCGGCAGCACGCTGTACGTGCACCTGCGCGGTAAGGCGCGTTTGCCGATGTTGCGCCAGTTCGTCAACCATTCGGCGCTGTTCGCCCCGTATAACGCCTTGATGTACCTGTTTTCGGCGGTGCCGTCCAAGCCGTACCTGGACCGCAGCAAATTCCCGGAGCTGGATGTGCTCAAGGACAATTGGGAAGTGATCCGCGAAGAGGCCATGCACCTGTTCGACGAGGGTTACATCCGCGCCGCCGAAAAGAACAACGACGCCGGTTTCGGTTCGTTCTTCAAAAAGGGCTGGAAGCGTTTCTACCTCAAGTGGTACGACAAACCGCTGCCGTCGGCCGAGGCGCTGTGCCCGAAGACCGTGGCGCTGGTGAGTAGCATCCCCAACGTCAAGGGCGCGATGTTCGCGCTGTTGCCGGGCGGCAGCCACCTTAACCCGCACCGCGACCCGTTCGCCGGTTCCCTGCGCTATCACTTGGGCTTGTCCACGCCCAATTCCGACGACTGCCGCATCTTCGTCGACGGCCAGGTGTACGCCTGGCGCGACGGTGAAGACGTGATGTTCGACGAAACCTATGTGCATTGGGTCAAGAACGAGACCGAGCAGACCCGCGTGATCCTGTTCTGCGACATCGAGCGGCCCCTGAGCAACCGCCTGATGACCCGTATCAATCGCTGGGTCAGCAAGCAACTGGGCCGCGCCACCGCACCGCAGAACCTCGACGACGAGCGCGTCGGCGGCATCAACCAGGCGTATGCCTGGAGCAAGCGTTTCAGCGATAAGTTCAGTGGCATGGTCAAGCAATGGAAGCGTAAACACCCCAAGGCCTACCGCATTGCGCGGCCGGTGCTGGCGGTGGTTGTCTTGGTACTGCTGTGGAAGTGGTTGTTCGGCTGATCTGAAGCGTTAAACGCGGTCAAAATGTGGGAGGGGGCTTGCTCCCGATAGCGGTGGATCAGTCATGGATGTTTTGACTGACATACCGCCATCGGGGGCAAGCCCCCTCCCACATTTGATCTCCTGTGTTCTTAAGAGGCAATCAGCTGCCGCAGCACATAGTGCAGAATTCCCCCCGACTTGAAGTACTCCACTTCATTCAAGGTATCGATCCGGCACAGCACCTCGACCTTCTCGCTGCTGCCGTCCTCCCGGGTAATCACCAGCGTCAGGTTCATCCGCGGCACGATCTCTACTTCGGTCAGGCCGAGAATATCGATCTTCTCCTTGCCCGTAAGCTTCAGCGCCTTGCGGTTCTGGTCCAGCTTGAACTGCAACGGCAACACGCCCATGCCCACCAGATTGGAGCGGTGGATGCGCTCGAAACTCTCGGCAATCACCGCTTTGACCCCCAGCAGATTGGTGCCCTTGGCCGCCCAGTCGCGGCTGGAGCCGGTGCCGTATTCCTGCCCGGCGATCACTACCAGCGGCGTGCCTGTAGCCTGGTATTTCATCGCGGCGTCGTAGATCGCCATCTTCTCGCCAGTGGGGATATACAGCGTATTGCCACCTTCCTCGCCGCCGAGCATTTCGTTGCGGATGCGGATATTGGCAAAGGTGCCGCGCATCATCACCTCATGGTTGCCCCGACGTGAGCCGTAGGAGTTGAAGTCGCGCGGTTCCACGCCCTGTTCGCGCAGGTAGCGGCCGGCGGGGCTGTCGACTTTGATATTACCGGCGGGGGAGATGTGGTCGGTGGTCACCGAATCCCCCAGCAACGCCAGTACGTTCGCACCTTTGACGTCCTTGATGACCGGCAGCGGCCCGGCAATGTCGTCGAAGAACGGCGGGTGTTGGATGTAGGTCGAGTCTTTCTGCCACACGTAGGTGGCGGCTTGTGGCACCTCAATGGCCTGCCATTGCTCATCCCCGGCAAACACTTCGGCGTACTCCTTGTGGAACATGCCAGTGCTGACCTGGGCCACGGCGTCGGCGATTTCCTGGCTGCTGGGCCAAATGTCCTTGAGGTATACCGGGTTGCCCTGCTGGTCGTTACCCAACGGCTCGCTGCTGATATCGATGCGCACGGTGCCCGCCAGGGCGTAGGCCACCACCAGGGGCGGCGATGCCAGCCAGTTGGTTTTCACCAGCGGATGCACGCGGCCTTCGAAGTTGCGGTTGCCGGACAAAACCGATGCCACGGTGAGGTCGGCTTTCTGGATGGCTTTCTCGATCGGCTCGGGCAAGGGCCCGGAGTTGCCGATGCAGGTGGTGCAGCCATAACCCACCAGATCGAAACCGAGCTTGTCCAGGTATTGCGTGAGCCCCGCGGCCTTGTAGTAGTCGGTGACCACTTTGGAGCCGGGCGCCAGGGAGCTTTTCACCCAGGGTTTGCGCGTCAGGCCTTTTTCCACGGCCTTCTTGGCTACCAGGCCGGCGGCCATCATCACGCTGGGGTTAGAGGTGTTGGTGCAGGAGGTAATCGCAGCGATCACCACGGCGCCGTTTTTCAGGCGATAGGTCTGACCGTCAAAGTCGTAATCGGCTTCCCCCACCAGGTCGGCATTGCCCACGGCGACGCCGCCGCCGCCTTCGCTTTCCAGGCGACCTTCTTCTTTATTGGTGGGTTTGAATTGCAGGTCGAGAAAGTCGCTGAATGCCTGGCCGACATTCGGCAGCGCCACCCGGTCCTGGGGACGCTTCGGCCCGGCCAGGCTGGCTTCGACGCTGCCCATGTCCAGGGCCAGGCTGTCGGTGAACACCGGCTCCTGGCCCGCGTGACGCCACAGGCCTTGGGCCTTGGTGTACGCCTCGACCAGTTTGACGGTTTCTGTCGGACGGCCCGAGAGGCGTAGGTAGTCCAGGGTCACTTCATCGACCGGGAAAAAGCCGCAAGTGGCGCCGTATTCCGGGGCCATGTTGGCGATGGTGGCGCGGTCCGCCAGGGGCAGGTCGGCCAGGCCGTCGCCATAGAACTCGACGAACTTACCCACTACGCCTTTCTTGCGCAGCATCTGGGTCACCGTCAGCACCAGGTCGGTGGCGGTGATGCCTTCCTTGAGTTTGCCGGTGAGCTTGAAGCCGATCACTTCGGGGATCAGCATCGACACCGGCTGGCCGAGCATCGCCGCCTCTGCTTCGATACCACCCACGCCCCAGCCGAGCACGCCCAGGCCGTTGATCATGGTGGTGTGGGAGTCGGTCCCCACCAGAGTGTCGGGGAACGCATAAGTGCGGCCGTCTTCGTCTTTGGTCCACACCGTGCGGCCCAGGTATTCGAGGTTGACCTGATGACAGATACCGGTGCCCGGCGGCACTACGCTGAAATTGTCGAACGCGCTCTGGCCCCAACGCAGGAAGGCATAGCGTTCGCCGTTGCGCTGCATTTCGATGTCGACGTTCTGCTCGAAGGCGTCGGCATTGCCGAACTTGTCGACCATCACCGAGTGGTCGATCACCAAATCGACGGGAGAGAGCGGGTTGATGCGCTGCGGGTCGCCACCGGCCTTGGCCACGGCGGCGCGCATGGCGGCCAGGTCGACCACGGCGGGTACGCCGGTAAAGTCTTGCATCAGCACGCGGGCGGGGCGGTACTGGATCTCGCGGTCGGACTGGCGCTCTTTGAGCCAGGCGGCGATGGCCTTGAGGTCGGCGCCGGTGACCGTTTTGTTGTCTTCCCAGCGCAGCAGGTTCTCCAGCAGCACTTTGAGCGACATCGGCAGCTTATCCAGGTCACCCAGGCTCTTGGCGGCTTCCGGCAGGCTGAAGTAGTGGTAGGTCTTGCTGTCTATTTCAAGGGTCTTAAGGGTTCTCAGGCTATCAAGCGATGACATGACACGACTCCTTATGGTCCGCACGGCTACGGACCTGACGGGACGAACAGAGCTTTAAAGCTAGCGCTGTTTTCATTAGCAGGCTAATAACTGGACTCTATGGTGAAGTCCAAGGTTCCGAACTCGGCTATCATGCGCGCGTTTTCATGACAGACATTGCGATAGCGCAAGGTCCGTCGAGTCACCAGGAGAGTTGATGAACACCCTTTTTATGCACTGCCGCCCAGGGTTTGAAGGCGAAGTCTGTTCCGAGATCGCGGAACACGCCGCGCGCCTGAACGTGTCCGGCTACGCCAAGGCCAAGACCGGCAGCGCCTGCGCCGAATTTGTCTGCACCGAAGAAGACGGCGCCCAGCGCTTGATGCACGGCCAGCGCTTTGCCGAGCTGATCTTCCCGCGGCAATGGGCGCGTGGAGTGTTTATCGACTTGCCGGAAACCGACCGCATCAGTGTGATCCTTGCCCACCTGCGCGAATTTCCGGTGTGCGGCAGCCTGTGGCTGGAAATGGTCGACACCAACGACGGCAAAGAGCTGTCGAACTTCTGCAAGAAATTCGAAGTACACCTGCGCAAAGCCCTGCTCAATGCCGGCCGGCTGGTGGATGACCCGAGCAAACCGCGCCTGCTGTTGACCTTCAAGAGCGGCCGCGAAGTGTTTATGGGCCTGGCCGAGTCGAACAACTCGGCGATGTGGCCCATGGGCATCCCCCGTCTGAAATTCCCCCGCGAAGCCCCCAGCCGCTCAACCTTGAAGCTGGAAGAGGCTTGGCACCACTTTATCCCGCGCGATCAGTGGGACGAGCGCCTGCACGGCGACATGACCGGCGTCGACCTTGGCGCCGCGCCGGGTGGCTGGACCTGGCAGTTGGTCAACCGTGGCATGCTGGTGACCGCCATCGACAACGGCCCCATGGCCGAGAGCTTGATGGACACCGGCTTGGTGCAGCACCTGATGGCCGACGGTTTCACTTTCGTGCCCAAGCAGCCGGTGGACTGGATGGTCTGCGACATCGTCGAGAAACCCGCGCGTAATGCGGCGCTGTTGGAAACCTGGATCGGCGAAGGGCATTGCCGCGAAGCGGTGGTCAACCTCAAGTTGCCGATGAAACAGCGCTATGCCGAGGTCAAGCGCTTGCTGGAGCGCATCGAGGAAGGCTTCAAGGCGCGTGGCGTTCGTGTGGAAATCGGCTGTAAGCAGCTGTACCACGACCGTGAAGAGGTGACCTGCCACCTGCGTCGGCTGGAAAGCGTAAAGAAACCCAAGGCCCGCTGATCCACCGCCCAAATGTGGGAGCGGGCCGGCCCGCGAAAGCGGTATAACTGTCGAAATTTATGTTGAATGTGCCCGCGTCATCGCGAGCAAGCTCGCTCCCGCAGGAAATCGAGCTGGTTTTAGGAGTGAAATATGAGTCTTGAATTGCCCGTCGACGCCACCCTCGACGCCACCGGCCTCAACTGCCCGGAACCGGTGATGATGCTGCACCAGCACATCCGCGACTTGCCGGCAGGCGGCTTGCTCAAGGTGATTGCGACCGACCCGTCGACCCGTCGCGACATCCCCAAGTTCTGTGTGTTTCTGGACCACGAACTGGTGGAGCAGCAGGAGCAGGCCGGCACCTACCTGTACTGGATTCGCAAAAAAGCCGATTAACCCCGTGCCTTGTCGGCCCGAATGCGCCGGCGCGCGCTACGCGCCAGGCGCACCAGCAACATCCCCGCCGCACAACTCAGACCCACGATCAACCCTTGCCACAAGCCGCTCGGGCCGCTGGGTTCGCCGAGCCAGTGGGTCAGCCCCAGGGCGTAGCCCACCGGTAATCCCACGCCCCAATAGGCAAACAGCGTCAGCACCATGGTCACCCGCGTGTCTTGGTAGCCGCGCAGCGCACCGGCGGCGGTGACTTGGATCGAGTCTGAGAACTGGAACAGCGCCGAGAACACGATCAAGGTGGACGCCAGATGGATCACCACCGGGTCTGGGGTGTAAATGCTTGCGATCTGTTCGCGAAACAGCAGCATCAAACTGCAGGACAGGCACGCATACGCCAGCGCCGTGCCCATGCCGACCCCGGCGGCGAAGCGCGCTTCACGCGGCTCGCTACGCCCCAGGGCCTGGCCGACGCGCACGGTGACCGCCATGCTCAGGGAGTAGGGGATCATAAACACCAGGGAACTGACGTTCAGCGCGATCTGATGCCCCGACACCACCGTGGCGCCCAGGCTGCCGAGCAGCAGGGCGATTACCGCGAAGATGCTCGATTCGGCAAAGATCGCCACGCCAATCGGCAGGCCAATGCCCAGCACGCGTTTGATCACTGCCCATTGCGGCCAATCGAAGCGTTTGAACAACTCGCTGCTCTGGTAGGCGGCGCCCCAGCGCGTCCAGCCGGCCAGGCCGAGCATCATCACCCACATCGCAATGGCCGTGGCCCAGCCGCAGCCTACGCCGCCCATGGCCGGCACGCCAAAATGGCCGTAGATGAAGATGTAGTTCAGCGGAATATTCAGCGCCAGGCCGATCAGGCCCATGACCATGCTTGGCCGGGTGCGGCCCAGGCCGTCGCTGAAACAGCGCAACACGTAATACAACGCCACCGCCGGCATGCCCGCGGCGATGCCGTGCAGGTAACCCATGGATGGCGCGATCAGGTCGGGTTCCACCTTCATGGCATGCAAAATCGGTTCGGCGCACAGCAGCAATAATGCGCCGATGGCCCCGACGACCACCGCCAACCACAATGACTGACGGACCAACGGCCCGATCTCGCTGAACTGACCGGCGCCGTAACGCTGGGCGACTTTCGGCGTGGTGGCCAGCAGTGTGCCGGTCATCAGCAGGTACACCGGAATCCAGATCGAATTACCCAGGCCCACCGCCGCCAGATCCTGGGGGCTGACGCGTCCGGCCATCACCGCGTCGACAAAGCTCATGGCGGTGGTCGCCAGTTGGCCGATCATGATCGGCAGCGCGAGCGTCAACAGATCGCGCACCTCCCGGCTGATGCGGGCGGGGCGGGTGAGGGGAGCGGTGGCAGTGTTCACGTACGGGTGTCCAGTCGAAAGGTGCGCAAGGACGGCGGATTCTACGCCTTGACGCAATGGTCAGGAAAAAAGCTGTGTTAGGGATTTGTAAGCGAGGCCCGCGATCCCTGTACACTGCCTGTCCGCCAAAGGAGCCTGCCATGTTGATTGTTGCCGACGAAAATATCCCGCTGCTCGACGCGTTCTTCCAAGGGTTCGGCGAGATTCGCCGAGTGCCGGGCCGTTCCATCGACCGTGCGACCGTCGAGCAGGCCGACGTGCTGTTGGTGCGCTCGGTGACCAACGTCAACCGCGCCTTGCTTGAGGGCTCGTCGGTGCGTTTTGTCGGCACCTGCACCATCGGCACCGACCATTTGGACCTGGATTACTTCAAGCAGGCCGGTATCCAGTGGGCCAGCGCCCCCGGTTGCAACGCCCGCGGCGTGGTGGACTATGTGCTGGGTAGCCTGCAGACCCTGGCCGAGATCGAAGGGGTGGACCTCACCCGGCGCACCTATGGCGTGGTCGGCGCCGGTGAAGTGGGCGGGCGGTTGGTTCAGGTGCTCAAGGGCCTGGGCTGGAACGTGCTGGTGTGCGACCCGCCGCGCCAGATTGCCGAAGACGGTGATTACGTCAGCCTGGGGCAGATCATTGAGCAGTGCGATGTGATCAGCTTGCACACGCCGTTGATCAAGTCCGGCAACGCTGCAACCTGGCACTTGTTCGACCGTCAGCGCCTTAGCCAGCTCAAGCACGGCGCGTGGCTGATCAATGCCAGCCGCGGTCCGGTGGTGGATAACGCCGCGCTGCGCGAGGTGCTGCTGGAACGCGAAGATCTGCAAGCCGTGCTCGATGTGTGGGAGGGCGAGCCTGAGGTCGATGTGGCACTGGCCGATCTATGCGTGCTGGCCACGCCGCATATCGCCGGTTACAGCCTGGACGGCAAACAGCGCGGCACGGCGCAGATCTATCAAGCGTTTTGCACCTATCTGGGGCTGGTGCCGAGTATCCAGCTGAGTGATCTACTGCCGCCGCCGTGGTTGGCCGAAGTGCATTTGAACGCCGCGACGGACCCGGCCTGGGCGCTGGCGACTGTGTGCCGCAGCGTGTACGACCCGCGCCGTGACGATGCGGATTTTCGCCGCAGCCTGGTCGGCACCGTGCAAGAGCAACGCCTGGCCTTTGACCGGCTGCGCAAGCACTACCCGGAGCGCCGTGAGATTGAGGGTTTGAAAGTGCGGATCAACGGGGAGTCGGCGGCGCTGGCCAAGTTGGTCACTGCCCTCGGTGCCGAAGCCTTGTAGGAACACCACACATAAAAAACCCGGCCACCGGGGCCGGGTTTGAAAGAGCGTGGGCGCTTCAGCCTTGCTTGGCAGGCTTGACCAGTCGCTGTTCCAGCGCGCTGCAGGCTTGCTGGATCATCTCTTCGGTAATCTGCACATCGTTGCCATCGGCATCGACATACCAGCACGGCAGCTGCTGCGGCTGGCGGATTACTTCGATTTTGGCATCGCTGCTGTGTTGCAAGGTCATGGCCTGTCTCCTCATCAGGTTGTGTACCTACTGTAAATCCCCCGCGTGACCGAGCTATTACAACTCCTTACAAGATCACCGGTTCGAACGTCCACTCCAACAGAAACCGCCAAGGATTTCCAGCCGGGCGTTAGACCGATAGCCTCTAGTGGCCAGCATCGACGGGCATAATTAACTGGACTCATTGTTATTTGCCCAAGTTCCCCCAATGTTGAACTACAGATTCCTTACCGGTGATGCCTTCCATGCTCTCAGTCCGTCAACGCCGTGCGATTCGCCTGGCCAGCCGCTTCATCGCGCCCTACCGTTGGCAGGCGCTGGGTGCCCTGGTGGCGCTGATCGTCACCGCCGGCATCACCTTGTCTATGGGGCAGGGTATTCGCCTGCTGGTGGATCAGGGTTTCATGACCCAGTCGCCGCACCTGCTCAACCAGTCCATCGGCCTGTTTATGGTGTTGGTGCTGGGCCTGGCGGTCGGCACCTTTGCGCGCTTCTACCTGGTGTCGTGGATCGGCGAGCGGGTGGTGGCGGATATCCGGCGGCAGGTGTTCAACCACTTGATCTATCTGCACCCTGGGTTCTATGAAAACAACCGCAGCTCGGAAATCCAGTCGCGCCTGACCACCGACACCACTCTGTTGCAGTCGGTAATCGGTTCATCGCTGTCGCTGTTCCTGCGCAATGGGTTGATGGTGATCGGCGGCATCGTGCTGTTGTTTGTCACTAACCCCAAACTCACCAGCATCGTGGTGGTGGCGCTGCCGCTGGTGTTGGCGCCGATTCTGATCTTTGGCCGTCGGGTGCGCAGTTTGTCGCGCCAGAGCCAGGACCGCATTGCCGATGTGGGCAGCTATGTGGCCGAGACCCTTGGCCAGATCAAGACCGTGCAGGCCTACAACCATCAAGTGCAGGACGAGCAGCGCTTTTCCGTCACCGTCGAACAGGCATTCAGTACTGCGCGTAAACGCATCGCCCAGCGAGCCTGGCTGATTACCCTGGTGATCATGCTGGTGCTCGGCGCGGTGGGGGTGATGCTGTGGGTGGGCGGCATGGACGTTATCAACGGGCGCATTTCCGGTGGTGAGCTGGCGGCATTCGTGTTCTACAGCCTGATCGTCGGCAGCGCCGTCGGCACGCTGAGCGAGGTGCTCGGCGAACTGCAGCGCGCCGCCGGTGCGGCGGAGCGCATCGCCGAGTTGTTGCAGTCGACCAACCAGATCCAAGCGCCGGCTGCTGGCAGCGTGCCGCTGCCCGAGCGCGTCAGCGGCCGCATGGAACTGCAAGACCTGCGTTTTTCCTACCCGTCGCGGCCGGACAGCTACGCCATCGATGGCCTGACGCTGACGATCAATCCTGGCGAGACCTTGGCACTGGTCGGGCCGTCCGGCGCGGGCAAGTCGACGATTTTCGATCTATTGTTGCGCTTCTACGATCCCCAGCAAGGCCGCATCCTGCTCGAAGGCCAGCCGCTGACCGCCCTCGACCCCATGGACCTGCGCCGCCACTTCGCCCTGGTGTCCCAGAGCCCCGCGCTGTTTTTCGGCAGCGTCGAAGAGAACATCCGCTACGGCAACCCGAATGCCACACGCGAGCAAGTCGAAGCCGCTGCGCGCATTGCCCACGCCCACGACTTCATTCTGCAAATGCCCGACGGGTACCAGACGCACCTCGGTGATGGCGGTCAGGGCCTTTCCGGCGGCCAACGCCAACGCCTGGCCATCGCCCGCGCGCTCTTGGTGGACGCGCCGATCCTGCTGCTGGACGAAGCCACCAGCGCCCTCGATGCCCAGAGCGAACACCTGATCCAACAGGCCCTGCCGCAACTTATGCAAGGGCGCACTACCCTGGTCATCGCCCACCGGCTGGCCACGGTGAAGAACGCCGATCGAATTGCCGTGATGGATCAAGGAAAACTGATGGCGGTGGGCACCCATCAGCAGTTGATCGCGAGTAACCCGCTGTATGCGCGGTTGGCGGCGTTGCAGTTCAGCAATGGGGAAGAATCGGCCAGCTAGGCGATTGTTAGCGGTGATCAGCTCCCATTCCACAGGTGGAATCCACACTCCATAAAAAATGCCCGTATCTTCCAATACGGGCACTTATCTTTACGCTTGAGCGGGTAACTGCTTCAGCCTTCACTGATCATCAAAATACCGCTCATGCCAATCCACCAATGGCTGTGGTGAGTTGAGCTTCTGCCCGTAGATCACCGAATAAGACAGCACGTTCTGTACGTATTGTCGGGTTTCGTCGAACGGGATGCTCTCCACCCACACGTCGAAACTCAAGTGGTCGGCCCCGCGCAGCCACTGGCGTACGCGGCCGGGGCCGGCGTTGTAGGCGGCGGAGGCGAGCACGCGGTTGCCGTTGAACTGGCTGTGCACTTGGCTCAGGTAAGCGGCGCCCAGTTGGATATTCTTGTCCGGGTCCAGCACCTGAGACGGGGAGGCCAGCGGAATGCTGAATTTGCGCGCGGTGTCCTTGGCGGTGCCGGGCATCAGTTGCATCAGGCCGCTGGCTCCGACGCCGGAACGGGCGTCGTCCATAAAGGCGCTTTCCTGGCGGGTAATAGCGAACACCCAGCTTGAATGCAGCCCGCGTACCTTGGCTTCGCGCACCAGGGTGTCGCGGTGGGCCATCGGGAAACGAATATCCAAGTCATCCCAGTACTGGGCTTGGCTGATGGTGCGGATGGCCGGGAAGTACCATTTCATGTCGTAGGCCAGTTTGGCTTGGGCGACCATCTCGTCACGGTTGAAGTGACGGCTGACGTGATACCACTCGCGGCGGCCGTCGACGATTTGCCCGCGCGCGTAGAACTCCAGGGCACGGCGCACGCCAGGCGTATTGCGCACCTTGTTAACCAGCGCCTGGCTCATCAGCAGCGGCTTGTTTTTCAACTGATAAGGCGCTTTGGAACGGTCGGCGGCCAGGAAGCCATAAAAGTCCCGTTCCTGGGCGAGGTTTTTGTACAGCACCAACGCTTGCGGGTTTTTCGGCTCGGCCAATTCCAGACTGCGGGCCTGCCAGTAGCGCCAGCGGTTGCTGGTGGCCAGGTCTTGCGGAAGTTTGCGGGTCAGCTGGTAGGCATCTTCCCAGCGCGCCAGGCGCAACAGTAGGCGCAGGCGCCATTCGGAGACCGTATTGTCGCGCAGTTCCGGGTCGTATTTGGTCATCACCTCAAGGGCGCGCGGGTCGAAGCGTTTGGCCAGGGTCAGGCCTATTTCGCGGGCGATCGCCACTTTTTCGTCACGGGAGAAGTGCATGCTGCTGGCATAGCCATCGAGCAGCGCCATGGCCTTGTCCGGGTCCTGGCGGGCCAGGCGACGCAGGCCCAAGCCCACGGCGTCGGACATCGCCTCGGTGGCCGGCAGGAAGCGCGACGGGTCACTGAGCATGTCGGGCTTCTGTGCCACGTCCACCATCAAACGGCCTTGGGCGCCCAGGGTCGGCAGGGTTTTTACCAGGCTGTTGGCCAGCGCGTAATTGCGCGCTTCGGCGGCGAGCTTGGCGCGGTCCCAGATTTTCTGTTCGGTGAGTTGGCCGTCGGCGGCCCACTGGCCAAAAGTCACATCACAGGCGGCCGGTTGGGATTTGCCGGTCATCCAGAGTTTTTCGGCGGTTTTGTAGCCTTCCGCTTTCAGGTTGTGAGTGAGTTGGTATTGGCCGTGCAGGCAGTCCAGCTCGACGAAATTGAGCTTGGGGTCGTAGTACTTTTCAAAGGTCTGCCAGTCACCACGCTCGGCCAGCCAGCGCAACCAGCGCAGCTTCATCCAGTTGGCCTGGGGCAGGTCGCCGTTCTTGGCGAGGAATTGTTCGATTTCTTCGTTGCTGGCGCTCTTCAGGCGTGCGGTCAGCTCGTCGTAGGCCAGGTACGGCGTCAGTGGATAATCGGCCAGGGCCTGGCTGTATTGCATGTACGGGCCGGTATCGCCCTTGGCCAGGGCGCGCTTGGCCTCATCGTAATATTGACGTTGAGTGGTGAGGTCCACAGCCTGGGCGGATTGAACGGCGGTGGCGGAAAGAAGCAGACAGGATAAAAAGTTGAAAAGGCGACTGCGCATGAGACATCCGTGCAGAGAAATCACGACTAGCACCGGCACCGCCGACGCTGATTGCCCCTAGCTTAGCCTTTTGCCAGCGGCCCGTGAAAGCTTTGCAGGATGGTTCCTGCAAGTTCGGTGCAAATGTCCTACAGAACGTGTCAACAACGAAAATGCCAGCCGCATCCCACCCTCAACTCAGGTAGAATGCGCGCCCAGTTTTTGGAGAAGCGTATGACCCTGCTCAAATTCAGCGATGTGTCCCTTGCTT
>Ga0308172_1000922_pt1 | contig 26390 bp, 18 predicted proteins | sample PhyGR2_FD_202134 | JGI IMG/M metagenome (GOLD analysis project Ga0308172, IMG submission 202134) | Phyllosphere microbial communities from UC Gill Tract Community Farm, Albany, California, United States - DLSLSG.R2 | ecosystem: Host-associated > Plants > Phyllosphere > Unclassified | place: USA... | reverse complement strand
CGCGCTGGCTGATTGTGGGGCCGGTCTCTGCCCGGTCAGAACCGGTAGAGAGAAATGGCCGTGCCTGTAAAGCGTATCGGCCTCCTCCTGCTGTTCGGCAAGGATATTTTCGGCGGCGGGCACCACCGAAAGATCGCGTGAGCGCAGCACCTTTGCCCAGGACTGCGCATCGCCTTCGCTGCCCGGCTCGGCGGCAAGAAGGGCCGCGGCTCTGTCTATATCCGCCATGACGGCGCGGCCAACGCGGTCCAGTTCGGCGGCAATCGCATCGCGTTGTTCCAGCGCCACAGTGTGACGCGCGAGCGTCCAGAACAGCGAACGGTTGGGAATGGTGGAGCCGCAACGGACCAGAAGACTGATCCCGTCATGGGTCAGAGCTTTTTCGAGCCGTGGCGACATCGTCACCCAGGCATCGACGCGGCCTTCCACGAGATCGCGCAGGCTATCGCTGTCACCGCTCTCGATGCGTATTACATCCGCAAGACCAAGCCCCACCCCTTCCAGGCTACGCGCAAGAAGATAGGTATGAAAAGACCCGTCAATCAGCGATATGCGTTTTCCCGAAAGGTCGGCCGCAGAGCGGATGGGGCTGTTGCGCCGCACGAGGATCGCGCCGTTTGCGGGGCGTGGTGCCGAGGCGGCGATATAAGCTGCGGAAAGCCCCCTCGCATCCGCCTCGATTGGCGGCGTCGAGCCCGTGCCGCCGAAATGAATTTCGCCTTTTTCCAAAAGCGCCGCGGTATCGCGCCCCTCGCGGTAGGGCACGAATTCCGGATCGAATTCATCAAACGCGCCGGGCCAGAGCCGGGCGAGCCGCAAATGCAGATTGTTGGGATGAACCCCGATTTTCATGTCGACACCTCATTTCTCAATCAATCTACTTTTTTATAGAATGTTTTCGAGGAACGTTTTGGCGATCCTCTGCGGGAAAGCGAAAGAGAAATCTACAAATCCTGTAGATTTTAAAAAATTTCCTGACGCGGTCAAACTCGGCCTAATCAAACCATTGAAATTTATCGCAATACAATTTACTTTTTTATAGTTTGAAAAATGGACCTGTAGTCGTGACGAAACCGGTTTCCAATCTCATCTGCCGCAGCGTGGTGGAGGCGAGCGAGCTTTTAAAGCTTGTCGCCAACGCCAATCGCCTGGCCATCGTCTGTTATCTCATGAAAACGGAGGCTTCCGTTTCCGCACTGGAATATGAACTCGGCATTCAGCAACCGACACTTTCACAGCAGCTTGCCGAATTGCGCGATGCCGGTGTGATAGAGGGCTCGCGGGAAGGCAAACAGGTGATTTATCGCGTCACCGACCCGCGCATCATCCAGCTCGTTGCGACATTGCGCGGTCTTTATACTGATCTTTCTGATGTGACCGGCAAGAAAGGCAGGCGAGCTTTGCCACTAGATGAGGCGATGTTCGATTAGCATGATCGACCTCTACACCTGGATCACCCCGAACGGCCTGAAAATCTCGATTGCGCTGGAGGAACTCGGCCTGCCCTATATCAGCCACGCCATCGACATTGAAAAAGGCGAACAATTCTCAACCGACTATACCCACGTCAATCCCGGCTCGAAAATACCGGCAATCATCGACCGCGATAACGGCACAGTTCTAGCGGAATCGAACGCGATCCTGATCTATCTCGCCGAAAAGGCCGGGCGTCTTCTGCCTGCCTCCCCTGCTGCGCGGCTGGCAGTCACCGAATGGCTGATGTGGCAAGCCGCCAATTTTGGCCCGACACTCGGTTATGCCCATTATTTCCTGACCTACAATACCGGACAGGCACCCTTTGCCGAGGCGCGTTTCGCCTCGGATACGGAGCGCCTCTACCGCACACTGAACCAGCGCCTGACGGGCCGGGAATTCATCGCCGGTGATTTTTCCATAGCCGATATCGCCATCTGGCCTTGGGTCTCGCGTTTCGCGCGCCATAAAATTGACCTCGACGATTTTCCGGCGGTACAGCAATGGTATCGCCAGCTCGGACAGCGCGAAACCTTCCGGCGCGGTTACCGCGTGCCTTTCGCGACATCCGATGTACCGGGTCTTTAACCCGCTTTAGCAGGCGACAAGGTGACCGGGCGAGACCTCACGGTACTCACGCGGTTTCACCACGTAATCGATCGCGCGGATCGGGCTTTTCAGCTCGTCATTCGCGGCATTTCGCCGGGTGTTTCTACGGTCCGGGTCCGGCACCGGCACGGCGGCCATCAGCTTGCGGGTGTAATCATGCTGCGGATTGTCAAACACCGCCGCACGTGGGCCGATTTCAACGATTTCGCCGAGATACATTACCGCTACCCGGTGGCTGACTCGCTCCACCACCGCCATGTCATGGCTGATGAACAGGAAGGCGAGATCGAGGCTTTGCTGCAGATCCAGCATCAGGTTGATGACCTGCGCCTTGATCGAAACATCAAGCGCCGAAACGCTCTCATCGGCGACAATCACCTTCGGCTGGAGCGCAAGCGCGCGGGCGATACAGATACGCTGACGCTGGCCGCCGGAAAATTCATGAGGGTAGCGCGCCGCCATATCGGGCGAAAGGCCGACCTTCGCCAGCATATCGGCCACAACATCCTTCGCCTCGCGGGCGTTTCCCATGCGGTGCTCCAGAAACGGTTCGGCAATCGCCGCACCCACCGTCATGCGCGGGTTGAGCGAGGCATAGGGGTCCTGAAAGATCATCTGCACCGTTTTGCGCATCTCGCGCATGCCTGATTTGTCGAGGGCGAGAATATTCTCGCCATTGACCATCACTGAGCCGGCATCCGGCTCGATCAGCCGCATGATGGCGCGCCCGGTGGTCGATTTGCCGCAACCGCTTTCGCCGACCAACGACAATGTCTCGCCGGCTCTGAGATCAAAGGACACATTCTCCACCGCATGCACGCGGCCGCTGAGCCGTCCCAAAAGGCCGGAGTGAATATCGAAGCGCTTGGTCAGCCCTTCTACCTTGAGCACCGGCTGGGCACTCGAATCGACGGTATCGCCCGGCCGCGCCGGCTGCTGCGTTTCGCCTGTGGTGGTGTTGACGATGGGAAACCTGAGCGGTCTTTCCTCACCCGTCATGGAACCCAGAACCGGAACGGCGGACAAAAGCGCGCGGGTATAGGGATGCTTGCCGCGATGAAAGATATCAGCGGTCGCGCCAACTTCCACCTGCTCGCCGCGATACATGACAACGGTACGATCGGCGATCTCAGCCACCACGCCCATGTCATGGGTGATGAACAGAACCGACGTGCCTTCCTCCTCCTGAAGCGTCTTGATGAGGTCAAGGATCTGGCCCTGAATGGTCACGTCGAGTGCGGTCGTCGGCTCATCGGCGATCAGCAGCTTCGGCCGGGATGCAAGCGCCATGGCGATCATCACGCGCTGGCGCATGCCGCCGGAAAAGCGATGCGGATATTCATCGAAACGCGATGCGGCTGAAGGAATACGGACCTTTTCGAGCAGCCGAACCGTCTCCGCCCTCGCGTCGGTTTTCGACATCGGCTGGTGGCATAACAAGGCCTCGGAAATCTGGTCGCCGATGGTGAACAGCGGATTGAGGCTGGTCATCGGCTCCTGAAAGATCATGGCGACCTCGTTTCCCCTCACCTGCCGCATGGCATCTTCGGAGAGGGACAGCAGGTTGCGCCCTCCAAGCAGGATTTCACCCTCCACCCTGCTGCTTTCACGATCCAGCAGCCGCATGATGGAGAGGGAGGTAACGCTTTTACCCGAACCGCTTTCACCGACGATCGCGACCGTTTCACCCGGCCCGACATCAAAGGAAATATCACGGACCACGGGTTTCCAGCCGCCATCCACGTGAAAGGACGTGGTGAGATTGCGGACGGAAAGCACGGCATCTTCGGCACCAACGGGTGCGGCCTGCGGCATGGTCATGATCGTTCCCTTCTTGTCGTTAGGTTTTGGCGGCGCAAGCGGTCAAGCCTAGTCCGGCCAGCGCAGCATGCCGTCGAAGCGGTGTCGGCTCCGGTCTTCGAAAGGTGTTGCAATCACCTCGTTGGAGGCACGCGCCTTGTCCAGTTCCTCGGCCAGACGAGACGCCACGATGGTTTCCTGTCCGGGATGCAGATTGCATGGGTCGAGATAGAAATAGCGATGCTCTACCTCGTGGTCGCGGGTGATGATGGGAGGATTGCCCCTGGCCAACGCTGTCGTCAGGTCCCAGGCAGTGATATGCGCTTCTTCGGCATCGATGATGACGCGCAGCCTGTCGAGCGGGTTATTGGTCGGATCCGGCTCGATGAGCGCGGTCACGCCCGGGCGGCCATCCAGCGTTTCCTTCCAGAGATTGAGATATCCGGTCTCGCGCTCACGGATGCCGGCATGGTCGCGCTTTTCCCAGGCTTCCAGTGCCGCCATAACGCCATAGATGCTTTCCTTGCCGACCTTCATGCCGCGGCCAATGCCCATATTTTGCAGGAAGGCGTTGCGCACCAGTTCCTTACTTCCGGCCACGATGCCGGAGGTGGGGCCACCGAGGAACTTGTGGCCGGAATAGAGGACAATATCTGCGCCGGTGGCCAGAAACAGCTCCAGATCATATTCGGACGCCGCATCCACGATAACCGGAACACCCTTGGCATGGGCGATCTCTACGAATTCGGAAAGATGCAGCAGGCCGTAACTCACGACATGGTGCGAGATGACATAGACCGCCGCCGCCGTCTTTTCGGTGATGGCGTTTTCCATGTGGAAGCGATGGGTCGATGTGGCCTGCCCGACCAGCACCACCTTGCCGCCGCCAAGCCGGATCGCCTGATCCACCGGCGCGCCGTAGCTCACCACATGCCCCATCTGCACCAGCACTTCGTTCTTTTCCGGTGCGATATCAGGCAGCTTTTCAATGGCCAGGAGATTGTTGCCGGTGATGGCGCCGGCAACAGCAAGGCTGATGCCGGAAGAGCAGGAAGCAGTGACGAAACCAGCCTCGCCGCCCGTCAGTCTCGCGATGATCGCGCTTGCCTTGCGCTGCAGATCGTTGATCTCTACGAATTGCGGCAGGATCGCCGCCATGGCCTCAACCGCCTCTGGAACGACGATGGAAGCACCGAGCGACGTCATGGTGCCCGAGACGTTGATGACCGGGCGAAGGCCGATCCTGCTTCTGATATCCTCGGTCATGTCTTTCTCCTGTCTTTGCGATGCGATAGGCATCGACATATATGCCATAATAATGTAATAGCTTCTCAAAATTCATGAGGAGCCCGAAATTGGACGCCCATAAACTGGACGAATTGTCTTCACACGCCTTGTCCGCGACCGAGGAAAACCCGGACGCGAAGGTGTCCAAGCGCTCGCGTGTCAGCGGCATTGATCGCGCTCTTCAGGTGATTGATTACCTTTACGAAACCGGATCGCCAGCTGGCGCTTACGCCATTGCCAAGGCGATCAAGGCGCCACTTTCCACCGTCTATGTGATCGTTGACGATCTGGTCGAAAAGAACATGCTGGCGCGCAACGCCGAAGGTAACATATGGCTCGGCGCACGGCTTTATCACTACGGCCTTGCCTATGCCCGCTCGCTGGATTTCATGGGTGTCGCAACCCACGAAATGCATGATCTGTGCCGCCATGCGGGTGAGACGGTGCAGCTTTGCGGTCGCGACGGTGACCATATGCTGGTGCTCGCCATGGCGGATGGCCCCAGCCATTTCCAGGTTGCCTCGCGCGTCGGCACCCGTGTTCCATTGAACTGGACGGCATCCGGCCGCCTGCTCGTTGGCCATCTGCCGGAAGAGGAGCGCGTCGAGCTTTTCAAACGCTGCGCCCGCACATCGCCCACCGGCCGTGCGGAAATCAACCCGGAAGCGCTTTCTCAATCGGCAGGCACGGCGTTCCGTGACCGGCTGTCGATACAGGTTGCGGAATCCGACTACGCTGTTGCCTGCATCGCCTCGCCGATCTGCGACACCAATGGAGAATGCGTGGCGACGATCTCCATCGTGCTGCCGGAACAGAAGGTGCTGGCGGACGAAAACCACTATACCGAACAGGTCAGGGTTTCGGCCGAAAGGATCGAGAAGCTGATGGGCTGGCGCAACCATTGAACGGCCTCAATCCCTAAGGGCGATGATGGCTTCTATCTCGACGGTGATGTTGCCCGGCAGCGAACCGAACCCCACGGCGGAGCGGGCGTGCTGCCCCGCATCGCCGAACACATCGATGAAGAGATCCGAACAACCGTTGATGACGGTTGGATGATCGCGGAAATCGCTGACGGCATTGACCATGCCCAGCAGTTTGACCACCTTCTTCACCCGCGACAGATCCCCAAGCGCCTCATGCATGACGGCAAGAAGATTGATGCCGGTTAAACGCGCATGCTGGTACGCCTCGTCCAGCCCGATCTCGGCTCCGACCTTGCCGGCGTACAGGTGTCCGTTCTCCTCCCTCGGGCCTTGCCCCGAAAGATAGAGCATGTTGCCTTCCACCACATGCGTGACGAAATTGGCGATCGGCGGCGGTGGCGGCGGCAGCGAGATGCCGAGCGCGGCAAGCCGGTCGTAGGGCGAATGACGCCCATCTGCCTCAAGCGAAGACTGTTTCACGCGAATTCCTCATAATACCGGGACGGGTATCCCTATTCTTTGCGGAAGACGGAGAGCATCCCTCCCCGCCGCTCCAGTCGGTTCAGCGCCAGGAATAGCCATGGCTGTGGCGCACGAGCTTGCGCGCTCTTGGGACATAACGGCTGGCGGCAATGGCCTCCGCACCGATCACCGCATAGCGCGGCTCGAACAGCCGCTTGAGACGCGAAACATCGCCATTGGAATCGGTCGCCTCCAGATCGGAATCGACAAGATCGAAAACCGTGAAATCCGCACGCTGGCCAACATCGAGGCGGTTTTCCATGTCGAGGCGGATGATGGAGGCCGGATTGCGGGTGACGGCATCGACGACATTTTCGAAGGGCATATCGACCGAAAGCAGCTTCGACATGGTCGTCGCCAGATCCCAGACGGGGAAATTCATCGAATGGCCATGCAAATCCGTGGAGATCGAGAAGGGCAAAAGGCCGCGCGCGATCGCCGCTTCCGCCACCTTGAAGGAGAAGGATGCACCGCCGTGGCCGATATCCAGCCGGATGCCTTCCCCGGCGCAGCGCTCCGCAAGGTTGAACAGGTCCTCGTCTTCCATGATGCTGGAGCCGGACTTGCCGTTGAAGCAATGGGTCACGACATCGCCGGGACCGAGAATTTCCAGCACCTCATCGTAGAGCGCAGGCGGTTCACCCACATGCACCATCATCGGCACTTTCAGGATCTTGGCGATCTTCTTGCCGAGTTTGACCGGCGTAACACCCCAGGAACCCGTAATGACATGGCTCGCCCGCACCTTGAGGCCAACGATATGCTCGCTGTTCTCGGCATAACATTCAAGGATGCGGTCGAGGTCGATATCCTTGATATCGCGAAGTTCCGGCACCCGGTTGCAGGCGACAAGCCCGATGGAGCCGAGATTGAGGAAGGCCTTGATGCGTTCCTTCGATGGTTCGATGATATATTCGCGAAAACCGTGGAAATTTGCTTCCCCCGCCGAACCGGCATCCACCAGCGTCGTCACGCCGCGCTCGGCCCCGCATTCTGACGGGCGGATGGAGATATCGGTGCCGCCATGCCAGATATGCACGTGCAGATCCACCCAGCCGGGCGAGACGAATGCGCCCTTTGCGTCGATGCGCTGCGCATCAGTCGGCGCCTGAAGGGCAGGCCCAACCGCCGCGACCTTGCCATCGCCGCCGATCAGGATATCGGTCTGGGCCTGTGGCGCCCCCTTTTCGAAGCCGACGGGTTTCACATTGGAGAGAAGAATGGGAGCTTGAAAAGGCGTTTTTGCCTGTTCACCGGACGTCATATTACAAATCCCTTCGCAGTCTTGGGTCGAGCATGTCCCGCAGTCCGTCGCCAACCATTTGCAGCGAGAGCACGGAAAGAATGATGGCAAAGCCGGGGAAATAGGTCATCCAGTCCGCCTGGCCGATATATTGGCGGCCTGCGGAGATCATGGTTCCCCAGGTCGGAATTTCGGGGCTGACACCCAGCCCCAGAAATGAAAGGCCGGCCTCGGCCAGCATGGCGCTGGCGAAAAGGAAGGTGCACTGCACGAGGATCGGCGAGATCAGATTGCGCAGCACATGCCGCGTCATGATGTGGAAGGTGGAGATGCCAAGCGCCTTGGCCGCCTCCACATAGGGCAATTCCCGGATCACCAGCGTCGAGGCGCGCACGATGCGGGCAAGGCGCGGCGAATAAACGACGGCAAGCGCAATGATTACCGTCGTCAGCGACGGCCCGAGTGCGGCCACTAGCGCGATGGCCAGCAGAATATCCGGAAACGCCATCATGGCATCGATCAGTCGCGCGATCGGCGTATCCAGTTTCTGGAAGAAACCGGCAAGCAGGCCGAGCGTGATGCCGATCAACGCCGACAGCGCCACCACGGCGGCCCCGACCAGAAGCGACAGCCTTCCCGCAAAGATGGTACGGGAAAAAACGTCACGGCCGAACTCGTCGGTGCCGAACCAGTAGAGTTCGCTCGGCGGTTTCAGACGGTTGACGATCGACAGTTTCGACGGCGAATAAGGCGCGATCATCGGCGCGAAAACGGCGAGCAGCACGAAGACGAGCAGCACGATCAGACCTGCTGCGACCGTCTTGCGCTTCAACAGACGCCGGATGAACAGGATGGTCGGGTTGCGCGCCGGCTGGGCGGTGGAGGTGATATCGGCCATCAGTAACGAACCCTCGGATCGACCAGCAGATACAGCATGTCGATGGCAAAATTGATGAGCACGTAAAGCCCGGCGATGACGAGAAGCGCGCCCTGAATGACCGGATAATCGCGCCTCAAGACGGCTGACACGACGAGATTGCCGACGCCCGGCAGGCCAAACACGGTTTCCGTAACGACCGCGCCGGAAATCAGCACGGCGGCGGTGAGACCAAGCACGGTGAGGATGGGGATGAGTGCGTTCTTCAGCGCGTGTTTCATCACCACCCGGGGTTCCTTGACGCCCTTGGCTCTGGCGGTACGGACATAGTCGTCGCCGAGAACATCCAGCATCGAGGCGCGGGTAAAGCGCAGAATGAGGGCGGAAGAAACGAGGCCGAGTGCGATGGCTGGCAAGGTCAGGTGATACATGCGCTCGAGGAAGCTTGCGCCCGGACCGCCATATCCCGACACCGGGAACATATCGAGCCGGACAGCGAAGAACTGCATGAGGATCAGGCCAAGCCAGAAGCTCGGAATGCTCGCCGCCAGCATCGCAATGGTTGTCGCTGCCTGATCCACGAAGGAACCGCGCCGGTAAGCGGCATAGATGCCGATGGGAAGCGCGATGGCACTGGCGATCAACAGCGAAAAGATCGTCAGGAAGAAGGTCGGTTCCGCCCGATCCAGAAGCGCCGATCCAACCGGCATGTTGAGGAAGATCGACTGGCCGAGATCACCGCGCAGCAATTGCCCGATATAGTAGACATATTGCACGCCGAGCGACTGATCTAGGCCAAGTCTGGTGCGCAACTCAGCGATGTCCTGTGCCGAGGCGTCCGGCCCGAGCATCACCGCCGCCGGATCGCCGGGCGTGACGCGCAGGATGATGAAAACGATGGTGACGACGAGAAACATCACCACGATCATTCCGGCAAGTCTCTGGAAAATATACCGTATCACGTATGAATGCTCCGAAGCGCGTGATGGGCCGCTCTCAGGCGACGGTTGAACAGAGTTGTCGACGAGTGCCGGTAAACCCGGCGCTCATGGCTGGAAGACTCCCGCCTCCGTCATGCCGGATCTGATCCGGCATCCAGCCACCGCGCGTCTGCGTGGTGAAGGCGTCCTCTTGCGGTCAAAGACTTGATCGCGCTGGACCCCGGATTCAGTCCGGGGTCACGGAGTGCGGAGCGGTCTTACTTCGTAACCGAAGCATTCCAGAAATAGGGCCAGGGAGCCGGATCGACGCCATCAAGCTTGTTGGACTTCGCCGCCACGGCGTTGAAGTCGCCGATCTTGATGAGCGGCAGCTCGTCATAGATCGTCTTCTGCACCTTGGCCCAGAGAGCAACGCGCTTCTCCGGATCAGCCTCCGAGGTGAAAGCGTCCACCGCCGCCTTGCGCGTCGGCGTGTCCCACCAGCCCGGCGAACCTGTGGAAAGCGCGCCAATCAGCGCCGGCTCCGGCAGGAAGGGGCTGTGGCTGATGTAGATATCCCAGAGCTTCGGGTCGGCACGACGCTGCGTCAGCGTCGCCCAGTCCACCACCTGCATATCCACCTTGAAACCGGCAAGCTTCAGATACTCCGCTGCCACCTGCGCCATTTTGTAGTGGAACTCATACTGACGGCTGGTGAGGATGCGCAACGGCTCGCCATTATATCCGGCGGCCTTCAGCTTTTCGGCTGCGGCCTCCGGGTTGCCGACATTATAATTGCCTTCGACGCCCTCTTCCGAATGCCAGGAGAAATTGGACGGATAGTAGGCGCCATCAAGCGCATAGAAATCCGTGCTGCCGAACGCCGCCGCCAGCATGTCCTCCATGTTCAACGCTTCGGTCACCGCCTTGCGGACCTCCAGCTTGGAAGACAAACCTTCCTTGGTATTGAATACAAAGACCGGATAACCGAAGGGCTTCAGCATCAACGGCTGCGAGGCCGAGGAGGACTTCACCTTGGCGAAGGATTCCACCGGAATGGAATCGACGTAGTCATACTGGCCGGAAACAGCGGCCTCTACACGGGTATTCGGATCGGGAACCGGAACGAAACGGATTTCATCGAGATACTGATGGCGCGCACCGCCATATCCGTCACTTTCACCGTCACGAGACTTGTAGCCGTCGAAACGGACGAGCTGGATATATTGGTCCGCCTTGCGTTCCTTCAACATATAAGGGCCGGTGCCGACAAATTCTGTCATCGGCTCAGCCTGCTTTTCAGCGGGCAGAATGATGGCTGCGGAGTTGTTGAAAGCAAGCAGCGAGGTCAGCGGCGCATAGGGCTGCTTGAGGGTGATTGTCACCGTCTCGGCATCAGGCGCGGAGATATTGTCGATGAAACCGGCGACCTGTTTTCCGCGTGATGCGATCTTCATCCAGCGGCCAAGCGAGGCGACGACATCTTCCGAGGTCATATCGCTGCCGTCATGGAACTTGATGCCCTTCCGCAGCTTGATCGTGTAGGTTTTGCCGTCCGCACTGATGTCAGGCAGGCTTTCCGCCAGAAGCGGCGTCACCTTCCACCCCTTGTCGAAGGTGTAGAGCGTTTCAAAAATATGTTGCGTGACAATGCCGACGAGATCGGCCGTCGAGGCCATGGGATCGAGTGTCGGCGGCTCGCCGATCGTGGCGACATTGATGACACCGCCCTTTTCCGCAGCCATCATCACGCCCGGCGCTAGCATCAAAGCGGCAGTGGCGAGAAATGCAAGTTTACGTCTCATTGTTAAGCTCCCAGCTCTTGGTTCCGACCTTATGAGTTCCATTATTATGTTATATCAATCTTTATAACAGAATAACTCGATAAGACGCCTTGTCAATGACAATGCGGAGCGAGGAAGGGTTTCCAAGACAGGCGAAATGGAAGACGGGCCTTCGCAAGAGGCGGAAACGGAACATCAGTCGATGGAAAACAGGCTATTTCGCCCGAACCACGGCGCGCGGCAAACACCGCTGCTGCCAGCCGAAACTGCGGAAACTACGGCTGGCTTTCAACTGGAAAACGAAGAGGAGGAATTAAGAGGCTTTGATATTTCGCATTTGCGAACAAAGTGCTATTGAGGATCAGACCAAGACCAGATTACGACAGACATAATCTCGCATTCTTATTAATCGTTACGTTATTCGCCTTCCCAGCCGTGTTTTTAAGGGCTGCAGACAGACCAGATATTCTAAACCGCCGAGCTTTATTCCAAGGCGGGTTATAAATTTTTATTACGTTGAAATTATTGAGGAAATCATGAAGACGGCAATCGTGCATGACTGGCTCACCGACAGAGGTGGGGCCGAAAAAGTGCTTCACAACCTTCTTGAGATCTATCCTGACGCGGATCTCTATTGCCTTGTCGATTTCATGAGCGATCGAGACCGGGGCTTTCTCGGTGGCAGGCCCGTCAACACCTCCTTCATCCAGAAACTGCCTTTCGCTCGTAAAAAATATCGCTCCTATCTGCCGCTGATGCCGCTGGCCGTCGAACAATTTGATCTCAGCGGCTACGATCTGGTGATTTCCTCAAGCTACGCCGTCGCCAAGGGCGTCATCACCGGACCCGGCCAGTTTCACGTCTCCTATATTCACAGCCCCATCCGTTACGCGTGGGATCTCCAGCACCAGTACCTGAAAGAATCGAAGCTTAGTCGCGGTTTCGCCTCGTGGATCGCCCGTGCCGTTCTTCACTATATTCGCATGTGGGACATCCGCACCGCCAATGGCGTCGATCTCATGACGGTCAATTCCAAATTCATTCGCAGCCGGGTTCGCAAATGCTACGGACGCGACTCTACGGTTATTTATCCGCCCGTGGATACTTCCCATCTCTCCCCTTCCGACCTGAAAGGCGATTATTTCGTCACGGCTTCGCGGCTGGTGCCTTACAAGAAGGTCCACCTCATCGTAGAAGCCTTTGCAAAAATGCCCGACAGACGACTGGTCGTCATCGGCGACGGCCCGGACATGAAACGCATCAAGGAAATCGCCACTCCCAATGTCGAAATCCTCGGTTTCGTCGGCAATGACGAGCTTCACAAATACATGGCGGAAGCCAAGGCATTCGTATTTGCCGCCGAAGACGATTTCGGCATCGTCCCGGTTGAATCGCAAGCGCTGGGAACACCCGTCATCGCCTATGGAAAAGGCGGTGTACTAGAGACCGTTGTTCCTCTCGGCGCCTCCAATCAGCCGACCGGTCTTTATTTCCGCGAGCAAACGCCTGAAGCCATCTGCGCTGCGGTGCAGGAGTTTGTCGATAACTCCGACAGTTTCGACAAGAACGCCTGTGTCGACAACGCCGCCCGCTTTTCAAGTGAACGCTTCCTGCGAGAATTTGCCGATACCGTGAATTTCGCGCTGGCTGAACGAGCCTGACATGCAATTTTCAAGGTCGAATATATCCATATTGGATATACTCTGTTGACGTCGACAGAGACACCCATAGGTAAAGCAAGTGGCGTCACCGGCCTTCTCTTATCCAGCGCAGGCTCGCCGTCGCCTTGTCCGCAATGCAGTCGCCGTGCATAATGATTCCTCGTTGTGAGCGAGGCGGCCCTGACCGGCCTACCTCATGAGTGATTTGGTCTTTGTACAAACAGAGGAATATCACAAATTGGTATCTAGTAAATACCAAATCGTGATATTTATGCGGAATTATGAGCAGGAAACGCGTCGAGCCAAAGACGCCGTTGGGAAAACGGCTGACCGAGGTCCGCGAAGCACTAAAATTCGACGAGCGTGAGCCATTTGCTGAGGCACTAGGCCTGACAGTTGCAATGCTTGGTTACTATGAACGGGGCGACCGTATTCCCGACGCTGGCGTTTTGGCTCTCTATCGTGAGCGGTTCGGCATCAATATAAGTTGGCTCGTGGCCGGTATGGGCGACATGTTTGACACGGCGCCAGCGGCACCTACGCTTGCCTACGACGTTGCCCTGCTGCAAAAAATCAGCGACCGGGTCGAGACGATCTTCGCGGAGTGTCGCCAAAAGTCGCCTACACGGTCTACAATAACGGAGGCCGCGCTTATTTATAACGAACTGGCCAAAACCATATCGGACATTCGCGACGTCCAGATGGTAGAAGCAATTTTACCCGTACTTCTGCTACGCTTCAGGGAGCGTATAACAACACCAGGATCGGGACTCGGCAAATACGAATCTTCAAGTTTTTAATATTAAGCATATTTATACAGCTGCCACAATAGGCAGATTTTTAATCCCATTCAATACTTCCGATACACGATTAGTATTTCATAATAAATTTTGTATCCACATCAACTAAATATTTCACTGAATTATAAATAATTTTAAAATTTACATTAGGTGTTTTCATGAAAGATAAGGCGTTGCGTGATCACAGCTATGATATAGCCAAGGGTCTCGGCATAATTATGGTTGTCTTTGGTCACACGGAAAGAGGTTTGAGTATTTCCGGTATGCCGACGCACTTCAGCCTTATGGGCTTTATTGACTATACGATTTACACCTTCCATATGCCGTTTTTTTTCTTCGTGTCTGGACTTTTTTTCTCCGAAAAAAATGTCGACCCGACAGATTTTCTTACCAAACTCGGAAAGAATATCGCTTACCCTTATCTGTTCTGGTCAATTCTGCATGGCAGTCTGATGGTGGCTATGGGGCGTTTTGGTCTCACTAACACGACCATAGATTTCACCCGTGTCCTCGAAATCCTGTGGAACCCGATCAGCCCCTTCTGGTTTCTCTACGCATTGTTTTTCTGCCAACTTGCATCATATATTTTCGTTCAGGTGCCTCCGATTGTCCGCATGGCATTTGCGCTTGCCCTCTTCACGCTTTTTTATCTGCACAGCCAGTCTGTTCCGTTGGATATCGCATATGGGCTCGTCTATTTCACACTTGGCACTGTTGCCAAGCAATATGGTTTTTGGCAGAGGCGATACACGGTACACTCATTTCTCGCGCTTCTCGTCGCCTTTGCGATTTCCACCTATTTCTCGTGGCAAACCGAAATTCCCGAACGGCTTCCTTTCCCATCCGCAATTCTCGGCATATTCCTGATTATCGCAATTTCGCAGGCGCTTGTTATTCGCGAAAGCGCGATTTCGTCGATGCTCAAGACACTCGGCCAGTTATCCGTCGGCGTGTATGTCATGCACATCATCGCTATAGGCTTTGGCCGAGCTGTCGCGGTGAAGCTTTTCCACGTCACGGATATGGCGAGCTTGCTAGCGATCACGACCGTTATCGGCGTTGCCATACCGGCCATCGTACAGATGGCCGCTATCCGCTTAGGGATCCAAGAGTGGCTGGCGCTACCGGCCTCCGCCCACCGCAAGCGTGAAACCAGCGCCGCAGGCCAGCCGGGGAGACTGAGGATCGGCCGCTGATGCGGGGAAAAGATACTTTAAAACAACCAATTATCGTGTTTTTAAGTCAAACATGAAAGAAACTGGGCAAGCGTGACAAAACTGCACTAGCGCTATGCGGTAATCGCAGTGATTATGCCGTCCGATTGAATATAGAAGAACGATGATACTGACGCCATTCGGGTTCGTGAAGATTGTGAATGTTACGGATTTTCCGGCGCAATCGAGCGACGACTTAACTTGAAGCATCGCCTTAAGTTAGGCAATAAGCCTGATGCCAGCGTAGACATTTCGTGACACGATTCTGCTGAACGGATGTAATGCCCGGTTGAGATTTGATTTACCGGTGTCAAATATGAAGTGCCGATTTTTATAAAACTATACGATGTCCGGTTTGTTTCTTTTTTCGGACGAAATTTATTTTGAGGACCAAATGCGTTTATTGAATGTTTCGATTCTGCTTGCCTCCGCAGCACTTGCGGGGTGCACCGTGACCGCGGCATCAGGCCCCGATGCGGCAACAATCGAATCCAACGCTTCAGTGAAATTCAGTTCCAAGGACAAAAAGAAAACTGCGGGCGTTGACTACGCTCTCATCGATATCAACAGTTCCGTCCTGAACTATGTCGGCGATACCACCACCGCTACCCTGCTCGGCAGTTTCGGCGGCGGCAAGGGTGGTGTTCCGGCGTTGCCGATGGGCGTTGGTGACGTGGTGCAGGTCGCAATCTTCGAAAGCCAGGCGGGCGGACTTTTCATTCCAAACGATGCGGGCAGCCGTCCCGGCAACTTCATCAGCCTGCCGAACCAGACGGTAGACCGGGAAGGCAATATCAGCGTTCCCTATGCCGGCAAGATCCGCGCAACAGGCCGCAATGTCGAGGATGTGCAGAGCGAGATCGAGGAGCGTCTGGCCAACCGGGCCATCGAACCGCAGGTCCTCATCACCAAGATTTCCAGCCGCTCCGCACAGGCATCGGTGCTTGGCGACGTCAAGGAGCCGACGAAGGTCCAGCTTTCAGAAGCGGGTGACCGCGTTCTCGACGTCATCTCCTATGCAAAAGGCCTCAGCGCCCCAAATATCGAATCCTATGTCACGCTGATCCGTCGCGGCAAGACCGCGCGCGTCAACTACAATCACCTTGTCAGCACGCCTTCCGAGAACATCTATGTGGTTCCGGGCGACACGGTCATGGTGGAGCGTGAACGCCGCACCTATCTCGCTTTCGGCGCCTCCGGCCTCAATGGTCGTTTCGAATTTGAGGACGCCGCGCTGAAGCTCTCGGATGCACTGGGCAAGGCGGGCGGATTGCTTGACTCCCGCGCAGACCCTGCGCAGGTCTATGTCTATCGTACCGTCAAACGCGATCTTCTCGTGAAGCTTGGCATCGACATGTCGAAGTTCCCGGGACAGGAAGTTCCGGTCATCTTCCGCGCCAACCTGCGCGATCCTTCAACTTTCTTTGCCACCACGAAATTCCCGATGCAGGATCGCGATATCATCTACGTCACCAACTCGCAGGCAACCGAACTTTACAAGTTCCTGGACCTCGTCGGCTCCGTTCCCGCAACGGCCGGCAACGTCTCCGAGGATGTGCTTGCGACGCGCAACGCCATCCGGGCGTTCTGACCCTCGGCAACTCGCCGCTCCTGTTCAAAGCCGCCCCGGAAACGAGGCGGCTTTTTATTTTGGTCACGATTGGGGTCAAGTTCCGTGCATCGAGCCCGGCGACGGGCACATGCCCAAAACCGCCACAACCCTTGTTTCGCAAGGCAACATGACGGCAGACATCGTCGCTGCCATTACAAAAGTTTAAGGTGATTTTGCAGCGCATTGGGTGTCTTGTGGGAGCTAAAGCTGCTCCCAGGGCTTACCGAACATGTTCGGGAAACATGTATTGCTCTCATTTTGCGGAACCGTCAGATGAAACGTTTCTGGACCGCCCTCAGCGTTCTCGCCATCGCAGCCGCCGGCGCGTGGTATTTTAAAGATCGCCTGCCCCTTGATCGAATTCCCTATCTCAAACAATTCGCCAGCGTTTCGCCACATGCAGAAACGGCAACGGCCGATGGATCTGCCGGCAAGAAGGGCCAGACGTCGCAGAACGGTCAAGCCGGCCAGCAGACAGGCCAGAGGCAAGGTGGCGGGCGGCGCAATGGCGGGCCGCCTACCGTCAGCACCATCGCCGTCAACAAGGCGACGTTGCCAATGGACGCTACGGCGACGGGATGGGCGGTTGCCGCCGACATCACCAATATAGCGCCGCTTCAGGCCGGTCTCGTCACGGAAATCTCCGCGAAGGACGGCCAGCATATCAAGGCGGGTGATCTGATCCTCAAGATGGATGACCGTATCGCCCGCGCAGCCGTCGACAAGGACAAGGCCAATATCGCTGCCGATCAGGCAACGCTGGAACAGACGGAAGCCGCCTTCCAGCGCGCCGCCAATCTGGTCAAGCAGAGCGCAGAGTCCCAGCAGGTGCTGGATCAGGCAAGGGCAGCCAGGGACAGCGCCGCCGCAAAAATCGATGCCGACAAGGCGACGCTTGCTTCCGACCAGGTAACGCTCGAACATATGGAGATCCGTGCGCCCTTCGATGGGCGACTGGGCGATGTTACCGTCAGCCCCGGTGCCTATCTCAGCGCTGGCATCAATATTGTGACGATCACGAAATACGATCCCATCTCTGTCAGTTTTCGCCTGTCGCAGCGCTACCTGCCGCAATTGCGCGAAGGCGTTCAGAAGGACACGGCGGTCGATGTAGACCCGGCGGCAACCGGCGGCGAGCCCATGAGCGGCATGCTGCGTTTTTACGACAACGTCGTAGACCAAACGTCCGGTACCGTACTTGCCAAAGCGGAATTCAAGAACGATCGCGGGCTGTTGTGGCCCGGCCAGTCCGTCAACGTCACGGCTCATTTCGTCTCCGACGCGGAGATGATCGTCGTGCCGACGGTTGCCGTGCGGCCGGGGCCGAAGGGTAATTTCGTCTACACCGTCGATGACAACCACCGTGTTCATATGACGACCGTGGAGGTTGCCCGCTCCAACGGCGATATGACAGCCATTGCCAGCGGCCTCACCGGCGGCGAGCATGTGATCATCGAAGGCCAGTCGGGACTTGCCGACGGTCAACAGGTGGTCGAGCAATTCTCGGACAAGGGCGGCGCGGCCGCCAATCTGGCCGCCAATATTTCGCAGCAGGAACAGGTGGGTAACCCATGATCCCGAATTTCTGCATCAACCGACCCGTCGCAACCACCCTTCTCGCCATCGGCCTCGTGCTCGCCGGGCTTGCCGGTTTCCGCCTGTTGCCCGTCGCTGCGCTGCCGAAAGTCGATTTTCCGACGATCAGCGTTTCGTCGTCGCTGTCGGGCGCCTCGCCGCAAACCATGGCCACCTCAGTCACCACGCCGCTGGTGAAGCAGTTCGAGACCATTCCGGGTGTCAGCGAAATCAGCGCCACCAACACTCTGGGCAACAGCTCCATCGTGCTGCAATTCGATCTCAACCGTGACATCGACGCAGCGGCAGCAGATGTTCAGGCGGCGATCTCGCGCGCACAGCGGCAGTTGCCAAGCAACATGACGACAACGCCGAGTTACCGCAAGACCAACCCGGCCGATGCGCCGGTACTGCTGCTTGCCATCAACAGCAAGGAGATGCCGACCAGCAAGGTGGATGAAATCGCCGAGAATATCATCTCGCCGCTGCTTTCAACCATTTCCGGTGTCGCGCAGGTGAGTATCTACGGCGCGCAGACCTATGCCGTGCGCATTGGCCTCGATCCCTCGCAGCTTCAGGCAAGAGGGCTTGGCGTCGATACCGTCACAACCGCCATCGCGCAGGCGAACAATCAGGTGCCCGTGGGCGCGTTGCAGAACGACAACCAGCGCCTGACGATAGAGGCAGACACCCAGCGCACCGATGCGGCGGCCTTCCGCTCGCTGGTGGTGGCGACAAGCAACGGTGCTTCCATCCATCTCGGCGATATCGCCAATGTCACCGACAGTATCGACAACCCCAATGCCGGCAGTTGGTTCGATGGCGAACAGGCGATCGTTCTTGCCGTGCAGCGCCAGCCGGACGCCAACACCGTTGATGTGGTGGATGCCATCCGGGCCAAGTTACCGGCGCTGCGCCAGCAATTGCCGCCATCGGTCAATATCAACGTCATGAATGACGCCTCGACCGCGATCAAGGACGCGATTGCCGACGTACAGTTCACGCTGCTCCTCACCATCGGGCTGGTGGTCGCGGTTATCTATCTCTTCACCGGGCATCTGACGGCGACCATTATTCCGGGCCTTGCCGTGCCGCTATCACTGATTACCGCCTTCGGGGCCATGTATGTTCTGGGGTACAGTATCGACAATATCTCGCTACTCGGACTGACATTGTCGGTCGGACTTGTGGTGGACGATGCGATCGTCATGCTGGAAAACATCCTGCGACTGCACGAAGAAAAAGGCCTGACAATGCGCGAGGCGGCCCTTCAGGGCGCCGCGGAAGTCAGCGGCACCATTCTGTCCATGTCCATCTCACTGGTTGCAGTGTTCATTCCCATTCTGCTGATGGGCGGAGTGATCGGCAGGCTGTTTAACGAATTCGGCATGGTGGTAACGCTGGCAATCATGGCGTCGGCGCTGGTTTCGCTGACTGTCACGCCCATGCTCGCCTCAAGGCTTTCGGGTCATTCCTCCAGACCGCCGGCCATCATCCGTTGGTTCGACGCCGGCTTCGAGCGCACGCTTCGCCTCTATGGCAAGGCCGTCGGCTGGTGCCTTTCCCATCGCCGCGTGGTTCTGGGCGCATTCCTGGCATCGGTTGCAGCATCGCTTTATCTGTTCGAGACTTTGCCTTCCAGCTTCTTCCCGCAGGAAGATATCGGTCGCCTTTCCGTGTCGACGCAGGCGCGTGAGGACATTTCCTATACCGCGATGCGCGATCTTCAGGCGCAGGTGGCCGATCAGATCCGCAAGAACCCGGCCGTGGTGCATGTGACCTCTACAGTCGGCGGCAATTCCCGCAACCCGCTGAATAACGGCTCGATGTTCGTGGAGCTGAAGCCGAAGGAAGAGCGTGCACCGCTAAGCCAGGTATTGGCGGAACTTGGCCAGGCGACATCGAAGGTGGCGGGCATCCGCACCTATATCAATCCCCAGCAAAGCTTACGTTTGGGCGGGCGCAGCTCCGCCAGCCAATACCAACTCGTCATTCAGGGCCTGAACGCCGACGCGACCAATGAATGGTCGAACAAGCTGATGGAGGCGATGCGCCGCGACCGCACATTCGCCGCCGTCAATTCCGACGCTCAGAACGGCGCAATTGCGGCGACGATTTCGGTCGACCCGGAAAAGGCAGCCGCCTTCGGCATTACCAACGACCAATTGCGCAAGACGCTGGAAATGTCGTTCGGCGGTTATACGGCGGCGCAAATCCAGTCGACCGGTGATAGCTATGATGTGATCGTCGAATTCGACAGCTCGAAACAGTGGAATGACGATTTCCTGAGCGACATCAACATTCTCTCGGCAAAATCGGGTGTTCTGGTTCCGCTTTCCAACTTCGCCACCCTCACCCGCACGCAGGCGCCGGTGACCATCAACCAGACGGGCCAGCTCGTTTCTACGACCGTCTCTTTCAACCTGCCGGATGGCGTGGCGCTTTCGGATGCGACGAGCCGTATTGACCAGATCAAAACCACCATCGGCCTGCCGCAGGACGTGTTCACCAGCTATGGCGGCACGGCGGCAATATTCCAGCAGAGCCAGGGCAATACCGGCATCCTCATTCTTGCGGCGGTGTTGACCATCTATGTGGTGCTGGGTGTGCTTTACGAAAGCTTCATCCACCCGCTGACCATCCTTTCCGGTCTGCCGGCGGCGGCTTTTGGCGCGCTGGTGGCGCTGAAGGTGATGGGCATGGATTTCTCGATCATTGCGCTGATCGGGCTGTTGATGCTGATCGGCATCGTCAAGAAAAACGCGATCATGATGATCGACGTTGCGGTGGAACTGATCCGCGAAAAGGCCGAACCGCCCACCAGCGCCATCCACGAAGCCTGCGTGCGCCGTTTCCGGCCGATCATGATGACGACCTTCTGCGCGCTGCTGGGCGCCCTGCCCATCGCCCTCGGCTCAGGCGCCAGCTCGGAACTGCGCCAGCCACTTGGTGTTGCCGTGGTCGGTGGTCTCATCGTCTCGCAATTGCTGACGCTGTTCATCACCCCGGTCATCTTCGTGGAAATGGACAGGTTGGGTACCTACCTCACCGGGCTGTTTTCGCGCAAGACATCGGCTAAAAAACACGCGGAACCGCAAAAGCCGGAAAGTGCCAGCGAACCCGATTCCGTCGCGGCATAGATCGTAGATACGCATTTCCGGACACAAACCGCGATGCGGTTTCTACTGGAAATGCTCTAATGCAAGCTTCCGAGGCGCTCCAGTGCCTCGGAAAATCCCTGTCCCTGCAACTGGAACGAAACCGTTCGGCCCTGCAGATCGGGGGCCTCTATTGTCAGGGTTTGTCCGGCCTTCAGCGCGGTTACAAGTTCGACGAACGGCGTGAAGGAAACGATGCAGCCCACGGGCAGACACGTGCTGACCTGAACTTCCTGCAACCGCACATTTCCGGATTTTACCGAAAACAGCTTTGTGACGGCAAGGCCGAAAGGCATGACCATGGTGCCGGAAAGCTTACCCGGCGTCCCGACATCATCAAGCCGGAACTCGACGGAGACGACCAGTTTGCGTGTCTTCTCCTCAAGCTGGACCTGAGCGATGGCGCAGAGCGGTTTTTCCGTCTCCGCCACCGGCTTACTGGCGTCATTATCATCTTTTTTCGCAGGCGCGACGCAAGCAAGCTGCCAACTCCCGTGAACCTCACGCAACGGCGCGTCCGCCTTTTTTTCTGCATCTTGCGCGGGAGCACCGCCCGCCACCAAACCGGCGGACAGGAACACCGTGAGAGCCGTTTTCCAAAGCGTGTTTTGACTGCGCTTCATCAGAAACGAACTCCAAGTTGGGCTGAAGCAGATTGATCCAGCAGACCCGCGCCAAAAACCGCGCCGTAACGGAATGTCAAGGTGGCGGATGGGTTGAGATTGTAGCTAAGCCCCAGATTGATCAATGCCACGTCGCGCGCCATGGCAGCACTTGTCACAGAAAACGCACTGCCACCATCGTAGAACAGTGCACTCTCCATCATCGGATCGCCATAGGCATGACGCCACCCGATATCGAGCATCGCGCGTCCAAGCATCCCCTCCAACGCAATGTCACGGCTGATGCGCGCCCCGAGCGTCGAATAAAACTCGTCGTGGCTGACGGCACCCGAAGAGACGGCGGCGATACCGCCCATCTCCCGGAAAGCATCCGTCCGCGTATTCACGTAAGCGATATTGGCGTAAGGCTCGATATGGGTGAGATCGAAATCGAACCGCCAGGCGGCTTCGGCAAAGACCTGCGTGGTGGAAGCGTCGTAACCAGCGGTTAGGTCCTCCTTCAATGTTGAAAAGGAAACCGCCCGGCGCGTTTCGACATCCTGAAAGGCGTGGGTTGCACCAAGACGCAGGGATGCAGGGCCAATTGTTTTGCCCGCATAACCCGCCACATAGTAGCCGTCCACGTCAGCAGATGCCGCAGGAGAACCCTGGCTGATCACATCGCGGCCGTATCCGGCGGCCACCCCGGCACGCCAGCCATCAGCCAAATCTCCGTCAATACCAAAGAGGACGCCGCCGCCCTTCATGTCGGCCGATGCGCCGTTTCCATCACCATCGGTGCGGCCGCGAGAGCCGAAACCACTGGACCAGAACGTGAGTGAACCCTCGTCAATGTCAAACGGGTTTGATCCGCCTTCAGCATAGGCGACCGGCAGGATCGGGCGCGCATCGACACCTTCGAAAGCACTGCGCAGCCGGTTGAGAATGACATCGCGGGTGAGTTGGCTGCGGTTGATCAAAGCCATGGCAAGCGAGGGATGAATTTCCCCGGCAAGCTGCGCGAAGGCGGATTGGGTTTCGCCCTGTTGCAGAAACACGGCCGCCTCGTAGAGCGGCGAGCTTTCCCCAAGCGCCTCTATGGCGTTGGCGGCCCCGCGCGCATTGGGCGTCGATGTTTCAGCGGCCAGAAAGCCGGCATCCGGTGATGCCCGGGCGAAGGAAAGATAGGTGCTGCCGTCGTCAGCACTCCGGGCTACCATTGCGGTCAGATAGGCGAAATTTTCGCCGACACTTGAAAACGTACCGGTAATTCCACCCGTTGCCGTCAGGATCGTGTAGCGGGTGCTGAGGCTATAGGCAGTTTGGTTCGCCAGCGACGTAACGACAAGACTGACATCATTGTCGATGGTGATGGTTCCGGTCACGGCAAGCCTGTCGGAATTGCCGGCGGCGTCGATTTCAACCTCATAGCGAGAGCCACTAGCAAATGTTGCGCTGCCCGTGGAAGCCAGCGTGCCGATCGAATTGCCGGGCGCGAGCGTGCCACCCGAGCCGACGGTCAGGCCGCCGATGGTGCCGGAGCCGCCAAGTGTCGCGCCGGTACCGACCGAAACAGCGCTTGCAAGCGAGCCATTGACGCTGAGCTTTCCAGAGGAAACCGCAGTGGTGCCCGTATAGGTACTATTTCCGGTCAAGACCAGATTGCCATCGCCCGTCTTTTCAAAGGTGCCAGTACCGCTGATGGCATTGGAAAGCGTGCCGGCACCATCGACAACGAGTTGCGCATCATTGGCGATGCCGCCCGAGCCGAAACTTTTTGAGTTGCCTTTCAGCGTGCCGGAGGAAATCGTGGTGCCGCCGGAATAGCTGTTATTGCCGCCAAGCGTTGTGACGCCAGCTTCGGCAACGACTTTGCCCGCACCTGAAATATCGGCTGAGAGTATATAGCCGGTCTCGGAATGGTTGAAGACGATGCTGCCGTTGCCTGCACCGAAAGCAATCGTGCGCGCTTCTAACGCACCGGCTGAGCGGGCGGTTTGGCCCGCGGCAGCTCCGATGTTGAGCACGCCTGTGGAACCCGCCGATGCGGCAATGAGAATAGTGGGCGCAGCCAGCGAGGCTCCGCCGGTTATCTCAACGGAACCGTTTCCGGCATCGCCGACGACCATGAGATTGCCAACCGCAACGCGCGATCCCACACCGCTTACCAGAACGTTTCCATTCGATCCCGCCGCACTGCCCGCATAGAGATCATAGGCATCAAGTGATCCGCCGTTCGTAACGGTCAAGCTTCCGGAACCTTCAAAACCCACATCGACGGAGCCGGAGTTCACAACGCCGTTGTCGATATAAGCGGTGACGTTCGAACCCGATCCTGTGATCGTCATCGTGCCGGAGGAACCGGCAAGATCACCGAGCATCACCTTGGCAGCTTTGATACCGCCGCCGGCGCTGACAGACACATTTCCTGTAGTCCCGCCTCCGTATCCGACAAAAAACGTTCCGGTCATCGCCCAGCTCGATCCGTTGCCCGCCACCGTTACGGTGGAAGTGGAACCGCCATGGGCCGCAACATAGCCGTCGCGGCTTTCCACCGTGCCACCGGCCTCGACGGTCATGGAACCGTTGCCGTCAAGGCCGACATTGAGATCGGCGCGGCTTTGCAATTTGCTGCCGGCACCGGATACCCGGGCGGAACCGGTACCACCGGCATTTGCTCCGATGATAATATTCGCTGCATCGACAAGGCCGCCGCCCGTAACCGCCAGCGAACCCGTGCCACTCACACCCACCTCGAGATCGCCACGGTTGACTGTCCAGACCGAGCCCTGCCCATCCACGGCGGCAGCGCCCGTTGCACCCGCCACAACGCCAAGCCGCGCCGTCGTACTATCAACGGAGCCACCCGCCATAACGTTGAGCTTACCATTGCCGGCGGCACCGCCCGGATCGGCGACATCGCCGCCGACCTGCAGGTCGCCGGTCCTCCAGTTCGAGCCGTCGCCGGTGACAGTCGCCTCACTTGCCGAATGGCGGCCGACAATGGCCTCGCCACTGGTCACGGTCCCTGCGGCCTCTACGAGAAGCGTTGCAGCTCCCGAATTGCCAACGACGAGCGATCCGCCGCTTTGCAGCGCGGAGCCCAGACGGCTTACCGTCACGGAACTTCCGTCCGCAGAAGCCAGATCGGCGATGACCGTGGTCGTCCGGCTGGTGACCGTGCCGCCGCCGGTGATGGTGAGCGTGCCAACGCCCGCACCACCAACAACGAGGTCCGACGACATGGTCCAGCGGCTGCCCGCACCCGACACCAGGGCCGTCCCTGCGGTAGTGGCATCTTTGGCCAGCAGGCCTTTGGCGCTTTGCAGCGCGCTGGCGCCAAGCACATCCAGATAGCCGTTTCCGCCAGTTGCGGAAGATAGCGGATCGCTGTAACCCACAAGAACCGTATCGGCGATCCTCAGTGTAGATGCGTTGTCGAGCTTGACGGAGCCGCTTCCCGTCCCGCTTTTGCCAACATGGATGTTTTCCGACGATGCCGTTGTGCCGTGTGACAGAAGAAGGGTGGCCGTGCCGTCGCCGCCAACAATGATGTTACTTTCATTCGCCCAGTTTGCGCCGCTGAATGTGGCGGAGCCGGTCGCTCCGCTGGCCGTTCCGAGAATGACGGATTTCGTCTGCAAGCCGCCCTGAACCACCAGCGTGCCGGCGCCCGCAGCATTGCCTATCGCCAGTTGCTGCACTTCAGCGGTTGTTCCTATGTTGATGATCGGACCGTAAGAATTGATGATCGCCTCATCGCCGGCATTGGGAACACGTTGCGATGGACCCCAGTTCGAGGCGGTAACCCAGTCTTCGCCGTCAGAGCCTGTCCACTGCAAGGTGTCGGCGACGACAACCGGCGCGGTGAAAAGTGAGGATATGAGGACAAGAAGCCCCGTTGCCCCACCAGGGAAAAACCTGCTTGGCGCTGCTGCGCACATTTCTGCTGTCGGACAGGTTTCCCCTTCCGAAACATGGCAGAAACAAGCGGACATTCAGTCTCCCTAACCCGCGCGACGTGCGGTCTTCCTTTGATCGAGCGAATCATTTTGTGAATCAGATCAACTACGCCAGTTTGAAAGATGATTTCCAGTATGAACAGCGCAAAGCGTGGTTTTTACTGACAGACGAAACAAAAACGGAGCACGACAGGCGCGCTCCGTTAAATAAGCAACAGATGGCTGGAGTAAATCTCTACCGAGATCGAACGGGAAAATCCCGTTCTGCCTACTGCTTTGAAAACCGCCCGAAGGCTCCGCCTGAAAAGCACAGGGGATCGCCATCGCGGTGGGCGGCACGCAGCACTTCGCCGACGATGATGGTG
>Ga0308172_1000917_pt1 | contig 26534 bp, 24 predicted proteins | sample PhyGR2_FD_202134 | JGI IMG/M metagenome (GOLD analysis project Ga0308172, IMG submission 202134) | Phyllosphere microbial communities from UC Gill Tract Community Farm, Albany, California, United States - DLSLSG.R2 | ecosystem: Host-associated > Plants > Phyllosphere > Unclassified | place: USA... | reverse complement strand
GCATGCGGATTGGGCGCGGCCACCAGGCGATGGCGGAAGCCGAGCTCCTTGAGGCCGTCGCACAGGCGTTTTTCAATCGTGGGCCAGTCACCGAACAGCGCGCGGCTGGCGCCGATTTCCAGCGCCAGCGCATGCGGGAAGGCCAGGCTGACCTGCGAGCTGATGCCGTACAGCCAACTGGCCAGCAGCTGCCGGGTGGCCTGTTCGGCGCGCGGGTCGTGTTCGACGGTGAGCATGTCGCGGGTAAGCACCTGGGCGGCCGACAGCAGCATGCCGCGGCGCAGCCCCCGTTGGCGCGCCGCCGGGCTCACCGCATGCAGCACGCGCCGCTGCGCCGGGCCGCTGAGCAGCACCAGCGGCACCGACGGATCGGGTTGCTGGCGCAGGGCGGCATCCAGCGCCAGCTGTGGCAGCAACAGGCAGGCCCAGTGCACGGCGGCCGCTCAATGCGCCAGGGCCAGCGGCAACGGCTGCGCCGGGGCCATGCCGCCGCGGCACTTGAGGACGCGCACCTGGCCGTGCTCAAGCTGCAACCGCAGCGGTGCCGGCGAGGCGTTGCGCGCCTGGCGCAGGTCGCGGAAGGCAAACCCCAGGCACTGGCCGGTTTCGGCGGCCACCTGCAGCCGGCGCAGGGCCCGGTCGTCGGCCTGCTGCGGCCAGCACAGCACGGCGGCACAGGCCGCAGAACGCAGGCACTGTTCGGCGGCCCACAGGGCATCGCGCGGGGCTGCCCGCACCACCTGCACCTGGTTCAAGGCCAGCCCGGCACCGGCCCAGCCGGGCGCATGCGGCAGGTAGGGCGGGGCAATCAGCACGATGGTCTGCTGCTGCTGGCTCAGCCGCGCCAGGGTAGGCCAGACCAGCGCCAGCTCGCCGTGCCCCGGCGCGGCCAGCAGCACCTCCGACAATGCCGCCGGCGGCCAGCCGCCGCCGGGCAGGCGGGCGTCCAGCGCCGGGTGGCCGGTAGGGTGCGGGGCCGTGGCCGGCGGCGTGGCCTGCGGCCTGCCGCGCCAGACCTGCCGGCTTTCCAGCAACTGGTCCAGGGCCAGAACCGCGCCCATCAGCGCACCTCCCGAAGGGGCTGGCGCAGGCAGGCAGGGGCGGCAAGGCGGGGCATGGCGGGCAGTATCGGCAGGGTCGGTGTCAGGGGCTGAGACCGACAATCCTACCGGCAATTAGTAAAAATGCTAACGGTTCGCGCACCGGCAGTTTGAACGCAGCCGGGGTGATGAATGCTTCAGCCAGTGGCCTGCCCACCGCTGCAGCGGCCGTGGGGTGGGGTCGATGTGGATGGCGTTGAAAGCCGCACCGGCGGTCGCGGCGGGATGCGCGGTTTGTTCAAGCCCGGCAGCGCCGTTGTCGCGAGCATGGCCGCTCCTTTGTATGGAGCAGGTCGATGAAGCGATGGTGGTTGGCGTTGTATGCGCCGGGAATGCTGCTTGGATGCGTGGGGATGGCCACGTGGTGGGTGGGGTATGCAGCGGGGTCGGCCCTGTGGCTGCTGCCGGGGTTGGTGCTGGCCATCGCCGTGTCGTGGCTGGCCGAGCGCTGCTGGCCGTATGACCCGGCCTTCAACGCACGCCAGGGCGATGCGGGCCGCGATGCCGTCCACGCGCTGGTGAATGAAGGATTGAACCTGCTGGCGATCGGTGCGATTCCGCTGGTGGCCGCGTGGGTGCCGTGGCAGCTGTGGCCGACGCACTGGAGTGTTGTGGCGCAGGTGGTGCTGGCGATCGTCGCCGCGGACCTGGGCATCACCCTGGTGCATTACGCGAGCCATCGCTGGGCCTGGCTGTGGCGGTTGCATGCCGTCCACCACAGCGTGACCCGCATGTATGGGTTCAACGGATTGATGAAGCACCCGCTGCACCAGACGGCCGAAGCCTTGGGCGGGGTGCTGCCGCTGCTGTTGCTGGGCATGCCATACCCGGTGGCGGCGGTGCTGGCCTTCGCCATTGCCATCCAGCTGCTGCTGCAGCACTCCAACGTGGACATGCGGCCGGGCTGGCTGGGCAAGGTGATGGCATGGGCTCCGCTGCATCGGTTCCACCACATGCGCTATGGCAAGGCCGGCGACGTCAACTTCGGATTGTTCCTGACCGTCTGGGACCATTTGCTGGGGACGGCCTTCGATGCCGACTACCGGATGCGCGTGGACGACCTGGGGATTGGCAGCCAGCCGGCCTATCCACGGGACTACCTGGGGCAACTGCTGGCGCCGTTCCGCGCGCTGCCGCACGTGCCGGAACCGCCGCCGCCCCCGGGGCTGGATCAGTCGCCGCGATAATGCTGCAGGTGCAGGCCGGCCAGGTGCCCGGCCTGCACGCCGAACATGCGCCGCAGGCTGCGCGAGAAGTGCGCCAGGTCGGCGAAGCCGGCGGCATGTGCGCTGGTGGTCAGGCTGTGTCCCTCGATCACCTGGACCAGTGCCTGGCGCAACCGGCGCCACAGCACCAGGCCACGCAGTGACACGGCCAGGTCCTGCTGGAAGCGGCGGTGCAACTGGCTTTTGGACAGGTGCGCGGCCGCTGCGATGGCCGGGGCCGCAATGCGCTCGGGCAACCGCGCGTCCAGTGCGGACAGTGCCGCCTGCAGCCGGCGGTCCAGCGGCGCCCGCGCGACCAGGGCCGACAGGCAGGGCAGCACCGTCTGCGGATCGCACGGAAGCAAGGGCAGCTGTGCCTGCAGCGTCTGCAGGTCGACATGGCTGGGTTCAATCCATACCGTGCAGCCGCGCAGCGGCACGCCGCGCACCGCATGCGACTGGAACGAGGGGAGCAACAGGCGCGTGCCGCACTGCAGCCCGTCGTCGTTCTGCACGGTCCAGTGGCCGGCATCGGCCAGCAGCACCTGGTGGGCGTAGTGGGCATGCGCACCGGTGGCACCGGCATGGCCCTGCAGCACGGCGAAATGCGGGCCCAGCAGCAGTGCGCCAGACCACTGCCCGTTCACTGCCGTGGACGCCTTCAACGCACGCTCCGCATCGTTCAATTCCTGCATCTGCTGCGCAGGGTAGCGGAAACCGTCCACCACGCGCCCAGCGCAAGCAATGAAACCAGGGCACCGGCACTGCAGACGCCGTTCCAGCCATACGCGGCATACAGGCTGCTGCCCAGCAGCGCGCCGATCCCGCTGCCGGCCGCATAGAACAGCATGTAAGCGGCGATCACCTGCGCCTGCGCGTTGGGCGCGGCGGCCAGGATCAGGCTCTGGTTGGTCACGTGCAGTGCCTGTACCGCCAGATCCAGCAACAGCACGCCCAGTACCAGCCAGCCCATGTGCAAAGGCAGCGCAGCCAGCGGGGCCCAGCTCAACAGCAACAGCAGCAGCGCAGCAAAGGAAACACGGTCGGCATGGCCGCGATCGCTCCAGTGCCCGCTGCGCGCGGCGGCCAACGCGCCGAGCAGGCCGACCAGTGCGAACGCACCGATGGCGGTATGGCTGAGCGCATGCGGCGGTGCGCTCAATGGCAGCGCCATGCTGCTCCAGAACAGCCCGAACGCGGTGAACAGCAGCAGTCCGAGCACGCCGCGTTGGCGCAGCACAGGTTGCTGACGCAGCAGAGTGATCAACCCGATCCGGGGCGCGGCATCGGCCACCGGCAGCCGCGGCAGGCGCAGCCACAGCACCGCGCCGCTGACCACCATCAGCACCGCCGACAGCACATACACCGCACGCCAGCCCCCCAGGTCGGCCACGCCACCGGCCACCACCCGGGCCAGCAGCAGGCCGATCACCACGCCGGCCTGCGCGGCACCGACCACGCGGCCACGCTCATGCGGGCCCGCCGCAGCGGCAGCATAGGCAATCAGCCCCTGGGTCATCGCGGTGCCGAGCAGGCCCACTGCCAGCATGCCCAGCAGCAGCGCGGTGGCGTTGCCGGCCAGGGCAACGCCCAACAGGGCCACGACCAGCACCACACTCTGCGCCGCCATCAGGCGCCTGCGTTCCAACCGGTCGCCCAGCGGCACCAGCCATAGCAGCGCGATCACCGAGCCCAGCTGAGTAGCGGCAATGACCGCGCCGATCCGGGCGGTGCCGATGTGCAGGTCGGCGGCCAGCGCATCCAGCAGCGGTTGGGCGTAGTAGACGTTGGCCACACTGAGCCCGGCGGCGCAGGCGAACAACAACAGCAGGGGCGTGGCGGTACGGGGCAGCGGTGCGGCGATGGACATCTGATGGTCTCAAAATAGAACCAGTTGATTCTGGATGATCTGGTTCTAAAATAAAACCACCTATGGAGGTGCCCCATGCACGACGATCCCAACGCCACCTGCCCGGTGGCCCGTGCGCTGGACCTGATCGGCGACCGCTGGTCGTTGATGATCGTGCGCGACGCCTTCGACGGGGTACATCGGTTCAGTGATTTCCAACGCGGCCTGGGCATGTCGCGCAGCATGCTCAGCCAGCGCCTGCAGGCATTGCAGGCCTCCGGGGTGCTGGTGCAGCAGCCGGCGGCCGATGGCGGCCGTTACCAGGACTACGTGCTGACCGCCCAGGGCCAGGCCCTGTTCCCGCTGGTGGTGGCGCTGCGCCAATGGGGCGAGGCGTTCCTGTTCGCCGAAGATGAACCCCGTTCGCAGCTGGTGGCCCTGGCCGATGGACAGCCGCTGGCGCCGCTGCTGCCGCGCAACCGGGACGGGCAGGTGCTGGACGCTGCGGCGACCTGCGTGGTCAAGCCCACGGCGTGATCGGCGTGACTGGCCCGCGCCGCTGAATCTGAACACGCTGTTGACAGAGGTGAACGGGGTGAACGACTCTTCACCGGATGGGTGCCGCCTGCGGCGCCCACCGGGCAGGGCGGCTGTATCGACGGGCGGAGGGGCCTGGTCGTAGCTGCATTGCCTGCTAGTACCCGATACCGGCCTGCAAGGTGCCGGCATCCGCCATCTTGGCGCTGCACCCTTCTGCGGCACGACTCCCTGGATTTTTTGCGCAAGCAAAGGTGTTTCGCCCGCTTATGAAAACGATTACAAAGCCACTGGCCCTGACGGCCGCCATCACGCTTTCGCTCGCCGCCTCGGCCTGGGCAGCGCCCACTGCCGCTACCGGCGGTACCGACGCCTTCACCGTGCTCAGCCTGGAACAGGCGCCGAACTGGCTCAATGCCCAGGACGTTGCCGCCCAGCTGCAGGCCATGAACGTGGACGCGCTGACCATCGGCAACGTGCACCGTGAAGCAGATACCAGCGGCACCAGCCACGTGCCGGATCCGCTGGAAGCGCTGGCCGACCAGCTGGGTTACACCTATCGCTTCGTCAGTGCCGACCCGGCCTCGGCCGAGCGCCGTGGCAGCATCGTGATCTCGCGCCTGCCGGTGGAAGCCGAGTCGGGCATCGAAGCCCCGGGCATGAACTACCTGCGCCTGAATGACGGCCGCCACGTGGTGGCGCTGTACACGCAGACCGGCGCGGCCGATGGCGCACGCTTCAAGCAGCTCATCGAGGCCTCGCGCGTGGGCGCGCCGGCCGTGCTGCTGGGCGCGAACGATGCGACCGTGGCCGGTTTCGACGCGCAGGGTGACGTGGCCCGTTCCAACGGGTTCCAGTCGGCCACCAGCACCCCGGTCAAGCTGCGCATCGATGCCGACAGCCCGGCCATCGCCGGCAAGCTGCTGACCCTGGGCTATGCCGCGCCGGTCGCTGGCGACACGCCGTGGATGGACACCTCGCTCAACGCCGACGCACGCGCCCGGCTGATCGTGGCGAAGATGACCGACGACGAGAAGTTCCAGATGCTGCACAGCTACTTCGGGCTGGGCAAGGATGGCGGCCCGCTGCCGGAAGGTGCAGTCGGTTCGGCCGGTTTCGTGCCGGGCGTGGCGCGGCTGGGCATTCCGTCGCAGCAGTCGGCCGATGCCGGCGTGGGCGTGACCAATCCGGGCGGCATCCGCAAGGGCGACCACGCCACGGCGATGCCGTCCGGTCCGTCCACCGCGTCCAGTTGGAACCCGGAAGTCGCCTTCGCCGGTGGCGCCACCATGGGCCGCGAGGCCTGGCAGCAGCGCTTCAACATCCTGCTGGCCGGCAGCGTCAACCTGCAGCGCGATCCGCGCAACGGCCGCAACTTCGAGTACGCCGGTGAAGACCCGTTGCTGGCCGGTCGCCTGGTTGGCGAGTCGATCCGCGGCGTGCAGAGCCAGCACGTGGTGTCGACGATGAAGCACTTCGCGCTCAACGACATGGAAACCTCGCGCAATTTCCACAGCGCCGAGATCGGCGAGCAGGCCATGCGCGAATCGGACCTGCTGGCGTTCGAAATTGCCCTGGATATCGGCAAGCCCGGTTCGGTGATGTGCTCCTACAACCGCATCAACGGCATCTACGGCTGCGAGCACGATTACCTGATGAACCAGGTGCTCAAGCAGGAATGGAAGTTCCCCGGTTTCGTGATGTCCGACTGGGGCGGCGTGCACAGCGGCTCCAAGGCGGCGCTGGCCGGTCTGGACCAGCAGTCGGCCGGTGAAGTGTTCGACAAGGCCGTGTACTTCGACGCACCGCTGCGCCTGGCCGTCAATGGCGGCGTGGTGCCGCGTGCGCGCCTGGACGACATGGTGTCGCGGATCCTGCGCGCGATGTTCGCCAACGGCAATTTCGACCTGCCGCCGCAGCACCAGCCGATCGATGACGCCGCCGGTTTCGCTGCCGCACAGCGCACCGTGGAAGAAGGCAGCGTGCTGCTGCGCAATGCCAACAACGTGTTGCCGCTGGGCCCGGAGGTCAAGCGCATCGTGATCATCGGTGGCCACGCCGACAAGGGTGTGATCGGTGGCGGTGGTTCGTCGATGGTCGGCTGGACCGCCAAGGGCACCAACGCGGTACCGGGCGTGCTGCCGACCACCTGGCCGGGTCCGGTGATCTTCCATCCGTCCTCGCCGCTGGAAGCCCTGCGCGCCGAGCGTCCGGACGCCAGCATCGAATACGTGGATGGCCGCAACGTGGCCGCCGCCGCGCGCGCTGCCGCCGCGGCGGATGTGGCGATCGTGTTTGCCACGCAGTGGTCGGCCGAATCGGTCGACCTGCCGCACATGAAGCTGCCCGACAACCAGGACGCGCTGATCGCCGGGGTGGCCAAGGCCAACCCGAAGACCGTGGTGGTGCTGGAAACCAACGGCCCGGTCGAGCTGCCGTGGCTGCAGCAGGTGCCGGCGGTGCTGCAGGCGTGGTACCCGGGCATCCGTGGCGGTGAAGGCATTGCCGCGCTGCTGACCGGCAAGGTCAATCCGTCCGGCCGCCTGCCGGTGACCTGGCCGGTGGATGCCAGCCAGCTGCCGCGCCCGGAAGTGAACGGGCTGGGCTTCAATCCGAAGCACAAGCCGGATGACACCATCGATTACGACATCGAAGGCGCCAACGTCGGCTACAAGTGGTTCGCCGCCAAGGGCCTGACCCCGCAGTTCGCGTTCGGCCATGGCCTGTCCTACACCAGCTTCACCTATGAAAACCTGAGCGCCACCGCGATGGGCCAGCGTCTGGTCGCCACCGTGGACATCCGCAACACCGGCAAGGTGGCCGGCGCGGACGTGGCCCAGCTGTACCTGAAGATGCCCGAAGGCAGCGCCACCCCGATCCGCCTGATCGGCTTCCAGAAGGTCACGCTGCAGCCGGGCGAATCGCGCCGGATCCGCATCGAGGCCGAACCGAAGACGCTGGCCAGCTTCGACACCGCCGACAAGCAGTGGAAAATCGCCGAGGGCCGCTACGAACTGCAGCTGTCGCGCTCGGCCAACGAGCCGGTGGAAACCATCGCGTTCGTGCTCGGTGATGAAGTAGTGCGTTAAGCGACGGCGGGTACCGACCAACGGTCGGTACCTACCCGCAGGGGGTGCCACCATCACGGCCAACCCCCGTACGGACTGGGATTGGCCACCATGATGGCCAAACCCGGCACGGATAGGGATTGGCCATCATGATGGCCAACCCCGGCACGCAACCCGGTAGGGCACGACCGTTGGTCGTGCCTGCCGCAGCTCAACCGGGCAGATGCTGGCGCAGGTGCGCCAGCAACAGTTGCACCCGACGCGAAGGATGTGCGGTGTTGGGAAACACCGCATACACCCCCTGGCGCGGAAAGCGGTGCCCGCGCAGGATCGGCAGCAGCCGGCCTGCCGCCAGATCCTCGGCGATCAACCACTGCGGCAGCACCGTGGCGCCGGCCCCGGCCAGCGCGAAAGCGCGCAACGTGGACGCGTTATCCACCGTGACCACCGCATCGGCGGGGTTGCTGGCAAACATCTGGTCGCTGCCATCGGGAGCGATCAACGGCAGGTCCGCCAGACGCGGATAGCCCAGCCGTGGCAGCGTACGCACCCAGTCCGGGTCGTCACGCGCGGCATCATCGGGCAAGCCCGACACCACCGACGGCGCGGCCACCGCGCACAACGCGTGCTCATCGAGCAGGGTGGCGCGCAGCTCGGAATCGGCCATGCGCCCCAACCGGATGGCCAGGTCGAACCGCTCGGGAATCAGGTCGGCATGCGCCGGTGTCGTCGACAGGTGCAGCCGCAGCTGCGGGTGCAGGGCACGGAATCCCTCCAGCAACGGCACCACCTTGGCGGCCGCATATTCGGGCGTGGTGGTCAGGCGCAGCGTGCCACGCAACTGCAGCTGCTCGCTGCGGGCCTCTTCGATGGCCCGTTCGGCGGTGGCCAGCATTGCCACGCAGTGCTGGTGGAAGCGCTCACCGGCCTCGGTCAGCGCCAGGCTGCGGGTATTGCGCACCAGCAGGGTCACGCCCAGTTCCTGCTCCAGCCGCTTCAGATTGAAGCTCACCACCGCCTTGCTCTGGCCCAGGCGCTGCGCGGCTGCGGTGAGGCTGCCGGCATCGACCACGGCCTTGAAGGTCTCGAAGCGGTCCAGGCTGACCATCGCGCACGCCTCTTGTGTCAAAAATGGTTTGACAGTCTTGCATTGGATGTTCGGTTTATCCAGCGCCGCCCAGCGCGCATGCTGCCGCCTCGCAACTGGAGTGCCGCATGACCTATCGCGCCAAAGTGGAGCTGCTGTACCTGCTCGGGTTCTCGCTGGACCTGGTCAACATGTTCATCGGCACGGTGGCCTATCCGGCCGTGGCGGCCGACCTGCACGCCTCCGTGCCGCAGCTGGCGTGGATTGGCAACGCCTACATGCTGGGCCTGACCCTGGTGATCCCGCTGGGCAGCTGGCTGGCCGCGCGGCTGGGCGAGCGCCGGCTGCTGTGCCTGTCGCTGGCGGTGTTCGCGCTGGGCGCGATCCTGGCCGGCACTGCGCCCAGCATCGAAGCGCTGATCGGCTGGCGGCTGCTGCAGGGATTGGGCGGCGGGTTGCTGATTCCGGTCGGGCAGGCGATGGCCTACCGGCATTGCCCACCGGCCGAACGTGCCCGCCTCACCGCGCGCATCATGGCCGTGGCCCTGCTGGTGCCGGCGCTGTCGCCGACCCTGGGCGGCTGGCTGGTCGGGCTGGGGTCATGGCGCTGGGTGTTGCTGGCCAGCGTGCCACTGGCCGCGCTTACGCTGCTGCTGGCTGCCGCGTGGATCCGCACCGAGGCGCCGCTGCCGCTGCCGCGGCTGGACCGGCGCGGCCTGGTGCTGGGCTCGCTTGGCCTGAGCCTGCTGCTGGTGGCCCTGAGCCAGATCGCCGAGGCGCAGCAGCGCACGCTGGGGATCGCGCTGCTGGTGGTCGCCGCCGGTGTGCTGGCGGTCTATGCACGCACCGCTGCACGCACCGCGCAGCCGGTACTGCACTGGACGTTGCTGCGACACCCCGCGCTGCGCCTGGCCATGGTGGTGTACCTGCTGGTGCCGGGCACCTTCATCGGCACCCAGCTGGTGGCGACGCTGCTGCTGCATCGGCAGGGCTACACCGCGGCGGCCATCGGCGGCTTCATGCTGCCTTGGGCAATGGCCTCGGCCTGCGCGATCGCCACTACGCGGCACTGGCTGCCGCGCATCGGTGCGCGGCCGCTGTTGAGCGCGGGAATGCTGTGTCAGGCCGTGGGCATCGTGCTGTTGATCGGCATCCAGCCTGGCCAGCCGGGGATGCCAGTGCTGGCATTCGCGCTGATGGGGCTTGGCGGAAGCCTGTGCAGCAGCAGCGCGCAGACGCTCGCGTTCCAGGGCATGCAGGACCAGGACATGCTGCCGGCCAGCGCGCTCTGGAATCTCAACCGCCAACTCAGTTTCTGCCTGGCCGCCGCGCTGCTGGCCTGCGTGCTGGCAGTGCTGTCGTCGCGGGTGCCCGACCGCGCTTTCGCGCTCACCCTGCTGCTGGCGGCCGGCATGAGCCTGCTGCCGCTGCTTCTGCTCTGGCGCCTGCCGGCGTCCACCCTGACCTTGAGGACCTCCGCATGACTGACACCTCCGCCCTGCATGAAATCCACGCGCTGCATGTGCTGATCGAAGACTGGTTCAATGCACGTCTCCCGGTATCCGCGCTGGACACGCTGATGGCGCGTTTCACCGATGACTTCAGCATGGTCGGGGTAGCCGGCCAACGCCTGGATCGGGACGCCGTGCAGGCGTTGTTTGCCGGCAGCCACGGCGCGCGCCCCGGGCTGGTGATCGCCATCGAGTCGGTGCAGGCCACGATCCTGCCGTCGCCGCTGGCCATGCTGCGCTATCGCGAAGGCCAGGGCGTGGAGGAGGGCGCGATGCGCTGGCGGGAATCGCTGGCCGTGCTTCGCCAGGACCACGGACAATGGCGCTGGCTGGCGCTGCATGAAACAGCCAGCGCCTGAATCAGCGCACGCGGTAAACGCCGAGCTGGTCCTCGTCGACCAACACCACACTGTCGGGTCGCGCGCTGAAGCAGGGCGCGATGAGCAGCGGCCGCACATCGCCGGCCTGCATTGCGCCGCGCAGGAAGGCGACCACATCGGCTGCCGTGGCCCGGAAGGTGCGCCCGCCGAACACGGCGGTGCGCCCCTTCCAGGTCACCACGTTGTGTGCCACGTAGCAGCTGTCGTCCTGCAGGACGCCCGCCAGCGCCTCCAGGTCGGCGATGGGCTGGAATGGCGCGCCCGCGGCAACGGCATCGCGCATCTGGAAATAGATGCGCTGCTCTTCCTCGCGTGACGCCAGCTCGGCGCGCACCAGTGCCTGCAGTGTGTAGTGGTTCTTCATCATCGGCCGCCTGGTCCGGTGGCGAGTGCCGCCGTGGACCCCGGGGCCCATTCTGCGGTGGCGCGCGTGGCTTTGCACGATACGGTGGTTGATGGCTGAATGCGGGCGAGGGCGGTCCGTCGGGACCATCGGCATCTACCGGCGCGGCGCGGGCGGCGCTAGGCTGCGGTGATTGCCACCCCTGCCGGGAGAGAGCCCATGCGTGTCCGTGTCGTGCCTGTCGTGCTGTTGAGCCTCATGGTTGCCGCCAGTGTGTCGGCGCAGACCTCGCCGATGACCCCGGATATTCCGGCCAAGGGGTTCGTCACGCCCACGGCCAGCAATGACTACGACAAGCGCGTGGTGATGGTGCCGATGCGCGACGGCACAAAGCTCTACACGGTGATCGTGGTGCCCAAGGGCGCGAAGCACGCCCCGATCCTGCTGACCCGCACGCCGTATGACGCGGCCAACCGCGCCAAGCGCATCGACTCGCCGCACATGCGCGACATCCTGCCCCAGGGCGACGAGGTGTTCGTCGACGGTGGCTACATCCGGGTGTTCCAGGACATCCGCGGCAAGTACGGTTCCGAAGGCGATTACGTGATGACCCGGCCGCTGCGCGGGCCGCTCAACAGCACCAAGGTGGACCATGCCACCGACGCCTGGGACACCATCGACTGGCTGGTCAAGCACGTGCCCGAAAGCAACGGCAAGGTCGGCATGCTGGGCTCTTCGTATGAAGGCTTCACCGTGGTGATGGCGCTGACCAACCCGCACCCGGCGCTGAAGGTGGCCGCACCGCAGAGTCCGATGATCGACGGCTGGATGGGCGATGACTGGCTCAACTACGGCGCCTTCCGCCAGGTCAACTTCGGCTACTTCACCGGCCAGCTGGCCAAGCGCGGCAAGGGGCCGTCGATTCCCAGCGTCGGCTACGACGACTACACCACCTTCCTGCGTGCCGGCTCGGCGGGCGACTACGCGCGCGCCAACGGGCTGGACCAGCTGCCGTGGTGGCACAAGCTGATCGAGCATCCGGCCTATGACGCCTTCTGGCAGGAACAGGCGCTGGATGCGCAGATGGCCAAGACCCCGCTGAAGGTGCCCACCATGTGGCTGCAGGGCCTGTGGGACCAGGAAGACATGTGGGGCGCGGTGCACAGCTATGCGGCGATGGAGCCGCGTGACAGCAGCAACACGCTCAACTACCTGGTGATGGGCCCGTGGCGGCACAGCCAGGTGAACTACGACGGCAGCAATCTGGGCGCGCTGAAGTTCGACGGCGATACCGCACTGCAGTTCCGCCGCGACGTGCTCAAGCCGTTCTTCGACCAGTACCTGGTGGATGGCGCGGCCAAGGCCGATACGCCGCCGGTGCTGATCTACAACACCGGCGAGAACCACTGGGACAAGCTGCAGCAGTGGCCGCGGACGGTGGCCCAGAGCAAGCCGCTGTATCTGCGTGCGGGCGGCAAGCTGTCGTTCGAGGCGCCGCAGCCGGGCGAAGCCACCTACGAGGCCTACGTGGCCGACCCGGCCAAGCCGGTGCCGTTCGTGCCGCGCCCGGTGCGCTTCGCCGACCGCGACATGTGGACCAGCTGGTTGGTGAAGGACCAGCGTTTCGTGGACGGGCGGCCCGACGTGCTGACCTTCGTCAGCGAGCCGCTGACCGAACCGCTGCGCATCGGTGGCGCGCCGCAGGTGAACCTTGCCGCGGCCACCACCGGCAGCGATGCCGACTGGGTGGTGAAGCTGATCGACGTGTACCCCGACCAGACCCCGTCCACGCCGGAGATGGGCGGCTATGAGCTGGCGGTGTCGATGGCGATCTTCCGCGGGCGCTACCGCGAGAGTTTCAGCGCGCCCAAGGCGATCGCGGCCAACCAGGTGCTCGATTACACATTCGGGCTGCCGACGGCCAACCACGTGTTCCAGCCGGGCCACCGGGTGATGGTGCAGGTGCAGTCCAGCCTGTTCCCGCTGTACGACCGCAACCCGCAGACCTTCGTGCCGAACATCTATCTGGCCAAGCCGGGCGATTACCAGAAGGCGACGCAGCAGGTGTGGCACGCGCCGCAGCAGGCGAGCTTTATCTCGCTGCCGGTGTATTGACCGCGGACGCACGGATAACCTTCAACGCCCGGGTAGAGCCGACCGTTGGTCGGCTGCATGCAGATCGTCCAAACACCGGTAGAGCCGACCGTTGGTCGGCTGCACGCAGATCGTCCAAACACCGGTAGAGCCGACCGTTGGTCGGCTGCCTTCGCGCGGATCCGGGTGCAGCCGACCAACGGTCGGCTCTACCCGTATTGCGTCGCCCGTGCACAGGCGCTAGCGTGCAACTCCGTTTTTCCTGATGTGACCGATGAAAAGGATGTTCGTGCTGACGGCGCTGGCCGCGCTGGCCACGCCGGTGCAGGCGCAGTCGTTCACCGTGCTGGGCCACCGCTTCGGCGCCGATGCGCTGGTAGCCGCCGATGGCCGCCTGCTGGTGGCACCCAACGGCGAGCGCATGGTGCGGCTGGCTGCCGATCGCTGGATGCGCGCACAGGGCGACGCCACGCCCCAGCAGTGGTACGACGATGCAGGACGACTGCTGCGCGAAGACCGCGGCTACACCGAGTACCACACGCCCTTCGTGCTGCCGCAGGCCGCACCCGGCGACCCCTTATGGAAGGTGTTCATCCGCGCAGACGGCGAGCCGACGGGCGGTTGGGGCGTGGTGGATGCACTGGGGCAGGTGCGCCTGCCGGCGTTGAACGATGGCGAGTGGCTGCCCCTGGCGGTGCCCGATCGCGTGCTGTGGCATGCCAACAGTGGCGCGCTGCGTTTCCACGACCTGCATGGGCAACCGGTGATGGAGCTGGACGAACGCAAGGCGCAGTGGGTGGCCGGGCCCTTCGCCGGCCGTCACGTGTATGTGTCCTGCAGTGTCGAGGTGCCCGCGCAGTGCAGCGTGCAGAACGAAGCCGGCAAGACGCTGTTCGCCGACGACATTGACGCACTGCTGCCGGTCAGCGATGGCGGCTGGTGGTTGCGCCAGGGCGAGCTGTGGCGGCGGGTGGATGCGCAGGGCAGGGCGACAGATGCGGCGCGCTACCGCCAACAAGGCCTGTACCCACGCTATCGCCAGTACGGCGGCAGCGCAGGCCGGCGCGACTGGCCCGAGCAGGTCAGCCGCCATGCCACCGGCCGCGAGAAAGACACCCCCGAGCCCGGCTGGCTGATGGCCGACGGACGCTTTACCGCGCAGCCCACTACGCGCGACCGGGTTCGGATGGACTACTGCGATGGTCGTTGGCAGCTGGTGCATGACGACGATGCTTCGCCACCCACCGAGGTGCCGGCCGCGCTGGCTGCCGTGCTGGGCGAGCCCGATGCCGAGCAGCGGCAGGCACCGCCGTGGCGCGTTCACCCTGCCACCGACGACCACCCCGCCGCGGTACGCGACTGCAACGGCCAGCTGATGTTCGCCCCGCCCAACGTCGACCAGCTGGACGCGGTGGGCGCGGGCCTGCTGGGCACGTTTGTGGGCGAGTCCTCGCCCCGGTTGTGGTGGGAGGGCGCCACCGCACACACGGTGCCCGAAGGCCTGGCGATCGACGACGATCATGTGGTGCCACCGCTGCTGTTGCTGTGGAACCAGGCCACGGGCCAGAACCAGCTGTACAACATCGCACTGGGCAAGGTGATCGGGCGCAGCGTCGATGGGGTTGAGCACATGGACGCACGGCGCGTGGTGTTCCGCCGCGAGGGGCGGCAGGGCCTGATGCTGGCCGATGGCAGCGAGCCGCTGCCGCCGCGGTACCTGGAGATCCTGCCGTGGGGCGAAGACCGCACGTTGACGCGGCGGTATCTGGAGGACGGCGATGAGGAGCTGACTCTGCTGGATGCCAATTACACGGTACTGATGCGGCGACGCTTGGCCTTCACCGGCGTGGCGCTGGAAACGACCTGGGAAGGAGACGTGCAGGGTCACGCGGTGGCCCGGCTCAACCTGGGCACGATGCAGCTGCCCGATGGCCCGTACTTCGTCCAGCAGTGGTTGGATCGCAACGGGCAGGTGCTGGTCAGTGACGTCAGCTGCCCGGCACCCGGCGATGATGTGCTCGCGCGGGGAGCAGGCGTGATGCTGGGCATGGGATGGCGGCAGGACAGCACGCCGCAGCAGCCCTGTCGGTTGCCGGATGCGTTGATGCCGGTGTTGCAGGGTGGCGACGTAGCGCCCGCGATGCGGTAATGCCGGCCAGCGGCCGGCATTGCCAACGGCAGCCGACCAACGGTCGGCATTGCCAAGGCAGCCGACCAACGGTCGGCTCTACCGGGTCATGCGCCGGAGACGCTCGGGTAATCGGTGTAACCGCGCGAGCCGCCGCCGTACAGCGTGTCCGGGTCCAGGTCGGACAGCGCAACGCCCAGGCGCAGGCGTTCAACCAGGTCGGGGTTGGCGATGAACGGACGGCCGAAGGCGATCACGTCGGCATAGCCGGACGCGATGGCGGCCTCGGCGGTGTCCTTGGTGTAGCCGTTGTTGGCGATCCACGCGCCCTTGAACTTCGCCCGCAGTGCCTGGTAGTCGAACGCGATATTGTCGCGCGGGCCGCCGGTGGCGCCTTCGATGACGTGGATGAAGGCCAGCGGGCCAATCGCATCCAGGCGCTCCACGGCGCGTTCGAACAACGGCTGCGGCTGCGAATCGTGGGCGTCGTTGGCCGGGGTCACCGGGGACAGGCGCACGCCGGTACGCTCGGGGCCGATCTCCGACGCGATCGCTCGGACCACCTCGTCGAGCAGACGGGTGCGGTTTTCGATGCTGCCACCGTATTCGTCGGTGCGCTGGTTGCTGCCGTCGCGCAGGAACTGGTCAATCAGGTAGCCGTTGGCGGCGTGCACTTCGACGCCGTCGAAGCCGGCGGTGATCGCGTTGCGGGCGGCCTGGCGATAGTCCTGGATCAACGCGGGGATTTCGGACAGCTCCAGTGCGCGCGGCGCCGAGACATCCTCGAAGCCCTTGCTGGTGAAGGTCTTGGCCTTTGCCGGCAACGCACTCGGGGCTACCGGGACCTCGCCGTCGGGCAGCAGGCTGGTGTGCGAGATGCGGCCCACGTGCCACAACTGCAGCACGATCCTGCCGCCGCGTGCATGCACGGCGTCGGTGACCTTCTTCCATGCGTCGATCTGGCCCTGGCTGTAGATGCCGGGGGTGTCCAGGTAGCCCTGGCCCAGCGGGCTGATCTGGGTGGCCTCGGCAATGATCAGGCCCGCGCTGGCGCGCTGTTCGTAGTACTGGATCGCCAGGGGATTGGGCACGCGCCCTTCGATGGCGCGGTTGCGGGTAAGCGGGGCCATCGCGATGCGGTTGGCGACCGCGATCGCACCGAGCCGGGTGGGGGTGAACAGGGGGCCGTCACTGGAAGAAGTCATGTGCATACCTAGGGAGGAGGGGGCCGCATCACGCAGCGCGTAATGACCAGATGTGGACGTACGACCGCCAGCATAGGGGGGGCGTGCGTTGCACCAATGGGAAGCATTGTTGCGGTCGCCCATGTGCACGTTCTGTAACGCGTTGCAGGCGTACCGTGAGGACAGATGCAGGCGCTGTCTGCGATACATTCCAAGCAGAGGTACAACGCGATGATTGATTATCAGCTCAAGGGCAAGGTGGCGATCGTGACCGGTGGCGTGTCCGGCATCGGCCTGGCCGCCGCCGAACTGCTCGCCGCATCCGGTGCGGCGGTGGCGGTGTGGGACCTGAAGGAAGAAGCGGTGCAGAAGACGGCCGAGGCGCTGCGCGGCAAAGGTGTGAAGGCGATCGGCATCGCGCTGGACGTCACCGACGAGGCCGCGGTGGAAGCGGCCGTGCAGCGCACCGTGCAGGAACTGGGCGGGCTGGACATTGCGGTCAACAACGCCGGCATCGGCGGGCCGTCGGCCGCCAGTGGCGACTATCCGGTGGACGGTTGGAAGCGGGTGATCGATATCAACCTGACCAGCGTTTTCCTCTGCCAACGCGCGCAGATCCAGGCGATGCGCAGCAGCGGCAAGGGGGGCAGCATCATCAATATGGCCTCCATTCTTGGCCAGGTCGGTTTCGACAACTCGGCTGCTTATGTGGCGGCCAAGCATGGTGTGGTTGGACTCACCCAGACGGCGGCATGGGAACATGCAGGCGACAGGATCCGGGTCAATGCGGTCGGCCCCGGCTTCATCGCCACCCCACTGCTGCAGAAGATGGACCCGACGGTCAAGAAAGCGCTGGAAAGCAAGCACGCACTGGGCCGCTTGGGTCAGCCGGACGAAGTTGCCGCACTGGTGGCGTGGCTGGCCAGCGACGATGCCTCGTTCGCAACCGGCACCTACTACGCCATTGATGGCGGCTACCTCGCACACTGACCGAGGCGCAGCGCGGTCATGCGAGTGTCGCTACCGCATGACCGTGCACGTGGGCCTCACGCACCTCTTCACGGCGTTCCCACGTCCGCCACGCAAGGCTGTGGCGAACAGGTGAGGACATGCGGATGGGACTGGAACAAGATCTGTCAATTCTGCTGCGGATCGCCGCGGCGATGGTGTTTGGCGGGCTGATCGGCATCGAACGCGAGATGGGCAAGCATGCGGCCGGGCTGCGCACGCACATGCTCATTGCCGGCGCGGCCGCCTTGATCGTGGGCCTGGGCGACAGCATCGCCGAACACTTCCAGCAGGAGCGCTATCGCGACCTGCTGCAGGTCGATCCGGTGCGTCTGATCGAAGCGGTGGTGGCCTGCGTTGGCTTTGTAGCCGCTGGCACCATCCTGCGCGGGTCCCGCGATGACCAGGTCAGCGGCCTGACCACGGCCAGCTCACTGATCATGTCGGCATCGATCGGCATCGCGGTAGGCATCGGCGAGTACGTCATCGCCATCGGGGTCAGCATTCTGTGTCTGATCGTGCTGGCGGTGTTCAGCCGGATCGCCAAAAAACTGGAGGCGTCATGAGCAGCGACCGTCCCTTCCAGATCCAACATATCGACCACATCGTCCTGCGCGTGCAGGACCTGCCGCGCGCCGTGGCGTTTTATCGTGATGTGCTCGGCTGCACGGTGGCACGCGAAAGGCCGTCGCTGGGCATGGTGCACCTGCACGCCGGGACCTCGATGATCGACCTGGTCGCCGTGGACGGAAAGCTGGGCACGCCCGGCGGCCCGGCGGCGGGCGCGCAGGGACGCAACCTGGAACACCTGTGCCTGCGGGTGGAGCCGTTCGATGTTGAGCAGCTGCGGGCGCACCTGCAGATGCACGCGGTGGAACTGCGCGGCAAGCCGGCGAACAACTTCGGGGCCGAGGGCGATGGCCTGTCGGTGTACCTGTACGACCCGGACGGCAACGGGGTGGAGCTTAAGGGGCCGGCCAGCGACTGCGGCTGCAGTTAATGGTCATACCAAAATACAGGGCATAGACCTATGGTCTAATAGGCCCGTCACGCAATTGGCGTTTCAATGCGGACACTTCCTGACCCTTCCTTGGCAATTGGTCGTACCAATGGCAACGGGGTAGGAAGGCATGCCGGCCCGCACCTCCCGTGCGCGGCCTTCCGTCCGTCCCGTTGAGATCCGCCGATGCAGCCCTGGCAACAACTGTATGACCCCGCTGGCAACCTGTGGCTGTCCAGCCTGATCGCGCTGTTGCCGATCGCCTTCTTCTTCATCGCCCTGGCCGTGCTGCGCATGAAGGGCTGGCTGGCCGGAACGCTCACCGTGGCCATTGCCCTGGCGGTGGCGCTGCTGTTCTACCGCATGCCGGTGCAGCAGGCGTTCGCGGCCGGCGCGTACGGCTTCATCTACGGGCTGTGGCCGATCGCCTGGATCATCCTGGGCGCGGTGTTCCTGTACAAGGTTTCGGTCAAGACCGGGCAGTTCGACATCATCCGGGCCTCGATCCTGTCGGTCACCGAAGACCAGCGCCTGCAGATGCTGATGGTCGGCTTCGCCTTCGGCGCGTTCCTGGAAGGGGCGGCCGGTTTCGGTGCACCCGTGGCGATCACCGCCGCGCTGCTGGTGGGGCTGGGCTTCAAGCCGCTGTATGCGGCCGGGCTGTGCCTGATCGTCAACACCGCACCGGTGGCCTTTGGCGCGATGGGCATTCCGATCATTGTGGCGGGGCAGGTCACCGGCCTGGATCCGTTCGAGATCGGGCAGATGGCCGGCCGCCAGCTGCCGTTCCTGACCATCATCGTGCTGTTCTGGATCATGGCAATCATGGACGGCTGGCGCGGCGTCAAGGAAACCTGGCCGGCGGTGCTGGTGGCCGGCGGCTCGTTCGCCATCGCGCAGTACCTGACCTCCAACTTCATCGGCCCGGAACTGCCCGACATCACCGCCTCGCTGGCCTCGCTGGTGTGCCTGACCTTGTTCCTGCGCCGCTGGAAGCCGGTGCGGATCTTCCGCTTCGATACCGAAACCAGTGCCGAGGCCGCAGCGCAGGCGCCGGAGGCCCCGCGTTACCGCACCGGGCAGATCATCAAGGCGTGGTCGCCGTTCCTGATCCTGACCGCGATGGTCACGGTATGGAGCATCAAGCCGTTCAAGGCGTTGTTCGCCGCAGGTGGGCCGCTGCAACACTGGGTGCTCAAGCTGCCGGTGCCGGCGCTGGACCAGCTGGTGCACAAGATGCCGCCGATCGTGCCATCGCCCAGCGCCTACGAGGCGGTGTACAAGTTCGATGCCGTCTCGGCCACCGGCACCGCCATCATGCTCGGCGCGGTGCTGGCCATCGTGCTGCTGAAGATGCGCCCGGCCGCAGCACTGCGCACGTTCGGTGAAACGGCCAACGAGCTGAAGGTGCCCATCTACTCGATCGGCATGGTGCTGGCGTTTGCCTTCATCGCCAACTACTCGGGGCTGTCGGCCACACTGGCGCTGGCCTTGGCACACACCGGCAAGGCGTTCACCTTCTTCTCGCCGTTCCTGGGCTGGCTGGGCGTGTTCCTGACCGGCTCGGACACCTCGTCCAACGCGCTGTTCTCGGCGCTGCAGGCCACCACCGCCCAGCAGATCGGCGTGTCCGAGGTGCTGCTGGTGGCGGCCAATACCACCGGTGGGGTGACCGGCAAGATGATTTCCCCGCAGTCCATCGCCATCGCCTGCGCGGCGGTGGGGCTGGCCGGCAAGGAATCCGACCTGTTCCGCTTCACGGTCAAGCACAGCCTGATCTTCACCGTGATGGTGGGCATCATCACCACGCTGCAGGCCTACTGGCTGACCTGGATGATCCCCTGAGCCATGCGCGGATCCAGCCATGCGGGCGACAATGACGGCATGAAGAACGAACGCCTGTCCGACAAGGTGGCCGCGCAGCTGCGTGGCCTGGTGAGCACGCAGAACCTGCAGCCGGGGGATCGGCTGCCGGCCGAGCGGGCGCTGGCCGTGCAGCTGGGGGTGTCACGCACCGCCCTGCGCGAGGCAATCGCGCAGCTGGCCAGCCAGGGCCTGCTGACCGCGCGGGTGGGCGGTGGCACCTACGTGGCCGAACCCGCCGCGCGTGCCCGGCAGGCCATCGACGAACCGCTGATGCCGTACCTGCCGCTGTTCCAGGGCGACCCGGAGTACCGCTTCGACGTGCTGGAAATCCGTCACGCGCTGGAAGGCGCCACCGCCTGGCACGCCGCGTTGCGCGCCACCGATGCGGACCGGGCGAAGATCCGTGATGCCTTCGACACCATGATGGCCGCCCACGGCAAGGACGATCCGGCCGGTGAGGCGCGCGCCGATGCGGCCTTCCACCTGGCCATCGCCGAGGCATCGCACAACCTGGTGCTGCTGCAGGTGATGCGCGGGCTGTTCGAGCTGCTGCAGACCAACATCTCGCAGAGCCGCGAAAAGCTGTACACCTCGCCGCGCACCTTTGAACCGTTGTCGGTGCAGCACCGGGAAATGATGGACGGGGTGTTGTCCGGCGATCCCGAACGCGCGCGTGCCGCCGCACACGCCCACCTGGAATTCGTGCACACCTCGCTGCGCACGCTTGACGACAATGAGGCCCGGCGCACGCGCGCCTCGCGGCTTCCCTCTGCCCACGGTTGATTCCCATGATCATCTCCGCCTCCACCGATTACCGCGCGGCCGCCCAGCGCCGGCTGCCGCCGTTCCTGTTCCACTACATCGATGGCGGCGCCTATGCCGAACACACGCTCAAGCGCAACGTGTCCGACCTGGCCGATATCGCGCTGCGCCAGCGCGTGCTGCGCAACATGGCCGAGCTGAGCCTGGAAACAACCCTGTTCGGCGAGCGCCTGGCGATGCCGGTGGCGCTGGCGCCGGTCGGGCTGACCGGGATGTATGCGCGACGCGGCGAAGTGCAGGCGGCGCGGGCGGCGGCCAGCCGCGGCATTCCCTTCACCCTGTCGACGGTGTCGGTGTGCCCGATCGAAGAAGTGGCGCCGGCCATCGATCGCCCGATGTGGTTCCAGCTGTATGTGCTCAAGGACCGCGGCTTCATGCGCAATGCGCTGGAGCGGGCCAAGGCCGCCGGGGTGACCACGCTGGTGTTCACCGTGGACATGCCCACCCCCGGCGCACGCTACCGCGACGCCCATTCGGGCATGAGCGGCCCCAACGCACCGCTGCGGCGCATGCTGCAGGCCGCCACCCATCCGCGCTGGGCGTGGGACGTGGGCCTGCGCGGGCGCCCGCACGATCTGGGCAACATCTCCACTTACCGCGGCAGCCCGACCGGGCTGGCGGACTACATCGGCTGGCTGGGTGCCAACTTCGATCCCTCCATCTCCTGGAAGGACCTGGAGTGGATCCGCGAATTCTGGGCCGGGCCCATGGTGATCAAGGGCATCCTCGACCCGGACGATGCGCGTGATGCGGTGCGGTTCGGCGCCGACGGCATCGTGGTCTCCAACCACGGCGGCCGCCAGCTGGATGGCGTGCTGTCCACCGCGCGTGCGCTGCCGGCGATTGCCGACGCTGTGAAGGGCGAGCTGAAGATCCTGGCCGATTCGGGCATCCGCAGCGGCCTGGACGTGGTGCGCATGCTCGCACTGGGCGCCGACAGCGTGCTGCTGGGCCGTGCGTTCGTCTATGCGCTGGCCGCGCAGGGCGGCGAGGGCGTGGCCAACCTGCTCGACCTGATGGCCAAAGAGATGCGCGTGGCGATGACCCTCACCGGTGCCAGGACCATCGCCGACATCAGCCGCGATTCGCTGGTGGACGCCACCCGTCGCCTCGCGGCCGCGCCATGAACACTGCATCCCAGGGCGCAGTGACGCTGTTGGCGCAGCTGCGCGCGATCGTCGGCGATGCGCACGTGCTGTGCGGCGACAAGCCGACCCGGCGCTTCCGCAAGGGCTACCGCTTCGGTGATGGCCCGGTGCTGGCGGTGGTGCGCCCGGGCACTCTGCTGGAGCAGTGGCGCGTCCTGCAGGCGGTGGTGGCCGCCGATGCCGTGGTCATCATGCAGGCGGCCAACACCGGCCTGACCGGCGGCTCCACGCCCGATGGCGCGGACTACGACCGGCCGGTGGTGATCCTCAACACACTGCGCCTGACCGGCGTGCAGCTGATCAACGAGGGCCGACAGGCGGTCTGTCTGCCCGGGGCCACGTTGGACCGGTTGGAGAAGGAACTGGCGCCGCTGGACCGCGAACCCCACTCGGTGATCGGCTCGTCGTGCATTGGCGCCTCGGTGCTGGGCGGGGTCTGCAACAATTCCGGCGGCGCGCTGGTGCGGCGAGGCCCGGCGTATACCGAGATGGCGCTGTTCGCCCGGGTCGACGCGGACGGGCGACTGCAGCTGGTCAATCATCTTGGCATCGCGCTGGGCGACACCCCCGAGCAGATCCTGGAGCGGCTGCAGCGCGGCGACTACGCACGCACCGACGTGGACAACGACACGGACCGCGCCGCCTCCGATCCGCGCTATGGCGAGCAGGTACGCCAGGTCGATGCGTCGACCCCGGCCCGCTATAACGCCGATCCCTCACGCCACTACGAAGCGGCCGGTTCGGCCGGCAAGCTGGCGGTGTTCGCGGTGCGGCTGGATACCTTCGCGCGCGAACAGGCCGAGGTGTTCTACATCGGCAGCAACGCGATGGAGGATCTGACCGCGGTCCGCCGCCACCTGCTGACGGCCTTTGAGCGCCTGCCGATTTCCGGCGAGTACCTGCATCGCGACGCGTTTGATATCGGCGAGCGCTACGGCAAGGACACCTTCCTGCTCATCGATCGGCTGGGCACCGCGCGGGTACCGGCCGCGTTCGCGCTGAAAAGCCGCATCGACGGTTGGTTCGAGTCGGTTGGTCTGCGCGGGGTAACCGACCGGGTCATCCAGGCCATGACGTGGCTGCTGCCGGCACACCTGCCGCCGCGCATGACGCAGTTCCGTGACCGTTACGAGCACCACCTGCTGCTGAAGGTATCGGCCGCAGATGCGGCGGCCACCGAGACCTTCCTGCGCGCGCACTTCGCCGCCGCCGAGGGCGACTTCTTCCGGTGCGCCGCCGATGAAGGCCGCAAGGCATTCCTGCACCGCTTTGCGGTGGCGGGCGCGGCCGTACGGTATCGCGAAGTCCATCGCGACGCGGTAGAGGATATCGTCGCGCTAGACGTGGCCTTGCGCCGCGATGACCGCCAGTGGGTGGAACAGCTGCCGGCGGCCATCGACGCCAAGCTGGCCGGCAAGCTGTATTACGGGCACTTCTTCTGCCACGTGTTCCACCAGGACTACATCGTGCGCAAGGGCGAAGATCCGCTGGCGATCGAGCACGCCATGTGGGCGTTGCTGGACGCGCGTGGTGCCGAGTACCCGGCCGAACACAACGTGGGCCACCTGTACCCGGCCAAGCCGGCCCTGGCCGCGTTCTATCAGCAGCTGGATCCCAGCAACACGTTCAACCCTGGCATTGGCCAGACGCCCAAAACGCGCCATTGGAACGGCTGCGAGTGCACCGGAACCGGAACCGGGTAGACCCACCCCATGGGTGGCTGCACGGAAAACCCGCGATCTGATGGCACAGCCACCCATGGGGTGGCTCTACCCGATGGGGAATCACTCGCAGCGGACGGCGGTGATCACGTTCTGCTTGTCGATGAACACGCGCAGGCGATCCTGGCGAAGGTCACGGGTGGTGATGGTGTCCGGGCCAATCGGGTTGACCAGCCCGGCGCCGCTCTGCGCCGACAGCTTGCGCATGGTGGCTTCATCGGCCGGCTTCCCCACGGCCCACTCCAGGCCTTCGGCCTTGCACAGGCCTGGACCCTTGACCTGCGGGCCGGGGTTGCTGACGCAGGCGCTGAGCGCCAGACTGGCGACGAGGGCCAGTGCGGCGGACAGGCGGCCGGAAGTAACGCTGCGCGAATGGAAAGTCATGGGGTCGCTCCTGCGGATTCAGGCGCTGACGATACCACTGCCGCCGCGAACTTCGCGTGGCGGCAACGCTACACTGCACGCCGTTGCAAAAGATCGGGAGAGGGCAGTGCTGCACGTGTTCATGCTGGGCGGGCGCCATGCGCGTGCGCGCATCGAAGTCCATGACGTGGCCTTCGCCAATGTCGACCGCCCCGAGGACGCCTACCCGCAGTTGCGCCGGGAGTGGTTCGGTGACGCCAAGGGCCTGCACGTGGACGGCTGGCTGGCGGTGGACGGGGTGGACGGCCATCAGGTCCGTTTTGGCGATGTTGCCCCGGGCTCCGCTGCGCCGCGCCTGTTCTTCGTCAACCTGGGCGGCTACGTGAAGGGTGCGCTGGGCGAGGCGCACGACTACCTGCTGCTGGTCGCCGCTGACCTGGCCGAGGCCAGGCAGAAGGCCAAGGGCCTGCGCGACGCCAGTTGGATCATGCCGCATACCGACGCGGTGCTGGACGTGGACGACTGCATCGCCATCGACCAGGTGGGCGGCCGCTACGTGCAGCTGCAGCCGGGCGCGCATGCGGAGATCACGCTGGTCAGTGACTACATCGTGATCGGCTGAGCGCGCTTGGGGGCGTGGCTACGTCAGTCGGTGTGCGCTGGCTGCACGCCGATGGAGGGGCAGGTTTCGGAATGCTCCGCTGCAGCCACCGTGACCGTGGCGCGTTCGCCATCACGCTGGCGCAGGACGATGTCATCCACCCGCGCCCACTGGCCGTCCGCGCTGAAGGCGGTCTCGTAGGGCCCGTGCACGAGCGAGAAACGGGCCAGCACCTGCGCCGCCTCCAGGTCCAGCAGGAACACGTTGGCGTAGCGACTGGTGCCGGGGTCCATCTGGTCCCACGGGACGCCCCAGGCGAGCGCGCGGGTGCGGGCGCAGTTCACCTGCCACCCATCCACCGCCAATCCCAGCCGTATCCGGATCGCACGGGTGTCCCGCTTGAACACCACGTCATGGCCGCGAACCGCGAACGCCGTGACCGGGGCCGGAGGGCGGTGGGACGGGAGTGGCCGTTCTGCACTGGCTGCCGCTACGCCGCTGCAGGCCAGCAACAGCAGGCAGCCACCGGCGAGCCGGCCACCCCGGAACACGAAGGGGCGTGTGCTCGGGCGATTACGGCGTCGCTTCATCCTGTCCGCCACGCCGCGTGTAAACGGCCTTCCAGACGGCATCCATATGCTTCTGGAACAGCGGCGGGGCATCCTTGTACGACGCGCTGTCCTGGCGCTCGCCGCCGAACGGTGCGTCGCCTTCGATGGTGACCAGCGATTCGCCGTCGATGCGGTAGACATCGTTGTCGCGCCGAAGTTCGATGACGATCTGCTGCGGGTCCACACCGCCGCCGCAGAAGCTGTGGCTGGCCAGGGTGAGCTCGGCCACGCCATCACCGTCCAGGTCGCTGGCGCCGCTCTGGTCGAGGAAATAGCCCGCGTCCAGGTCCAGGCCTTCGCACTCGGTCGGGCTTTCGCTCTGCCAACGCTGCACGAAAGGAGCGTCGGCGGCGGTGCGGCCATACAGAGTGGCGGTCAAGGTGGCCACGTCCATGTCCTGGTCGCTGTCGGCGTCGTGCGTGCGCGTATCGGTGCGCGCCAGTACCAGCAGGCCTTCACCGGCGGTGTCGCGGTAGTGCACCAGCTTCAGCGGGTCACGGATGCCCAGGCCATCGGTTTCGCTGCCGGGCAGGGCGGGCAGGACCGCAAACCCACCGCTCGCCGGCTGCGCGGGCGCCGCGGCCGGGGCGGAGCCTTCAGGGGCGGCATCGGTGTCCGTCGCCGCCTTGCCGGGCCCGCCGCAGGCGGCCAACGCCAGCGCGCAGGCCACGGCGAGCCAGCTGCTGCGGTCAACGCTCATTGCCGCTGGCCTTGGTGACGACGACGATGCCGAGGGCGTCATTGAGGGTTTTGGCGTGGGTCGCATCGAGTTTCGGGTCCTTCAGTTCTTTGTTGGCGAAGGCCAGGTAGGCCTTGGGCACGTAATAGCGCAGCGACGCAGGATTGTATTTGACGAAGTTGATCTGGTCGCTCTGGTTGCCGCCCAGCAGGATCGGGCTGCTGCCATC
>Ga0308172_1000915_pt1 | contig 26561 bp, 18 predicted proteins | sample PhyGR2_FD_202134 | JGI IMG/M metagenome (GOLD analysis project Ga0308172, IMG submission 202134) | Phyllosphere microbial communities from UC Gill Tract Community Farm, Albany, California, United States - DLSLSG.R2 | ecosystem: Host-associated > Plants > Phyllosphere > Unclassified | place: USA... | reverse complement strand
TTCAAATACAAGCTGTCCTGATTGTCGACTGGAAAGGAGATACGAATATGGATTTCTACGGATTCAACCGCGCCAAGGCCATTGCCAACTGTGGCAGCCTGGAACTGGGCCTGGCCCGCGACACCAATAACGTGCGCGCCTGGAACCGCCTGCGCCCGGAGCACATCGTCGAGCTGCTGCACGGTGCCGCCGCCGATGCCCGCCAGGATGCCCGTAACCTGGCCGCACAGATCAGCCGTGGCGCCTGGCGCATCCAGACCCACGCGCCCGCGCAGGGCAAGGCCAACCAGCTGGTCAGCAATGCCCGTGAAGTCTCGGTCACCGCTGGCGGCCGCGACTACCGCCTGCTGCTGAACGAAGGTGCCAAGCTGCAGCTGGAACGTATTACGCAGTCGGCCTGATAGAGGCCCTCAGGTGCACCCGCCGCAGAAGCGGCAGGTGCACCGGGCTGCTCTTCGGTGCCATGCGCGGAGAGCTATCACCCAGCTGGAAACGTGTGACATATGACGTGTGCGACGCAATGCCCACCCGGGGTACAGCCCGGGTGAAATATACGGTGCTTGCGCTGATCTATGCTGACGATGGATCGCTCCAGTCGAATTCACTGGGCTAATGAATGCGGGGATGGATCATGGATTCCGTAACCAAGATACTCGCCGCGCTTGCGGCACCGGGGCAGGCCCAACGCCTGCTGCAGCTGCGTACCTCGCTGGGGAGCGACGTGCTGGTGGCCGAGTCGCTCAATGGCGTCGAGCAGATCGATGGCGTGGGTTTCGTGTTCGACATCATTGCGTTGTCGGCCGATGCCAACCTGTCGCTGGACAGTCTGCTTGGGCAGCCGGCATTGCTGCAGATGCAGGCCATCGGCAACGAGCGGCCGTTCCACGGCCGGATCACCGCCGCCGAACGGATTGGCAGCAACGGCGGCCTGGCGCGGTATCGCCTGCGCCTGCAGCCCTGGCTGGCATTCCTGGGCCAGCGCGTGGACAGCTATGTGTTCCATGACGCCAGCGTGGTCGACATCGTCGAGAACGTCTTCGCCGACTACAGCGGGCTGGTACCGGCCTGGCGCTGGGACCTGACCGATCGCAGCCTCTACGCCAAGCGCAGCCTGACCACGCAGTACCAGGAAACCGACCTGGCCTTCGTGCAGCGCCTGCTGGCCGAAGAGGGCATCTATTACTGGTTCGAGCATGGCGCAGACCCGGGCAGCGAGTCGTTTGGTGCACACACGCTGGTGCTGGCCGACAACCATCATGGCGCCAAGGATCTCGGCGCGGTGCGCTTCCACCGCGGCGATCTGACCGAGCGCGATGACAGCGTGCAGCAGTGGTCGACCGCGCGCCGCTGGCTCACCACCAAGGTGTCCCGGCATACCTGGGATCACCGCACGCTGGAGCTGCGCCAGGCCAGCGCGGAAGCGCAGACCGCGCACGAGGCGACCGGCGAAGATGCCGACACCTGCGGCCCGTACGGCTGGCAGGACAACGCGCGTGGCCAGCGCCGCGCCCAGCAGCATCTGGACGCGCTGCGCGTGCGCGCGCACACGATTGAAGGGCAGGGCAAGTGGCGGCAGCTGACGCCGGGCGCCCAGTTCCAGTTGGGCCAGCATCCAGGCGTGGATGCCGACACCGCCTTCCTGTGCCTGTCGGTGCAGCACCAGGCGCGCAACAATTTCGAGGCCGACGTGTTCGACGCGCTGGAGCAGCAGCTAGGGCCGGCCGCGCAGGCGCCGCTCAGCCTGCCGGGCGCTTTGACGGGATTGTCCGTGGGCAACACCGCGCCGGACCTCACCACTACCTTCTACGACAACCGCTTCGTCGCCATCCCGGCCGAGGTGGTGTACCGCCCGCAGACCGAAGACGGCCATGGCACGCGTTTGCATCCGCGCCCGTCGATCACCGGCACGCTCAGCGCCATCGTGGTCAGCGACGGCGAGCCGCTGCAGTCCGATCGCGACCACCGCATCAAGGTGCAGTTCCCGTGGCAGCGCGGCGGCAGTTCCAGCACCGGTTTGGCTCATCCGGGCGGTGACGACAACGCCCCGGCCAACGGCGGTGCCTGGACCTGGGTGCGGGTGATGACCCCGTGGGCCGGCGACAACTGGGGCGGCGTGGTGCTGCCCCGTCGCGGCCAGGAAGTGCTGGTGGCGTTCCTTGAGGGCGACATCGACCGCCCGGTCGTGGTCGGCGCGGTCTACAACGGCCGCGGCCAGACCGATGCCGCCCATAACCAGGTCGCCAGCGGCGGCGCCAACGCCACCGGCAATGCGCCGGCGTGGTTCGATGGCAATGAACATGCCGCGGTCTACACCGGCTTCAAGAGCCAGGCGCTGGCCGACAGCCAAGGCGGGCAGGGCGGCTATCAGCAGATGCGCCTGGATGACACGCCGGGCCAGGGCCGCGCGCAGCTTTCCACCACCCAGCACGCCACCACGCTCACCCTTGGCCACCTGAAGGGCGGCGAAGACAACGTGCGCGAAACCGAACGTGGCTTCGGCGCAGAGCTGTCCACGCAGGCCTTTGGGTCACTGCGTGGAGGCAAAGGCCTGCTGCTCAGCACCGAGCCGGGCGAACCCCAGCTGGCCGCCAACCAGGCGCTGACCCAGCTGCAGGAAAGCGCCGAACTGCTGCAATCGCTCAACGAATCGGCAGTGAACCAGCAGGCGCAACTCCCGGAGGAACCGACCACGCTGCAGGCCCACGACGCGCTGGAACAGCTGCAGGAAAGCCTGCGCGCTACCCAGAGCGGCAGCGCAGCGGGCAGCATCAGCGGCGGCGACGGCGATGCCCCGGGCTGGGACAAGCCCGTGTTGATGGGCAGCGGCGTGGCCGGTGTGATGAGCCTGACCCCGGCCGACCAGGTCTGGGTGAGTGGCACGCACACCACGCTGGCCTCGGGCGTGGCGCTGAACTGGCTGAGCCAGGGCTCGATCACGATGGCAGTGGCCGGCGGGCTGGTGCTGTACACCGCCGGTGCTGAGCCGAAACCGGAGAGTCCGAACCAGGAACGTGGGATCGCGTTGCACGCTGCGCAGGGCAAGGTTAGTGCGCGCGCACACAAGAACCAGGCAATCCTGGCGGCCAAGACCAACGTGAAGATCACCAGTACCCAGGCCGATGTGCAGTTGTCGGCGCCGAGCAAGCATTTGCTGGCGACGGCGGCCGGCGCTTACATCCGGATCGAGGGCGACAACATCGAGCTGGGCGCGCCCGGGAAGGTGGAGTTCAAGGGCACGCAGCGGGAGTGGACGGGGGCAAAGGCGTTGAAGCTTGCGGCGCCCACCTTGCCTTCCGGAAGCCACGGGCCGTGCCAGTTCCGCGTGAGAGCAGCCGAGCAGAGTGGTGCGGCTGTTGTGCCGCTGGGGAGCTGATGCATGGAGTTCAGCCACCGCTTCTTCATGTCCCAGGACTTCGCGCTGATCAATCCGATGCAGATCGATGCCGACATCGTGGCGCTTTGGCCAAGTGAGCCGATTGTTCCGGATGCACTGAAGGGACAAGAAAAGCACATGCCGCGTCTGATCGCGTTGGCCGAGCTGGACGAGGATGATCGTCTGTATCGGTTGGATCAGACCATGAACTATGGCAACGCGCGCAACAAAGCCCCCTTCTGCGGCTTGCTGCGGAGCCAGGCCTCGCCCAGTCGGGTAGCCAGGCATGTGGCGAGCGCGATGGTGCAGAAGATCGGCGGCGAAGCGATGTGGCTGCGTCTGCACGATCCGCGGGTGTGGCTCAACCTTCGCTGGATCCTGCGACCCCTCCAGGTCGACGCCCTGCTGGGCCCAATCAGTCACTGGTCCTGGCCGGTGCCTGGCAGTGAGCGCTGGACGGCCAGTACAAGTGAGCGGGCGGCCGCGCAACGGCTTGACCTGGATATCGAGCAGATGCGGGCGCTGTCCATGACGGGGTCGGTCAATCGCGTCTTCGCCAGGCTGGCGCGCGACGGCGCCCCGGTGCTGGACACCGACGCATCAAGGAGGACTGCGTTCAACGAGATGATGAGGGCCCAGGCACTTGGCTTGAGCACCGATGAAGATGTGGAGTTCTTCGCCTTCCTCTCGCTTGTCAGGTCTCCCCAGGTGCATGACCAGCCTGTGGAGCGAAGGATGATCGATCTGGCTGTCGCGGGGGAGTGCGGGTACTTGTCGGCATGGATGGACGAGTACAGCCAATCAATGGAAGTGAATGCAGAGGAGCTGGACGAACGTGGCAACAACTGACACCAAACAGCCGGGTGGCCTTGGGGCCTGCGATCCGAGCAAGAAATGCCAGATGTGCGACCAACGCGGTCTGCCCATTCTTCCCTTGCGCTACTCACTTGCGCGTACCGATGTGCGGGCAGGATTCACCATGCCGCCGCTGGAAGGGAAGTTCGGAGCGGGCGTCAAGGACATCGTCCTGCCGGCTGCGCGTGCCCAGTACACCTTGCGACTGGCACGCCAGGGCTATCTTTACGTATTCAACGAGGCGCGGGGCGAATGGAAGGGGTACTTCGTCACGGAAGATGCCTACCTGCTTGAGTTTGATGTGCACGCCGATGCGCCGCCGATGGAGGAGTTCGCGCCCACCTGTGCGCGCATGGCGACCTCGCAGCTGGCGCGCTTCGTCACCATCCCCGACCCTTCGAGGGCCGGCAAGGTTTGGTTTGGCTTCAGCGAGGCACCGTGGGCGCCCGAGGTGCTGAAGCGCAACCGGCTCTCCTCCGAGCGAAAGAAGCACATGCGCGCGGTCGATGTGAAAGCGTGGGTTGGCGGGGCGCGCCCCGATCACACCGGTGAAGTGGGTGACGCCAAGCGTCTGGTGAGTGAGTTTGCGTTCGAAGAGCAGGTTGCAAAGCCTCGAGACCCGAGTCAGCCGACGTCGCAGATGGTGCTGGATCCAAAAACCGGAAAGATGATCAAGCAGGTCAATCTTGAAGGCGTGACGGTCTCCAATAACCCGGCGTATGACTTCACCACCTTCGCCTTCCGCCGCTGCAAGCAGCAGGTCGCGGGCATGGAGGAATGGGTCAAGAAGGCGTCTCCGGAGGTACCGGCGATGATGCTGGCCCTGAACGATCCCGCCGGTCTTACCCAGGACGTGTCGGCCTTGATGCGGGAGTTGGTGAGGGACTTCGAAACCGGCAAGGATCGCAATTGGAAGTTGGCCGCGGCGACGGGCATCAAGGGCATCCGGAAGGCGATCGAAGATCAGGCGGCCGCTACCGAGCTGAGCGAGCGGCGCGCAACGGCGATCACGGGCAAGGCATCGGCAGAGCTCTACGCTGCCGGACTCATCAAGATGCCCGAGTCGTTGACGGCCGAACAGGACCGCAAGGCGCGCGTGTCAGCGTGGAACCGCTACAAGGACGACTACGACGAGTCGGCCGTGTCCAAGTTCGAAGCAGAGCTGGAGCGGGAAACCAAGGAATTCACCAGCAGCCAGCTGACACCGTTGGCGATGTCGTTCGTTCGCTGGTATCAGTCCGATGCGCTTCGTGACTGGTTATCGTCCAACCATCATGAAGGCCTCGAAGGCGGTGGCGGGGCATTCACCGTCATTGTCCAGCGCTGCGTGGAAGGCATCACCGGCCATGACCAGGTTGCTGCTGCGCTGTTGAAGGATCTCAACGGGCGTTTCGATGAAAAGCGCAATATCACCCTGCGTGCGCTGGTCCTGAACGACACCACGATCGCCAAGTACCTGGAGCTTGCGGCCGGGCCGAGCCTCGAACTGGCCAACAACCCGGGCGCCTGGAGCAACGTGCTGAAGGCGTTCGCACACGTGGACGACCGGAAGAAGAACAATCCGGCGGACATGCAGACCCGCACCGGTATTGTGGCCAACTTCATGCATGAGATCGCCGGGTCATTCATCACCGGGCTTTCAAAGGCAGGGCAGACCATCAAGGTTGGCGCGGCGAATATTGCGCTCAGCATTGCCATGAAGCACCGGATGATGGCCTTGATGGGCGCGGTATCGGGCCGGCAGATCACCCGGCTCCCTGTGAGGGCGTCCGAAGCCGAGCTTGCCCACTTCATCGTGGAGGCGCTGACGGCTGGGCAGTCTCCCGCCGAGAAGGCACGTGCCCGCCAGCAGGTGGATACGCATCTTCGTCAGCAGCTGACAGAACGCTCCGGTGCGCGGACCGCCACCGGTGAGCGGAATGCGCGGGGTCGCAAGGTCTTCCAATGGGCGGTCTACTGGGACGATGAAACCATGCGTGCCCTGCGCGGGACGAATATCACGACCCTGGACCGGGCGCTGTTGAGCGAGGACCAGTTGCGGGCCGTGGTCAGAAGCCGCGCAGCCTCCTTTGCATCCGTCAACATCCGGGCAGACGTTGGCTTCGGTGTGGTGGGTCTGCTGCTGGATGGTTGGAATGCCGCGGATGCCTTCACCAAGCTTGATGACGAGAAGCAAGGTCCAGAGAATCGCCGCCGCATCAGCCTGGGATCGGCCCTGTTCGGGCTTGCGGGGACGAGCATTGAGTTGACCGCTATCGGATTAGAACGAACTGCGTATGGGCAGGTGGCGCGATCGGTGCGGATCGCGGCCGTCGAACTGAGGACGACATCGGCCGTCATCGGATGGATGGGCAAGCTTGTAGGAACCGTGGGGGCGTTCCTTGGCGCCGTCGTCGATGGTTGGAAGTTCTATGAAGCCGCCAAGAGTGGCGACATACCGATGGCCATCCTGTTCGGCGCAACGGCTGTGGGCGGCGCTGTGGTTGCCGTGTGCGTGCTGTTCGGCTGGATGACCGCCGGCATAGGCTTCATCATCATGATTGTCCTGGCCATCATCGGGTTTGTTGGCGAGTGGCTGATCAACCTTATTCGCGATGATAAGATCGAAATCTGGATCAACAAGACACCCTTTGGTGCGCATGATCATGGACGTTTCGAGTCACTTGAAGACCAGGAAGCAGCGTATGTCGCATTGCAAGCCAAGTAGGACCTCCCGATGAGCAGTTTTACTGGCTGGCTGGTCAGCCCTTTCAAGCTGGGCCGTGAAGTTTCCGAGAAGGAAGCGCGCGCCAACCTGCGATCTCCCGGGATACCGCGTCCGAAGCCACTGAACAAAGGCGCCATCCATCTCGATTCCACCTGCCTGGAGTATCTGGACCGGTACTTCCTGATGCGCGGCTGGGGGGTGCTTGGGGGTGGGTTTCTTGTTGTCTTCTGCGTGGTCCTTGGCGGCGCAGGCATTTACGGATTCCTGCAAAGCTCACAGGGACAGGTTGCGCCTGTGTTCTGGGCGCTGGTCATCATGGCCGTGATGTTTGGTGTGCCCGCGCTTGTGGCGCTGAAGGTGCTCGTGCTCAAGGATGCGTTTCGGTACACCCACTATCCTGTCCGCTTCAATCGAGCCAACCGTAAGGTCTATGTGTTCACCGGCGGGGCGCGGAAGTACCTTGAGGTGCCGTTCGACGATGCATTCTTCTTCATCAACGAAGATGGCGGTACCGGTGCCAACAACGTCCGCATTTACGACCTGCGGATGCATGTCATCGAAAGTGGCAAGATTGTTCATACGGTGTCGATCGGATCCGATGGTGGCAGTAGCCCGGGGGTCGTCCTTGCGCATTGGGAGATGATTCGCCGCTTCATGGATGAAGGGATGGACGATCTGCCGTTCCCTCCGCTTGGCATCTTTGCGTCCTCGCGTGTTTCGTTGAAGAACGCGTTCATCATTCCGTTTGCAGTGTTCAACGGCGCATTGCGCTGGATACTCGCGCCTTTCCTGTTTCCGATTGGTGTCGCCCGCTACATGGCGCTGGCAAGCAGTAAGCGCCCGGTGTGGCCAAGCTCGGTGGAAGCAGAATGCGCGCCAGCGCGTGGCAGCCGGGTTCTGCGCGAACCGCAGGTTTACGGCGACCTTCCGGGCGGCAGGAGTGGGGAGGCGGCGTTCATGCAGTACTGGAACGAAGCTGAGACGCAGGCAAGGGCGGAGGACCAAGGCCTGGCGTCGCTCTTCAGGTGAGGCCTTGGTGACTGGACGCTTCCTGTCAGCGCGGTCCAGGCCCGATTGAATCCGGTGCGCGGCGCTGGGTGGCTCCGGTTTCTGCTGGTGTCACGCAGCGCAGTCGTACGCAACGCGGGCTGGACGACGTCCAACCCGGCAGCGCCTGGCGCAACGGCCGACTTCAAGGATGTCAGCATGAGTGCATTTGCAGGCTGGTTGGCCCAGCGCTATCGGGTCAACAGACCCTTGTCGGACGCCGAGCGCAACGCAGATGTGCGCAATTTCGATGGCATGGTCAAGGATCCAATCGACCAGGGCATCATCGCGCTCAATCCCACGTTCATCGAATATGTAGACCGGCATTTCCACTATCGCGGCTGGGGGGCGATGTGGGGGCTGCTGGTCATTGCGCTTGCCGTTGCATTCGCCGTTGCGATGGCAATGGCGCCAACGGTGACGCCCCAGGGCTTTCCACGGCCGCTGACAACGGGCGAGCGTTTCGTGGTGGGCTGGATCGTCACCCTGTCGTCCGGGTTGGCAGCCTTCAGCTACTGGATGCTGTTGGGCCGGGATGTCTTTCGGTATCAGTACTATCCCGTTCGGTTCAACCGCAAGACGCGCAGGGTGCATGTCTTTACCGGTGGCCGCCGTGGCGCGCTCTCGGCACCGTGGGATGAGGCGCGTTTCATCATCGGAAGCGGCGCGCCGGTGGGCGCGGGCGACAGGGACGCAACCTACGATCTTCGCGGCCACCTGATGCAGGGCGATCAGGTGATTCACACCTTCGCCGTTGGCAGCGACAGTGGGGCCAATCCCGGGCCAACGTTGGCGCACTGGGAGATGATTCGCTGCTACATGGACGGGGGAATGGAGGCGCTTCCATTTCCGCCGCTGCAACTCTACACATCGACCACGCCCAGCCTTCGGAATGCCATCATCATCCATGTGTCGTCTGCCGGCACGGGCCTGGGTTTGCTTGCTTTGCCCATTACGCTGCCGTGGGCCATGTTCAGGTATCTGTCTATGAAGCTGTGCAGACGCCCCAGCTGGCCGCGCGCAGTCGAGGATGATTGCGCCGGCGGTGCGGAGGCTGGGAGCCTGAAGGAGCCGGTCGTGTACGGTCGGGTAGGCGACGGCCGTTGCGGCGAGACAATGCTGGCGTACTGGACGCAAGCCACCCGTGATGCAATGGCGCTCAACGAGACGTTGCGCACACGGATGAAGGGAAACGGCGGGCATTGATCGCCTCGAACAAGCGCCTGCGCAGTGTCACTTGCCGCATCCTTGCTGCTGCACGTCACATTGGCTTGGATAGGCCCGCTGAGTGCGTTGTTCCCGCACGCGAGCGAACACGGGAGTGAGACGAGGATGTACACAGGTTGGTTGAGAAGGTTCAAGGTGGATCGAACGATCGACCCTACCGAGCAGTGTGAGCCATTGAAGCGGGAGCGCACTGGCGTGAGCAACGAACGGCACTGCGTCATCCGCCTGAACTCGACGTACATGGATGTGATTGATCGGCGCTGCCGTCTTCGGGGGATGGTGACGACGACCGTGGTAACGCTGGTCAGTACCGCCTTGGCGCTGTTCGGGGTATGGATGCTGGTGACCTGGCTTCCCACCGTGTACGCGGGGCGAGCGGTTGACTGGTTCATGGCGGGCGTTCTGGTGATCGGCTTCGTCGGTCAGTTCGCGCTGATGTATCGATTGGTCATTGGCCGCGATTTCTTCACCTACAAGTACTACCCGATCCGGTTCAACCGTCGCACGCGGATGGTGCACGCCTATACGGATGCGGGCCCTTCCGGCGTCATCAGCGTGCCGTGGGAGCAAGCGTACTTCCATCTTGGGCACGGTCAGGGTGAGACGTTCCTGCGCGATATTCGTTGCCACGTCATGGAGGGGGATACGGTCAGGCAGACCTTTGCCGTCGGTCACTATTTCGACGATGCGGACAAAATTCGCGAGATCTGGGAGTTCATCCGACGCTACATGGACGAAGGACCGGAGCACGTGGTTGACGCGCCGTCGTCGCGGCGTGTGCACCTGTCTGTGGCGGACACCTGGAAGAATTGCTACCTGACGGTGCTCATCAGCCTCGGTGAGGCGTTGCTACCGTATCGCACGGTGCTGATGCCGTTGCTGGGGCCATTGGTCGTATGCCGATGGCTGGTGTTGAAGAGCAGCAGAGCGCCGGAGTGGCCGGCCCATGTGGTGACGCAATCCGTCGTCGACGTGGACGATCCGCATCAGTGGCCGGAGCCGGAGTATGTCGGGCAGTTCTATGCGGGACGCGGTGTCTGACTGCTTAGCGCTCTCAGAGGAGAATGCCAGTGCTGCGGTGCCACTTCATCGTGACTTGGCGACGCGCATGCTGTGCCTGTGTTCTCGTCTGCATCCGGTGACATGCGGCAGGCTGCACACGCGCGCCCGATTGAGGGGCTGTCGATGTGAAGATGCACCGAATAGCGCATTTTCCCAGCGTGCTACTCGACTGACTTGCCTGTGTTCCCTATTCTAGGTGGCATGTCCGAGTTTCCGGGTTAGCCTGGAACAAGAGCGCGGCGTCGCTCGGCGCTCTTGATCGGTGCACATTGTGACCTGGGTCACACTGTGCACTGTATAGGTTCCGATGGTTGGTTGATTTTCCGTCGCGAATGAATCGTGCGGCGTCTCGACTGATGTTCTGCTGATGATGGGTCGCCCCAGTTGAATCTGCGGGGCTAATGAATGGAAGCATTATGAAATCCACAAGCACGATACTGGCCGCGCTTGCGGCACCAGGGCAGGCACAGCGCCTGCTGCAGCTGCGCACCTCGCTGGGAAGCGACGTGCTGGTGGCCGAGTCGCTCACTGGCGTCGAGCAGATCGACGGCGTGGGTTTCGTATTCGACGTCATCGCACTGTCGTCCGATGCCAACCTGTCGCTGGACAGTCTGCTTGGGGAGCCGGCATTGCTGCAGATGCAGGCCATCGGCAACGAGCGCCCCTTCCACGGCCGGATCACCGCTGCTGAGCGGATCGGCAGCAATGGCGGGCTGGCGCGCTATCGCCTGCGCCTGCAGCCGTGGCTGGCATTCCTGGGCCAGCGCGTGGACAGCTACGTGTTCCATGACGCCAGCGTGGTCGACATCGTCGAAAACGTGTTCGCCGACTACAGTGGCCTGGTTCCGGCATGGCGCTGGGACCTCACCGACCGCAGCCTCTACGCCAAGCGCAGTCTGACCACGCAGTACCAGGAAACCGACCTGGCCTTCGTGCAGCGCCTGCTCGCCGAAGAGGGCATCTATTACTGGTTCGAGCATGGCGCAGACCCGGGCAGCGAGTCGTTTGGTGCACATACGCTGGTGCTGGCCGACAACCATAATGGCGCCAAGGATCTCGGCGCGGTGCGCTTCCACCGGGGCGATGTGACCGAGCGCGATGACAGCGTCCAGCAGTGGTCGACCGCGCGCCGCTGGCTCACCACCCAGGTGTCCCGGCACACCTGGGACCACCGCACGTTGGAGCTCCGCCAGGCCAGTGCCGAAGCGCAGATGACACAGAATTTCATGGGTGAGGACGCCGACACCTGCGGCCCGTACGGCTGGCAGGACAACGCGCGTGGCCAGCGTCGCGCGCAGCAGCACCTGGATGCGCTGCGCGTGCGCGCGCACACGATTGAAGGGCAGGGCAAATGGCGCCAGCTCACGCCCGGGGCGCAGTTCCAGCTGGGGCAGCATCCGGGCGTGGACGCGGGTACCGCCTTCCTGTGCCTGTCGGTGCAGCACCAGGCCCGCAACAATTTCGAGGCCGACGTGTTCGATGCGCTGGAGCAGCAGTTGGGGCCGGCCGCGCAGGCGCCGCTCAGCCTGCCGGGCGCTTTGACGGGATTGTCCGTGGGCAACACCGCGCCGGACCTCACTACGACCTTCTACGACAACCGCTTCGTCGCCATTCCGGCCGACGTGGTGTATCGCCCGCAGACCGAGGACGGCCACGGCACGCGCCTGCATCCGCGCCCGTCGATCACCGGCACGCTCAGCGCCATCGTGGTCAGCGACGGCGAGCCACTGCAGTCCGATCGCGACCACCGGATCAAGGTGCAGTTCCCGTGGCAGCGCGGCGGCAGCTCCAGCACCGGCTTGGCCCATCCCGGCGGCGACGACAACGCCCCGGCCAACGGTGGAGCGTGGACCTGGGTGCGGGTGATGACCCCTTGGGCCGGCGACAACTGGGGCGGCGTGGTGCTGCCCCGTCGCGGCCAGGAAGTGCTGGTGGCGTTCCTTGAGGGCGACATCGACCGGCCGGTCGTGGTCGGCGCGGTCTACAACGGCCGCGGCCAGACCGATGCCGCCCACAATCAGGTCGCCAGCGGCGGCGCCAACGCCACCGGCAATGCGCCGGCGTGGTTCGACGGCAATCAACACCCTGCGGTTTACACGGGTTTCAAGAGTCAGGCGCTAGCCGACAGCCAGGGCGGGCAGGGCGGTTACCAGCAGATGCGCCTGGATGACACGCCCGGCCAGGGCCGCGCGCAGCTTTCCACGACCCAACATGCCACCACGCTGACCCTGGGCCACCTGAAGGGGGGCGAAGACAACGTCCGCGAAACCGAGCGCGGCTTCGGCGCCGAGCTTTCGACGCAGGCCTTTGGGTCACTGCGTGGAGGCAAAGGCCTACTGCTCAGCACCGAACCGGGCGAACCCCAGCTGGCCGCCAATCAGGCCTTGACCCAGCTGCAGGAAAGCGCCGAACTGCTGCAAAGCCTGAACGAATCGGCGGTGAACCAGCAGGCGCAACTCCCCGAGGAACCGACCAAGTTGCAGGCCCACGACGCGCTGGAACAGCTGCAGGAAAGCCTGCGCGCCACCCAGAGCGGCAGCGCGGCGGGCAGCATCAGTGGCGGCGATGGCGATGCCCCCGGCTGGGACAAGCCCGTGCTGATGGGCAGCGGCGTGGCCGGTGTGATGAGCCTGACCCCGGCCGACCAAGTCTGGGTGAGCGGTACGCACACCACGCTGGCCTCAGGCGTGGCGTTGAACTGGCTGAGCCAGGGCTCGATCACGATGGCGGTGGCCGGCGGGCTGGTCCTGTACACCGCCGGCGCTGAGCCCAAGCCGGAGAGTCCGAACCAGGAACGAGGGATTGCGCTGCATGCCGCGCAGGGCAAGGTCAGTGCACGCGCACACAAGAACCAGGCAATCCTGGCAGCCAAGACCAACGTGAAGATCACCAGCACCCAGGCCGATGTGCAGTTGTCGGCGCCGAGCAAGCATTTGCTGGCGACGGCGGCCGGCGCTTACATCCGGATCGAGGGCGACAACATCGAGCTGGGCGCGCCCGGGAAGGTGGAGTTCAAGGGCACGCAGCGGGAGTGGACGGGGGCGAAGTCGATGACCTCCGACGTCACAGCGCAGGCGGGAAAGAACGATCGATGCAACGAGGCAAGTGTAGATGCGGCCAGCGCAGGAGCAGCACATGTTGCGCTATGACGCCCGATATGACGTCTTCGTTGGACTGAAAGAGCGGATACAGAGCTCGTCGGGCGCCGTGTACATCCTTATGGACCCAATGTCGCGCTGTGATCTCAGCATGCTGGACGGCTTCAAGAGGAAGAGATACACCGTCGACCTAGAGCGATTCGGAATGCGCAGCGAACTGTGCCCGTACGTCCTAGAGGTTGAGAGCATGAACGATGACGTGTTGAAGGAGAGCGTCAACGTCGCTTGGGAGCATCGCGAGGATTGGCAAAAGCCACAGCCGGTTTGTGGTTGGATTTCCAGCCCACTTTCTGCGTCGGCATTGGCGTCGGCGATACTTGTGCAGGCTGTAACCACTGCTGCAGACCGGACCAGGCATCTCAATAGGTTCTACGACCCGCGAGTAGCTCGGCATGCAACTTTCGCACTAACCGTGTCCGAGGATTTTCCAGGTGCCTTGGCGTGGTACCAGCTTGGCTGGGATGGGGAACTACAAGAACTGCCCTGCAATGTTCGCGTTGCGTGTCAGCCGACGTACATGCTGCACTCGCAGGATCCGCATGCAGAATGGTGCATACCTATCAACGCCGCTATCTCGCAATTGCAGCGAATGGGTGTCGCTTCCGTTCATCACGAGGAGGAGCTGCAGCGCGCAGTTCGCACGGGCATGTCGCTTGGTCTCCCAGCCAGCGAAGTAGCGGATGCGACTACCTTCCTGCTTCACAAGGTGTTAGTTCATCCGCAGATCGAGAAACATCCGGTGATTGCTGGCTGGCTGCGGGAGGTCGCAGGGAGGACGGCCTCTTACGCCGATCTTTGCTCCCAAGCCGATTCTGAGTGGTGGTGCGGAGTCGAAAAAGGCGCTTGGATCAACGATATGAAGGGAATCAAATTGGAGGTTGGACATGGCTGATGGTGCGAGTATTGCGAGTGGTGTGAAGCGATCAGTGCAAAACCCAGCGCCGTTCGGTGACTGCAAGCGCTGTGACAAGGCGGGCTTCCCGATACTGCCGATGCGCTTTGCATACACACCGCGATCAGCCGCGTCCGAAGTCGGATCTGCAAGCCTGAGCAATCAGGACTACAGCTTCCGAGCTGGCGTATTGGGTATGCGGCTGTTGAGCCAAGGCTTCCTCTATGTACTGGACGAGCGAGGCGGTGGCACGTGGCGTGCCTTCCAGGCATCCATCGAAGGGTCGCTGTCTGAATTCCCGGTAGCTAGCAAGCCTGAGACCGCGGAGCCTCAATGCGGGCGCTCCGACCATGCCGTTCGTTCCGCTACGTTCTCGGTCCCCGAACCCAAGAGCGCCAAGCGCATTTGGGTGGCCTACTTCTCAGTCTGGCAAACCGAGCACCAACTGCAGATGTTCGAAGCCGCGCTGCTTGGTAAGGCGATGCCCGCGCGTTTGGAGGACGACCCTGATGTTGAACTCAAGGACCTGAAAGCACGATTCCAAGAGTTCTCCGTCCCTGACCTGGTGGCCGGCGCCAAGGCCGGTGAAGTGCAGCATCAACAGGCAGATGCGTTTGGGTTGAGTCTGGCAAGGGTGAAGGACTATGCCCCGGAGTTCGGTGGTCGCCACGCCCTGTATGCCGAGAGTGTCACGCCTGGTGTTGATCGGTCAGGACTAGCGGCCTCGGTGGCGCAGCGCATGGCGGGCATGCACGAGGCCGGGGGAGTCGCGCTGTATCTCCATGATCCGATCGGGATCGCCATGGAGATCCGACACCTTTCCAATCTCAAGCGTTTGCAAATTGAGGAGATCAATCAAAAGTATCGGAGGCAGATCGCCGTCAAGCAGCTCATCGAGCAGATCGGCAAGTCTTGGAAAGCCCACGGTGCCGAGAAAGAACGCGAGTGGCTAGAGGAGTACATCAACAAGATCGATGCGACTAAGCTGGGTGCCTTCGAGCGCGAATTCGCCGCGGACATGGGGCAGCGCCCCATGATACTAAATGGGTTCTGCGATGATATTGGTGAGTTTCAAAAAAGCTGGGCGCTGAGACACGCTTGTAAACACGACTTTGATATTGCAGATGCAGATTCAACCATTGAAATGGTCTGCCAGATGGCGACTATCATGGGCGGTGGTCCTCATGGTGAAATTGATCGACAGCATGCGCTGCAGGAGTTTGAACGGCCCGTTGAGGATAACCTATGGTATTGGGCGATCACCGCTGGTCAGAAGAGCCTCCTGAGCAGTATCGTTGAGGACAAGCAGGCGGATGCTCAAGGAATAGTCAAGTCCGCATATAGTGTTCTTGACGCTTGGAATGTGGAGAAGGGCAACTATCTTTCGCAACTTCAGGCGCATTTGGCGGGGGCTGGCGATCCGCCAGAGGCGATTTCCTCCGGCGCAATGCGAAGGACGGTTTTTCGAGCGTGCTTGGGCATTGAAGCGGCCCTGCGGAACCTCATGACCTTTGGTCAAGGTCTACTAAGCGACATTAACCTCGCTGCATTCAAGCATGTCCGAGTGTTTGCAATGGCTGGCGCACTTTGGTTCCGCACCGCAGTGCAGCCCTTGGTTGAAGAGGTGACGCATGCAGACTTTATACGCGACAACAAGCAGAGCGCTTGGGGTCATTCCCTTGAATCTCGGTTGCAGCATACGGTCGATGGTGAAGGTGCCAAGCGTTCGGCGATCAACGTAGCAGACGTTACGGATGAGTTGGGTGAAGCTGGGCGCAAGAAGATCCCTCTGCTGAGAATCCATTGGGGAGAGATGATTGAGATTGACTCGTTGAGTGGTGAGCAGGCTCGCAGGGTCGGGCAGGAGTTGAATCGTAGGCAGCGTCGCGCAGCAGCTAAGTCCGGCAGAGGTTCAGATGCAGGAAGGGCGCCTGGTAAATCCGCAAAGGCGCCGCTGAGTGCTGCGATGGAAAAAGTCTATGAGCAGTTGCGCCGGCAGGCACTGATTGAGCAGGTTTCAACGAAGGTCAGGCAGGAGGTTGCCGCAGATGCCGCAAGGATCAATCGTGCCCGCGTACAGACGGCCTCAGGACCGCTAGCGGCAAGCCCTGCGCTGGCAGGCGTTCCTCGGGCGACAACGGGTGGCTGGAGCAGCAGAACGATGGCAACCCTCAAGCAGGGGGGGGCATCTGGAACGCTGGCGGTCTGGGCTATGGCCTTTCAGGGGGTCGCGATCGCGGCATCCTGCAAAGAAGCTCTCGACAAGCCGTCAGGAGCCGCTTTGGCCAAGATCACGGCTTCAATACTTGGATTTCTCGGCGCCGGATTTGAGGCCACTGGCGCGGCAATGACGTTGCGCTCCTATTTTTCCAAAAGAGCGGTAACTATATTCTCCCTATCCGGTGAAGCTGTTGCAGCGGCCGGGGGCGTTATTGGTGGCTTCGCCGGGATAATCATGGGTGCACTTACCATGATGGAAGGGCGAGCTCTGAGTAAAGAAGGCGACGAAGATGCTGGCGGATTAATGGTGGTCGCCGGGGTGCTCTTGACCGTTAGTGGAGTTGCAACCGGTTTGGGTGGCCTGTCAATTCTGGGCGCGATCGGCGGTGGTCCCGTTGTCTGGACGATAATAGCTGTTGGAGCGGCTATTTTGGGGCTCTACGTATTGGTATCAGCTGAGGAAAAGCGCGACAACGCGGTTCAGGTCTGGCTTCGATCCTGCATCTTCGGAAAGATGCCGAAGTATTTGAGCGAGGAAGAAGAGCGGCGTGCCCTGGAGGCGTTGTATGTTGTTCCGTTCGCGGTTACCGCGGTCTGGAGAAGTGGGCGTTCTATAGCCGGATTCAGCTTCGGCGGGACTGTCGATATTATTATCGATGCGCCTGACGTGAGGACTGGCAAGGGGTGGCTTGAGCACAGTATTTCATTGGAAATGAAGGATGGTCGTAAGCTGGCAGCGCGCTCCGCTCGCCTCGTTGAATCTGGTATTAGGACCGGCCTCACCGATCCGAATCGCCTGTCCGAAGGCCTTGAGCATCATAATAGAGGATTGTCTGCACCGACGTCCGGGGGGGCGAATCTACGGGTGTCTCCATCAGGAGGGGTGATGTGGCGAATATGCTATGTGACTGACGCATTACGCAGTGTAGAGGTTGTCGCGCGCTTCTGGCCTGACAAGGTTGATAATGCTGGTCTTGTCTTGCCCAATGGGAATGGTATATCGCATATGTTGACGGCAGGGAATTGATATTATGGTCGAGGAGTGCTCGGGTTCTCGTGGGGATGTAGATGTTGTGGATTTTTCGTCCCCTGTCCAGGGCGTAGGTGGTGTCATGTATCCGCTGCTGCATTGGCGTGTTGAAGATGTCGATGCTGATTTTGTGATGGACATTAACGATGAGGAACTCGTCGTGGCCTCTGACGTTACTCTGCTTTCAGGTGGGAAGGGCGGAGTTCTTTGGATGATGTGCGTCGTTTTGCTCATGGATTTGTTTTTCATTCATCTTCTTATTGAGATGATTAGTTTGGGTGGTTTTGGGTTTGTAGAGTTTTTCGTCGCTGCGGTCGGTCTTTCCAGCATCCCCCTGTGCATTTGGATGTATAAGTCTGTCAGGTACAGGGGTCGTATTGAGCCAATAGTATTCAATAGCGTGCATAGAACCGTTAGTCATTACGGAGAGGATCGCGTTCGGACCATCGACTGGAATCGCGTCAAGCCATTCATTCGTATCGTTCGCGCAGTCGGTGCAGCCGGTGGGGCACAGGTGCAGCTCCTCGTTCTGGCGGACGTGGATGAAGTTTCTGGTAGGGTCAAGGCGGAGATCGTTGCTGGCCGGGGAGGGGTGATCACAGCAGGCGCTTTGAGATATGGATTCTTCAAGACATTCATGGACGGTACGCTAGAGGAACTGCCCCGATTCCGCCTGATATCGGTAAATCTGGATTGGATGCAACGCATGGCGATCAGTCTCTGGACGGTTCCTGCTTTGCGTTGGCGCTGGCTGGGTGAGAGACGTTGGTCCCCATGGGTAGGGCTGGCAAGCTTTTGCAACACGCTTGCGGCGTTCCCCCTATTGATGGCGGAGTTGATTGCATCGCGAATCACCCTCGGACCCCGCGGCGAGTCTTCCTTGGGGCCTTGGCACAAACGATTCGATGCGCTTGCGCCGGATTCTCTGCTTCGTGAACGTGCGCGCCATCATGGGGATGTAGTCGTGGAAGCCAAGCGCTGCTTGCTAGCTTCAATTGCGATTGGCTGTGTATTCTGGTTGGCCGCACTTATTTTCTTTGGAGTGGTTTTGACGTCATGACGCCGCCCAGCTCCCAATGTGGTCGGCCCCTTGGAGATTCAGCGCGCCTTCGCGACGCAGCGGAAGCCGTTGCCAAGGTTGGGGTTGGGATTCTCTTCGACCACCTCCCCATCAGCAAAGGTGACCGGGCCAGGCTCGGGCACCTGATGGCTGCGGGTGAACGTCATCGACGTGACCGAAAGTTGATCGGCGTCCCGGTCGGTGCTGCTGCGCTGGACGCGCTCGGTACCCGATGCTGGTCCGGTCGGGTTGCGGATTTGTTTAACATCGTACTCGGTTGCGTACCAGTCGCTCACCCATTCCCTGCCATGGTCGATCATGTCGTATAGCCCCAGTGCGTTGGGCGGAAAGGCGCCCAGAGAGCTAACATCCGTGCGCTGACGATGCTTACTGGCAAATGCGTCGTACTGCGCAATGCTGGATACGTTGCGGCCGTTGTCCAGCTCGCCATTGTCGGTTTGCCGAGGCACTGACGCCTTTTAGGACATCTAGGAACGCAAGATGATTACCCGGTGGCTCAAGCCGTTTCCCACGCAACGACCTCTGACGCAAGAGGAGGCGCAGGCGCGGCTGAATCCTGACGCGCATCAGGGGCATGTGCGGCCAGACGCGAGGCTCAGCCTGATCGGCCTGGATGAGTATTCGGCGGAGTTCGTGGATAGAAGCTTCCGCATGCGCGGCTCCTCGATCACACTGTTTGCACTGGTCTGTTTTCTGGTGATTGTCGCCACGTTGCTCTACGTGGTCCTGGGGCTGGCATGGCCGAGCTATGCGCAGGAAAAGTTCGGCGCAGGAGAGCTGCTGCTCGCCATCCTGCCGGTGGTCCTGGTTGCCAGCGCTGCCAGTACGATGATCTGGCGGCGAACGCTTCGCCGCGAGCTCTTCACCTATACGCACTATCCGGTTCGGTTCGACCGTGAGCGCGGTTTCGTCCATGTGTTTCGGCATAACGGGCCGGACGGCGTGCTGAGTGTTCCCTGGAAGGACGTCCATTGGTTCGTTGGCCGCGGTGAGCGTCAGGAGTATCTTCTTGATGTCCGTGGTGCGCTGCTCGACCGCGGCCTGGTTCAGGACATGTTCTCGGTAGGTCACTATTTTGATGACGGCGCGCAGGAGAGCGTCCAGGCATTGTGGGAGTTCATTCGCACATACATGGCCGGTGGCCCCGATGCGTTGGCGGCTGCCGGTGTGCCGCCGCTGATCGATCTCTCCGTTCGACCCACTTGGCGCAACGCATGGCGGTGGGAGATGCTCCGACTGGGCGAGCGTTTCGCGCGTATGCGCTACCTGCTTTTCATGATTTACTACCCGATCATGCTGGTCATGACGTCGTGGCGTTGGATGGTGTTGAGTTCCTGCAAGGCGCCCGCCTGGCCGTCATCGGTGCTGATGAGTAACGCTCCGGTGCATCCCTGGCTGCAACCGCGTTGGGTTGGAGAGATATCGGATCACGTATCGCGGCCGTCGTTGTAGCGGCTGGTCTGCACCATGACCGAGTTCAATGAATCACCCCGGGGAGTTGAAAACGTAATGCGGGTAAACGATGTAGCGACTCCGGCCGGCTCTGACATCATGGACATGGCCTCTCCAGTGCAGGGGCCGGGTGGGGTGATGTACCCCCTTACCCATCACCGCGCAGAAGATGTGGATATCGACTTCGTGCTTGACGTCGACGAATCCGAGCTTGTGGTGGCGCCTGACGTGACCCTCCTGTCCGGTGCCAAGGGCGGGCTGCTGTGGCTGGTCGGGATGATCGTGCTGGTGGATATCGTGATCCTGGCCGGCCTTCCTGAAATGCTCGCCGACTGGAAGGATATGGTTGCATCCACCATTGTCACCCTGCTGTTTCTGGTGCTGAGCGTAGCTTTCTGCCTGGGCATGGTCCGTTCAGTCAGGCGGGGGAATCGGGTGGAGCCCGTCCTGTTCAACCGAGTAGCCCGCACGGTTACACATTTCGGTAGCCAAGGTGTTCGCACCTATCCTTGGGAGCGGCTTCGGCCCTTCGTTCGGATCGTCCGCGTCGTGAATACGGTGGGCGGCGGCCAGACCTACCAGCTCGTGCTGGCCGACGTGGATCCGTCCACTGGCCGGGTTGGCGCCGAGTTCGTCGCGGGTAAAGGGGACCTGATCGGCGCCGGGGTGCTCCGCTATGGATTTTTCAAGACGTATATGGACCAGCCCCTTGAGCGCTTGCCGAGCTTCCGTCTCGTGTCGGCCAGCCCCGATTGGATGCAGCGACTTGCATTGAGCATCTGGACCTTGCCAGGTCTCGCACAGCGATGGCTTGGCGAACGCCCGTGGTCGCCGCTGGTTGGCCTCGGCAGTATGCTCAACACTGCCTTGGCAATGCCGCTGCAGGTGCCGGAACTGCTGGCGGCCCGGATCTCACTGGGGCCGTACGGCGAGGGTGCTTTGGCGCCGTGGTTGAAGCGCTTCAACGCGCTGCCAGCCGGCACCACGCTACGGCGTCTGGCAGGTACGCATGCGGCTGTCGTCGCGCCTGCGCGCAGATGCATCCCGGTTGCGCTGGCTGTCGGGACGGCGTTCTGGGTCGGCGTGTTGTGGTTGTTGGGCGATGCCGTGCTTGGCTAAAAGTTTCCCCAAAAGCAGGCGCATTGAAGTGATATCGCGAAAATGGAATGCGTGATATTGGGATCGGACGAGCAAGCCGCAGCACTCGCGGATGATTTGAATCCCCCCAACGGACAGGCCGTGGCCCTGCTGCCTGCGGCTAACGTGCAGAGTAGTCATGAGGCAAGGACCGGGGGCGGGGTAGCGCGTGTCTACCCGGACGGCTTGGCGTTCGTGGATCAACTGGGCGCTATGCGTGGCTATTTGAGCGCCGGCGGCCTTATGGCGCTACCGCTGGCGATCGCGATGCTCATCATGGGGATCAGCAACGGCTGGTGGCTACCGTTGATCATGGTCGTGATCCTGCTATGGCTGGCGTTGCTGTTCATCCAAGTCGACTGGGTGGGATTCCGCTACGAGCCAGTGCTCCTCAATCCTGCCTTGGGGAAAGTGCATGTGTTCAAGGCCATGGGTCTGCCGTGGTGGCAGTGGGGTTGGAAGCTGTGGGGCCGTACCCGATACGAGATAGACACGTACGACTGGTCATGCGTCCGCGCGGAGGTCGTAGAGTTCACCATTTTCACCGGTCAGATTTCACGACGGGAATCTGGCCTTGTGTTTGCGATTACCGACGTACCGGGTGGGCGTGACGTGGTGCAGCGCTTTGGGGTGGGTCCCAGCTTCGGCTACGGCGATCTTCAATCCCCGGTTCAGCGCTGGGAGCATATTCGACGCTTCATGCGTCACGAGGGCCCTGCCTGGACGCTGATGGACAGCCTTTATGAGGACTGGGGCGTCGCGTTCTGGCCCTCGTTCTGGGTGCTTCAACCCCTGTTCGACGACCGCGCAGTCGCGTGGCGACGAAAAGGGATTCTGGCCTGGATGGCTGGCGTAGGCATGTTGTTCTTCCTGCCGTTCACCGCCTACATGGGGCTGGTACGCTATCTCAGCTACCGCCTGAAACGGGAACCCGCGTGGGGCAGGGACATTCTTGCCAGTCTCGGTGGCCCTGCGCTGACCCATGAACAGTTGAGCGCTTTGGCCCTGACAGATGCGAAGGTGAAGCCGAGCAAGGGATCCAAGCATCGGCGGCGCCGCCAAAAAAGCCATTGAATGCTGGAGCGTGAGCGATGTACACCGGCTGGTTGAGGAAGTTCAAGGTAGACAGGCTGCTCGAGCCGCAAGAGCGCTATGAGGCACTGCCGCGGAATCGCAGTGAGCGTAGCAACGAACACCACTGTGTGATCCGCCTGAATTCCACCTACATGGACGTCGTTGATCGTCGATACCGCCTGCGCGGCATGGTGGCAACAACGGTGGGGACACTGGTGTGCACCATGATGGCGTTGTTCGGCATATGGCTGTTGGCGATGTGGGTTCCGAACGCGCGACCGGACGGCCGGATCGACGGGTGGCTGGTCGCGATCATACTGACGCTGTTCATTGGCCAGTTTCCCGTCATGTGGCGTTACACGTTTGGGCGTGATTTCTTCACCTACAAGTACTACCCGATTCGCTTCAATCGGCGCACCCGGATGGTGCACGCCTACACCGACGCCGGTCCATCCGGCGTCATCAGCGTTCCGTGGGACCAGGCGTACTTCCATCTGGGACACGGTGAGGGCGAGACGTTCCTGCGGGATATTCGCTGCCACGTCATGGACGGGGAGATGGTCCGGAAAACGTTCGCCGTCGGCCACTATTTCGACGATCCCGCCACGATCCGCGAGATATGGGAGTTCATCCGGCGCTACATGGATGAAGGCTCGGAGCACGTGGTTAACGCGCCTGCGTCGCCGCAGTTGCACCTGTCCGTGGCCGACACCTGGAAGAACTGCTACCTCACGGTGATCATCAGCCTGCGTGAGGGGGTGCTTCCCTATCGCGCGGTGCTTATGCCGCTGTTGTTGCCGTTGGCCGCCTGCCGCTGGTTGGTGTTGAAGAGCAGCAAACTGCCACAGTGGCCGGTGCATGTGGTGACCGAATCTCGCATCGACGCGGCCGATCCGCATCAGCTGCCAGAGCCAGAGTATGTGGGACAGTTCTATGAGGGGCGCGGCGCCTGATTGATCTTCGCGCCGACTGGGAGGTCGGCGATCAGCGTGGCTCGTGCCCGGGCCTGTGGTGACAGAACCGGTGTGCATCGGCCCCCAGAGGGAAGAGCGCCAACGAGCGTTGAAGGATTGAAATGGATTACGCAGGTATCAATGCAAGAAACCTCGGGTTTCCGGTCAACCGCCCATTGACCGAAGCAGAGAGGAAGGAGCAGTTGGATCCGATCCGATCCACGGGTGTCGCACCTCGGATCGGGTTGTCCCTTATCAAATTCAACTCGACTTATATTGAGCTCGTGGACCGCTGGTACCCGGTCAAGGGATTCAATGTCTGGCTGTCTGTCATGGGTGCGCTGGCGTTCGCTCCAACGTCGCTCTATCTGCTCATCAACCTGATCATCCTGGGTGAGCCCTTCCGGGAGGATGAGCGCTGGATGCTGTGGTGCTTCTGGATTGTCATCGTGCCGCTGTCGATCTTCATCATTGGTGGCATCGTGTGGCTCTTCCGAAGCGAGTGCTTCCGATGGACGCACTACCCAATGCGGGTAGACAGGCGTAGCCGCCAGATCCACTTCTTCCGGCAAGATGGGACGGTTGCGACTGGAGCTTGGGATCGTCTGTTCTTCTTCATTGGAGAATCCACAACGCCTCCGATTGGAAGAACCAATGACCTGCGGGTTCACTTTCTGTCTGATGACGGAGAGACGGTGATCGAGACGTTCTCGCTTTGCTACGAGTACATGGGTGAGCGGCAGGACTTGCTTGGTCTGTGGGAGTACATTCGTCAATACATGCACGGAACCGAAGGCGATGTCGCGAGACTTTGCGAACTGGTGCCGTTGTGCATGCCTGTTCACGATAGGAAAGAAGGTTTTGTGTTCGGTGTGGCGCGAACGTTCGCCAACTTCATTCATTGGCCTTGGCTGCACCTTGTCGCTTCGCTTCCCTTCGGCTTTATTGCTATAGGCCGATGGCTGGCCATGGCAACCAGCCGAGTACCCCGCTGGCCGGCGGAGATCGAGGCAGCCAGCATGGTTGGCGACCAGGATCGTTGTCGCCGCGATTGGCGGGACAACCTTCCATTGGGCTTCATGGAAAAGACCTGGCCGTTGATCTGCACCGCAGTCGGCTTGCTGACTGCCATCGGGATTCTGTATGTCATCGAGCAGGCGCTCGCACTGCGCGGGTAATGCCTTCGTACGGCAACACGTCGTCAGCCGCCAAGCTTCGGGCTGGCGGCTCAAGCGTCGCCGTCTCCAGGGAATCAGCGGAGCCAGACCAACAGGAAACCAGACAGCGCGAAGAGCATGGCGAGCAGGACGGGGCTGATGGCCAGCAGTCGCTTCAGCGGTGATTGCCAGCCGGCGAATCGGCCCAGATAGCGGTAAACCGCTCGCACAAAGCCACAGCAGATCGCCATGACCAGCACGAAGTACACGATGTAAGTCCAGGTCCAGTTCACTCGATGCATCCAGCTTCAGAGGGCGGCTAGAGTAAGCCGGACCGGTGCGAGCGTCGAGTGGTCATGCAGGCCAAATGCGGGTGTTCCAGCCGCGTGGCCGCCTCAGCCAAACACCGCGTGCAGCATTTGCCGTGCCACCACTGACCATGCGGCAACGCTGATCAGCGTGCACGCCCCGCAGACAATGGCGACGGTGAGGGCGGCTTTTCGCCTGCCGCGCAGCTCGCCCGCCGACGCTGGCGTAACGGCGTAGGGCGACGCCCCACTGGCTTGTTGGCTAGTCGACACCTCCGCAAGCGATGCCGGCAGCGGCACCCGGGGCCTGAAGCGTGCGTACACCATCCGAAATACCTGGTCTGGCCAGAACGCGAGCCAGACCAGTGTCGCCAGGAGATGCTCGCCACTCCAGAAGGGCTGCCAGTTGTGATCCCGCAACCCTTGGATGAACCCATGTGCGTCGCAACCCCCGGACAAGGGGCCAAATTCCAGCAGCGCTGACGTCCATGATCGCGGATTCACCACCGTCTGCATGGGGAGCGCTGCAGGCGCCTCGTCCATGTAGCGGCGGATCAGCTCCCAGCTCTGCTGGCATGCCTCACGCCCCGGCATGGGTGCCTCCACAACGAATCGGGCGCGCCAGGTCTGCGGGTCGTTCTTGAGGTACTCCACCAGTTCCAGCGCCACAAAGGGGCGTGAGCCCAGTTGTGGCGGACCGAAGCCAAGTCGCACGTTCGGACGGACGTTGTCCCAATCAAGAACGAACGCCGTCTTGTTGGTGTAGTGGAAGATCTTGCGCTGCTTCCTGAGGAAGTAGACGTCGCTGTGCTTGCTTCCAAAGCTGATGCGCCAGGCGAAGTAGGCGCCCGTAGCACCACCGACGGCCAGCAGTGCAGCCAGCGATACACTCAGTGCGCGCATGCCGAAACTGTCCATCGAGTCGCTCAGCACCGAAACACCTGCGCCGATGCCCCCAAGCGAGATGATCACGCCCGCAATGGCGAAGAAGGGCATGATCGATTCGATGACCGCTGCTGCGCCATCGTCGGACCACACCATCATTTCCTCGTCCAGGCGGATGATGTCCCGCATGCTGCCGGGCTCGGCGTTGCTGCGAAACGGCAGCTCCCCTTCGTGGATCTCCGGTGGCGGCGGTGTACTCACGGGTTGGGCCTCATTGCACGCACCGTCCTGGGCGCGCCGCGTCCGCAGCTGGATCAAGCGCTGCGGCGACCGCCGCAGCGCGACCTCACATCGCCGGGCAGGCCGGATCCTTGCCTGCAGCCGCAGCACAGATCTTCTTGCGGCAGTTCAGGCCGGCCGTCGTGGTGGCGCTGCCGCAGCTGCGCAGCTTGGCCTGAATATTGGACTTGGTCGACGCAGTGGCGTTCCGGCCGCTGATGTTGTCGAACACGTTGTCGGCATCGGCAGCCTGCTTGCGTTCGTCGGCCTGGATCTGCGCGATCAGCGCGTCCATGGAATCCGGGGCCGCTTTGGCCTTCGGCTTGGGCTTGGCCTTTTCGTCTTCCTTGATGATGCCCATCAGCGTCCCAAGCAGGTTCTCGTCACCCTTGGGCTTGTCGCGCGCGGTGCGTGCAGCCGCGGTGCCAGCGGCCGGTTTGCGCGCGGCCGCTGCAGCGGCAGGCGCAGCCGCCACGGCCGCGGTGGCGGCCGCAGCGTGCGCGCCCGGTGCGGGGTCTGCCGCAGCGCCGATACCTGCCAGCGGGTCTGCCGCGGGCGCCGTGCCGTTGCCATCCGCCGGCGCGTCGACAATGGTGGCGCCGCCGGGCGTGGACGCGGCCTCTGGCGCGGGTGCCGCAGGTGCGCTCGCTTCGGGTGGCAACGA
>Ga0308172_1000914_pt1 | contig 26579 bp, 20 predicted proteins | sample PhyGR2_FD_202134 | JGI IMG/M metagenome (GOLD analysis project Ga0308172, IMG submission 202134) | Phyllosphere microbial communities from UC Gill Tract Community Farm, Albany, California, United States - DLSLSG.R2 | ecosystem: Host-associated > Plants > Phyllosphere > Unclassified | place: USA... | reverse complement strand
GCCAGCGCGCGGGCACCCGGCGCCGGGCTGACCTGGATCACCGCATCCGGTGCGGTCAGCGGCAGGTCCAGGCCGCGTTGCAGGGTGGCCGCGTCCACCATTTCCCAGTAGCTGCGGCTGCTGGCCACGAAAGGCGCAGGCGTGGTCAACGTCGCGGCGGGGTCCAATGCCCAGGCAAAACTCACCGGGGCCCGCTCGATGCCGTCGGCCTGCAGGGGCGCGCTTTCCACGCGCGGCGCCAGCTGGTCGCTGCTGCGGGCCAGCAGCGGCTGCGCGGCGTGCAGCGGGAGGGCCACCAGCGCCGCGGCAACAGCGGCGGCAATCGTCAGTCTTGAAGTCATGGCGTGCTCCTCACAGGGTCAGGTCGTTGCGCAGGATCGTGCCCAGGCCGAAGCACTCGCGGCGGCTCTGGTTGTGGCTCAGCGGCTCGGCGCCCTGGGTGCGCGCCTTGTCGGTGAACCACAGGGTGCCGGCGGCCTTCTGGCTGCTGCACTCCAGGAACCCGTCCGAGCAGCTGTTCAACCAGTTCTGGGTGAACTCCAGCCCCACGTTCTGCGCGTACCCGCCGCAGTAGCTGTTGCTGTCCCACACCGCCGACTCCACATCCGAGCCGACCATCGCGCGGAACGGCTTCGGCAGCGCCGGGCGCCCGGCGGTGCCATACAGGTTCTGCGCGTTGTAGGTGGCCATGTGGCCCACCTGCTGCTGGCGCACGGCATCGCTCTTGTAGCCCAGCAGCCAGCCCACTGAGGTCTCGAAGGTATTGCCGTTCAGCGCGGCATCGGCCAGCGGCGTACCGGCCGAGGACGGTGCCAGCGCGGTGACCTTGCCGATGGTCTGGATGATCTTCGGGTAGCGGCTGTCGTAGGTGGGGTTGGACAGGATCCAGCGCACCACGTTGCCGCCGTTGGAGTGGGTGATCACTACCAGCTTGGTGATGCCCTTGGTGTTGATGAAGGTGGTCAGCTGCCCGGCCAGGCAACCGGCCGCCTCGGGCTTCCACATGTACTGTTCGAAATCGCAGTTGATGACCGTGTAGTTGCTGCTGTTGGGCAGCCCCTGGCGCACGGTGTCGATGATGCCCGGCTGCCAGTAGTCCGTGCGTGCGTCGGTCTGCTTGCCGGTGCCGTGCACGAACGCCACGCCCACCACATCGGCCGCGTGCGTGGTGCCGCACGCCAGCATCAAGCCCAGGGCGAGTCCACCGCCCGTCCATCCCGCGTTGCTTCGCATCCGTTTGCTCCCTTGCAGTTGATCCCCCTGATGACCGGCGCTACCGCGTTGCCATGCAGTGCATCTATCCATAGAGATATGACGAGTGATGGCGCCTTTGGCGAAGCTATGTCGCGCGGCGGTCCAAATCCGTGAACCAGTAGCGGGTTTCCGTCATCCGACTGCCGGGCGTGCCGGATCTGGCCGCATGACCAACGGCCACTGTCGCGGCCGGGTGAAGCTGCGATCATGCCGGCTCCCCCTTCGCGAGACCTGCCGATGTCGTCGTCTGCCGCCCCCGTCCTGCGCCCCCTGCTGACCGTTGCCGTGCTGGTGGCCCTGGCCGGCTGTACGACCACCGGCACCCCGCGCACCACGGCCGTGGAGGCATCGGTCACGACCAAGGCGGTGGGTTACCTGCAGGCCGACGCGGTGCCGGCCAGCCTGGCCCTGGTGCCGGCGCCGCCGGCGGCCGGCTCGGCCGGCTTCGCGCTGGACGAACAGGTCAGCCGTGAAGCCCGCGCGCTGCGTGGCAGCCCGCGCTTCGCGCAGGCCCATACCGATGCCGAACTCGGCTTTCCGACCGGTGCCAACCAGTTCTCCTGCGCCATCGACATGGACGTGGACGCGGTAAAGACGCCCGCGCTGTACCGCCTGCTGGAACGCAGCCGGATCGATGCCAGCTCGGCCACGCGTACCGCCAAGAAGCACTACCAGCGCGCGCGCCCGTTCATGGTCAACGGCGAACCCACCTGCACGCCTGACGATGAAGAAGGCCTGCGCGGCAATGGCTCGTACCCGTCCGGCCATACGTCCATCGGCTGGGCGTGGGCCTTGATCCTGTCCGAGATCGCCCCCGACCGCGCCGATGCGATCCAGCTGCGTGGCCGCAACTACGGCGAGAGCCGCCTGGTGTGCAACGTGCACTGGCAGAGCGACATCCTGGAAGGGCGGTTCATGGGTGCGGCCGCCGTGGCACGCCTGCATGACAACGCCGCGTTCAATAAAGATCTGCTGGCTGCGCGCAGGGAGATCGTTGCCGCACGCAAGGCCGGGTTGCATTCCAGCCGCGATTGCGCGGCCGAGGAAGCGGTGTTGAAGGTGCGGCCCGAGAACGCGTTGTAGGCACGTGGGGCAGCCGACCAACGGTCGGCTCTACCGCGTATGACGTAAAACGGCGCGGATTTCTCCGCGCCGTTTTTGTTTTCAGGGGGGTGCCCACCAACGGTGGGCACCTACCCCACGACGTGCATCAGAACTTCGCGGTGAACTCCACGCCGAACGTGCGCGGTTCGTTGAGGAAGCCGGTGAGGTTGTTGAAGTCGATCGCGCCCACCACGCGCACCTGGTCGGTCAGGTTGCGGCCGTACACGGCCACGTCGTACTGGCCGTAATCCCAGTTGTAGCCCAGGCGCAGGCCACCTTCCAGCGACGAGCGGCTGCGGAACTCCGGCGACTCGTACAGGAAGAAGTTCACTTCACTGCGGTAAGCCCAGTCGGTGTACACGTACAGCTCGCTGGCGTCGTTGATCGGGAAACCGGCGCGCAGGGTCAGGTTGTGGATCCACTTCGGCGCCTGCGGCAGCGAATTGCCGTTGACCAGTGCGTAGGTGGCGCCATCGATGACCGTGGTCGGGTCGGTGATGGTGCAGCCGCCACCGCAGATCGCCACCGCCAGGTCGCGGTCCTTGATCTCGGTGTCGTTGTAGCTGCTGCCCAGGGTGAGCAGCACGTGGTCGGTGAGGTAGGCCTCGAAGTCCAGTTCCACGCCCTGGCCCAGGGTCTTGTCGGCGTTGAGCAGGGTGGCGGTGTTGTTGCTGCCGCCCACCGCGATCAGCTGCTGGCCATCGACGTTGTAGCGGAACACGTTGAAGCCCAGGCGCGCGCGACGGTCGAACAGGTCGGCCTTGATGCCGGCCTCATAGGAAATCACCTTCTCCGAGTCGGCCTGGGAGACGCCACCGAAGGCCAGCCGGCCCTGGATCGACGGCGCACGGAAGCCCTTGGCCACGCGTGCATAGGCGTTGAGGTTGTCGGTGATCTGGTAGACGCCGCTCAGGTCCCAGCTGACGTCGTTGACGTCGGTGTTGGCCAGGTACGGGCCGCTGACCGGCGTACCGAACGGCACGGCCTGCAGCACACTGGCGCTGAAGTCCTTCTTGTCCTGCGTGTAACGCACGCCACCGCGCAGCTTGAAGCGCTCGGTCACGTCGAAATCGCCGGACACGAACGCCGCCCAGGCCTTGTTGCGCTGGCTCTGCACGGCATGGCCGTTCTGCGGATTGCCCGGGGCCAGCGAGTCGTAGTTGAAGCTGTCGATGGTGACGTCTTCATCGAAGTAGAACAGCCCCGCCTGCCAGTCGAAGCGGCCCCATTCGTTGGATTCGATGCGGAATTCCTGGGTCCACTGGCGGTGGTGCGGAAGACCATCGGCCGACTCGGAGGCGAACGGGATGTTGCCCGGGCCATAGTTGCCCGCGCCCAGGAAGCTGGCGCCGTAGCCGCCGTCGATGTCGCCGTGGTTGAGCGACTCGGCGGTTTCATAGCCGGTGATCGAGTGCAGCGTCACCCGGCCCAGGTCCCACTTCAGGCGCGCGCTGGCGCCCCAGGTTTCCAGTTCCGAGAAGTTCTGGCCGTCGGTGGAGACCTCGTCGCGGTCGAAGTTCTCGACCAGCTGGTTGGTGCCCGGCTTGAGGATGTTGGCGCGGAACAGGCGCGCGGTGCCGTTGAGCTTGCGCTTGTGCACGTTGAACAGCGCTTCGAGGTCGTCGCCTTCGTACAGGAACTGCAGGCGGGCGGCGGCTTCGTCATAGCCTTCAAAGCCCTGCGCGGGTGCATTGGCGCGGGTATTGGTCACCCAGTCATCGCGGCGCTGGTACAGCGCCGACACGCGTGCCGACCAGCGGTCGGTCAGCGGGCCGCCGTAGGCGCCCTGCGTGTTCCAGGTGTTGTAGCTGCCGTAGGCCACCTTGACGTAACCGTCGGCGTCCTGCGACGGGCGCGCCGAATCGAACTTGACCACGCCGGCCGGGGTGTTGCGGCCGAACAGCGTGCCCTGCGGGCCGCGCAACACTTCCACACCGGCCAGGTCGAACAGCGGGAAGCCCTTCAGCAGCGGGCTTTCCTGCACCACATCGTCATACACCAGCGAAACCGGCTGGGAGGCATTGAGATCGAAGTCGGTATTGCCCAGGCCGCGGATGTAGAAGCGCGGGAAGGCACGCCCGTAGGACGATTCGATGTTCAGGCTGGGCACGCGCGCGGACAGGAAGCGGATGTCGTCGCCGGCCGAACCGAGCACGTCGAGCTTCTCGCCCTGGATGGCCGAAATCGACACCGGGACGTCCTTGGCGTTTTCCACACGGCGCTGGGCCGTCACCTGCAGGGTGTCGAGGGCGACCGGATCCTTGGTGGCGGGGGCGTCCTGGGCTGCGGCCGTCAATGGCAGCAGGGCGGCAAGGGCGATGACGAGCGGGTGCACGGACGGAAACCGGCCGTGGGCAGTGCGGTTCGGGAACATGGCGTTTTAGGCTGTGTTGGGAGGGGTGGTGGACCGGCGCTACCAGACAATTGTTGCAGTACAGCAACAGCGTCGCAAATTCCGGTCATTCATTACCAAGATCCGGCCACCCGGATGTGAAGGCGGGTTGCGGTCTTCGACGCCGATCACGACTTCCGGCCCACTCAGCCCTCCGTCGACCGCCCTAGACTGGTTCCCTCCTCCGTCTGCCAGGCACACCGCCATGACCCAGTGGTATTTCCATACGTCCGGCCAGGCCGACCGCACCGGTCCCCTCGACGATGCCGCCGCCCGCCAGTACGCCCACCTCAACCCGCGGGCATTGGTCTGGTGCGAGGGCATGAGCGGCTGGATGGCAATCAGCGAGGTGCCCGAGCTGCTGGCCGGCAGCGTCGCCCCGCAGGGCGCGCCGCCACCGCTGCCCGGCCCCGGTGGCCGCAGCCAGCGCGCCGACGACATCGAGTTCCGCATCGTCGGCCATGAAATGCAGTTCGTGGAGATCGAGCTGGACCCGGGCGAAAGCGCCATCGCCGAGGCAGGCGCGCTGATGTTCAAGGGCGCCGCGGTGCAGATGGACACGGTGTTCGGCGACGGCTCGCACAGCGGCCAGGGCGGCGGCTTCATGGACAAGCTGATGAGCGCCGGCAAGCGCGTGCTCACCGGTGAAAGCCTGTTCGCCACCCTGTACACGCACACCGGCCAGGGCAAGGCCAAGGTCGCCTTCGCCGCGCCCTACCCCGGCACGGTGCTGCCGATGAAGCTGGACCAGCACGGCGGCCGCCTGATCTGCCAGAAGGACAGCTTCCTGGCCGGCGCGCGCGGCGTGCAGATCGGCGTGCAGTTCCAGCGCAAGATCATGACCGGCCTGTTCGGCGGCGAGGGCTTCATCATGCAAAAGCTGGAGGGCGACGGCTGGGTGTTCGTGCATGCCGGCGGCTGCGTGGTGGAGCGGGAACTGGCCGCCGGCGAGCGGCTGGACGTGGACACCGGCTGCATCGTGGCCTACCACGCCAGCGTGGACATGGACGTGCGCCGCGTGGCCGGCATCAAGAGCATGGTGTTCGGCGGCGAAGGCGTGTTCCTGGCCACGCTGACCGGCCCGGGCAAGGTGTGGCTGCAGTCGCTGCCGTTCTCGCGCCTGGCCGGGCGCATGTGGATGGCCGCGCCCCAGGCCGGCGGGCAGAGCCGTGGCGAGGGTTCGGTGCTGGGCGGCATCGGCCGGATCCTGGACGGCGACAACCGTTTCTGAGGGGGCCGGCCGGTGGCCGGCAACCCGATATAAACCGGCGCCCTGCCATTGCCGGCCAACGGCCGGCAGTACCGGTATGCTGACGCCCTCGATGCCCATTCACTTTCTGCCACGCCGATGAAATCACTGCACCGTATTCGCCTGACGCTGTCTGTTGCCGCTCTCGGCCTGCTCGCCGGCTGCGGCGGTGACCCCGTGCGCCCGACCCCGCCACCGGTGGCCACCCCGGTGGTGCAGGCCAAGCCGGTCAGGATCGGCATCGCCCTGGGCGGCGGCGCGGCCAAGGGCTTTGCGCATATCGGCGTGATCAAGATGCTGGAAGCCAACGGCTTCGAGCCGGTGGTGGTGTCCGGCACCAGCGCCGGCAGCGTGGTCGGTGCGTTGTACGCCAGCGGCATGGACGCGTTCCAGATGCAGTCCAAGGCCGTGGCCCTGGACGAAGCCAGCATCCGCGACGTGCGCCTGTTCTCCGGCGGCCTGGTGCAGGGCCAGAAGCTGCAGGACTACGTAAACGCGCAGGTGGGCAACCGCCCCGCCGAAAAACTGCAGAAGCCGTTCGCGGCCGTGGCCACCAACCTGGACACCGGCGACCGCGCCGTATTCGTGCGCGGCAACGTGGGCCAGGCGGTACGTGCGTCCAGCAGCATCCCCGGCGTATTCGAACCGGTGAAGATCGGCAAGAACAGCTTCGTCGACGGCGGCGTGGTCAGCCCGGTGCCGGTGGATGCCGCGCGCCAGCTGGGCGCCGACTTCGTCATCGCCGTGGACATTTCCAGCAAGGCCAGCGGCAAGTCGCCGACCGGCATGCTGGGCATCGTCAACCAGTCCATCTCGATCATGGGCCAGCGCCTGGGCGAGCAGGAACTGGCCCGCGCGGACATCATCATCCGCCCCAAGGTGCTGGAGATCGGCGCGGCCGATTTCAGCCAGCGCGGCTACGCGATCCTGGAAGGCGAGAAGGCCGCGATGGCGGCGATGCCCCAGATCCGCGCGAAGGTGCAGCAGCTGCAGCGGGCGCGTGCGGCCGCGGTTGCGCCGCCGCCGCCGAAGCCCAAGTGCGATGAACCGTCGCGCGTGGGCCGGCTGATGGGGCGCAAGGAAAAGTGCTGATCAAGGTTCTGTAGCGCCGGGCTCTGCCCGGCTGCTCTCCCCCAAACGACGCAATGGCACGGGCCCCTGCCTACGCTGCACTGCCGCTCGCCGCGTTCAATCCATTGGACCCAGCGGCAAAGTGCCGGTTCCGAGATGCCATTCAACGACGCCTGGACAGTGCAACCGGTGCCGCGTACCAGATGTCTTAATCGCGGCATGCGTCGTGGTCCTCAACATGCTCCAAATGGTTCTAGGCCGTTTTAGAGGTGATCAGCATCACCCAGAACGCACCTACCGCCAGCCAGAACACACATCCGATCGCTATCGAAGCGAACAGCCAGCGTCTGGCCGGTGCGAACATGCCGCCGCGATGACGCACAAGTGTCCGCAGCTTGGACTCCTCCGGAAGCGCTTCAAATCGCTTTTTCCAAGGCCCCAACGCGGCTTCACCGCGGGGTCCAAGTGAGATCTTTGCGGCCGCAATCTCAGCAGCCAGCAGAGGAAGCGCAACAACGGTGTTGATGGTAGTGCCCAGCGCTATCCAGCCTGACCAAGGTCTCTCCCCAAGCCAGAGATGTGCCTCAGGTTCATCTGCTCTGCATGACCCAATGTTTCTCACCCCAACCGAGCCTAACGCCTAGATATGCCCCTTGATCAGCTTGAGCGCCTTAAAAGTGCCAGGGCACATCAAGCCCCCACGCTGTTCCGCAATCAAACGTCAGAATGGAAGAATCATCAATATCTAAAATAGGTATCGCCCAGCCCAGGGGGATCTCCTTCCAAGCGATTTGCGGCCGCGTCTTTTCGCAGATTCACCCATCTGACATCAGGCCATTCCAACGCTGCGAAAACTTGTTCAGCGATGCGAACAAACTTACTGAAACGACGCCCTATCCGATAACCAACAAATATTACAAGAAGAACCGAAACTACGAAGGCGATCATCAGTGGTATCAAGAACCCTTCAAAGCTCTCCCCCGTTCCGTAAGTTCCCAAACACACGACTGCCAACATCAGCGTAGATGTCGGAACACCAACCCATAACGAGTAGCGAAGCACCCTTGCCCAGTGCGCGAATCTTCCAGCACTGACGTGGGGATAGAGGGATACAATTCGTCGTTCCTCATCCAGAGCGGCCAGCGCAACAAACATCCGGCCCTCAGTTATGGTGCCCACCAATTTGACGCTATCCCCTTCGCTGAAAGGCCACGTGGCCAAGATTGCGGTGACATTCAGATCGTTGATCTTAAAGGTGGCCTTTGCTACGGACTCGTTCATTTCCTCCGAAGACATCATGGCCATTCCGGCGGCTGGTCCGCTCAGGCCCGTTGCTGCGGCCAAAGCGCCTGTCGCGGCCATTCCTTCGCGATCGCCTAACTTCTCAAGAAGGTTCAGCGTGATGCACTCAACCGAGAGACCGGAAATTTGACCGAAAATCACCTGAAGCGGATTACGAGATGGCAGATCCATGATCACCTTTCCTCCGCAATAGCCCTTGCGGACACATTTCCCATAGCAGCGATGAAGCCTTACCATGCTCGCAAGTCTATTTGTCACCAGTGTCAATAGCGCTTCATGTGTCTCGAAGAAACAAACAGAGCTTTAGATTTCGTTCGCTACAACCCCGAAGATTCAGTACCTAAAGTAACTTTCACCCAACGCAGGAGGGTCTCCCTGCAGGCGGTGCGCTCCCGCGTCCTTACGCAGGTCTATCCACCTAACATCGGGCCAATTCAGGGCAGTAAAAACCCCCTCCGCGATTCGCACGAACTTATTGAAACGACGCCCTATTCTATATCCAATAAAAACGATCACCATTACGCTCAAGAGAGATAGTGCGGACAAAAATACAAAGAATCCGTCAAAGCTCTGTTGAAGAAGATAGTTTCCTAGACAAAGACACAGAGCGGCAACAGCTGCCGCCGGAATGCCAACCCAAAGCGAGTAGCGAAGTACTCTAGTCCAATGGGCATGACGTCCAGCGCTAACATGAGGGTATAGAGAGACTACTCGCTTGGACTCATCGAGTACCGCGAGGGCGTTGAATGTCCCACTCATATCTCTAGCGCCAACGAACGTTAGATCATCATTTTCATTGAAGGGCCACGCAGCGAGGACGGCGGTTCCTCTCTCCCCCTCGACTTCAAAATTGACCTTTGTGACCGTCTCGCTCATATCATCGGAGGACATCAATGCCATCCCGGCTGCCGGTCCACTCAGGCCCATTGCGGCTGCCAAGACGCCGGTCGCCGCCATCCCCTCGCTATCTCCTGACCTATCAAGAAGATTGAGCGTCACAGGCTCGACGGAAACGTTGAAGATTCGGCCCGAGATTACCTCAAGGGTCCTGCTTGGCTGTTCAGTCATGCTCATTCATCTCCTTTATCAACTTTCGCCGACACGGCCCCCATCGCGGCGGCGAAGCCATGGTCCTGCTCTTTCGTATTATTGAACTTCGGATCCGTCGCACCGAATCCTGCAAACAATCCCGGCTTAACTCTTCCGAACGCGTTACGCTCGCACCAGACCTCGAGCTCGTTTGGGCTGATTGCCCAAATCAGACCTTGGATCGACGCGATGACCAGAGTAGCCTCCCAACCGCCTAGTCTGAGAACCCATAGGCCGATTCGCTTGTAGGCCAGAGAGGCCACGGCCACCTCCCCTTCCTTTGCTGCCGCTGCTATTAGGCCAGAACGGAGTCCTGTCAGTAGCAGCGTCAGTGAGCTTTGACCAACAAAACGCTGTACGACGGGTGCGGAGAAGGCAAGTGCCGTGAGAAACTGAGAGCCGCCCACCACTCCAGTAATTGTTCCCTTAAGTCCCACAATAAGCGCTCTCGCGTAGCTCTGTTTTCCCCATTCTCTCAGTGCGACACCAAAGTCGTAATAGGCGCCGATAAAGCTACCACTACCGGCCAGGAATCCGCCGACCATCTTCATCCGGCCAACGGTACGACTGACATTCCCGAACAGCTCCTTGCTAACTGCCTCGTGAACACTGGTGTAAACCGCAACAAGCGCCATTCCTGACGCAAGAAGATTGGCATAGTCCTTCGCCTGTTTGTCAGCCTTGTTAGCGAGATTTGCGAAATTGACTATTTCAAGGATGCCCGTCAAGGAGGTGAGTCGGACCGCGTTCCTGCTGCTTTCCGACGCTCTCTTCCAGCAATCGCGCATCAAGGCAGCGCCCTGGTGCCGCTCAACATCACGCAACGCGTACATGATGGGAGAGCCTGCGGTGCTGCGTTTCAATCGGTGGTGCGTTACTCGGTCAAGGAAGTAGCGCTTGGCCTCCACACCGGAACTGGCCTCCTTCGTGATCAGATCCGATGCCTCTTCCGCGCTCATCAGTGCGCGCGTGTAGAACACGAACCGGACAAGCGCGTTGCCTGCCTTGTCCTGGATCCCATTGAGAGGGAAGCTGTTCAACATAACGGCACCGGCAGTTGTGACGAAGCGGTCTACGCCACTGTCGCGGAGCACCCTGTTGGCGGCTGTGGACGGTACGACCTGCTTCTGGACTGCCTCGAATTTCTTGTAGTAGCCAAGGAACGACTTCAGATAGGCGCTACCTTTGGCAAAGGCTGCCCAGCCCGCTCCGGCCGTGGTCAGCAGCGTCTCTTTGACGGTGCTGGCATGAGACAGAACCTGTTCGAGTTCGGTGCGGGCGTCATCTTGATTCTGCGCCACGACGCGCCAGAGCAGGCAGCTTCGTTCCGTGGGCTTCAGGTTCGACGCCATTTCGGAAAGGAAGGCTCTGCCCTCCACGCTGATGGCGATCCCTTCAATGGCATCCGTTACAACTTCTTCAAACTGGACGCCGCAGGTGGGCGACGCGCCATCATAGTCTTCAAGCGTGGCCAGGAAGAGTTCGCTGCCGAGCCACGCATTAAGTGACCTGGTCCGGGGCCGCAGGTGTTCAAATGCCCTCTCTACGAAGGCCTCCATGCTTTTCTTGAAGCTCTTGAAGAGAGGTTCATCGATGAGTGGCCAGTACTTCTTTTCCCACTGCTCTTTCGCCTGCTTCTGGTACGCGGGAAGCAGAACCGTCGCTACATGCTCGGCGAGCCTCGTCTTTTGCTCTTCCGTCGCACGAGAGCCGTTGATCATGCCCAACCGCGCGTACTCGCGATTGGTCGCTTCGTCTGTTCCATCCATGATCGCGCGACTGGTTTTCTCGTAGTTGTCTGCGAGCACCACAGCATTCAGCTGCAACAGCGTGGATATCTGATCGATATGATCCACTGCATTGATTTCGAACGCCCGCTCTTCCTTGTACCGTTCGATGCCACCGATAACGTCGTGGCAGTATCCATTGAGTTCGTGCGCGATACCGATTGCGTCCCACAATCCGAGCAACATCGGGGTATAGGCTTTTCGGTCGTTGCCCTTGCGCCCGTTGCTGCTCATGGCACACATGAGCTGGTAGCGCTCCTCCCAAGGATCCTTCTTTCCTGAGCCGGATCTTGCTCCCCGAAGGCTCCACGGGTAGCGAGTGGCATGCGCTGACAGCGCGCCTTCTTTGAACTTTCCATCCGCCGAACTCAACGGCTGTGGCTTGCCAAAGTGTGGCAGTTCGTCGGGGTCACCCCCCGAGCCCCCCCCGATCCTGATATTCCATGATGGACTGAAACACCGAGGCATCACCAATCGGAGCATGATCGCCAGCCCCCTCTGCCGTCTGGATCCATTTGGCCGGCTGGATGGGCTGCATGCGCTCTGCGCGTAGCGCCCCGTCCCAGGCATATCGCTCCAGGGTGGCCGGGGTCCAGGTGTGCTGCGAATATGCCAGCCAGACAGTGCCGCAGGTCTCCGGCCGCTGGATGGTTATGAACTCCTTACGAAGGTGATTGTGACCGCTGCGAGTGCAGGTCGGCAGTCCGCCACCATCGATTGCACGCGCTGCAGCCGCAGATGCCTGCGGCCACAACGTACCGTTTTCTGCCACGGCATAGGCTTCCCAGTGATTGCCCCCATATGGCCCACTCTGTTCGTAGTAGACATAGAGCATGCCTTTCCGCGCAGTGCGCAGCGCGTACTTGTAGCCTCCCTCGACAAGATCATTGCCACCGAGGCGCGCTGTAGAGAGTGGCGCCACATTGGCGGCGGAACAGGTGACAGGCACTACGGTGTAGCGAACAGGAAGTATGGCTAGACCGGTGCTACGGCAAGCTTCGCATGCATCCGTTTTCCGCGATGCATTGTCGGGGAGAACTGCGTTGATGGCGGGTAGATCATTGATCACCTCGCCTTTGTAGACGTCGCCCGGCACAGACTTGTATTGATCGTCGGGCGCGACGCCGTGCGATGGCGTCGCTTTGGGGTCACTTGTCATACGGCTTGGCCCACATTGTTTTTGTCTCCGGACATGCGGCTGATCTCTTCGCGCACTCTTTGCCAGGTCGCCGCGTCGATTCGACTTGCCACGTCCCTGTAGCTTTCGCCTACCTTCACTGCCGCCAGCATTTCCTTGCCGACGTGATGCAGCTGGAATTCTCGTCCGAGTTCGAGCGCGTGATGTGCGAAGAGATCCAGGTCCGGACCCTGCATCCCAGCATCACTTGCGGTTTGCACTAAATGCCGATGCTCCATGAAATGCTCTCTTCCTATTCTTCTGTCCTGACCGATAGCACGGATCCAGGCTTGATTGATCGAACCAATGCCTGCAACTCGCCGCCATTCGATCTGCGCGTTTGAGTGCGCGTGCGCATCGGGCGGACGTAATACCGACAGTTCACTCCATCTATCAATGTATGCCCATTGGGCTATTTCACTGAAAAGCTGTGCCCGGTACTCGTCCGACAGCGCCTCCCAGAGGACATCCACCACCATAGGGTCGTAGTAGCGCAGCCAGCGTCTGTTGGAGTGGGAGGCAGCGCATGGCACGATGGCTTGTCTCTCAAGGTGATGACGCAGTTCCTCATCCGTTTTCGACGTCCAGATCCAAGCGCAGTTTCGCTGAGTGCATCCCCTGATCAGGGCGTTGTACTGTCTATCGTTCACTGCCATCTCCACCGCCATCGCGGACAGCGTCGCGGGCAGGCCCTCACTCAGTGCAAGCGGCATTAAGTAGGGCCGCAGCGTCTCCGGGAGTAGGGGGATTCGAAGTGGGATCACTTCGATTCCAGCGCTGGTAGCCAGAGCTCGAAAGCGCTGATCTTCGTCCGACTCCATCTCCGCCGGTTGCATCAGCAAATAGCAGAACCCAGGTGCACAATGAGCAAGGGTGTGGAGTTCCTCACAGAGACGCTCAACCAACATCGACGGCCCCCTCATAGCGACGCTGAGCGAGCATGAGCTGGGATTCACAGCCCTTGAGTAGCCCTTGCAGCAGCGTGGTGTCAGTCATGACGTTCATTGCCGTGGTCCACTCCCGCTGCGTGCCCTTGAACTCCACCTTGCCGGGCGCGCCCAGCTCGATGTTGTCGCCCTCGATCCGGATGTAAGCGCCGGCAGCCGTCGCCAGCAAATGCTTGCTCGGCGCCGACAACTGCACATCGGCCTGGGTGCTGGTGATCTTCACGTTGGTCTTGGCCGCCAGGATTGCCTGGTTCTTGTGTGCGCGTGCACTGACCTTGCCCTGCGCAGCGTGCAACGCGATCCCGCGTTCCTGGTTCGGACTCTCCGGTTTCGGCTCGGCACCGGCGGTGTACAACACCAGCCCACCGGCCACCGCCATCGTGATCGAGCCCTGGCTGAGCCAGTTCAACGCCACGCCTGAGGCCAGCGTGGTGTGCGTGCCACTCACCCAGACCTGGTCGGCCGGAGTCAGGCTCATCACACCGGCCACGCCGCTGCCCATCAGCACCGGCTTGTCCCAGCCCGGGGCATCGCCGTCGCCGCCGCTGATGCTGCCCGCCGCGCTGCCGCTCTGGGTGGCGCGCAGGCTTTCCTGCAGCTGTTCCAGCGCGTCGTGCGCCTGCAGCGTGGTCGGTTCCTCCGGGAGTTGCGCCTGCTGGTTCACTGCCGATTCGTTGAGCGATTGCAGCAGTTCGGCGCTTTCCTGCAGCTGGGTCAGCGCCTGGTTGGCGGCCAGCTGGGGTTCGCCCGGCTCGGTGCTCAGCAGTAGGCCTTTGCCTCCACGCAGTGACCCAAAGGCCTGCGTCGAAAGCTCGGCGCCGAAGCCGCGCTCGGTTTCGCGCACGTTGTCTTCGCCGCCCTTCAGGTGGCCCAGGGTCAGCGTGGTGGCATGCTGGGTCGTGGACAGCTGCGCGCGGCCCTGGCCCGGCGTGTCATCCAGGCGCATCTGCTGGTAGCCGCCCTGCCCGCCTTGGCTGTCGGCCAGTGCCTGGCTCTTGAAGCCGGTGTAGACAGCACCGTGTTCATTGCCGTCGAACCACGCCGGCGCATTGCCGGTCGCGTTGGCACCGCCGCTGGCGACCTGGTTGTGGGCCGCGTCGGTCTGGCCGCGCCCGTTGTAGACAGCGCCGACCACGACCGGGCGGTCGATGTCGCCCTCAAGGAACGCCACCAGCACTTCCTGGCCGCGACGGGGTAGCACCACGCCGCCCCAGTTGTCGCCGGCCCACGGGGTCATCACCCGCACCCAGGTCCAGGCACCGCCATTGGCCGGCGCATTGTCGTCACCGCCGGGATGGACCAGGCCGGTGCTGGAACTGCCGCCGCGCTGCCACGGGAACTGCACCTTGATGCGATGGTCGCGATCGGACTGCAGTGGCTCGCCGTCGCTGACCACGATGGCGCTGAGCGTGCCGGTGATCGACGGGCGCGGATGCAAACGCGTGCCGTGGCCGTCTTCGGTCTGCGGGCGGTACACCACGTCGGCCGGGATGGCGACGAAGCGGTTGTCGTAGAAGGTGGTGGTGAGGTCCGGCACGGTGTTGCCCACGGACAATCCCGTCAAGGCGCCCGGCAAGCTGAGCGGCGCCTGCGCGGCCGGCCCAAGCTGCTGCTCCAGTGCGTCGAACACATCGGCCTGGAGGTTGTTGCGCGCCTGGTGCTGCACCGACAGGCATAGGAACGCGGTGCCCGCATCCACGCCGGGATGCTGCCCCAGCTGGAACTGCGCCCCGGGCGCGAGCTGGCGCCATTTGCCCTGCCCTTCAATCGTATGCGCGCGCACACGCAGCGCATCCAGGTGCTGCTGCGCGCGACGCTGGCCACGCGCGTTGTCCTGCCAGCCGTACGGGCCGCAGGTGTCGGCGTCCTCACCGATGCCCTCATAGGGCGTCAGTGCTTCGGCACTGGCGTGTCGCAGTTCAAGACTGCGATGGTCCCAGGTAGTGCGGGTCACCTTCGCAGTACACCAACGTTTCGACACCGACCACTGCTGCACGCTGTCAGAGCGTTCGGACGCATCCCCGCGATGGAAGCGAACCGACCCCAGCTGCGCGGCCGCATGCTGGTGGTCGGCCAGCACTAACGTATGCGCCCCCAACGACGCACTGGTCGGCTCGCCGGCGTGTTCGAACCAGTAATAGATGCCCTCTTCGGCCAGCAGGCGCTGCACGAAGGCCAGGTCGGTTTCCTGGTATTGCGTGGTCAGGCTGCGCCTGGCGTAGAGGCTGCGATTGGTCAGGTCCCAGCGCCAGGCCGGAACAAGGCCGCTGTAGTCGGCGAAGACGTTTTCGACGATGTCGACCACGCTGGCGTCATGGAACACGTAGCTGTCCACGCGCTGCCCCAGGAAGGCCAACCACGGCTGCAGGCGCAGGCGATAGCGCGCCAGCCCGCCATTGCTGCCGATGCGTTCGACAGCAGTGATGCGTCCATGGAAGGCGCGCAGGTCGCTATTGGCCAGCTCCAGCTGCAACAGCGCTGGTTGGCCGATCAACTCATCCAGTGGGAGGCCGGCCTCCAGCGAGAGCGCGGTGATGGACCATTGAAACCCCGCGCCATCGATCTGCTCGAGACCATCGAATGTTTCGGCTACCAATACGCCAGAGCCCAGCGCCGTGTGCAGGCGCAGGAACCGGCGGGCGTCACCTGCCCGCAGCGCCGCCACCAAGGCGGCCGTCATTGAACTGTCCATGTTCACATCCCTGTTGATTCGCCGACAGCCTTCGCATTCAACGGCTCAGTAGCCGGTGTAATGCTGGGGTCTGTCTTGCGCGTGGCACCGCCGGCGGAATGGTCCGCCGTGGCTCCGCCACGTTCATCCAAGTACGGATTCAACCATGAATCCGCTGGCGTATGTTGTGATCCGTTTCCCACTGCCCCGTGGCGTGGCGCTCCGGCACCCTGTTCCATCCGTCATCTCCCTAACGCACGCGCGCATGGTGCGTTGCGCGGCGTTGGGGGTTACAGAGGCAATTGCGTCAGCAGGAGAAAGGGCGAGGCCGCGAATACAGCGCACGCAACGGCAGGACGCCTGTTTATCGGAGCAGGATTAAACGCATTTCAATGTTGAGCATTGCGACGCAGTGCACAGTCGACCAACGGTCGACTCTACCGCTTTGGTGTGGTCGCTCAGCCGACCAACGGTCGGCTCTACCGTGTTGGAATGGTGGTGTGGGCGAGCAACGGTGGGTTCCACCACGTGATCGCGTTTGCGATCCGCGTTATTCCAGCTGCGACAACGGCAGCGCGCGGAAATCCTTCACCGTGCGCAGCACGAAGCTGGAGTTGACGTCGGCCACGCCGGCGGCGTTGAGCAGTTTGTCCAGCAGGAAACTGGAGAAGTGCTCCAGGTCGCGTACGTATATGTGCAGCAGGTAGTCCATGTCGCCGGTGAGGGCGTGGCAGGCGACTACTTCGTCCCACTCCACCACGCTGTCGGCGAACACGCCGATGGCGTGCTGGTCGTGCTTTTCCAGCTGCACGCGGACGAACGCCTGCAGGCCCAGGCCGATGCGCCGGGGTTCCAGCCGCGCGCCGTAACCGGCAATCACGCCCTCGTTCTCCAGGCGCTGCACGCGGCGCAGGCAGGCCGACGGGGACAGGTTCACCCGAGCGGCCAGTTCGGCGTTGGTGGCACGGCCGTGCTGCTGGATTTCAGCCAACAGGCGCAGATCCGTGCGGTCGAACTGGGGTTCTCCGGCCATTGCTGCTCCGCAACATGAGGTGGACGCAATGATATTGCGCCAGTTAGGCATATCCGCGCAACTTTGCAAACCTCTTGCGCGCGCCCTGCCCTAGCATCGTCAGATGACTTCCCAGGAGACCACCACGATGGAAACCGCCACCGCCCCGCGCCGCGTCGAACACCAGCAGACCGACAAGGGATACGTGCCGGTGTATACCACCGCGATCGTGGAACAGCCCTGGGACACCTACACCGCCGACGACCACGCCACCTGGAGCACGCTGTACCAGCGCCAGCGTGCGCTGCTGGAAGGCCGCGCCAGCAAGGAGTTCCTGCACGCGCAGGACGAGATGGGCATGAGCGCGCACATGATTCCGCGCTTCGACCAGCTCAACGAGGTGCTGGGCGCCGCCACCGGTTGGACGCTGGTGGGGGTGGAGGGGTTGCTGCCGGAACTGGATTTCTTCGACCATCTGGCCAACCGCCGCTTCCCGGTGACCTGGTGGATCCGCCGCCCCGACCAGATCGACTACATCGCCGAACCGGACATGTTCCATGACCTGTTCGGGCATGTGCCGCTGCTGATGAACCCGGTGTTCGCCGACTACATGGCCGCTTACGGCCGCGGTGGCGTCAAGGCGCATGCGATCGGCCCCGAGGCGCTGCAGCACCTCACCCGCCTGTACTGGTACACGGTGGAGTTCGGCCTGATCAACACCGACGAAGGCCTGCGCATCTACGGCGCCGGCATCGTGTCGTCAAAGGGCGAATCGCTGTACTCGCTGGAATCGGCCGCGCCCAACCGCATCGGCTTCGACCTGGAGCGGATCATGCGTACCCGCTACCGCATCGACACGTTCCAGAAGACCTACTTCGTCATCGACAGCTTCGAGCAGTTGATGGAGGCGACCGCGCCGGACTTCACCCCGATCTATGCGGCGCTGGAAGCCAAGGACCATCTGCCCGCCGGTGACGTGCAGGACGGCGACACGGTGTTCCAGAAGGGCACCGGCGAAGGCTGGGAAGACGGCGGCGACGTCTGATCGGTAGAGCCGACCGTTGGTCGGCTGCCGTTCGCGCGACAGTGCAGCGGGCGGGTTGGATGTGGAGCAGCCGACCAACGGTCGGCTTTACCGGGGGATGGATTGAGCTCTGTTAAGGTCTTGGACCTTCCCGTGCCGCTGCCCAACGCCATGCCCCTGTCCGCGTTCCGCATCCAGTCCATCCACTTCGACGCCACCCACGTGCACCTGCAGCTGGCCAACGGCGCGCAGGTGGGTGAGTTCCTCACGCGCAACCCGCGGCTGGAGAAGGCGTCGGCGAAGCAGCGTGCACAGTGGGTGTTGACCGACGACGGCCTCGGCGCGAACTGGCCGGCGCTGTCGCCGGCGTCGGCTACCGGCATGGTCTACGTGCTGGACCTGCTGTGGGATGCGCGCTACGACCATGCCATGCAGCGGCTGCATGCTCTGGACTGGAGACTGGACGCGCTGTCAGCGCAGGACCAGCTGCTGGTGGCGTTGTGGCGGATGGAAGCGGACATCAACAACGGCGGCTTCATGCAGTTCCTGTGCAACTGGGGCGACCCCACCTGCCAGCTGGCCCTGCAGGGGCTGCGTGCCATGGGTGCGGACCAGACGCATGCGGCGCTGGCCGGCATGCGCGGGCTGCTGGATCGTTTTGAGGATGATCCAGCGGTGACCGAGTTGAGCGATCTGTACGAGGCGATGACGCCCGCGGAGCAGGACGCGCTGGAACAGTTCGAAGAGGCGTACTACGCACGCCCCGAGGACCTGGCCAGGCTCGGCGTGCTGCATTTCGGGCCGGAACCGGATGCCGGCCCGCAGCCGTGAGTACGGCGGGTGCCGACCAACGGTCGGTACCTACCGGGGATAGGCCAGCAGCACCACCAGGTCATCGTCGCCCACCTGCTGCAGCGCATGCAGGCTGCCGGTGCGGGTCAGCAGCGCGTCGCCTGCCGCCACGTCGTGTTGTTTGCCGTCCAGCACATAGCTGCCACGCCCGCTGACGATGTAGTAGATCTCGTCCTTGTGCTGCGGGTGCAGGCCGATGCCGGCGCCCTTGTGCAGCACGCGCTTGCGCAGCACGAACGGCAGGTCGGTGTCGTCGGCGAAGAACGGGTAGGCGGTGGTGGGGCCGGCGCCGCCATGCGGACCAGGCTGGGTGATCGCGATGTCGCGCTCGTGCACCACGCGTGAGGGCTTTGATGCATCCGCGCCCTGCCCTGCACTGCGCACGTCGCAATCGATATCGCGTTTCAGCGCGGGTTTCAGCGTGGGCTGCAACGCAACCCAGTCGCGCACGACCAAGCATGCCACGGCATTCGCACCGGCGGTGCTGAAGTGCGTGCCATCGGCCTTGTTCTGTTCGGGCACGAACAGGAAGTACGGCCGCGCGCCCTGCTCGCCCAATGCGCGGATCCAGCGCGTGGAGCTGTCGTTGAGGTCGATCAGCGCGACCTGCTCGCGCGTGGCCAGCTGCTTCATCGCCTGGGTGTACAGCGCATGGGTGTCCAGCAGTGAGCCGAAGTCGTACAGCAGCCGCACCACCGGGGTGATCAGCACCGGCGTGGCGCCCTTGTCGCGGGCCAGCTGCACGTAGCGCATGAGGTATTGCGGATACGCACTGCCGGGCTCGGTGTAGCGCGTGGGATCTTCGAACTTGGCGTCGTTGTGGCCGAACTGGATCAGCAGCACATCGCCGCGCCGGAGCTCGGCGGCGATGGCGTCCAGGCGTTTCTCGTCGATGAAGCTGCGCGTGCTGCGGCCGCCCTTGGCGTGGTTGCGGACCTCCCACACGGTGGGATCGAGATAGGTCTGCAATGCCTGCCCCCAGCCGGCCTGTGGCGCGCGCTCCGGGCCGTACGCGGCGGCGGTGGAATCCCCGGCAATGAAGATGCGGTGTGGGGCGCACAGCGCGCTGGGGGCGGCGAGCAGCAGCGACAGGGACAACAGCAAACGCAGCATGGTCATGCTCCTGGGTGGAGAGCTGCCGGCCAGCGGCCGGGGCTACCGGGCAGATGGGGTGCCTGAGAGCTGCCGGCCAGCGGCCGGCACTACCGGGCAGGTGGGGTGCCTGAATGACAGATGGGCGCCCAAGGGCGCCCATCGTCTGCCCGCGTGGGCGCATCGTTCGGTGGTGTCGCTTACCGAGCGAGCCAGCCGCCATCGACCGGCAGCACCGCGCCGTTGACGTAATCCGAGGCGCTGGAGGCCAGGAACACGGCGGTGCCGCCGAGGTCTTCCGGGGTGCCCCAGCGTGCGGCCGGGATGCGGTCGAGGATGGACTTGTTGCGGTCCTCGTCGGCGCGCAGCGCGGCGGTGTTGTCGGTGGCCATGTAGCCCGGGGCGATCGCGTTGACGTTGATGCCCTTGCTGGCCCACTCGTTGGCCAGCAGGCGGGTGATGCCGGCGATGCCGCTCTTGCTCGCGGTGTACGACGGCACGCGGATACCGCCCTGGAAGGACAGCATCGAGGCGATGTTGATGATCTTGCCGCGGCCCTGGGCGATGAAATGCCGGCCGGCGGCCTGCGAGATGAAGAACGCGGACTTGATGTTGACGTTCATTACGTCGTCCCAGTCCTGCTCGCTGAAGTCCACCGCGTCGGCGCGGCGGATCAGGCCGGCGTTGTTGACCAGGATATCCAGGCCGCCGAGGCCTTCGATGGTTTCGCGGATGACCCGCTCGACCGGCTCGATGCTGATCAGGTTGGCTTCGATGGCCAGGCAGCGACGGCCCAGCGAAGTGATGGCGGCGATGGTCTCGGTGGGCGGCTGGATGCCGGCCACGGCGACGTCTGCACCGGCCTGCGCCAGTGCCACGGCGATGCCCTGCCCCAGGCCGGTGTTGCCACCGGTGACCAGGGCGACCTTGCCTTCCAGACTGAACGGATTAGCCATTGCGTATGCGGTCCTTTTCCAATGCGGCACAGACGCCGCCCGCGCGATGCGGGCGGCGTGCGGGGGTCACTTGAGCTGGCAGATGTCCAGCACGTGCATGTCGGTGTAATCCAGGTTTTCGCCGCCCATCGCCCAGATGAAGGCGTAGTTGCTGGTGCCGGCGCCCATGTGGATCGACCACGGCGGGGACACCACCGCTTCGTTGTTCTGGATGACGATGTGGCGCTGCGCTTCGGGCTCGCCCATGAAGTGGTACACGCGGTCGTTCTGGCCCAGGTCGAAGTAGAAATAGACTTCGCTGCGGCGGTCGTGCAGGTGCGGCGGCATGGTGTTCCAGACGCTGCCCGGCTTGAGCACGGTCAGGCCCAGCAGCAGCTGCGAGGACTGGCAGGTGGCCGGCACGATGTACTGGTAGATGGTGCGCTCGTTGCTGGTTTCCAGCGCGCCGCGATCCAGCGCCACGGCGTCCTTGATCGACAGCTGCTTGGTTTCAAAGCGCGCATGCGCCGGCGTGGAGGCCAGGTAGAACTGCGCCGGGGTGGCGGCGTCATCGGAGGCGAACACCACGTCCACGGTGCCCATGGCCACGTACAGGCCGTCCTTCGGGCCGAGCTGGAACACGGTGCCGTCCACGGTGACGGTGCCGCTGCCGGCGCCGACGTTGATGATGCCCAGCTCGCGACGCTCCAGGAACGGATGGCCGGCGGCCGAGGCCGGCTCGGTCTGCTTGGGCAGCGACAGCGGGCCGTTGACCGGGGCCGCACCGCCGAGCACGAAGCGCTCGTAGTGGGTGTACTTCAGCGTCACCGCATCGGCGTTGAACAGGCCGTCGAGCAGGTACAGCTCGCGCAGGTCGTCATTGCTGGCGCCCTTGATGGCGTCGGGATGGGTGGCGTAGTGGGTCTTGCAGTACATGGCGTCTCCAGAGCAGGGGTGGGGCAACAGGTTGGCCCCGGCGCGATTTGGTCAAAGTGTAGCGAGTTGGTAAACCGGTGTCATTTTGCGTTGCACGATAGCGCCGGATAGCCCGGGGCGGGGGTCAGGACGGAAGGCGAGACGACAGGGGGCGACACCACGGAACAAGGGGGACGACAGAAGAAGCGTCGCGACCAACGGTCGTGACCTACCGAGGATTGACGCCTTGGGCGTCAATCCTCGGGCGGTTGGCAGGAGTCGCGCACGATCAGGTGTGGGCGCACGCTGGCGATCTGCAGCGCGGCCTGGCCGTCGGGCTGGATCAGCATGGCCGCGGCGGTACGCCCGGTGTCGCGGGTGTGGCGGCGCACCGAGGTCAGCGACGGCCACAGGCGCGAGGCCAGCGGGCTGTCGTCGTAGCCGATGATCGACAGCTGGCGCGGAATGTTGATGCCCGCGCGCAGGGCGACCTTGTAGATGCCGGCGGCCATTTCATCGTTGCCGGTGAAGATGGCGGTGGGGCGCTGCTTGCCCAGCAGCAGCTTTTCGGCGGCGGCTACGCCCGATTCGAAGGTGTAGCCGGCCTCGACGATGCGCGCCGGGGGCAGCTCGATGCCGCGCTTGGCCAGCGCATCGATGAAGCCGGCGGTGCGCTCGTGCGCCGAACGGTAGGCGCTCGGGCCGGTCACCAGGGCGATGTCGCGGTGGCCCAGCGAGAGCAGGTAATCGGCCGCTTCGGCGGCGCCGTCGCGGTCGTGGGTGACCACCATCTGCGAGGTGTCGTCCAGGGGCAGCGAGGCGATGCGGGTGAAGCGGACGCCGATCTCATCGAGCATGTCCACCAGCGCCTGGTCTTCCGACGCACGCGGTACCAGGATCACGCCGTGCAGCTTTTGCTGCTGCACGAAGCGGCGCACGCCATCGATGTAGCCGGGGCTGCGCGAGTCGCAGGGGTGCACCACCAGTTCGAAACTGGAGCCGCGCAGCGCGTCCAGCGCGCCGTACTGCATGTCCACGATGTACTGCGCGGTGGGGTTGTCGTAGACCATGCCGATCAGGAACGAGCGCCGGAAGGCCAGCCCACGCGCCAGCGGGTCGGGCGTGTAGCCCACCTCGCGCATCAGTGCTTCCACCTTGTCGCGGGTGTCTTTACGCACCAGCGGCGAGTTGTTGATGATGCGCGAGACCGTCTTCTTGGACACCCCGGACAGGCGCGCGATGTCGTTGATCGTGGCGGCCTTGCCTTTGGTCAATCCGTGCGGCGACGGATCGGTTTTGCTGCGCAATGACATGTCGTTCAAACCGGGGATGAGTCAGGGGATTCTAGCGGGCAGCTCAATCGAGGGCGCGGTAGCGGAAATTGCGGAACTCCACCTTGCCCTGGCCGGCAGCGTACAGGGCCGGCTTCAGGGCCAGGAACTTGCCCGCCACATTGTGATGGTAGCCGGAGACTTCCATCTGAACCGGGTACTTCTGCCAGGTTTTGCCGTCGGTGCTGGAGTGAAGGGTGACGATGTGACGGTTGTTGGTCACCCGCAGCCACAGCGTGCCCCCGGTGGCGCTGGGGGCCAGCCGGGTGGGGCGCTCCTCGCCGTAGCGGTGCATGATGAACTTCTCGCCGTTGCTGCCCACGCCGACGTACAGGCGGTCGCTGTAGTAGAGCAGGGCACCGCCCACCGCACCCGGGGCGACGTGCATCTCGACCTCGAACTGGTAGGCCGTGTCACCGGCGATGGCGGTCAGCGGCGAGCTGTCGCGGGGCGTTTCACCCTTGCCCTGCAGCACCAGGCCCTTGCCGGTGAAGTCCAGCCGGGCGTACTCGTCCTGGGCCGGATTGAAGAACGACCACTGCGGGCCAAGGCGCGTGCCGCGGAAATCGTCGGACAGCGCCATGCCGTGCGGGCCCACCGAGCTTCCCGAGGGCTTGGCCAGCGGCTGCCCGAGGTCGCCGCCCTTGGCCACGAACCAGCCGTCGGCGGTCCATTCGATCGGCTCCAGCAGGGCCTGGCGGCCCAGCGTCCAATACCCGTTCTCGTAGCCGTGGTACATCATCCACCAGCGCCCGTCGGTGCCTTCGATCACCGTGGCATGGCCGCGCGACCACCACGGCTCGGCGGCCGACCGGGTGCGCATGATCGGGTTGTTGGGGGCATTCACCCACGGGCCGTGGATCGAGCGCGAGCGCGCGGTGATCACCATGTGCCCGGTGGGCGGGCCGGCGGTACCGCCCACGGCGGTGGTCATGTAGTACCAGCCATCGCGGAAATTGATCTTCGGGCCTTCCTGCGCGTAGGCCTCCACGTCCCAGCTTTCCGGGTACTTCCAGCCGTCGTACACATGCTTGGGCGTGCCGACCACGCTCAGCCCGTCGTCGGCCAGCTGCACGTAGTCGCCGCCGCTGAGGAACAGGTAGCGCTTGCCGTCTTCGCCCACCGCGTGGCCCGGGTCGATGTAGGCCCCCAGCCCGATGTCGATCGGCTCGCTCCACGGGCCTTTGATGCTGTCGGCCCAGACCACGAAGTTGCTCCGGGTCTCGCCGGTCCGGGCCGGGAAATAGATGTAGTAGCGGCTGCCGTGCTTGACGATGTCCGGCGCCCAGATCGCCCCCACGTTCCTGGTGATGGCATGGCCCAGCGGCTGCCAGTTGACCAGATCGCGCGAGTGCCAGATCGGCAGGCCGGGGTAGGCATCGAACGAGGACAGGGTGAGGTAGTAGTCCTCCCCATCCTTGAGCACCGAGGGGTCCGGCCGGTCGCCGGCGAACACCGGGTTGAGGAAGGTGCCGTTGCCCAGGTCGGCCTGGCGCTGGTTCTCGATCCCGCGCTTCCAGGCGGTGGCAGGCTCGGCGGCGTGGCCGGCGCCCGCCAGCAGCAGGCAGGCGGTGGCGAAGCTGGCCAGGGTCGTCCTCAAACGCATCGTGTGTCTCCTTGAACGTAGCGTGGGCCGGCCGCGCTCAGCGCGCCCCGGTCCCGGCGGTGCGCTGTTGCCAGCGCGGGTAGTCGGTGGTGATCAGGGCCTGCGGCCAGGTGCCGTACCAGTGGTAGCCGGTGCGGCGCTCGCGCGGAATCTCTTCGAAGCGGGCCACCCGTTCGCCCTCGCGGTTGGCCAGCAGCACCGAACTGTCGTGCAGGTCGTGGAAGCGCCCCCACAGCAGCGGCGCGCCGGCATCGGCAACCAGGCGGCGGTCGACGGTGGTGCGATGGAACTGGAACTGCGCCGGGGTCGTCTCGAACGTCTCCAGCCGCCACCCGGTCACCGCGTGCGCCTGGAACCACGCCATGGTGGCGTTGATGGCGGTGACCACCGCCGGCGACGGGTCCGGGATCGACATCAGGTAACGGACCACGCCCACGCTCTCGTCGGTGACCAGTGCGGGCAGCTCGAACTTCCGGCCCTGCGCGGGCAGCAGGGTGGTGCGGTCGTACTGCCCGGCCCAGATCGTCGGCACGCCGTCCTGGCGCACCTGCAGGCGCAGCAGGCAGGCATCCCCGGCGGTCACGGCGGCGTCCACGCGGGCACGCTGATCGGCAGTGATGAAACCGAACACCGGCTCGCGCAGCACGCGCCGCAGCGTGGTCAGCACGCCACTGGTGACGTCGTCGGCGAAGGTGATGTGGCCGTGGTACGCGGTGCGCGACGGCACCGAATGCGGCCAGCCACCACAGGTGGGAATCTGCTCGGCGAGGATGAAGTCCAGGCCACGCACGGCCGCGTCACGGTAGCGGGCATCGCCGCTGCGCGCGAAGGCTTCGGCGAGGTAGGCCACCTGGGTGTAGATGTTGCGGTTGTCGAAGCTGCCCCCGGGCGTAGCCTGGTCGGCCAGCACCTGTGCCCTGGCGGCATCGTCGAGGATCCGCTGCGGGTCCTGGTTGACCGCCCAGCCACCGCCGCCACGCTGCAGCACGACCAGGTTGTCGGCAATCTGCCGGTACTGATCCGGACGATAGCGCGGGTAGTCCGTGCCATGCCCGCTCTGCCAGTGGTGGATGCCGTCCTGGAAGCCACGTAGCGGGATGTCCGGACCCTGCGCCATCACGGCGCAGGGCAGGGCGATCCACAGCAGGACCGCGAGCCGCCGCACGTTTACGCGCGCAGCAGGGCGGGCAGCCACAGCGACATTTCCGGGAAGAAGGTCACGATCAGCAGTACGCCCAACGCGGCGAACCAGAACGGCCAGATCGAGCGCATGCTCTCGCCGACGCTGATCTTGCCGATCGCGGTGCCGATGAACAGCACCGAGCCCACCGGCGGCGTCACCAGGCCCAGGCCACCGGTCAGCACCAGCACCAGGCCGAAGTGGATCGGATCGATGCCGTAGGCCTTGGCCACCGGCAGGAAGATCGGCGTGCAGATCAGGATCATCGGTGCCAGGTCCATGAAGGTGCCCAGCAGCAACAGCATCACCACGATCATCAACAGCACCATGAACTGGCTGTGCGCGAAGGACTGCAGGAAGTTCACCGCGGCCGCGGGCACTTCCAGGTAGGCCAGCAGCCAGCCGAACACCGCGGCGGTGGCGATCACGAACAGGATCACGCCGGTGCTGCGCGCGGCATGGGTGACCGTACCCAGGAACTCGCGCCAGTTGAGCTGGCGGTACAGCACGGTGGTGACCAGCAGGGCGTAGACCACGGCGATGGCCGCGCTTTCCACCGCGGTGAAGATGCCCGCGCGGATACCGATGA
>Ga0308172_1000903_pt1 | contig 26868 bp, 22 predicted proteins | sample PhyGR2_FD_202134 | JGI IMG/M metagenome (GOLD analysis project Ga0308172, IMG submission 202134) | Phyllosphere microbial communities from UC Gill Tract Community Farm, Albany, California, United States - DLSLSG.R2 | ecosystem: Host-associated > Plants > Phyllosphere > Unclassified | place: USA... | reverse complement strand
GAAGCTGGCGGCGAAGGCGATCAGGATCATCACAATGGAAATGGTGCGCACCGTGCGGTGCATCAGCTTGGGCAGCTCGCTCCATTTGTAGTCGCGGTAGATGAACATGGTGACGAAGAATGCCCACAGCACCGCAATCGCGGCCGACTCGGTGGCGGTGAAGATGCCCGAGAGGATACCGCCCAGGATGATCACCATGGCCATCAGGCCCCAGAGCGCGTCGGCGGCGATTTTCAGCGCCTGCTTGAGGGGGATGACTTCGCCCTTGGGATAGTCGCGCTTCTTGGCGAAGATCAGGCACAGCACCATCAGACATGCGCTCATCAGCAGGCCGGGGACCACGCCGGCCATGAACAATGAGGCGATCGACACCGTGCCGCCGGCCGCCAGGGAGTAGAGCACCGAGTTGTGGCTGGGCGGCGTCAGCAGCGCCTGCACCGAGCCGCTGACGGTAACGGCGGTGGCGAACTCGCGGGGGTAGCCGCGACGTTCCATTTCGGGGATCAGCACCGAGCCCACCGAGGCGGTGTCGGCCACCGACGAACCGGAGATGGCGCCGAAGAAGGTCGAGGCCATGATGTTCACCAGCGACAGGCCGCCGCGCACGAAGCCCACCAGTACCCCGGCGAACGCCACCAGCCGCCGCGACATGCCGCCCTCGGCCATGATTGCCCCGGCGAGCACGAAGAACGGGATCGCCATCAGTGAAAATTTGTTCACGCCGCCGGCCACCTGAATCATCAGGGCCTGGAACGGAATGTCGATCCACCACGCGCCGATCAACGCTGATAGCCCCAGGGCGTAGGCCACCGGCATGCCGATCAGGATCAAGGCGATAAAGCTGCCCAACAGAATCAATGCGTCCATATCAGGCAGCCCCTTCGCTTTCTTCCACCAGGTCGAAGCGCACCACGCGCCGGTTGCTCTGGTCACCGAGCAGGAGTTTCTCCGCTACGAATATCAGCGTGAGCAGCCCGCCGATGGGGATCGGCATATAGGTGATGCCCACGCGCAGGGTGGGGATGGCGCTCATGAATTGGTTCCAGGTCGACACGCACAGCTTGGCGCCCCAGACCGTCATAAACAGGCAAATGCTGCCCATCAGCAGTTGCGTAAAAATACCGACGAGGCGGCGTTGGGCGGGAGGCAGGCGGTCGGTGATCATCGCCACCGACATATGGGCGCCGGCGCGGTAGCTGGCGGCGGCGCCGATGAAGGTGAACACCAGCATCAGCAGAATGGCGGTGGGCTCCGGCCAGCTGGAGCCGGTGCCGAGGACGTAGCGGGCAAAGATGCCCCAGGGAATGATCAGCGCGACCCCGAGTACCGCGAGGCCGGCGACCCAGATGCAGGTCATGTAAATGCGGTCGTTGATGCGCAGCAGTAAATTCTTCATGGCGTTCACCGTAACCGGGCGCGTCGATGTCGACCGCGCCGGGCCTTGTCAGGGAAGGGGAGGGTTACTGAACGGCGTCGATGCGCTTGATGATGTCGGCGTAGGCCGCGCCGTATTTCGCGCGAATCGGCGCGGTGGCGTCATAGAAGGGTTTTTTGTCGACGGTGATGAATTCCACGCCGGCGGCCTTGAGCTTTTCCTCGCTGCTGGCGGACTTTTTGTCCCACAGCACACGCTCATCGGCCTGGGCGGCCTTGGCGGCGTTTTTCACCATCACCTGTTGCTCAGGGGTGAGCTTGTTCCAGGTGATTTTCGACATCACGATGGGCTCGGGCAGGATCAGGTGCTCGGTGAGGGTGTAGTACTTGGCGTTCTGGAAGTGGTTGTGTTCCAGCATTGTCGGCGGGTTGTTTTCGGCGCCGTCGATCACCCCGGTCTGCAGGGCACTGAAGATCTCGCCGGTGTCCATGGCGATGCCGTTGGCGCCCATGGCATTGAAGGCATCGATGAACAGCGGGTTGCCTTGCACGCGGATCTTCATGCCTTTGAGGTCTTCAAGCTTGCGTACCGGTTTTTTGGTGTAGAGGTTGCGCGTGCCGCCGTCCATCCAGGCCAGGGCCACCAGGCCGAACTCGGAGTCGGTGATTTTGGCGAGGATCTCATCGCCGATTTCGCCATCGATGACCTTGCGCATATGTGCCTGGTCGCGGAACACGAATGGCAGGTTGAACACGTTCACGTCCGGCACCACCGGGCCGACGATGCCGAGGCTGACGCGGGTCATCTGCACGGCGCCGACCTGGGCTTGTTCGACCACTTCTTTTTCCGAACCCAGCACGCCGCCGGGGAAGTACTTGAAGGTCAGTTCACCGTTGCTTTGCTGGGTCAGGGCCTTGCCCATGTTTTGTTCGGCGACCACGGTGGGGTAGCCGGCGGGGTGAACGTCGGCGAACTTGATTTCCAGCGCGTGGGCGGCGCTGCTGAGAAGAACGCTGAGGGGAAGTGCAGCGGCCAGCAAGGTGCGTTTGAAGTCCATGGGGGTCACTCCTGTCTTGTTATTGTTGTATTCAAGGCACAGCGATGCAGCTAGAGGGCGAAGGTGGGCTCCGGCAATCCGGTGACGCCGGGGTTGAGGGCGAACACGCCGCCGGCGAGCGACTGGGGGCCCTGGTCATCACGGATCGAGGTGACGAACAAGGTCTCCAGGCGGCTGCCGCCAAAGGCGCACATGGTGGGTTTTTTCACCGGCACGCTCAGGGAGCGGTCCAGGCGACCTGCGGGGGTGAAACGGTGGATCAGACCGGCGTCGTTGGCGCAGATCCAGTAGCAGCCATCGGCATCCACCGCTGCGCCATCCGGACGGCCGAGGTGGTTGTGCATGTCCACAAATACTCGGCGGTTGGACGGCGTGCCGCTGTCGACGTCGTAGTCAAAGGCCCAGATCTGTTGCACCAATGGGTGCGAATCCGAGACGTACATCGTGCGCCCGTCCGGGCTGAACGCCAGGCCGTTAAGGGTGATGAAACCGTCCAGTTGGGCATGGGCCGCGCCGTCACCGGCGTAGCGGTAAAGAATGCCTGCGGCGGCGTTCGCACCCATGTCGAGCACCATGCTGCCGGCCCAGAAACGCCCTTGTCGATCGCAGCGGCCGTCGTTCATGCGCATGTCCGGGCGTGGGTGCTCGACGCCGGCCAGCAGTTGGGTATCTAGATGCCCACCGGCTCGGGGGGTGAGTAGGAAAAAACCGCTCTCCATACCCGCGACCCAACCGCCGGTTTCGGTGCGCGCAATGCAGGCCAGCATGGTGTCGGCATTCCAGCGCTGCACTTCACCGCTCTGGGCGCTCCAGCGTTGCAGGCCGCCGTGGGGGATATCGACCCAGTACAGCGCGTTTTCCTCCGGCACCCATACCGGGCATTCGCCCACGGCATTGCGGGCGTCGACGATTAATTCAGCAGTCATGGCCACTCATTCCCTTGGATTGGTAAACGCTCAGTCGCCAAACGGCCCAGCCGCGCAGAATGCGCCGCCCTGGTAGACCTTGGCCGGGTCGTTGTCGGCCACCGGCGGCTGGGCTTCGACCTGGGCGCGGAACACTTCGGAGTTGTCTTTGGGCACGAAGCCCAAGTGCGCGGCGTAGCGGTTGTCCCACCAGGTGTCGAGGTTGTCCGACATACCGTAGACCACGGTGTGGCCGACGTTGGGGGTGTACAGGGCGCGTTCGAGCAGTTGGGTCAGGTCATCGAAGCTCAGCCAGGTGTGCATCATTCGGCGGTTCTGCGGCTCGGGGAACGAGGAGCCGATGCGGATGCTGACGGTTTCGATGCCGTAGCGATCAAAGTAAAAACTCGCCATGTCTTCGCCGTAGGACTTGGACAGGCCGTAGTAGCTGTCCGGGCGCCGCGGGGAGTGGGCGTCGATTTTTTCGTCTTGTTTGTAGAAGCCGATCACATGGTTGGAGCTGGCGAAGATCACGCGTTTGACGCCATGGCGGCGGGCGGCTTCGTAGATATGAAAAACCCCGCAGATATTCGCGCCGAGGACCTCCTCGAACGGACGCTCCACCGACACGCCGCCAAAATGCAGAATCGCGTCGACGCCTTCAACCAGGTGATGCACGGCCTGTTTGTCGGAAAGGTCGCAGGGCTGCACTTCTTCTTGGGCGTTGGCGGCGGGGGCCATTTCGGCGATGTCCGACAGGCGCAGCACCTGAGCGTAGGGGCGAAGGCGTTCGCGCAGGACTTTGCCCAGGCCGCCGGCGGCACCGGTAAGCAGCAAACGATGGAAGGGAGCTGGGGTGGTGGTGGTCATGGGCATTCCAGATTTTTGTTGTAGGTTGTCGTATGACTATGTCGAAGTATTGTTAGGGAGTCCCTGGTTGTCAATGTCGATTCGGCTCGCCCCGATAGCGGTGGGTCAGCAAAGGCAGTATCGGCTGACCCGCGTCATCGGGGGCAAGTCCCCTCCCACATGGGGTGGGCGTTAGTGTTCAGGCTCGGCAAGCTTTAGAGCAACGAGATCGGGTAGCTGATGAATATCCGGTTCTCATCGAACTCGTTGGTGCTGAAATCCCGACGCATCGTGGAGTTGCGCCATTTCACGTTGAGGTTCTTCAGTGCGCCGCTCTGCACGGTGTAGGCCAGTTCCGATTCGCGGCCCCATTCCTTGCCGTCAGTGATCGTTCCGGTGTGCACATTGCTGCCGCTGATATAGCGGTTCATCAAGGTCAGGCCGGGTACGCCGAGTACCGCGAAGTTGAAGTCGTGACGCAGTTGCCAGGATTTTTCCTTGGCGTTGTCATAGCTGGAGTTGTAGCTGTCGTTGGCCAGGGTGCCGCCGCTGGTGCCGTTGACGCGCATCCACACGCTGTCACCGCTGAGTTTCTGCAGGCCCACGTAGAACGTGTTGCCGCCGTACTTGGCCGAGAGCAGGGCAAACGCGGTTTTGTTATCCAGGTCGCCGGCCAGGGCGCTGCCGTCCTCCTTGCCGTTGAAAAAACCGAGGTTGGCGCCCAGGGTCCAGTCGCCCAGCGGTTGGCTGTGGATGAGGTTGACGTATTGCTGTTGGTAGATATCGCTCAGTTCGGCGTACCACAGGCCGACTTGGGTGCGTTTGTCGTTAAAGGTGTATTCGCCGCCGCCGAAGTTGAAGCGGTCCGACTTGAACGCGGTTTTGCCGTTCATGAACATGTCTTCCATGCTCGCGTCGTTGCGTGGGCTGTTGCCGCGAAATTGCCCGCCGTAGAGAGTCAGGCCGGCGATTTCATTGGAGGTGACCTGGCCACCGCGGAAGGTTTGCGGCAGTGAGCGACCATCGTCGGAGCGTAGGATCGGCAGCACCGGCATCCATTCGCCGACTTTCAGTTCGGTCTTCGACAGTTTGGTTTTCAGCGCTACGCCCAAGCGCCCGAAGTTGTCGGCGGGGCGACCGTCGTCGTGGATCGGCAGCAACTGGGTGCCGCCGGTGCCTTTGCCGCCGTCGAGCTTCTGCGAATACAGACCCAGTACGTCAATTCCGAAGCCGAGAGTGCCTTGGGTGTAACCGGACTTGGCGTCGAGAATGAAGCTCTGCGTCCACTCTTCAGCCTTGCCCTGGGCGTTACCCGGGTTGGTGAAGTTACGGTTGAAATAGGCGTTGCGCAGGTTGAGCGTGGCCTTGGCGTCGTCGACAAAGCCGTCGGCGTGCGCGGCGAAGGGTAGGGTGATGCTCAGGCTGCCGAGGCCGACAAGGCCCAGACGTACGCAGGAATTGCGGGCGAATTGACTCACAGTGACGCTCCCTTTCTTTTGTTGTTTTTATTATTTGTCATACGTCGTCGTACAACATTGGAGCGAATATTTGCGGGGTTTTCCTGGAGTGTCAAGCAGAAGTTATACGATGACCAAGGTGCGCAAGGTCAATGTGGAAGGGGGCGGCACGGGTATCAGTGAAAACATCCCTTGAGACTGTTGTGGTGAGCGGGTTTGTTGTGGTGAGCGAGCTTGCTGTGGTGAGCCTGCTCAGCACAGAGTTATGTGTCAGCCTCTAAGACCTGTGTAGAAACCTATGGCTATCGCAGGCAAGTCGAATCGTCGCACCGCCGCTCCCGCATTTCAGCCAGCCAGGACCATCGGCGGCAAGGTGCCCAGCACCGAAACGGCCGCTACGGCACAAACACCGAGCAGCCACTCCAGCATCACGCTGCCTTTCAAACCGGCCAACTGCTGTTCGCCGCTATCCAGACGCAGCCGGTTCAGCAGTGCCAAGCACAACATACCCAGCACCAGCATCACCTTGATCAATAGAATCAGCGCAAACCCACTGAACAATGGCATTGGCCACAGTTGCCCGGTGAGCACACGCACGTTGATCAACCCGCTCACCAGCAAACCGGCGACCAGCCCATAGCCGACGCCGCTGAAACGCCTGAGGATCGGCTCCAGCCGGTGACGCTGCGCTTGCCTGAGGATCAGCACCAGCAACAGCAACCCACCCAGCCAGGCGCCGACGCACAACAGATGCACCACTTGGTTGAGGATCAGCAGGCGCCCGCTCAGGCCGTCCAGCATGGCGCCATGGCCTACCGGGGCCAGGGTGGCCAGCAACAGCGCGAGCAGCGGCAAGCGTAGCGCCGGCCAGGGCTTGATCAGGGCGATCACCAGCAGCAGGTTCAGCAGCAGATGCCAGACCCACACCTGGCCGAAGAACGTCTTGCCCAGCACCAGGCCCACGGTACCGGGCTGCAGTGCGGCGTCCCAACTGCCGGCCATGCTTGCGGTAATCAGCAGCAACCAAGCCACGCCTGATAACAGCGCCGTCCAGGCCAGCCCACGGGTGAGGCGCAGCAACGTGCGTTCCAAGGCCGGCTGCGTGTCTTTGCCCAGCAGCCAGGGCCTGAAGGCACAAGCGCCGAACATCAGCAACACCACCATAAAATGCACGAACCGGCACAGCACCAGCAGGGTGGCCATGGGTTATTGGCCGACCTTGAAGCGATAAGTGCCTTCGCTTTTGTGGGTGTCGACGGAGACCGCATGCCACTCGACGGTGTAAGTGCCGGCCGCCAGCGGCGCGGCCGGTGTGACCACCAGGATTTTTTTATTGGCGTCCGGGGTTTCCAAGCCTTTGATGGCGACTTCAGTACCGTCCTTGCTCAGCGAAACCTTGCTGAACGTGGCCTCGACGCCTTCGCTGAACGTCAGCCGCAGGTCTTTGGGGGCGGTGACGGTGCTGTCCTCTGCTGGGCTGGCGCTTTTCAGGTGGGCGTGGGCAAATGCTGCCGAAGCCCCCAGCAGGGAAGCGAGCAGGGCGACAGCAGTCAGGGCTTTCTTGATCAACATGGTGCAATACCCAATCAAAGAGAGAAGCGCGCAGTGTACGAAGTTTCGAATGCGCCTGTCGCCGCGATCTAGAGCCGATGGTAGTCTTTAGGCCATGTTGTTGTCAGGGAGCCCTTATGGGCAATCACAAGAGTGGCATTCGCCGGGCAAACGTCGAAAAGATCCTGCTGGCGGCGGAGAAAATCTTCGCCGAGAAAGGCTATGGCAGCACCGCCATGGCCGACATCGCCGAAGAAGCGCAACTGCCGCGCTCCAACCTGCATTACTACTTCACCACCAAGAGCGAACTGTACAGCGCCGTGCTGTTCGACTTGCTGGACGTGTGGAAACAGGACGCCCTGAGCTTTGAAACCTTTGACGACCCACGGGTGGTGCTAAGCAGCTACATCCGCGCCAAGATGCAGCGCTCGCGTACTCGGCCGTACGGCTCGAAAGTCTGGGCCAACGAGATCATCCACGGCGCGCCGACCCTGGGTGAGGCGTTGGACGAAAGCCTGTACGACTGGGCCAAGATGAAAGAAGCGAAAATTCGCCAGTGGGTGGAAGACAAACGCATCTTGCCAGTGGAACCGTCGAGCCTGTTGTACATGATCTGGGCTTCGACCCAGCACTACGCCGACTTCGATCACCAAGTGACGATTCTGAATGATCACCAGCCGTTGTCGGACAGGCAATTCGAGAAGGCGATTCAGACAGTGACCAGTGTGATTCTGAGGGGGATTGGGTTGGAGCCTTGAGTATCGTGGTGGGGCTTGGGGCCTCATCGGGGGCAAGCCCCCTCCCACACTTGATCGCATTCATTCAGACAAACTCGGTCGAATGTGGGAGGGGGCTTGCCCCCGATGAGGCCAGAAGGGCTACACCGCCTCCCTGTACGGATTCCTCGGATCCTGCGTCCAATTCAAAAATGGCTTGCCCGTGTCGATGGGCACCATCTCAATGCAATCGGCCACCGGGCAGGTGATCTGGCACAGGTTGCAGCCCACGCACTCATCGTCGATCACCTCGTAAGTGTGGGTGCCGTCGGCCTGCTTGAGGCTGGCGATGGCCTGGTGCGAGGTGTCTTCGCAAGCGATGTGGCAGCGCCCGCAGCCAATACACGCCGCTTGATCGATCTTGGCGATGACTTGGTAGTTGATGTCCAGGTACTTCCAGTCCGTGGTATTGCCCACCGCGCGCCCGGAAAAATCCTGCAGGCTTGTGTAGCCTTGGCTGTCCATCCAGCGCGACAACCCGTCCTTCATCTCTTCGACGATGCGAAACCCATGCAGCATCGCCGCCGTGCACACCTGCACCGCGCCGCAGCCCAGGGCCACGAACTCGGCGGCGTCGCGCCAGGTGCCGATGCCGCCGATGCCGCAGATCGGCAAGCCTTGGGTCTGCGGATCGCGGGCGATTTCTGCGACCATGTTCAGGGCGATCGGCTTGACCGCCGAGCCGCAGTACCCGCCGTGGGTACTCTGGGTGCCGACGGTCGGCAGGGCAACCATGTGCTCCAGGTCGACGCTGGTGATGGAGTTGATGGTGTTGATCAGCGACACCGCATCTGCCCCGCCGCGATACGCCGCCCGTGCCGCCACGCGGATGTCGGTGATGTTGGGCGTGAGCTTGACGATCACCGGCAACGAGCAATAGGTCTTGCACCAGCGTGTCACCTGTTCCACATATTCCGGCACCTGGCCCACCGCCGCGCCCATGCCGCGTTCGGGCATGCCATGGGGGCAACCGAAATTCAGCTCGATACCGTCGCAGCCGGTAGCTTCCACCAACGGCAGGATGTTTTTCCACGACGCTTCCACGCAAGGCACCATCAACGACACGATCAGCGCGCGGTCGGGCCAATCCTTTTTCACCTGGGTGATTTCCCGCAGGTTGATTTCCAGGGAGCGGTCGGTGATCAGCTCGATATTGTTGATGCCCAGCACTTCGCGGTTGGCGCCAAAATGGGCTGAGTAGCGGGACGACACGTTGACCGCCGCCGGGTCCTCGCCCAGGGTTTTCCATACCACGCCGCCCCAGCCCGCTTCGAACGCGCGGACCACGTTGTAGGCTTTGTCGGTGGGCGGCGCGGAGGCCAGCCAGAATGGGTTGGGGGCTTTGATACCGGCGAACACAATCGAGAGATCGGCCATTACGCAGCCTCCACATTCAGCATGAGTTGAGCGTGCATGGCCTCGGCGGCCAGCTTGCCATGTTGCACCGCCTGCACGGTGAGGTCCTGACCAAGGCTGACGCAGTCGCCGCCGGCATACACCCCGGGAATACTGGTACGCAGGTGCTCGTCGACGAAGATTCGCTCGCCCACCCGGTGCAGTTGTTGAGCCAACGGATCGTGTAGCGCGTCGCCGTCGAAGCCTTGGCCGATGGCTTTGAAGATTGCATCGGCGGCCAGCTCGAACGTCTCGCCGGTAGGTTGCAAGCGGCCGTCGTGCATCTGGGTGCGGGCAAAGCGCATCCCCCGCACACGGCCTTGGTCGTCCAGCAACACTTCTTCGGGCATGGCCCAGGTCAACAGGCGCACCTGATTGGCCTTGGCGATGTCCTGCTCGTGGCCGGTGGCGCCCATGTCCGCCAGGCCACGGCGGTATACCAGGTTGACGTCGCGGGCGCCGAGGCGGGCCATTTGCACGGCCATGTCGATAGCGGTGTTGCCGGCGCCGAGCACGATGCAGCGGTCGGCCACGGGCAGTTGGGTGAGGTCTTGGGCCTGGCGCAATTCGCGGATGTAATCGGTGGCGGCGAGCAGGCCGGGGGCGTCCTCGTGGGGCAGGCCCAGTTGCTTGCTGGCGGCCAGGCCGAGGCCGAGGAATACCGCGTCGAACTGCTGGTGCAGTTCGCTCAGGGTCAGGTTGGCCCCCAGGCGCTGGCCATGGCGGATCTCGATGCCGCCGATTTGCAGGAGAAAATCCAGTTCCTTCTGGGCGAAGTCGTCCACCAGTTTGTACTTGGCGATCCCATATTCATTCAGGCCGCCGGCCTTTTCCCGCGCTTCGAAAATCACCACATCGTGCCCGTGCATGGCGCTGCGATGAGCACAGGCCAAACCGGCCGGCCCGGCGCCGACCACGGCGATGCGTTTACCGCTGGGCGCGGCACGCTGGAAGGGGTGTTCGCTGAAGTGGGCGTTGTCCAGCGCATAGCGCTGCAATAGGCCGATCAGCACCGGCGCGCACTCTTCGGCGTTGTTACGGACACAGGCTTGCTGGCACAGGATCTCGGTGGGGCAGACCCGCGCGCAGCTGCCGCCGAGGATGTTGGCCGAAAGGATCTTCTGCGCGGCGCCCTGCACGTTATCGGTGTGGATATTACGGATGAACGACGGAATATCGATCTCGCTGGGGCACGCGTTCACGCACGGCGCGTCGTAGCAATACAGGCAGCGCGAGGCTTCCAGGTGGGCCTGGCGCGCATTGAGCGGCGGCGCCAGGTCGGTGAAATGGCTGGCGAGGGTCGCGCCATCCTCAACGGGATGGGGGAGGTGGGTCAGGGTCTGGATCACGGTGGTGGCCTCACGGTTTTTTTTTGGATTGCCTCTAAGTGGGCATTTTTTGTTGCTTGTACTGGCCTTATCGGGGGCAAGCCCCCTCCCACATTTTGATTGTGAATACATTCAAGTGTGGGAGGGGGCTTGCCCCCGATGACGGTTTCAGCGCTTCACAGCAATTGGCCTGGAATGCTCAGCCCGCTTGCTCAACTGCTCGAACACCGCCGGATACGCCGGCCGCTCCACATAGCGCCCGGCACCGCGCTCGGCGCGCAGGTCGCCATCGGCCCAGACCAACTTGCCCTGGCTGATGGTGTGGCTCGGCACACCGCGCACGGTCTTGCCTTCGAAGATGTTGAAGTCGACCTGTTGGTGGTGAGTCTTGGCGGAAATGGTGCGCGTGCCCTGTGGGTCCCACAGCACCAGATCGGCGTCGGCGCCCACGCGGATCGCGCCTTTGCGGGGGTAGAGGTTGAAGATCTTCGCGGTGTTGGTGGAGGTCAGCGCAACAAACTCCTGCATGGACAGGCGCCCGGTATTGACCCCTTCATCCCACAGCAGCGCCATGCGGTCTTCGATCCCGGCGGTGCCGTTGGGGATCTTGCTGAAGTCGTCGCGCCCGGCGGCTTTTTGCTCGGCGCAGAAGCAGCAGTGGTCGGTGGCGGTGGTGTGCAGGTTGCCGGATTGCAGACCGTGCCAAAGCGCCTCTTGATGCCCGCGTGGACGGAACGGCGGGCTCATCACGTAGCCGGCGGCGGTCTGCCAGTCGGGGTGCTGGTAGACGCTGTCGTCCAGTAACAGATGGCCGGCAAGGACTTCGCCATAGACCGGCTGGCCCTTGCCACGGGCGTAGGTGATCTCATCCAGGGCTTCCCGGGTGGACACATGCACCAGGTACAACGGCGTGCCGATGGTTTCGGCGATACGGATCGCCCGGCTGGCCGCTTCGCCTTCCACCTGGGACGGCCTAGACAGCGGGTGCGCTTCCGGCCCGGTGATGCCCTGGGCCATCAGTTTGCGTTGCAGGTGATACACCAGCTCGCCGTTCTCCGCATGCACGGTGGGGACCGCGCCCAGTTCCAGGCAGCGTTCGAAGCTGGCGACCAGGGTGTCGTCGGCCGCCATGATCGCGTTCTTGTAGGCCATGAAGTGCTTGAAGCTGTTGATGCCGTGGTGGCTGACCAGCTCGGCCATTTCCTCGCGCACCTGTTCGCTCCACCAGGTGATCGCGACATGGAAGCCGTAGTCGGCCGCCGATTTTTCCGCCCAGCCACGCCACTGGTTGAAGGCCTCCAGCAACGACTGCTGCGGGTTGGGAATCACAAAGTCGATGATCGACGTGGTGCCACCGGCCAAACCCGCCGCCGTGCCGCTGAAAAAATCTTCGCTGGCTACAGTGCCCATGAAGGGCAGTTGCATATGGGTGTGGGGGTCGATACCGCCGGGCATCAAGTATTGGCCGCTGCCGTCGAGCACTTCGGTGCCGGCGGGGACGTCCAAGTTAGAGCCAATGGCGCGAATTAGACCGCCTGCGCATAAAACATCGGCGCGGTAACTTTCATCATGGGTAATAACGGTGGCGCCACGGATCAACAGCGACATGTCGAGTTCCTCACAGGCTTGACCGGCTTGTGCCAGTTCTAAGTGTTGTAATGCTACGTGCCGAGGTCAGGTGTTATTCCTGACAGCGGTGACAGGAATAGAAACTAGCCCGAGTTTTTCGATTGGGCAAGAATATTTTTTATAAGCTTATGCTGTTAATAACCTATTGATATTAAAGAAAAAAATATTGAAATCACCAAAATGTAGCGGGCGCTCACCATTTTGACGCACTTGACAGGTTTGCAAACTGAGCAACATTTCTTATTGCAAATCAGGCGCTTGAGATATGCCGCTTGACGGGAATGAAAAATGAAAATAATTGTGTTGCACCAGATTGAGTCCGGTTGGTTCGGGCAACTTGCGTAATGCCTGAATAAATTCAGCAGCAAGTAACCGGGGCTCAATCGGAAAGTTGATAAACATCAGCACGTTATATAAGCGGTGAGGGCGCAGCGGCGGTCAACGGCACGAATATTGAGTGCAGTGGCGGCTGGCCGGGCCTGTGATGTCATGTTGTTTACGAGGTACTCCGGCCATCTCCTGCGTTGCAGGGGGTGAGCAACAATAATTCGAAAAAACCGTGGAGCGGCCATGCAACAGAACAGATCGCAAGTCATTGAGCGCAACGGCCTGTACGAACTCGACGCCGGCCCCGACGTCCTCGACAGCCCTCGCTACAACCACGACATGGCACCGACCAAGGTGCATGAACGAACCTGGAACAAATGGCATATCACCGCGCTGTGGGTCGGCATGTCGATCTGCGTGCCGACGTACACCCTGGGCGGGGTGCTGACTGCGTATTTCGGCTTGTCGGTGGGCGAAGCGCTGATTGCGATCCTGCTGGCCAATATCGTGGTGTTGTTGCCGCTGACCCTCAACGCGTTTCCCGGCACTAAGTACGGCATTCCGTTTCCGGTGCTGCTGCGTTCCTCGTTCGGCATTCTCGGTTCCAACGTGCCGTGCCTGATTCGCGCGCTGGTGGCGTGCGGCTGGTTCGGCATCCAGACCATGTTCGGCGGCCTGGCGATTCACCTGTTCCTGGGCTCGATTTTCGAGGGCTGGAAGGCCCTGGGCGGCACCGGTGAAGTGATCGGGTTCATGATGTTCTGGACCTTGAATCTGTGGGTGGTGCTGCGCGGCGCCGAGTCGATCAAGCGCCTGGAAACCTTGTCGGCGCCGCTGCTGGTGGCGGTGGGCATTGGCTTGTTGGTGTGGGCGATGCCGAATGTGTCCATCAGCGAATTGATGGCGATCCCGCCCAAACGCCCCGAAGGCGCGAGCCTGACCGGTTATTTTATGGCTGGCCTGACTGCGATGGTGGGCTTTTGGGCCACCTTATCGCTGAACATTCCCGACTTCAGCCGCTATGCCAAGAGCCAGAAGGACCAGATCCTCGGGCAGATTTTCGGCCTGCCGTTGACCATGTTCCTGTTCGCCGCCCTCGGCGTAATCATGACTGCCGCTTCGGTAAAACTGGTGGGGGTGAGTGTGTCCGACCCCGTCACGCTGATCGGCCATATCCAGAGCCCGGTGTGGGTGGCCATTGCCATGGCGCTGATCATCATCGCCACGCTGTCCACCAACACCGCGGCCAACATTGTTTCGCCCACCAACGACTTCCAGAACATCGCGCCCAAACTGATCAACCGCACCACCGCAGTGATCCTCACCGGCCTGGTGGGGCTGGCGCTGATGGCCCATGAACTGCTCAAGAAGCTCGGCTTGATCGTTTCGGATGTGAGCCTGGAGACCGTGTATTCCAACTGGCTGCTGGGCTATTCGAGCCTGCTGGGGCCGATCGCTGGGATCATGGTGGTGGACTATTTCATCACCCGCAAACAACAACTGGACCTGGCCGGCCTGTACCGCGATGACGTGTATCCGGCGTGGAACTGGAGCGGGTTTATCGCCTTTGGTGTGCCGGTGGTGCTGACCTTGCTGGCCTTGGGCAGCGATGCGTTCAGCTGGTTCTACAGCTATGGCTGGTTCACCGGCTCGGCGCTGGGCGGGCTGTTGTATTACGGCCTGAATGCCAAGCGCGGGGCCAGCCCGGTGGTCATCAAAGTCAATTCATAAGAAATACAGCCTGAGGAGATCCCCATGAACGCTGCCCTCGACGTTCTGCAATCGGCCCACCCGCATATCAACCGTGACCGCCTGTGGCAGTCGCTGATGGACCTGGCCAAACTGGGCGCCACGCCCAAGGGCGGCGTGTGTCGCCTGGCCCTTACCGACCTTGATCGCAAGGCCCGCGACCTGTTCGTGCAGTGGTGCGAAGAGGCCGGCTGTACGGTCAGCGTCGACGGCATCGGCAATATTTTTGCCCGTCGCCCAGGGCGCAACCCGGACCTGCCACCGGTGATGACCGGCAGCCATATCGACACCCAGCCTACCGGCGGCAAGTTCGATGGCTGCTTTGGTGTACTGGCCGGCGTGGAAGTGCTGCGTACCCTCAACGACCTCAAGATCGAAACCGAGGCGCCTCTGGAAGTGGTGGTGTGGACCAACGAGGAAGGCTCGCGCTTTCCGCCGTGCATGATGGGCTCCGGGGTGTTCGCCGAGAAATTCACCCTGGCCGATACCCTGGCCAAGGTTGACGCGGAGGGCGTCAGTGTGGGGGAGGCGTTGAACGCGATTGGCTACGCGGGAACACGTCCCGAGAGCGGGCATAAAGTCGGCGCGTATTTCGAGGCGCATATCGAACAAGGGCCGATTCTGGAGGATGAGAAAAAAACCATCGGCGTGGTACTCGGCGCCCTCGGGCAAAAGTGGTTTGACCTGAAACTGCGCGGCGTCGAAGCCCATGCCGGGCCGACACCGATGCACCTGCGCAAGGACGCCCTGGTCGGCGCCGCAGCGGTGGTGGCGGCGGTGAATGCGGCGGCGCTGGGGCATCAACCCCACGCCTGCGGCACCGTCGGTTGCCTGCAGGCTTATCCGGGGTCACGCAACGTCATCCCCGGTGAAGTGCGCATGACCCTGGACTTCCGGCACCTGGAACCGGCGCGTTTGGATTCGATGATTGCCCAGGTGCGCCAGGTGATCGAAGACACCTGCGCCAAACACGGGTTGAGTTTCGAGATGGAACCCACGGCTGACTTTCCGCCGTTGTACTTCGACAAAGGTTGCGTCGAGGCGGTGCGTAACGCGGCGAACGGCCTGGGCCTGTCGAATATGGACATCGTCAGCGGGGCAGGGCACGACGCAATTTTCGTCGCCGAACTGGGCCCGGCGGGGATGATCTTCGTCCCGTGCGAAGGCGGCATCAGCCATAACGAAATCGAGAACGCCGCGCCGGATGATTTGGCGGCGGGGTGTGCGGTGTTGTTGCGTGCCATGCTGGCCGCTTCAGCCGCCATCGCCAGCGGCAAACTCGCCGCTTGAAATGCGGGTAAAAAATGTGGGAGGGAGCAAGCCCCCTCCCACATTTGGACTGTGCATGACGTTAAACCCAGATGGCATCCCACAGTGGGTAGTCGCCAATCCGCTCGACCAGACCCGCTCGCAATGGATTAGCCACCACATACCGGGCCATTTTTACCAAGTCATCGTCCTTTCGCAGGGCCCTGTCATGAAAGCTCTCTTGCCAGAGCCGGCCCTTGCGACCACTCACGCCATTGACGGTCCTGGTGCTTTTTGACTTCACCTGGCACATCAAGTCCGCCAGCGAGCCTTTTTTCAGTTCAAGCAACCAATGGAAATGGTCCGGCATGATCACCCATGCCAGAGAGTTGGCCAGCCCTTGGTACTGGGCTAAGCGAAATTGCCAGACCACCAGGCGACCGAGGTGGAAATGGCTGAATATCGGTACGCGTTCGTGGGTATTGGTGGTGATGAGGTAGATGCGGCCCGGCTCGCTGAGCGGCCGATGCGCAGGCGGTGTGAAGCGGGTAGATCTGCCATTCCTTGGCCCCTCTTTAGATGTGCTTTGAGAGGCTAGATTGGTGAGCAGGAGGTTGAGGGGCAGGCTTTTGGCAGGATGTGTCTGGAAGGCCGCCATCGGGGGCAAGCCCCCTCCCACATTGGTTCGGTGGCGCTTATACATCATGTGTCTGACACTGGATTAGTGTGGAGGGCGGCTTGAACCCGGTATTTCAGTAGCTGATTCACCACCATCGGGGGCAAGCCCCCTCCCACATTGGTTCGGTGGCGCTTATACATTATGTGTCTGACACAGGATCAGTGTGGAGGGCGGCTTGAGCCCGGTATTTCAGTAGCTGATTCACCACCATCGGGGGCAAGCCCCCTCCCACATTGGTTCGGTGGCGCTTATACATCATGTGTCTAACACCGGATCAGTGTGGAGGGCGGCTTGAATCCGATATTTTATTAGCTGATTCACCGCCATCGGGGGCAAGCCCCCTCCCACATTGGTTCGGTGGCGCTTATACATTATGTGTCTAACACAGGATCAGCGTGGAGGGCGGCTTGAATCCGGTATTTCAGTAGCTGATTCACCACCATCGGGGGCAAGCCCCCTCCCACATTGGTTCGGCGGCGCTTATACATCATGTGTCTGACACTGGATTAGTGTGGAGGGCGGCTTGAACCCGGTATTTCAGTAGCTGATTCACCTCCATCGGGGGCAAGCCCCCTCCCACATTGGTTCGGTGGCGCTTATACATCATGTGTCTGACACCGGATCAGTGTGGAGGGCGGCTTGAACCCGGTATTTCAGTAGCTGATTCACCACCATCGGGGGCAAGCCCCCTCCCACATGCGGTTCTGCGGAGTTCATGCATTGTGTGGCTGGCGCGGGACCCATGTGGGAGGGGGCTTGCCCCCGATGGCTTTATTTCATTCACAGCATCATTAACTGACATCACCGAGCTGTGCTTGCCCCCGGTCAAGCTCCAGGCTGCCAACCGCCGCCCAGGGCGGTGATCAAGCCGACGCTCGCCTGCAACTGGCGTGTCTGCACTGCCTGCAATGTCCGCTGCGCCTGTAACGCCTCAGTTTGCGCGGTGACCACATCCAGGTAACTCACGGCGCCTGCCTGGTAGCTGTTCATCGCCAATGATTGCGTATGCTGCGCCGCGTCCGCCGCTGCCTGTTCATCTTGCGCTTGCTGCTGCAAGTCCCGCAGTTGCGCCAGGTTGTCTTCCACCTCGCGTACGGCCTTCAACACCTGGCTGCGATACTGCGCCGATGCCTCTTCGAACTCGGCCTTGGCCTGGCGCTCGTTGGCACTCAAGCGCCCACCGTCAACGATCGGCAGGTTCACCAACGGCCCCAACGCCCAATACCGATTGCCGGCCGAGAGCAGATTGCCAACGCCTTGGGTCTGCCCGCCGATCAAGCCGGTCAAGCTGAAATCCGGATACCACGCCGCCTTGGCCACGCCGATGTTGGCGTTGGCGGCAAACACCCGGCGCTCTGCTGCGGCGATATCTGGGCGGCGTTGCAACAGCTGGCTGGGCAGTTGCGAGGGAATTGCCGGCAGGGCAATCAGTTGCGCAGTGGGCGCTAGGGTGAAGTCACTGGCCGCTACACCGATCAATTCTGCGAGCGCATGTTCGATGAGGTTGCGTTGCCCGCGTACGTCATCAAGTTGAGCGCGGGCTTCGGACAGTTGGTTCTGGGCGCGGGTCAGGTCCAACTCCGAGGCGATCTGACCTTCGTAGCGGCTGCGGGTCAGTTGCAAGGCTTGGCTGAAATCCTCCAGGGAGCTGTTGAGGATGCGCGCCTGGGCATCCAACCCATTGAGCTGTACGTACAAGGTTGCCAACTGGCGTTGCAGGCTCAGGCGCGCCACTGCCAGATCGTCGCCGGACGCCTGGGCCTGGGCGTCACCGGCGGCGACCTGGTTGCGGATTCTGCCCCAGAGATCCAGATCGTAACTCAATGAAAAACCCGCCGTGTTGCTGTTGTACACCGACGGTTGTGTAGTCCCCCGCAACGGCCGCGAATCCGACTGCCGCTGGCGCAACGGTTGCGCGCTGGCGTTGATCTGTGGGAACAGCCCCGCGTGCAGTTGGCTGGCATATGCCTGGGCCGCATCGAAGTGCGCGAGCGCCGCCGCCAGGTCCGGGTTGGCCTGGAGCAGTTGCTGTTGCAGGTGATCCAGCGTCGCATCGTGGTAGAGCGTCCACCACTGCGCTGCCAGTTGGTCGTTGGGTTGTGCGCTATGCCACGGGCCTGCGCTGGTCTGTTCGCGGTAATGGGCCGGCAACTCCAGCGCCGGCGTGGTATAGCCGGGCGCCATGGAGCAGCCTTGCAAGCCCAGCAGCACCAGCGCGGCGAGCGGTTTAAGCCTTGGGCGCATGTGCACCTCCGGCGGCGGCCAGTTGCACCGGGTCGCCTTCGCGCAGGGCGTCGGGCGGGTTGTCCACCACGCGGTCGGCAGCGTTGAGGCCTTGGTCGATCACCAGCCGATCGCCCAGGTCCAGGCCGATATGGATGCTTTGCAGGTGCACATGATTGTGCCCGTCCAGCATCGCCACCTGGGTGCCTTTGGCGCGGAAGATCAGGGCACTGGCGGGGATGCTCACGCCATGGGTGTCCGCCGGGATCGGCAGGGTGGCTTCGGCATAGTCGCCGGGCAGCAGTTCGCCGTTGGGGTTGTCCGCGACAAATTGCGCGAGCAGCGTACCGGAACGCCGATCGATGGCGGTGGAGTCGCCGATCAACCGCGCCTTGAAGTGCATGCCGGGGTGCTCGGGTACGCTCAACTCGGCTTCCAGGCCCGGATGGATAACCGCGGCGTAGTTCTGCGGCACCGGTACGTACAGGCGCAACTGGTGGGTGTCGGCAATGTTGAACAGCTCCGGATCGCTGTCGGTATCGGCCTTGATCAGTTGGCCGATATCGGTATTGCGTGCGGTGATGGTGCCGGCGAACGGCGCGCGCAGGGTCTTGTAGCTTTGCAGTGCCGACAACCGCGCAACGTCTGCAGCGGCGGCCTGGACGTTGGCCTTGGCCGCCGCCGCGTTGGAGATTTTCTCATCGGCTTCCTGACGCGATACCGAATGGCTGGCCAAGAGGTTTTGCCAGCGCGTCGCAGTGGTCGCTGCCAGGTGTGCATTCGCCTGTTCCTGAACCAATCGCGCATGGGCCTGGGCCAGTTGTTGATCGAGGTCGGGGCTGTCGATTTCGGCCAGCACTTGCCCGGCCTTTACCTGGCTGCCGATGTCGACCTTCCAGTCCTTCAGGTAACCGCTGACTCGTGCATGAATCGGTGCGGTGCTCCAGGCTTCCAGGTGCGCGGGCAGGCGCAGGGTGTCGCCGGCGGCATTGTGTTGCGGTTGGAATACGCTGACATGGGGGATGGCAGCGGCCTGGGTCCAGGCGCTGACCGACTGTGCGTGCAGCGTACGGGCGTGCAAGCCGTTGGCGACCAACAGGGCGGCCAGGGTCAGACCGCCGACACCCAGGAGCATCAGGCGCTTGCGCGAGGGTTTTTGATCAGGCGACATGGGGCGTTTCTCCAGCAGTGGCGCGAGTAGGGTGACGACCGTGGACCAGGCTGAAGACCACGGGTACAAACAACAGGGTGGCGGTGGTGGCGAGAATCAGGCCGCCGATCACGGCGCGGCCCAGGGGCGCGTTCTGCTCCTCGGACAGGGCCAGGGGCAGCATGCCGATGATCATCGCCAAGGCGGTCATGCACACCGGCCGGAAACGCGTGTAGCCGGCCTCCAGTGCGGCTTTCAAGGCATCGCCGTGTTCGGCCAGGCGTTCCCGGCAGAAACTCACCACCAGGATCGAGTTGGCGGTGGCCACGCCCATGCACAGGATCGCGCCGGTCAAGGCCGGCACCGACAATGAGGTGCCGCTGAGAAACAGCATCCACACGATCCCCGCCAAGGCCGCCGGCAGGGCGGTGATGATCACGAACGGGTCGACCCACGACTGGAAGTTGACCACGGTCAGCAGATAGATCAGCACCACTGCGCCGAGCAGGCCAAAACTCAGCCCACTGAAAGCTTCATGCAGCGCATCGATCTGCCCATGCAGGCTGATCGTTGCGCCTTTGGGGCGCATGGACGCGGTGTCGTCCAGCACCTTTTGCACGTCACGCGCCACGCCGCCGAGGTCGCGCCCTTGCACATTGGCGTACAGGTCGAGGGTCGGTTCGATGTTGTAGTGGGTCACCACCGCCGGGCTTTGCACGCGGGAGATGCTTGCCACGCCGCCGAGGATCTGCGACTGGCCGCTCGCGCCGGTCACTGGCAAGGCTTCCAGCGACGGCAGGCTGTCCAGCCGATATTGCGGGGTAGCGGCGACGATGGAATAGGACACACCGTTGGCCGGGTTGAGCCAGAACGTCGGCGCAATCTGCGAACTGCCGGCCAGTGATGCGACCATGCTGTTGGTTACGTCGCGCTCGGTAATGCCCAGGCCGTTGGCGCGCAGGCGGTCGACATTGACCTGTAACGATGGGTAGCCGGTGGACTGTTGGATGCGCAGATCGGCGATGCCCGGAACGTGTTGCAGGCGGCGTTCCAGCTCCAGCGCGTAAGCGCGGTTTTCGGCGTCGTTGCGCCCGGAGATTTTTACGTCCAGGGGCGCCGGCGCGCCGAAGTTGAGGATCTGGCTGCTGATGTCCGCCGGCAGGAATGCGAAGTGGCTGCCGGGAAAGCTTTGCGGCAAGGCTTCACGCAGTTTTTTCACATAGTCGGCGGTGGGCGCGTGGTGTTTTTTCAGGGTGACTTGGATATCGCCATCCTGCGGCCCGATGGTGCCGCTGCTGCTATAGGCCATATCGATGCCGCTCAGCGGAATGCCGATATTGTCGACGACGGTGTCCAGTTCTTCGGCGGGAATGATTTCGCGAATCCGCGCTTCGATGCGGTCGAAGGCGGCGGCGCTTTCTTCGATGCGCGTACCCAGCGGCAGGCGCACGTGCAGGGCCAGCGCACCGGCATCGGTTGCCGGGAAAAAGTCCTGGCCCAGGCTGGGCAACAGCAGGAACGAGGCGAGTACACAGGCGAGAAAACCCACGATAAAGCGCTTGCGGTTGCCCAGGGCCAGTGTCAGCAAACCATGGTAGGTGTCGCGGATATTCGAGAAGTGGCGCTCGAAACCTTGTTGGAAATTCAGCACGGCCTGCAGCGCGACATTGCGTGGCTTCTGGTGCTGCTCGCCCTCATGGTGGTTGATGAATTCATCTTCGGGATGGTGCCCTGCGCCTTGTTCCGGTGTGTGCGGTTTGAGCAGAAACATCGCCAGCGTCGGCACCAGGGTGCGCGACAGAATGAACGAACTGGCCATGGCAAAAATCACCGCCAATGCCATCGGCCGGAACAGATAACCGGCGATGCCTTGCAGCAGAAACATCGGTACGAACACGATGCAGATGCACAGCAGCGAGACGAACGCCGGGCCGACGATTTGCGCGGCGCCATCAAGAATCGCAGCCTTCACCGCCTTGCCTTGTTCCAGGTGCCAATTGATGTTTTCGATGGTCACCGTGGCGTCGTCCACCAGGATCCCCACCGCCAACGCCAGCCCGCCTAAGGTCATGACGTTGAGGGTTTGCCCGGTAACCGCCAGCAGCGCAATGGCTGACAGCACGGCCAGGGGAATCGATACCGCAATGATCAGTGTGGAGCGCCAACTGCCGAGGAACAGCAGGATCATTGCGCTGGTCAGCAGTGCAGCAATGATGCCTTCCTGGGCGACGCTGCCCACCGATTGCTTGACGAACACCGAGGCGTCGCCCAGCAGCGAAGTCTTGAGTGACGGTGGCAGGGTTTCATCGATGCGCGGCAACATCTGGCGGATGCCGTCGATGATCGACAGGGTGGAGATACTGCCGTTTTTCAGCGCCGGCATCAGCACCGCACGATGGCCGTCGACGCGCACGATATTGGTCTGCGGCGGCGAACCGTCGCGCACATGGGCGACCTGGCCGATGGTAATCAGCGCACCGTCGACGGTCTTGATCGGCAGGTTGTTCAGCTCATCGATGGCCTTGGGGCTGTTATTGAGCAGGATTGTGTATTCGTCGGTGCCGAGTTTGGCGGTGCCTACCGGAATGATCTGGTTTTGCAGGGCCAATGCCGTGCCCACGTCCTGGGCCGACAAGCCCTTGGCGGCCAGCGCCTGAGGGTCGAGGTCGAGGGTGATCTGGCGTTGCTTGCCGCCCATCGGGGTCGGCATCGCCAGGCCGGGCAGGGCGCTGAGGGGCAGGCGGATATTGTTCTGCACCAGGTCGCGGATCTTGGCTTCCGACAGTGTCGGGCTGGAAAACGCCATTTGCAGGATGGGCACGGTGGAGGCGCTGTAGTTGAGGATCAGCGGCGGCGTGATGCCGGGCGGCATCTGCTTGAGCACGGTTTGTGATACCGCCGTGACCTGGGCGTTGGCGGTGCGGATATCCACGCCAGGCTGGAAGAAAATCTTGACGATGCCCATGCCGGGCAGCGATTGCGACTCGATGTGTTCAATGTCGTTGACGGTGGTGCTCAGGGAACGTTCGTAGGTGTAGATCACCCGACCGGCCATGGCATCCGGCGACAGACCGTTGTATTGCCAGACCACAGCCACCACGGGAATGCCGATATCCGGAAAAACATCGGTGGGTGTGCGCAGGGCCGCCATTGGCCCGATGATGCAAATGAATATGGCCAGCACGATAAACGTGTACGGCTTGTGCAGTGCGGTCTTTACCAGCCCGAGCATGCGTGGATCTCCAACAGAGCAAGGATTGCAAACCCCGGCAGTCTTGCCCGACCCACCTAACACGCACCTTTCAGCCAGGTGAAGGAACATTTAGGTAAGCGCTGAAGATCGTTTCATAGGCTTTCATTTGTTTCAGGCGTAGCGGCTGCTCAAGCTTGTAGCCCATCGAATGTACGATCCAAGGAGCGCTGCCATGTCACTCAAACCGTTTTTATTGATCCCCGCCCTGAGCGCCGTATTGCTGTTATCGGCCTGTGCCGGGCCGATGCCCAAGGCGGACCCGAGCGAGGCCTGGATCGGCCTTAAAGAGGAAGCGCCCAATGACCTGCTGGCCGAACGTGTAGACGGCAAGCGCGTGGACGACGGACGCTTCTTCGAGGTGACACCGGGGGACCATCGCTTGGACGTGACGCTGTTCGAGGACGAACCCGGTGACGACAATCAGCAAGACTGCCAGGGTCGTGTCCATTACAAGCATTTCAAGGCGGGCGAGCACTACACCTTGGTGGAGTCCAGCCTGGGGATGACCGTACGCGCCACCCTAAAGGATGCACAAGGTCACGAAGTGGCGACGACACAGGACTTCAATTGCATGCCTGGTTAAGCGTGACGCACCACCGCTTTGTGAGGCTTAGCGGGTTTGACGTGGGGGTGATGGTGCCGGCGGGTAATGCGCAACACCCCCCACAACATGGCGCCGGCTACCGCCAGCCAACCGCAGATCAACAGGAAAATCGTCGTTGCAAGGCTCATTTGGGCCTCCTTCGCCCCGCAGGGGGCACACACAGTCTTCTCAATGAGACAGTCTAGCTACCTGGCGGTTGCCTGCTATTGACCAATGGTCGTGTCTGTCCAACGAGTTCGCTATATCCAGGCCCGACAGAAACGTGATTGGGCTATGATCAGCGCCCTCACCGACGGCTGATCAAGAGAGTGGAAAAGTGCGGTTACGGTCGAATCTCCCAACGTCCCTGCTGCTGGCCTTCACCTTGGGGCTCACCGCGTGTGCCGGGCACCCCTCAAAACTAGCGGGCCTGCCTGAGCGGGTCGAACTCAATGGCGTGCCGACCTTTCGCAGCGAGGTCTATCAAAGCGGCCCTGCTGCATTAGCCAGCATGCTGTCGCAACAAGGCATTGTGATGACACCGGGGCTGCTGGATAAACCGCTGCATTTGCCGGGCGGCGAGGCAAACCTGGAGCGCACGATGCCGCAATTGGCGCGCGAATATGGGCTGATGGTGTACCCGTTGGAGGCCAAGTTGACCGCCGTGCTGGCGCAGGTGGCCGCAGGTTATCCGGTGATGGCACGGCTCGGCGGCGGGCTCTGGTCCGACGCGCGGTATGTCGTGGTGGTGGGCTTCAATCAGCAAAAGAGCACGGTGTTACTGCGCTCGGGCATGGACCGGCGGCTATTGATGAGCTTCAGCGATTTTGAATCGAAATGGGCCAGTGCCGGACATTGGGCGATCCTCACCCAACGCCCGAGCCAGTTGCCGGCCAATGTGGATGCGCAGCGCTGGCGCGAGGCGGCCGATGCCACGGCCCAGGCCGGGCAGGAGCGGGCGGCAGCGCAGGCGCTTAAAGTCTTGGCGGATCACCGATAACAATGGGGGCAGGGCGCAGAGCCCCTCCCATCGGTTCTTCGGTGTTATTCAGCGCCGGACCTCGGCGGCATTCGCGCGGTTTTTCAGGTTTTTGTCGGCTTTGTAGCGCAACGCGACATCCGGCACCGCGCCGCCCTTACCGGTCTCGACCCAACTGCGGATACGGCTGGCGTCGGCGAAGTGGGTGTACTTGCCGAAAGCATCGAGGATCACCAGCGACACTGGTCGGTTGCCCATGCTGGTCACCAGCACCAGGCAATGGCCGGCTTGGTTGGTGAAGCCGGTCTTGGTCAGCTTGATATCCCAGTTGGCGCGGTTGATCAGATGGTCAGTGTTGGAGAAACCCAGGGTGTAGTTGGGCTTGCGGAAGGCTACGGTCTTTTCCTTGGTGGTGCTCAACTGGCTCAGCATCGGGTACTTGCGCGCAGCGGCCAACAGCTTGCTCAAGTCGCGAGCGGTGGATACGTTGTGGATCGACAGGCCAGTGGGTTCGACATAGTGGGTGCTGGTCATGCCGAGGGCCTTGGCCTTGGCGTTCATTGCCGCGATAAACGCCGAATAGCCGCCCGGATAGTGGTGGGCCAGGCTGGCGGCGGCACGGTTTTCCGAGGACATCAGGGCGATCAGCAGCATTTCTTTGCGCGGCATTTCGCTGCCGATCTTCACGCGGGAGAACACACCTTTCATTTCTGGCGTATCGGTGATGTTGATATCGATGTACTCGTCCATGTTTTGCTTGGCTTCGAGGACGATCAGGCCGGTCATCAGCTTGCTTACAGACGCAATGGGCACCACCACGTCGGGGTTGCTGGCATAGATGACTTTGTTGGTTTGCAAGTCGACCAGCATGGCGCTGCCGGAAGCGATTTGCAGTTTGGAAGGATCGCGGGGCGCCAGGGCGGTTTCGGCGGCATGCGCGACAGTGCCTGTGAATGCGAAAAATAGGCTGATGATGGAAAGACGAATTTTCACGCGGATGAACTCGCTAAAAAGTAAGAAATACCGTTAGGAAAACGGGTTTTTGATAAATGGCGTTACATTTTAGGAGTATGGATCAGAAACTGTCGAATGTTCTTACAGAACCAGACGAAAGTGCTTAAAAACAAAGAAAAAACAGGTTTTATTTCGGCTAATAAAAAGCCCCGCGATAAGGCGGGGCTTCTTCAGTACATGCGGTTATTAATCGTGCAGGGTTTCCGCGGCGTACAGGGTATTTTCCAGCAGGCAGGCGCGGGTCATCGGGCCGACGCCGCCTGGCACCGGCGTGATCCAGCCGGCGCGGGGCAGTGCGGTGTCGTAGACTACGTCGCCCACCAGCTTGCCGTCTTCCTGGCGATTGATGCCGACGTCGATAACGATTGCACCCTCTTTGATCCACTCACCTTTGACCAGGCCCGGCTTGCCGGCGGCAACCACTACCAGGTCGGCGCGTCCGACGTGGCCGGCGAGGTCCTTGGTGAAACGATGGGTCACGGTCACGGTGCAGCCGGCCAGCAACAGCTCCATGGCCATCGGGCGACCGACGATGTTCGACGCGCCCACCACCACGGCATCGAGACCGTACAGGTCGACACCGGTGCTTTCCAGCAGGGTCATGATGCCTTTGGGGGTGCAGGGGCGCAGCAGCGGGATGCGCTGTGCCAGGCGCCCGACGTTATAAGGATGGAAACCGTCGACGTCCTTGTCCGGGCGAATGCGCTCAAGCAATTTGGACGCGTCCAAGTGATCCGGCAGGGGCAGTTGCAGTAGCACACCGTCTATCGTCGGGTCCTCGTTGAGGCTGTCGATCAGGTCGGTCAGGGCCTGCTGGGTGGTCTGCGCAGGCAGGTCGTAGGCCTTGGAAATAAAGCCGACCTCTTCACAGTCTTTACGCTTGTGCGAGACATAAACCTGAGACGCAGGATCGCTGCCGACCAGGATCACCGCGAGTCCCGGTGTGCGCAGGCCTTGCTGGCTGCGCTCTGCGACCCGTTTGGCGATCTGCTGGCGCAGGCTGGCGGCGATTGATTTGCCGTCGATAAGTTGTGCAGTCATTACGCGTGATTAACCATCGAGAGGGGGAAGAAAAGTGCGCGCATTCTCGCACGCCAAGACGTGAGGGCAAAGGCGCTTGGTCTGCAAATTGCCCTAACTCCTTAAATAAAATGAATTTTTTTCAAAAAAGATTTGACGGGTTTCAGAGCGCTCTATACTATTCGTCGCACTTGTCGGGCACAGCCTAGCACTGGTTAAGAAGGTCAAGCAGAATCACTGTTCTGTGAGGCTGGAAGCATTTAGTTTGTAATCCTCCAAGAGTACAGATTAATAAGGCGCCCGTAGCTCAGCTGGATAGAG